>Ga0136636_10000089_pt1 | contig 33778 bp, 35 predicted proteins | sample AntDrymUQ8522106_2_FD_104653 | JGI IMG/M metagenome (GOLD analysis project Ga0136636, IMG submission 104653) | Polar desert sand microbial communities from Dry Valleys, Antarctica - metaG UQ852 (21.06) | ecosystem: Environmental > Terrestrial > Soil > Desert | place: Antarctica: Dry Valley... | reverse complement strand
CTTTGGAGCAACTGAAAATCGGTTCTGCCATTTTCTTCAATAACGACTTCGCCATCGATTACAATACTTTGATTTATTTTCTTGAGTTGGTCGGCGACGGATTTGAAATTTTTATTGAATGACAATTCGTTTCTGCTGAATAGATTCACTTCATTTTCATGAATCACAGCAACAGTCCGATAGCCGTCATATTTTATTTCGTAAACCCAATCTTCTTTGTCAAAGGGCGCTTCAGCGGAGTCTGCAAGCATAGGTTTAATGAACGTAGGTTTTAGGATTTTTTCAACTTTTGGTTTGGTAGCCGACTTTTTTTTTAAGATTTTTCTTTCTGGCAAATTGTTCTTTTTTTCCAGACTTTCGAGTGTGACGCGCGACATTACAGATTTGTTTTTAAGTGTGATATCGGTTTCAGCGGCATATTTATCTACTTTCTTTATCAGCAACCAGGCGTTATCCTCTTTGCTTTTTAGTTTGATCAGAGAAAATTCACCTTTAAGTTTCTTTCCTTTTAAGACGATACTAAGTCGGCCTTTTCGTAGTCCGGCGAGCAAAGCTTTTTCCGGATCTGACGCATCATCGCCGGCAGTAGTATACGTGCCGTTGTCCCACACGATGACGTTTCCTGCACCATAATTTCCTTCGGGAATATTACCTTCAAAATCTTTGTAGTCATAAGGATGATCTTCCACCATCATCGCAAGCCGTTTGTCTTCAGGATTTATTGATGGTCCTTTGGGAACCGCCCAACTTTTGAGAACGCCTTCCATTTCGAGACGAAAATCATAATGCAAACGCGACGCTGCATGTTTCTGTACCACAAAAAGCAATTCTTTCTCTGAACTTTTGACTTTTCCTTTGGGTTCAGATGTTGCCTTGAAATTACGCTTATCGTTGTATTTGCTTAAAGTCATATGTGCCAATTTTGCAATAGTAAATATGCAGAATTATCATGCAAAATACTTTACACGATTCGGACATTTGTTTTCGGAATTTGCATAAACAAAAACAGCCCAAACGAGTTGGGCTGCTGTAAAATAAGTATGGCTACTTACTTTTTAAGTATTTTAAAATTGGCTTCGCGACCATTGAATTTCAATTTAAAGAAATAAGTGCCGGTTGCGAACGACGTAATATCAACTGAAGCATCATTGGCATTGACCGAACTTTGGTGTAAAATCTGTCCGAGATTATTGTAAACCAATACTTCGCTGATCACTGTGCGTGACGTGATTGATACCCATCCGTCAGCAGGATTCGGAGAATAACTGAAATCGATATTGGGCTCAAAAATATCAGTTCCTAAAGGACTAGTACACACCACATTCGCTACGAATCCAGGTCTTACGAGTGAACCATCGGAAACAAATTGCAATGTTAACGAACCGTCGGAAGCAGTAGATTCAAAAGGCGAAGGAATAGTATTTCCGGTTAATCCGCCGTTCGTCAAGTCGGCTGAAGCAGTCGAATTTCCATTGAAAACAAACAGTCTATCTTGTCCGATAAGAAAGAAATTGGTAAAGGTCAATTTGATTTTTTTGTCTGCGATGGTCGGTATGATTGTGCGGACATAATTTTCATTGTTGGTGTAATTTCCGGTTGAACCGCCGCTGTCTGTAACGACAATTCCGCTGCAATAATCTGCATCAGTGAGGAAAACTTGTTGCACGGTTTCGGTGGTCATCGCCGCGTCACAATCAGGTCGGACGATAATTTTATAATAAGTGTTGGGTTGCAAATCGTTCAATATTGTACTATTTCCTGTTACCTGAACCCATACAGGAGGCGCGCTAACAGCAGTCACTGAAACGAGCCAGTTGGTTACTGTTCCGAGTTGTGACCATGTAATTGTCGCGGTTGTTCCGTTGATGACCGTATTGATATCGACCACGCTGTTAATGCACGTATTGATACAATCGCTGCTGAGACACGTACTTCCGTTAACGGCAGAAAGAATTCTCGCTTTGGGTTGTGGACCAAATCCATTTGCGAGGCTGATCCCGATTCCGCCAACGAGGTGGCAGTAACTCATAATAGAACCTTTCGCTGATGATGATGGTAATAATGGCGGGCTTGCCATACACGAATAACCTTCTCCTGTGGATCCGATTGAATAAGGTCCGCAACTGTCTATTGGGGAATTGTTGCCATTCCAAATACAAGCATGCGTATGCGGTGAACCGAGTAAATGTCCAAATTCATGCGTAATTACCATGATTGTCCACGAGTAAGTAGGAACCGTATTAAAACTAAAATTTAAATCGGAATAGCTATAATTATCGTCCGAACAAAGTCCGTCAATCGTCCTCGCAACACCTCCCAATCCGCCAGAATCAATTCCAACCAACTGACCTAGATCACCGTCAAAAATCGGACGCATATCATTGAATTGCGCCAGATATTCAGAGGAAGAATCGCCGGTATACGGGTCGGGTGTGGTCCAAATAAAAATGGACTTCAGCGCTATTGAAATTCCGTCGTTATTATACAGCGTTTGCACATTGTTAAATGCCGATGTCATCCAATTGGTTGTCGTGGTAATGTTAGCACCGTTGGTTGTATATAAACTGTAATCCATCTCAAAATACATTGTAACGCACTTGGCACTTTCTGGATTTGCCGTTTGATTTTTGTTTGCGGCTTCTTCCTTTATATCATCCGAGGCATGGCATTCGAAATCGTTCTGAATTTTCAGATTGGCATCTGAATAAATAATATAATCTGACGTATTTCCAGCTTTGTCGAGCTTTCCAATTACCAGATTGTTTAATGTTGCACTCGAAACCAATCCAGTAAGTTCGTTGTTGAAAAAGCTGAACGCCGCTACTGATGAAGCATCGCCTTTTACGATTCCGCGATAGTAAACGCCCGGCTGGTATGGCACATACTTCGCTTTATCGGTATCTATGTGGAAACCTTCGGCAATGATGTCGACTTTGTACAGCTGTACCGTTACGGTTTGTTCGTTGTATGGAATCGCAACTTCAATATATGCATCGCGGTTCGCTGCCAAAAGAGCAACTTGTTCCGCTTTGATGGTCGCAAACGTCGCTTTATCTACCACCTCGCCTATTTTGGTATCGCGATTCAGTGGCGCAACTGTTACTATTGAGTAGGGTTTAAAGTTCACATTGCTTTTAATAAGCGCATCGACGTTTTTGCCAATCTCCATCTGCGCAAAAATGCCAGCGTAGGTTAAAAAGGTAATGATTATCAGGACTTTTCTCATATTATGCGGTAAATTAAATTTAGCCAAATATAGTAGTAAAAAATCGATTGCTAAAAAAAGATGGCAATATGTTGATAAGGCAGCCTATTTTAACTTTTGTTGAACCTTTATTTAAGGCTATCTATTGTAATTTTATAATCCAAAAATGCCTTGTCCCCATGTCTGAAAGAATCCGCGAAAAGTTGCAAATACTAGCCGATGCAGCAAAGTACGATGTGTCCTGCTCGTCGAGCGGCAGCAACCGCAAAAATACCAATAAAGGTCTGGGCGACGCGAGTTCGTCGGGAATTTGCCACACCTATACCGAAGATGGCCGCTGCGTGTCTTTGCTTAAAATCCTGCTGACCAATCATTGTATTTTCGATTGTGCCTTTTGTGTCTCGCGCAAAAGCAATGACGTCCAACGCGCAGCGTTCACTGTTGAAGAAGTTGTTGAACTGACTATGAGCTTTTACCGCCGCAATTATATCGAAGGGTTGTTTTTAAGTTCGGGAATTTTCAAGAATGCCGATTTTACGATGGAACGGCTCGTGCGAATCGCAAAAAAATTGCGCCTTGAAAATAATTTTAATGGTTATATTCATTTGAAAACCATTCCTGGAGCGAGTCAGGAATTGCTTTCAGAAGCCGGACTTTATGCCGACCGTATGAGCATCAACCTCGAGATGCCGACGGAAGCCGGACTCAAATTGCTGGCTCCCGACAAATCGCACGAAGATGTTAAGAAACCTTTGGCGTTTATAAAAGACAGCATCATAGCGCTCAAGGATGAAAGGAAAATCATCAAACATGTGCCCAAATTTGTGCCCGCAGGCCAAAGTACGCAGATGGTCATTGGCGCAACGCCTGAAACTGATATGGAAATCATGTACAGCGCCGATCAATACTACAAAAATTACGACCTTAAACGCGTGTATTATTCTGGTTATATTCCGATCAGTTATGATGATAGAATGCCAATGATCGGAAGCCAGCCACCGTTACTGCGGGAAAACCGGCTATACCAGACCGATTGGCTCATTCGCTTTTATGGGTTTGAAGTACAAGAAATACTCAATGCAGTGCATCCGCACCTTGATGTTGATATCGATCCGAAACTTAGTTGGGCGTTGCGCAATATGGAGCAATTCCCGGTGGATGTAAATACAGCAGATTATAAAATGATTTTGAGAGTTCCCGGCATTGGCGTGGGTTCGGCGAAGAAAATAGTTATGGCGCGGAAATTTGCCAAACTGCGTTCCAACCAACTACAGAAAATCGGGATTGCTTACAACCGTGCTAAGCATTTTATTCGTTGTGCTGACAGTGTTTTTCAATTGAACACGCCAGATGCGATGCATGTGAAACACGAAATACTGTCTGGAAGCAGCAGTAAATATCTCAAAATTCCGCAGAACCAATTAACGCTTTTCTAATGACGGTGTATGTTTTTGATGGCAGCCTCGACGGTTTGCTTACGTCCATCTTTGAATTTTACGAGCGCAAACCCGGAAAAGTGGCCCTCGTCAGCAGCAACTATTATGAGCCTTCGCTTATTGATGACGCGCTCGAAATTACAGCTGACGAAATTAAAGCTAAAAGAGTGTGGAACGGATTGAAAAAGAAACTTCGTGCCGATTGGCTGTTGCGTTTTTACAAGGTGTATCTGTCGGAAGACGCGCAAACTTTTCAACAGCTATTTGATTTTGCGTGTTATATTTTCGACAATCCACCGGGAGCAGAACAGAATTTTGGTCATCCGGCTGTTATTGCAGTGACGAAAATGGACAAAAGCGTCAACCGTGAAAAACATCGGATGAAAGCGTTTATAAGATTTCAGGAAACCGCTGATGGCATTTTTTACGCGCCGATTGAACCCGATTATAACGTGCTGCCATTGATATCGAACTTTTTTAAAAATCGATATGCGGGACAGCGCTGGATCATTTACGATGTCAAACGCAAATATGGATTATATTATGATTTGAGCAAGGTTGAAGAAATCTGCCTCGATTACGCGCCTGAAATAAAAAGCAATACGCCGTTTTTGATAGGAGAAAAACTAGAAGATAAAGAAGGATTGTATGCAATATTGTGGAATGACTATTTCAAAAGTACAAACATTCCCGCGCGAAAAAACATGAAATTGCATATCCAGCATGTACCCAAACGCTACTGGAAATATTTGACTGAAAAACAGTAAGCTTATGCTTTTTCAGTTTGCGTCTATAGAGTTTTTATTTATTGCTTATTCTTAATTCAAAACAAGAAATATTCGACAGCTACAATTGTAAACAATAATGTGATTGGGAAGATTGCTAATTTCTTTTTTAATGGCGGTTTGACCCTGACAGCTTTTACTTCCTTGGGTGTCATTTAGAATGGCCGTTCAAACAATTCCAAAAAAGAAAAACGCAACTGCGCGAATATTACAAGCGCAAATACGGCTAAGATTTTAAAGCCATGGCGAAACAATTAACTTCAGATAAAAAATAAAAGAAGCCGTCTCAGTACTCAAAAAACGTAAATTTTGGTATTAAATATTCAATGAAAATACCAAAAATTCCGATTTGGGAATGTGAAACTGCCTTATTTCTGAAGATTATCTGTTAAAGAAAAAAATGAAAGAGGGAATCTCATGGTTTTGAGCCTCCCTCTCTTATTTTTCAGATTTAAAAAACTAATTACTTTGGTGTTCGGGTTGTGCCCGCCCCGGTTCCGTTTGTCGTTCCTGTTCCGGTTTGTGAACCATCGCTTTTATTTGTGGTCGTTGATTTGACATCCATACTACTGCTGTTGCGTGGTGAAGTAGTTGTGCTGGTACGTGACTGCGAATTGCCGTTTACCGTTGTAGGTCGGGTGCTGTTTTTCTTGCCTTTAGTATATGTTGTGGTTTTGCGTGCCTGAACAGTATCCTGAAGATCTGCGCTTGTTGGCGCGGAGACAGACCCGGTTCGATGCGGCTCTGTATTTGTTTTATCGACCGGAGTATTGAGATTGCCGTTCCCATTTCCGTTGGTTTCGATTTTGGTGTCAGTTTGTGCTGTTGCTACACTTATTGCGAGCATCATTAACAGCGGTACAAAAAATTTTTTCATAATTAGGTATTTGTATTTTGAGATAAAAAAAGGACGGTAATAACTACCATCCTTTTTCATTATTTCATTTCTGTTACATGCGGCCTGAAGATTCTTCTGTGTCTTCGCTGCTTCTGCTTCCCGAATTGTGTCGGTTTTCCTGACGATTGCCGCCGAATCCATCCTCACTGCCGCTTTCACGACCCTGAGTAGAATAGCGGGAATCCTCAGATCCGCTTTGGTTGCGTCCGCTGCTTTTCATTGACTCTTCTGAACTGCTGTTACCTTGGGACTGTGATGAACTACGTTCATTTTGACCTGCTTGACGCGTGTCTTCATCTTCTGTGTCTCTTGAAGAACCACTTTGTCTATCTTGATTCTGAGAATCTGCCTGACGTTGTGTGTTTTGATCTTCGCTCCTACCGCCAGCGTTTTGTTGCGACTGACTGCTTTGGGAATTACGATCATGACCGGAATTTCCTGTGTTGTTGTTTGCGTTCATCTTTTTATTTTTTAGTGGTTTTCGACGTGGATTTCGACGATGTACTTTTTGAAGTTGAACTTCTGTTTTCTCCTTCAGGTTTTGAACCTGACTTGGAGTCTTTTGAATCCGTTGCTTTCATAATAGAAATATTTTTTAATGATTATAATTCAAAGTTAAACTGCAAATAGTTGAGTAATATTATAACTTTCCCATTCAAGATTATGGTTAATGCGGTTTAACATATTATAGCACAGATTTTTAACATTAATGACCTTAGACAGGAAAGGATCATTTTAATCGATACCCGACTTTTATACCCATCAAAAAGTTTGGCTTAATTAAATTGCCCGTTTTACGGATAAAATCTTCAGAAAATAGACAGCCAAAATGCGAACCAGAAAGACGGACCGTCAAAAATATCGGCGAAACGCAAATGTCGCCAGTGTTAGTATAAGTCTATTTTCTTTTCTTATGTCATAAAATAATAGGCATAAAATAATGTTCTCCTAATTAATATTCGTTGTGCTTTAAAACTGACAACGGCTTTTGTTCGGGAACAAAAAATTTTTTTAAAAATCTTGATTACTAAAAGTGAATGCTGTTCCCCAGTTTCGCTTATTTGTCAATATCAATTACGGACATATATCACGTAAGATGTGTGGAGTTAGAATGCGTAAACACCACAATAGAGGGCGATACCAATTTACATCGTTATTTTTTATTTGTAAAATTATAATCGGAAAAAACAAAGTTGGCCTGTCGATTTTTTTGTAACTTGAAAATTATCTGCAAGTTTAAAAATACAATTTATGAAAATCGCTACCTATAATGTAAACGGTGTCAATGGCCGGCTTCCGGTGTTGTTGCGTTGGCTCGATGTTGCTAAACCAGATATTGTATGTCTACAAGAATTGAAGGCGCCACAGGAGAAATTTCCTGATAAGGCTATTGCCGATGCTGGCTACCACGCCATTTGGCACGGACAGAAAAGCTGGAATGGTGTTGCCATTTTAGCTCGGAATTCCGAAATCAGCGAAGTAACGCACATTCTTCCCGGCGATGACAAAGATTTGCAAAGCCGATATATCGAAGCGATGGTAAACGGAATTGTGATTGGCTGTTTGTATCTTCCGAATGGCAATCCGTCACCCGGACCCAAATTCGATTACAAATTGCGCTGGTTCGACCGATTGTCGGCACGCGCAGCTGTACTGCTAACGTTTGATGTACCAGTCATACTCGTTGGCGATTTCAACGTGATGCCGACGGAACTTGATGTTTATAAACCGGAAAGATGGGTTGATGATGCGTTGTTTCGTCCCGAAGTTCGTGCCGCATTTCGAACACTCGTCGCTCAAGGCTGGACTGACGCAATTCGGAAATTACACCCCGATGAAAAAATCTATACTTTTTGGGATTATTTCCGAAATGCCTATGGCCGTGATGCAGGATTGCGCATCGATCATTTTTTGTTGAGTTCGCATATTGACAAACGGCTTTTGTCCGCAGGAGTTGATCGGGAGGTTAGGGGCTGGGAAAAGACCAGTGACCATGCCCCGGTATGGATTGAAATTAGTGAGTGATGTTCACGGATTTACTTAGTCCCAATTAAAAACCTGCGTCAGGAAAAAAATTATAACTGTCGCCTTGGGAAGGCACCTCGTCGACAAAATCCTTATAGTCGTCGTTATGAGGATCACCATACGGCTGTGGGTCTGGGTCGTCAAAAGTAAGTTGCTCATTATAGTGTAGGTTCGTTTCCATAATTTGAAGATTTATCCGGATGTAAAACTATAAATTGTTGGCAAAATGGTATTTATTGAATATCTAGAATTTGTTATGGAATTTGCAATATTTAGATTTTGTTGAAAATGCACAATTTTTGAGGTATTTATTATTAACGGAAAAGTTGATGGTATTGACAAGAGTGATTCCGATGCGCAGCCGATATTGTACAAACTAATATCTGAATATTATAATAGGCGAATCTCACAAATAATGGAAATTTACAATCTGCGCAAGCAGCATACTAAAACAAATCCATATTATGAAAAAGCTTATTCTTATGTTGGCCATCTTATTGGCTTTCAATGCAACAATTTCTGCCCAGACGGCAAGAACAAGAACCACAACGACCACAGAACGATCGGCGAAAGTGGTAATCCCTGCACCGAGACCTATAGTAGTGCAAAGTAAAGTAATCAAACACAAACCGAGACACCATCGTGCGGTAGTTAAAAAACGTCGCGTGCGTCCGGTTCGCTCGCAACCTGCAGTTATTGAGAGAAGAATTGTGGTACCAACACCATAGTTTTAAATTTAAAAATAGTAAATCCCCAGTTGGGAATTTTTTAATTAAAGTTATGGTCCGGCTCCTGCAGAAACCGCTAGTTGGACCTGTGCGAAAATAAAAAGGACAAATCAATTGATTTGTCCTTTTTTTGTGGGCAATATCGGGTTCGAACCGATGACCCCTACCTTGTCGAGGTAGTGCTCTGAACCAGCTGAGCTAATCGCCCGAGGATCGCAAAAATAAGTATTTTTCATTTACCTGCAAGCAATAATTTTTAGATTACTAAATTATTTGACTTTGAATGATTATGGAAGTTATGAAAACAATTCCGACAATTGTATAAAAATGAAACACATAGTGTTCAGTAAATTTGTAAGAAGGAAGACGAATTAACTTAAATAACATTTTTATGAAAAGGATATTTTGGATAGCAGGGTTGTTGGGAGTTACTGCGGCAATAGTACCGGCAATAATCAGAAAGATTACATCTCACAGAAGAGATTTGCTTTCAGACACATCAAATTTGTTGAACGCCGACAAACATTTGCCACGCGGCCGAAACCATATTGCGAGAATGCGCGCCCGAGAAGCAGCAACGTTATAGATACAGTACAGAAGCCCTTCGGGGCTTTTTTTATCGCAAAAAAGTAATCAGCGAATCGTTTTGGCAAATCACGTTTACTATCCTTTGGTAAATTTATGAATCTTCATTAAAACATCCTATCATGTCTAGTTCAGGAACAATTATTATAGTGGAAGACGACACGGATGACCGCGAAATCCTCGAATCAATTATCGTAGAACTCGATATTTCAAATAAGGTCAAATGGTTTGAAGAAACCAAAAGCGCCTTTGCTTTTCTAAAGAACAGTAAGGAGAATATTTTTATGATTTTTTCGGATATTAATCTCCCTGGTCATAGCGGACTTGAATTCAAGCGTGCTATAGATGCCGACGTCGAATTGCGAAGTAAGAGTATTCCATTTGTGTTCCTTTCTACAGATCCCAGCCAGAGAGATGTGAATGAGGCCTATCCACTGATGAACGTCCAAGGTTTTTTTAAAAAAGGTAAAACCTATAATGACATGAAGGCGATGCTCAAATACATTTTTGCCTATTGGAAATTTTCGATACACCCTAGTCCATAGGAATTGAATCTTCAAAACTCAGTATTTCTCTTGCAACGCCTTCATCCATATTCTTATTTTTTTGTTTGATTCCTTTGTGTCTTGGAATCTCGAAAGAACAACGCTAAAACCTATAATTCCTTTACGCTTGTTTTTTCGGAAATTTATAGCTTAACATTATTCGGTTATCGCCAAATAGCAAATTTAATATTATGAAATCAGGTTCATTGATCAATCATTATACCTTGTTATTGAGTATATTTCTGCTCTCAGAAGGAATCTGGGGTTTGTTTAGCTATACTGTTTTCGCATTTATGACTACCAATCTGACACACGCAGTTATTCATATTGCATTAGGTATTACGGGAATCTTTCTCGCCATTAACCATAAAACCTATGGATATTGTCTGATTGTGGGTTCGCTACTTGCAGTCGTTGGTGCCATGTATATGATACCCGCCACACGCGCAATTATCGTAAAACTTTTGAATGTCAACGAGGCAGTTGCAGTATTTAACGTCGTTGCTGGTGGTTTTGCATTACTAGTAGCCTACGCAGGCGAGAGATACGTGCAGGTCAAACATCACCATTAGTAATAAAAAGCTTGTAATAAGTAAAAGCCTCTTCATATTGAAAGAGGCTTCATTGTTAGAAAAAATTAATTTATCTTTTGACTACGATAATTCGTGAGGGAAATTCGTAAATCGTTATAATTAAAAAATAGTCCGTAAGAAATTGCGGGCAGTATACAAAAAAAATGACGGCTAAAAAGCCGCCATTATATCATCTTAATTTACAGTTTTATACCGCACTACCCGGGGCACTCGGGTCGTTTTCCCCCCGAGTTCCATCAGAAAGGGGATCTACATTGCCCCAATCACCGCTCTCGTCTTCTTCGTCATCGTCTTCTTCGTCATCATCATCATCGTCATCGTCTTCTTCGTCATCATCATCATCGTCATCATCGTCCTTGTCCTCTTCAGCACCGGCGGCTAGGTAGCCTCGCTCTTCCGCGTCTTGTTCATAATCATCTTCTGCTGTGTGCAGTTCTGGTGCTTCATCATCGCTCGCACCTGCTTGCTGCCATTGGCTGCTCTCTTGTTGAGTTAATTGCCAGTCGTCTTGTTGCCCTTCATCCCTTCGGGAATTATTGCCGTTGTATGTATTTTCCATCATAATTAAGTTTATCCGATGCGATTGCATGCGTTGATTAATAAACATAAAAGTAATTACAAATTACATCTCAACATTTATAGCTTACGAGTAGAAGATTATAGAATTTCGAGATACCAACATATTAAAATTGCATCTTCATTACTTTACAAAATACTGAACTCTGTAGCTGCTATACACTCTTGATCCATTCCATCCGGCGAATGAGTATCGACTATATCACAGTCTCGGGTCGACAGCCTAAATAGGCTTATGCACGAACGTTGCCCCGTCCCCAATATGTACAGCATTTTAATTTAAAAACCTTCTGACTCAAGGACGATAATTGGAATCATCAACAGTTGGCAATGCCATTTACTCGATTTGTTAATAAAATCTGTATTTTAACGAGTTTTGACGTTAGTTATGGGAAAAATTATGTTAAAACAAATGTACTAAGTACTTTTCCACTGTTTTACATATTGTTCTACCTTAATCGCATGATTATGAAAAGTCTAGCCCCACTTTTTATAGCAATCGCAATTTCTTTATCGTTGAATTGCTTTGCTCAGAACCGCCTACGGTCGGATTCAAAAATCAGAAATCAGAAATCAACAACGGACCGGATTCCGGATGACGATAACACGTTTGTCGTATCCTATCATGTTGAAGAACGCATCAACATGAAATTTGGAGGTCGTGTCGTTACCTATGATGTATCCAACATTAATTTAGTCCCGACAAATGACCTCGGGCACAACAACGTAAGGGTTGTTACACCAAAATTCGCCAAAATAAAAGCTTTGGAGAAACAACAATCGCCGCCAATACCACTTACGATTCCTCTTATTCGGAAACCAACGGTAACAACGGAGAAGTTAGCCGAAGATTCACAAAAGAAGTATGTCAATATTGACATTTTGAGTACTTATGAGCGCGTGCTGGAAAAAGGTTACAAATCGGTTGATATGCTCAAAAGGGTAGCAAACGCTCGCTATTTTGACGGTGACCTAGTAATCGCCGCAAAATGGTATATGCAATTATTTGCGACTACCACTGAACTGGAAGTGGAATATTTTTTCAGGTATGCGCGTGCTTTGACAAATATTGGTCAGAATGAAAAAGCGGCTGAAATGATGGCATTGTTTGACAAGAAAAGTGCAAAATAACGTTGAGTTTTTTTGTATCCACTTTAACGTATGGCGGTCACACTCACCAAGCAATCGGAACGTAATCTTTTAAAAACTTGCCACACCAATGCTTTTCAGAATTGATACCATCAAACAATGGATCCAGTACGCGTGCCGCACCGTCAACAATGTCTAATGGCGGGTGAAAATCTTGTTCTTGTTGTTTTCTTTTAGCCAATTCTGCCGGATCTTCATCAGTTACCCAACCAGTATCTACAGCGTTCATATAAATGCCGTCTTTCGCCAATGTTCCCGCGGCGGTATGGGTGAGCATATTAAGTGCCGCCTTCGCCATATTGGTATGTGGGTGCCGGTCTTCCTTGAAATCTCGGTAGAATTTTCCTTCCATCGCCGATACATTTATAATATGCTTTTGTCCGGTATAGTCTCGCTTCATCACCTCAGATAGCCGATTGCACAATACGAAAGGCGCGACAGAATTGACAAGTTGTACTTCGATCATTTCTGTGGTTTCTATCTGGCCAAGTTTTAGCCTCCAACTGTTGGTAGTTCTTAAATCGACTTGTTGCAAATCAGCATCTAATACGCCTTCGGGAAACACTTCATTGGCCACGATTGTATTGTCGAATGAATATGGAATCTGTGAAAGGGCTGCTGACGCGCGCAGTCCAATTCCCGGTTCGCGTCCGTGCCAAGTAACCGGCATATTTTGATTTGACGATTTTGATAAGGTCAGTTGTTTGAGTTCCGACAAGCATTCGGCATGGTTTGTTAATAGTCCTTGTGCCGCTTTGGGCAAAGTGCCGATAAGGCGTAATTCATTTTCCATCAAATGTGTGTAGAATCCCGCAGGGCGACGCACGGTTTGCGCAGCATTGTTGATGAGGATATCGAGTCGACTGTAATGTTGTTCGATAAAATTGCAGAAAATCTCTACCGACGGAATATGTCGCAAATCCAGACCATGAATACTCAAGCGATGTCCCCATTCCATAAAATCTTCCTCCTGGGAAAACCGCAGTGCCGAGTCGACCGGAAAACGCGTCGTAGCAATTACAGTCGCGCCACCGCGCAGCAACATTAAAGTAATATGATAACCAATTTTCAACCGCGAGCCCGTAACAACAGCTACCTGTCCGCGTACATCTGCGGTTTGAAAGCGTTTGGCATAATTAAAGTCGCCACAATTGCTGCACATTGTATCATAAAAATGGTGTAATTTGGTAAAAGGGGATTTACAGATGTAGCAGTTTCGGGGCGTCTCGAGTTCCATTTGCTCTTTATGGGCGAAATCGTGCATCATCAGTAATTTTGGCGCCACAAAGACGCTAGCTTCACGGGCGTGACGAATTCCAGTCGATTTACGCGCAGTCTTGTCCCTTTTCTCCATTTTGCGTTTGGCAGCCAGCTTGCCGTCTTTTTTGCGGCGCGACAGTTCCTCGCGATCAGGTCTTGAAAAACGGCCTGCTGCTTTTATAAGCGCAGTTCTTTGATCTTTGGGAATATCGAATATCTGATCAGTATTTTCACTGAGTTGTTCCAAAAGGGCGATACAACGGTCAATCTCCCGTGAACTTAATTCGGAATTCAATATTTCTTCTGTCACTTTCATAGGAAGGCATTTTGGAAAAGGAGCTTGTGTGAAGTGGCAAAGATAGTCTATAATGATAGACTACAAAATGCTATGCCTGCGTCCGGATGCCGAAGCTACTTAAGTGACTCCGACGAGGTAAATATAAAAAGAAAATGATGCCAGTAAGACCGGCATCATTTTCAACCAAACAAACAAAAAGATTAATTTTCTATTATGATTTTATGAAGACTCTTCAAAGACATTTTCAAAATTAGTCGATACAAGACTCAAACTGATTTCTGTTCTTCCAAAGAAAGTTCATCAGGAGAGATCGCAAACTTTTCGCTTCTATAACATAGATATTCACTATTCGAAACCATAAATCTAAAGTAGACACTATGATCCAACATGAAGTTATAAAATTACAATCACTGTTAGTAAAATCTCCACAATGGTCTAAAAATTTACAGTCAAAAATTTAACAACAGGCATGACACTGTCAAAAACTTTTTTTTTATTTTTGATGATGACCTACGCCGATCACATCAACATTCTTTGTGCCAGTTATAAACTGAAGACTGCGGCTGCAAAAGAGCTGCTCAATAAGGGTTTTGATGATGATATGCAAATTATGCATTACTTACATTCGCACAAAGAAGCTGAAAGTGCACGAGCAGAGTACCTCCAATTTTTTAATAGGTGTGTAAGAATGAACCTTGACCTTGATAATGAGATATAATCTACTACTTGGAGTTTATCTCAAACTAAAAATTAAATTTCTTCACACAAACGCACTATGATTTCAAAAGTTCGCGAATGCCTGATTGTTAAAATGGATATGTAAATGAGGATGTAAATTTTGAAACCTTCCCCGTTATTGATACATTATTTTTACGAAAATTTCAGTAATGATTAAAGATAAAGTCAAAAAATTGGAAACACTACATAGACAAATGATCGCGGAAATTCAAGATTACGCGATTATTTTGCTCGACCTCAATGGTTCAATCCTTTCATGGAATGCCGGCGTCGAAAAAATCAAAGGCTACACAGAAATTAAAATTATAGGTCAAAATTTTAGAATTTTTTATCTGCCGCAAGATAGGAAAGCCAAACTTCCCGAACTGTTAATCGACCATGCTAAACGAGAAGGACGGGCCAAGCATATCGGAAGGCGTGTGAGAAAGGACGGATCTATATTTTGGGGTAGCATTTTGATTACCGCACTTCACGATGCGATGGCGAAGTTATTGGATTTACCAAACTTGCGAGGGAACTGCAAGAGGATGAAATTGTAGGAGTATAATAAACTTAAAATTTCAATCTTGCCAATATATTTTACATTGATTCAATTGCACAAAGCTAAATTATCCATTAAGTCGTGATTATACAGAAATAAATCGGTATCGGGATTGATTTTCCAGTAAATCGGCTGATCGGTCCAATAATGAATTCGGTACATGCGATATCCATATGGACGTTGCACGCGTGCCCAGTTTTCGATGCTTAGTGGTGTTTCTACCGAATTTGGGATTTCAATATCTGATATATCCTCGCCGTCTATAAGATGAAGTTGATGCGTTTGAACATATTCCTCAACGACTCCATTTCCAAGATAGTCAGGATAGAAAAAAGTGATAAAATTATCTTCGACAAAATGTTGGGTTTCAGGGCTCCGAAGCGAATTGTGAATACTGATGTCAAGCGCTTTTGAAATTTCAGTGTAAGTATCGTTTTCGAATACGACTAGGCTGTGGACTTTCATAGCATTGCAATTAGGTTAAACTTATGTCTAACAAAGTTGCGCCATAAAATTAGGCGATGCTTTATAAAATTCAGCGTGTGTTTTATAGGATTTTAATTAGCGTATTGCTTGTCTTCAGATTTAATCCGCTTTGGTCGACTTTCCTACGGTCAAATAAATCACTTTGTCAGAATCGATGAATTCAATCTTATTTTGGGGCTTATTAATTCGCATCTGGGCTTGACCTTGCGCATTTTCAATAATGTATTTCATCTCACCGTTTTCAGTTAGCGTTTTGGTAATTTTATATTTCAATTTAATATCTGTAAGGAATAAACCCACGGTTTGATTGGCAATATCTAAGAACACGAAGGAATATTCATTTCCCGATTGGTCGCATACACCACTCTTAAAAGGTTTCTCATCGATGCAGTAATGTTGTACATTAAATACTTTTTGTTGGGCAAAGGCAACACTTGTCAGCAGTAATAACAAAATTAGTTTTTTCATTTTTATCATTTTTAGTTTGCGTTGCCGCGCCATACAAAAGCCGCGCCACTTTATAATTACACGGTGCGGCTTACACTTGTTAAAACTGAAATTAGGTTCCGGTAAACGATATAGTTGCTTTATTATGTCTTTTTTAAAGTATGGCCATCTTCAAATAATACTTTCGTGAGATTGGCTTTAAGCACATTGGGATCACTAGACTTGGTAAAGAAATGCCGCGCACCCAATTTTTTTGTACGTTGCTGATCAGCCGGCGTATTGGAAGTGGAAAAAATCACAACAGGTATACTATTAAAGTGTGGTGCTTTCTGGAGTAATGCGAGCAGCTCGTAGCCATTCATTAAAGGCATATTGAGGTCAAGTAGTATTAAAGAAGGCATTGTATTGGTATTCGAAAGATATTCCATTGCCTCTGCACCATTGCCAACAGCTGCAAATTCATAAAAAGGATCAATTTGCTGAATAGTCTCTATAAACAAGACTTGGTCATCGGTATCGTCTTCAACAATTAATATTTTATGAGTCATAATTTTGAATGCTTTACAACTATAAAGATAGCAAATAACTTGAGGTGAAAAAGTGTTCGTCCAAATTAGGCTTATAAATGTTATTCGACTTTATGATTAATAACTCACATCAAGCTCTTATGCCGAATCCGAACTAAGAAAAAAAAGCATACCATTTATCTTCATGTCCATCACCGCAACTCAACAGATCTAACCGAGGCTTATACCGAAATGGCTGTGTAGGGCTTTTTATTAAAGAAAACGAATACAAGGCGATTAAGGCAATGTTCGGCAGATTTTTTTTATTTCCAATATTTTTATGCGGTTGTTATTGATGGCAGTGTATCAACCCATGATAAAGACATTTCGATTTATACCCGCGCATTGGACATGAATGAAGTGTCTGGAAGATCTACTGACGTATTTTATGAATTGCAATAGAAATGAAAAGTTGGTGTAAATTGCTTGGAAGTTCACCAAACCTTTAGATTGCCATTAGAAAATATTATTGGGTCGGTGTAAAAGTAGGAAGGATCAGCGCTTGTTTGAATAAGTAAAAATGCTTTCAATTATGTCGGTTGCGGCATAACCGGCGGCAATGACCATAGCTATAGATTCAATCGTAAATTCGCGTGGCACTAAATGTAGCAGTACCATGCTGAAACCAGTGATATAACCAATAAAAATACTCCCTGACCTACTGCTTTTGGCAGCGTCATCGATCAGGAAGTTTTTATTGTAAATTAACTCACTTAACCCAAACCAAACCCGGATACCTTGACCTAACGCCCCCAAAATACCACTAATAAGAAGTGTTATAATTACATCGTAATTATTGGTAAAGGAATCCATTGGTATTGGTTTTAATTGATTTAGTAAAATTACTTCGAGTTGTTTGGAAAGAAGCTAGGGAAAACCCTATTTTTGGATCAGGTTTTCCCCTAGCGCGATAAGCGGTTAAACCTCCATCTTTGTAAAGAACCAACAACAAACTTTAAAATTTATATCTATGAAAAATGTATTCGTCCTGCTGTCGCTTTGTTTAGCGATGAACGCTTGTAAAAAAAAAGAAAGCCAAACTGAGCAAGTTCAGGGAATTGTTTCAGAATCTGCAGCGAAACCTGTCGACTGCAGCGTGTTTGATACGCTTGCAAACATGAGCGCAAATGAGCAAGTTAAATGGTTGCGTGAGAAGCAAACGATCATTCTTGATAGTATTTACGATCCTTGTCGCGAAGATTTCCACAAAATACCTGCGGCAACTTATGATAATGCAGTACGCGATTATTGGGGATCAAATACAGTTATATACAGTTTTTATACGTTTGGCGCAATTCAGGCCTTGAGTACCGTGAATAACTATAACGAGTTTATTCAGGCGAGTATTGTTAACCAAAACGTTATGTTGAAAGCCGAAAGTAATTTTACCCAGACTCCAAATAGCTATTCCATTCCATTATTTAATAGTATCAGAAAATTACATAATTTTACAGCAACAGATACTTTATCTTTTACCATAGGAAAAATTGGCGGTGTCAATTCGGTTATTTTTTCGATAAAAGGAACGGAGCATTGTTACGATGTTTCCAATTCACCGATATAATTAAATGCTATTGATGGTCGAAAACATACTGGTACATATCAGTCCGATTCAAATTTACATCCTATCGACTTTTGTTTTCGCTTTGCTTTTTTACAAACCAGAACACGAAGGCTCTAAATTACTTATACTGATACTGCTCATCAATTCTATTGTAGAAGTGGTAACGACCATCTTGATTTCCAAACAACAAAAAGTCGGGTTGATTTACTCGGTCTTTTTGTTGTTGCACAACAGCGTATGGTTGTTGCTTTTGTATAAAACCTTTAAGCGGAAGACATTATATAAAATTATCTTCTTGGTTTTTCTATCGTCGGCATTCGTGAACCTCTTTTTCGGTGAAGGCTTAGCCGATTTTAATATCAATACTTTTATTGCCGGCTCATTTCTTTACCTCATAATCTTCATCTATGAAAGCTTTTCCAAACTAAAGCAAGAAGACTTATCTTTCTTTCTTTCGAACCATTTTCTGCTGCTCTTCGCACCGGTTTTGTTTTTCTTCGGAGAAAGTTTTATATTGGGTTTCAAGAGCCGGGAGTTAATCACAACTAAGTTATTCGGCAACATTTTTCTGTACCAGTTTATCAATTACTTTGTCAATATTGCTTACTATACTTTGATAAATATTTATATTTATCGGGAAAAAAAAATGAAGCATGCTGAATAACCTTGCCTTTGGAATCGCGATTGGTTTAATACTTATGAGCCTGATCGTACTGTTCTGTGCGCTGATAATAAAGCTGTACATTCAAAAAATAAACAATTACACAAAGGTTATTTACGAAAAGGACCTCAACTTTCAGAAAACGCTCAACTCTACTATTATCGAAACGCAGGAACAGGTGCTTAATAACATTTCGCAAGACCTGCATGACGATGCCGGACAACAGCTTACCGCTATTAATTTCCAACTTGAAAACATCAAATTGGATTTACCCGAAATGAACAAGGCGCTCGCCCCAATATCCGAATCGGTATCAAATCTTGCAAAGTCGATTCGCAGCATCAGCCATTCACTCAATAATCAGTTGTTGACAAGACAGGATTTGTTCAAAGCCATTTCAGCGGAAGCCGAACGCTTGCAGAAAAACATTCCCATCGCGATAACCGTCACACTTGACGACGATTCCAGAAAGACTTTCACCGCTAATGAGAAGATCGTAATCTATCGGATTTTTCAGGAAATCATCAATAATATATTGAAACACGCCAAAGCAACCACAGTCACAATCGAACTTAAAGCCATTCCGAATTTTAAAATGACAGTGCAAGATAATGGCAAAGGTTTCGATTATCAGCAGGTTAAAAACAGCCAAAACACCATAGGATTGCAGAACATGATGCATCGTGCGGAGATTATTGGCTACCGTATCGATGTGACATCAACACCCGGCGCCGGCACGATTATTACTCTTTCAGAAAACAAATAACCTCTAAATGGAAAAAATCACTATTGGAATTATTGACGATCATAAAATCGTACGCCAAGGACTCAAAGAACTGCTACAAAAGATTATCAATTGCAAAGTGACCCACGAGTTTGAGAATGGCGAAGACTTTCTAACCGCACTTCCTCTCGATTCACCTCCCGATTTGTATGTGCTCGATTACTCTATGCCGGGTATCAACGGAATTGACGTATTAAAAGCACTCGAAGCGATGGACAGCGATTTTAAAGTGCTACTCCTTACGCAACATTTCGATGAACAAATAATCGATCTTGCCTATCATCATGGTGCCCGCGGATTTCTCAACAAAAATTGCACAGCGAATGATCTTAAGTTTGCGATCGACAACATCATCAAAATTGGTTACAACAACGTATCAGAGATTTTGAAACGCATCAAGAACTATGACGATTTAAGTGTTGATCCTTTGCGTAATTCAGTAGTTTTATCAGAAAGAGAACTCGAATTTCTCACATTGGTGTGTGATGAGCGGGAACTGACTTATGACCAGATGGCCGAGCGGATGCGACTGTCGATTAAAACCGTGGAATCCTATCGCACGGCATTGTTCGAAAGGTTCAATATCAAGTCGAAGGTTGGCCTCGTATTGTTTTCTTTCAAAAACCGATTGACAGCGCCTTTTTTGTAATATTCTTAAATTCTGTCAGGCGTGTTTATCCAGTACCTTTAGCAAATGTTAGTTGGGAAAAATAAAAATTTATTGATCGCTATTTTTTTGCTTTTACAGGGAAATAGATATCGAATGTAGCGCCCTTATTGACTTCGCCTGTAGCGGTGATCATGCCGTGGAGGTTTTCTACAATTTTCTTGACGATTGCCAATCCGATACCAGTTCCGATATACTCAGTCTTTCCGTGTAGCCTTTGGAACACTTCAAATATTTTCTCACTATAGGCAGGATCAAACCCAATTCCGTTATCCTTGACAATAAGATGGCAGTATTCGCGGTTCGGTTCCAGCTTGCTGTTAAAATGACTTCCTTGATCGGTTTCGCATCGAATATCAATACGCGGTGTTACATTTTCTTTTGAAAATTTGAGCGAGTTGCTCACTAGATTTTGTATGAGTTGGCGGAATTGAAACGGGATAACTTCTGCCTTAATCATATCGCAAGTGCCCACAATCGCGTTCTTTTTAGAAAGGTCTTCGGCTAGATCTTCTTTGACCTCATCGATCAATTTTCCGAGATCTGACTTGACATACTTCCGCTGTGCATCGCTCGTGCGTGAATAGACCAAAAGATCTTCAATCAACACTTGCATGCGCTTGGCAGCATTTTGCATGCGTTGAAAATTGTCTTTTGCATTATCCGATAAGCTATCGAACTCCTGTTCTTGAATACGCGACGCGAAAGTCTGTATTTTCCGAAGCGGCTCCTGAAGGTCGTGGCTCGATATGTAAGCGAAAGATTCGAGCTCTTTGTTCATTTTCTGAAGCTCCGCATTTTTTTGGACCAACTGCGCTGCATTGGCAGTTAGCTGTTCATTGATTTCTTTTCGCTCGCTAAGATCGTGCGTTACTTTCGAAAAGCCAATAACCTCGCCTGATTCGTTGTGCACTGCAGTAATGGTAACATTCGCCCAGAACGGCGTTCCGTCCATCCGTAAGCGCCAGCCTTCCTGATTGGCCTTCCCTGTCTGAACTGCTTGTTTGAGTAGACGATCTGGAAGTTTGTCATTGCGGTCACTCTGGGTGTAAAAATTGGAAAAGTTCTGGCCAATGATTTCGTTGGCCTTATAACCTTTTATCTTTTCGGCTCCTTTATTCCAATTTTCGACAGTTCCATCACGATTGAGATAAAGGATGGCGTAGTCCTGCACTTCTTCTACCATAAGGTGGTATCGTTCTTCACTTTTTGTAAGCGATTCATTGAGTTCTTTGAGCTCCTTTGTACGTTCCTTTACCTGTCTTTCGAGTTCCGTGGTAAAGGTTTTCTGATATTCGATATCGGTGCTCGAACCAACCCACATTTGAATATTGCCATCTGCATCGCGTTGCGGAATTGCACGGCTTAACTGCCATCTGTAAGTCCCGTCATGACGCCTGAAACGGTGCTCAAAAATAAAATCGGACCCCGTCTTAATTGCTTGTTTCCATACCCTGATATTCTCTTCACGATCGTCGTTATGAACCATGTCTACCCAACCTTTGCGTTCCATTTCTTCAGGAGTGAATCCCGAATAGTTATAAACGGAAAGGTTGAAATAATTGAGTTGTCCGGCAGTATCGGCGGTCCAGATATGTTGCGGCATAGAGTCGGCAAGCAGTCTGAACTTGAGTTCTCTTCTGACGAGCTCCTGTTCGTGATTTTTTTCCGTTGTTATGTCGCGAATGGTACCTATCAATTTCTCAGGTTGCTGATTTTCGTCATAAAAAAGTTTGCCCTTGCTTTCCATCCAGTGAATCGATGCATCTTCCCAAATCAGCCTTCCCTGAAAATTCATGACACCGGTATTATAAGATTCTTTGATAGCGTTCTCAAGCAAATAAACATCATCAGGATGCAGCCGCTTCAACAATTGATCATGTGTCAATTGTGTTCCAATGGGATAGTCAAAAATTTCGATATATCGGTCAGAATACTGTCCGACTTTGGTTTGCAGATTGAGTTCCCAAGTTCCGAGATCAGTCGCTTCTATTATTAAAAGCAACTTTTTACCACTTTCTTCAAGCAAAATGGTGGCCTCTTCAGCTTTGGTAATATCAGTATAGGAATTGATATAACCTAAAAAGCATCCGTCTACTTGAAACCTTGGCGTGCCTGTTGACAAGAGCCAATGGTAATTTCCGTCGTTATTCATTACCCTGAATTTTCCGGTAAAGACCGACTTCTTTGCAAATGCTGAAAGATATACATTTACGTATTGTTCACGATCTTGATCATGGAGCAAATCAGCCCATCCGAATTCCAACAGGTCTGCAACCTTCCGCCCTGTCAGGCTAACCCAGGCTTTATTAAAATAAGTCGCATGACCTGTTTCATCACTAACCGAAATTAATATATCAGTAGATTCGGCAAGATTGCGAAAACGTTCCTCACTTTCCCCAATTTCTCTAAGACTTTGTACTTTAGGTGTCGTTTCGCTACAAGTCACCAATACCCCGCCAATACTGCCCGATTCATCGTGTACAGCGCTATAACTGAAAGTCCAATACACATCCTCCATCCTACCGTTGCGGTAAATTGGAATCAATTGATCTTCACTCCAAACCGATTCTCCACCCGACATCACTTGTGAGATGAGTGGTTCAATAATGTGCCAGATATCATGCCAAGCATCCTTTGCAGGCATCCCCAATATAGAAGGATGCTTGCCGTTAATGCCCAAGCTTGGTCGATACGCATCGTTGTAAAAGCAAGTCAATTCTTTTCCCCACCACAAAAACATCGGAAATTTTGAATTCAGCACAATTCCTATGGTAGTGCGAAAACTTTGCGGCCACTTTTCGGGTTCGCCGACAGCGGTCTGACTCCAGTCTATAGCGCGTGTAATTTCGCCCATTTCTCCGCCACCGGAAAGAAAATGCAAGTCGGCATTAAATTGGCTATTCTTCATTAAATAATAATGTTTTTAACTTTGGATTTTGTATTCCGAAAATAAGAAAAATAAATTTGATTTACGTGCTTTGATGACCATAGTTCATGTTAATTATTTCACGAATTCGGCAATTACTTTTTTGGTCGTTAAAGGTTTTAAACAACCTCATAGGAAATACTGCAATTCCTAGTATTTTTCTGCATAAACAGCTTAAGTGTCGAGATATACCCATTTTCGACTTGCCATTGAAGCGGAACAAAGCTTTAGCGTTTGCATCATTTTTTTAAATCGATATGATGATTTTAAATAAGGCATTGTTTTTAGCTCTTGCTGCGGTTTATTAGCATATTTACATTTTTTTTTCTTTCTTCTCAAGCACTTTAATTTCGGTTTTCTCCATTTTGATTCCTTGCCGCAGCAATGCAAACAAGCTCATATAAACATTGGCAATCCAAACCAAAGCAAATCCCGAAAGGATGTAGCCGCGCCAATCGTCAAGCAGTAAATGGAAATCGGTCAGCAATAGCGCCGCGATCGTAACATAATGGCTGAAGCAATATTCACAAGTAAACAAGTAAAAAAATTTTCTTTCGAGCAGCGATTTGTCATGCCGGCTGCGGCGAACGCAGTAATCATGCGGTTCACGAAAAATCTCTTCATGCGTGACGGTCCAGGCGACGCACGCAATTGGTAAGGCGAGCAGAAAAAGCCATTGGATTTGCAGGTTGATGTCCATAAGCAAAAGTGTTATATTCCAAATTTAAACAATTTTAAAATACCGACGCCGCAATTAACAATTGGCACAAAAAAATCCGTGGTGAAACGGATTTATAGATTCAATGAATTGACGGTTGTATATTTTATCTGTTAATGATTTGGTGAATTTCATATCGAATTTTAGATAGTATATTTTAGTTGGCTTCGGTATATTTCTTAAAGTTTTCGAGGGTTTTCTGCCAACCGCTGCGCAGCATTTCCAAAGGATATTCCGATTCAGGATTGAATGTTTCGACAATAATCATATCGCCCCCGACTGTCAAACACATATTTACTTTTCGCCATCTGCAGTCGCATAGGCTATTAACATCGCGTCGGAATGTCCGGTGACTGAGTTCTCTATGTCGAAGATAATGTTTCCATTTGCGGCTACCGAAAGCCCGCGATCGAGCAAATATGCGGTTGTGCGATGGTTTCGTTAATTACCAATCTGGATTCCATCGTGTGAAATATTCTTTTGGCAGATATTGTTTTACGTAAATCCAGACATTTGTTTATCAGTCTGAATTATGGAATCACCAACAATTTTTCCTTGACTTTTGTGTATGACCAATTCACATTGCCCTATGAAAGAAGTTTTGATTTTTATCTTATCTCTATCTAAATAGTAATATCCCATTTTTGCATTTTGTGGATTGAAATGATTTCTGGATAAGTTCATTGTGTCAGATTTTGCAATTGTACAATATCCAATTTTATTGTTGGGATAAAATTTCAAATAACTTGTATTAGGAAAAGTATTTATTTCATCTTTTTCGTAATAATTACATTCTTTAGTATTTGGGTTAAAACTGTAGTTCACATTTAACTTATATACCGCTAACGTGTCGAGATTGTCAACATTTACATTTTTTTTTGAAAACTATCAAAACTTTTTTCTCGGAAATCCGCCATTGGAATAATTTCCTTGATAGCAACAACCGTAACTTGTAATTAGAGTTAAAATTATTAAGAATGACTTTTGAAAATTAGCGATCATTTTATTATTGAGTTTTTTGAAATTATCGCACAGCACCCGATTTGAGTAAGTGATCTAAGTTTTGGTGTGCGGCGGTAAATCCTTCGATGAATCCCATTTTAGCTATTTTCTCCATATCGATTTCGCTCTTGAACGTAATCTCAACGCGTACTTGTGTTCCTTCACCCGACTCGATAAATGTATTCGTCCAATCCATGCCGGGAAAATCGTCTTCATTTTTGACGCCGTCCGCATCACAAAAACTGTCCTTTCCCTTGAAATAATCATGGACACAAATAGACTGATAGTCAAATCTTGCCCACATCTCTTCGGTTTCCGGACCTACCATTGCATAATGCCAGAATCCGCCTTCGATAAAATTCATGATTTGCGTGCGGGCTTTATAAGGCTTTGGTGCCCACCATTGGTCTAACAATTCACTATCGGTCCAGGCGCGCCAAACTTGTGGTACAGGCGCATCGAAATTCCTTAATACAACCATTCGATTTGCCGATTTTGTGATTTTAGTTTTGTTTTCCATCTTACTTATTTTTTAAATTATGTAATACTTCGTCCAACTGACTAAAGCGGCTTTCCCATAATTGTGTAAAGGGCGCAAGCCAATCGGCGACTTCTTTCATTTTTTCGGGATTCAACTGGTAGAAAATCTCCCTGCCCGCTTGTTGCTGTTCGACCAGCTGGCATTCGGCAAGAATTTTAATATGCTTTGATACGGCTTGCCTACTGGTGTCAAAATGCTCTGCGAGCGAATTGGGAGTCATTGCTTGTGATGCGATCAATGACAAAATTGCCCTTCGCGTTGGGTCGGCTATCGCCTTAAATACGTCTCTTCTGATTTCCATACTGCATCTATTTATTTGCAACCGAATAATTGCAAATACACGTGCAATTATTCGGTTGCGCAAGTAAACTACAGATTATTATTGAATAGCAGTTGGAAATTCGGAAGTAGACGAATGTCGAACGGTCACAGCGGTTTAGTCATAATTTTAAGTTTCAAAATAATCCTAATTTGCTGAATTTCAGCTCGAACATAACTGGAATAACTTTACAATAATATTAAGAACAACCCGTTCAAATAGTGTTAAATTGCCTTCCACTAAAATGATAAAACAGCACTAAAAATGGACCAAATCAAAATACTTTGGGTAGATGACGAAATCGATTTACTCAAGCCACACATCTTGTTTCTGGAGAAAAAAAATTACAACGTAACGACCTGCAATAATGGCCGTGATGCGGTTGATGTTTTTGAAGAAGGCAGTTTTGATATCGTTTTTTTGGATGAGAATATGCCGGGTATGAGTGGTCTTGAAACACTTTCGGAGATCAAGGAGAAAAAGTCGGCTACACCGGTCATCATGATTACAAAAAGCGAAGAAGAATATATCATGGAGGAAGCGATTGGTTCAAAGATCGCCGACTACCTCATTAAACCTGTTAATCCGAATCAGATTTTGCTGAGCATCAAAAAAAATCTAGATCATTCAAGGTTGGTTTCGGAAAAAACGACACTCGATTATCAGAAGGAATTCCGCAAGATCGCAATGGAAATGGCAATGGTTAATTCGTATGAAGAATGGGTTGAATGCTACAAAAAGTTGATTTTCTGGGAATTGGAACTTGAAAACATAGAAGATCAGAGTATGGTTGAAATTTTGGAATCACAAAAATTGGAAGCCAATGCGCAATTCGGAAAATTCATCGAGCGCAATTATGAAGATTGGTTCCAACCGAAGGCCGACAAGCCGGTGCTATCGCATAATCTCTTCCGCGAGCTAGTCGTTCCCGAACTCACCAAAAAAGACCGTCCGCTATTATTTGTGGTAATTGACAACCTGCGGTACGACCAATGGAAAGTCATGGAAAGTACCGTGAGCAATCATTATAAAATGGAAAAGGAAGTGCCATATTTTGCCATTTTGCCCACGGCGACACAATATGCGCGAAATGCTATTTTCTCAGGTCTGACACCATTGGAAATGGAAAAACAATTTCCGCAATATTGGAAGAATGATATTGAAGAGGGCGGTAAAAACCTGTACGAGGAAGAATTTCTTTCGGCACATCTCAAACGCCTCGGATTAAATATCAAACACGAGTATTTCAAAATCACCAATCTAACGAATGGAAAAAAACTCGCTGAGAATTTCAAGGCTTTGAAAGACAACAATTTAGTGACCGTGGTCTATAATTTCGTTGATATGCTTTCGCATGCTAAAACTGAAATGGATGTGGTCAAAGAACTCGCCTCTGACGACAAAGCGTATCGTTCACTAACAGCGAGCTGGTTTCGAAACTCGCCGCTGCTCGAGATCATTCAGCAAGCACAGAAAATGGGATTCCGGCTTATCATTACTACAGATCATGGAACCATTAATGTAAAAAATCCGTCGAAAGTTATCGGTGATAAAAACACCAGTCTTAATCTTAGGTATAAAACCGGTCGCAGCCTTACCTATGAAGACCGGGACGTCTATGCGGTAAAAGATCCTAAGAAAATTGGCTTGCCTGCAATCAATATGAGCAGTTCTTATATCTTTGCCAAGAATGATTACTTCCTCGCGTATGTCAATAACTACAACCACTATGTAAGTTATTATCGCAATACGTATCAGCATGGCGGCATTTCACTCGAGGAGATGATAATTCCATTTATGGTTTTCAATCCTAAGTAATCAAATAGTAAAACAATAATATAGATATAATTCTCAAATGGAAGTCACTTTTTCATTGGACGAAATACAGACCGTTGCCCGCAAAATATTAAATGCAAATCCCAACAAAGTAATTCTTTTTTACGGTGAAATGGGCGCGGGTAAAACAACGCTTATCAAGGCTTTAGCAAAAAACATCGGCGTTACTGAAGCCACTAGTAGTCCGACCTTTTCGCTTGTAAACGAATACTGTGCAGAGAATAGCCAAATCGTGTATCACTTCGATATGTACAGGCTCCGCAATGAAGCCGAAGCCTACGATATGGGAATGGACGAGTACCTGTATTCAGGGCATTGGTGTTTTATAGAGTGGGCTGAAAAAATCCCGACTTTGATTCCGCAGCAACATAGTATCATTCGCCTCAAGGCACTGCCCAATGGCAAAAGGGAATTGTCGCTAATTTAAGAATTGTTTACGCTGTGATACAAAAACCTTTGGCACTTTGAACCTTTTTCATAACTTAGGCAGAAATTTGACAGCACCACCATGGCCTTAACCCCATTTACCAAACAACAACTGTTGCCGCAGGAAGAGAAGCTCGAGATAGCGAGACACAAAAGCGAACTCTTTATTGGAATTCCCAAAGAAACCAGTTATCAGGAGCGCCGCATTTGCCTTACGCCTGATGCGGTAAATTCGCTAACGTCTCATGGTCATCGCGTGATGATGGAATCGGGCGCTGGTATGAGTGCTAGTTATTCGGATAAGGAATATAGCGACGCCGGTGCAGAAATTACGAGTGACACAAAAAAGGTGCTTGGGTGCCCTATGCTACTTAAGGTCGAGCCGCTTACGATGGAAGAGATCAAGCTCGTTAACAGTCAGACGATTGTCATTTCAGCCATACAACTTAAGACAAGGAAAAAAGAATATTTTGAAGCATTGTCAAAGAAAAAGGTTACGGCCCTGGCCTTTGAATATATTAAGGATGAAGATGGCTCCTATCCTGCTGTCAAATCGCTGAGTGAAATTGCAGGAACTGCCTCTATACTGATTGCTGCCGAATTGATGATCAACAATCAATTTGGCAAAGGTTTGCTTTTCGGCAACATTACAGGTGTTTCTCCTACTGAAGTGGTCATCCTCGGCGCCGGAACTGTAGGTGAATTTGCTGCCAAAACCGCACTAGGATTAGGTGCCAGTGTAAAAGTATTTGACAATTCAATCACCAAATTACGACGTCTGCAGAATAACCTCAACCAACGCATATTTACATCGACGATTCATCCCAAATCATTGCTCAAAGCATTACGCCGCTGTGATGTGGCAATTGGGGCGATGCGAGGTAAGGAACGCTGCCCGGTTGTAGTTACTGAAACGATGGTCGAGCACATGAAAAAAGGGGCTGTTATTGTCGATGTAAGTATTGACACTGGCGGTTGTTTCGAAACCTCTGAAGTCACGACTCACGAACAACCTACTTTTATAAAAAGCAATGTTATCCATTATTGTGTACCCAATATTCCGTCACGATATTCCAAAACCGCTTCCCTGTCTATCAGCAATATCATTACGCCCTATCTGTTGCAAATCGCTGAAGATGGTGGGCTAGAAAGCGCCATCCGATGCAACAAAGGACTAAAAAACGGCGTCTATCTTTATCACGGAATTCTCACGAACAAAGCCATTGGCGACTGGTTCGATTTGTCTAATAGCGACATCAATTTAATTGTTTTTTAACCCAACTTTAATTTACCTTTGCCAAAAAATTAAAGATGAGAATCAGACACCGTTTTGCTTACTACCTAATTGGTTTTACGATGGGATTGTTCTTTGTGGCGGCTATGTTCATGGGAAAAGACACCAGATGCAATTATTTCCCAAATGCGAGGGTTTTAAATGATTTACGCAACAAGCCTTTCCATTACTCCGAAAAAGCAGAGCAGATTTTAACTCAGAAATGGGTTGATACAGCGGATATCCGTAATACACTTACGTATGGAGATGTCGATTTTGACAAAAGTAATGTTGTCAAAGGAAGCGGGAAAATTTATATGATCGAAGGCAAAACCATCAAAGATCAAGCAATCATTCTTGAAGTGATCAATTACACTGACAAAGCAGTTTTGAACGACATTGTAAAACAATAATTTACAATCAAATACACAGTTTCCTGCAATTTTTATTGTTAACGGATTTTCTTTTCCGTACCCGGTTCAGGTTCTCCCGTGGAGGACCAATACGCGTATCATTGCCGGTACCTGTTCCTGCGCCTTCAGTATCGGGATATGCAATCGTTCCTGTTGTTCCTTGCGGGCGGACATTTTTTTCTCCCGGAGTTTTATTCGCTTTTCTTTCTGCCGTCTTTTTTGTTTAGCAGTTGCAGAGTTTTTACCGGGCCGGTTTTGTCGAGTTAATCGACTTTACAATATGGGAAGCCAATACAATTTAATTTATAGCTGCGGTGACGCCTTAAAACGGTTATATTTCGGTCCAAAAATAAATAAGTAAATAAGTTGCACAATTAAATTCTAAGCGTATATTTGCACTCCTTAACGGGCGATTAGCTCAGCTGGTTCAGAGCACCTCGTTTACACCGAGGGGGTCGGGGGTTCGAACCCCTCATCGCCCACAAGTTTAAAAACATTTGTTATAAAAAGCCGATAAATCTTAGTATCTATCGGCTTTTTGCTTTATGGCATATTTCAAATTATTCATTCAAACTTAAATTTAGCAACATAAAATTAGCTTCTGTTACTGTTTGTAAGTCTAATTTATATTTTGTCTTTTTTACGCATATTAAAATTAAGGATCGTATTGACAATAATTCCATTGTTATTTTGAAAAACATTTCGACCGCCAATTTCTCTACCAAGTTGAACTTGCTGATTTAAATAGCCACCTTCCACTCTAACGGTATTACTGAATTTATATCCGATAAGCAATCCTAATCGGTTTTGGTCAAAAATATTTTCATTTACATTCTCTCCAAAACCAATAAAAATCTCATCATACAACGCAATGTATGGGGTTTTGTTTTCAATAGATTTTCCTTTTAAAGGCAATTGCATTCGAAACATATACCGCATTCTATTGATAAATACATAGTCATCTTCTGTCGATAAATCGGCATTTGAATACCGACCAATCCAACGTTGTTCTAACATAAACCGATGACTAAAATCGACTATTGAAATTTTATTATTAAGCGTTGCCATTTGAAAGACGCGATGTTCGGTAAAATCTTTTCCCATCGAATTTAAAGGATAATCGCCGTAAGCGAAAGTCTCTACCCAGGCGTAACCCAATCGAAGTTGAATAGTTGGATTGAGTTGGTAGTTTACGCCCACTCGCAATAATCCTTGTTGCCAGTTATTAATCATGTTCTCTCTTCGCCATTGGTATTCGGTATGAATTCCGAATTTTGGACTAATGTTGAAATTTCCGCTAAAAGCAAACCAACCTATTGAATTGCTGTCACTGATTCGAGTATTTTGTGCAAATGCCACCAAACCAATAAAGATAAACGCTACCGAAAATTGTAAATTTTTCATTTATAAAAGGCAATTAGTTTAACTAAAAAAAAGGCGGTTATTTCTAACCGCCTTAAGTTCATTCTATTTTGGATTGTTAAATATCATTGTTTCTTCAAAGAAATCTACAAATCCGGAAGTGATATCATGATTAGCACCGATAATTCCGATTGCTCCGCTTTCTATCATTTCTTTTAAGATAGGACTACGCTCTAAAATAGCTTTTGTAGTTCTTTTAATATTTATTGACGCTACTTTTTCAACAAATTCACTATTGGAGGAATTGCGATTTTCTGAAACCGAAGTTTCATCATCAACTGCTGGTCGGATTTTTGAAAGCAATGCTGTCAAATTACCCATTTCCACATGGTCACAAGCTCCCTTAACAGCACCGCATTTGGTATGTCCTAATACTACAATTATTTTTGAACCGGCTACTTTACAAGCAAATTCCATACTGCCTAAAATATCTTCATTGATAATATTTCCTGCAATACGAACACTAAAAACATCGCCTAAACCTTGATCGAAAATTAATTCGGCTGATGTTCTACTATCAATACAACTTAATATTACTGCAAAGGGATATTGACCTTCGGCAGTTTCATTGGCTTGTTGTAACAAATTGCGATTTGCTTTTAAGTTATTTACAAATCGTTGATTTCCTTCCTTCAAAAATTGTAAGGCTGTGAAAGGACTTAGTTGACTTTGACTTTCTTTCGAATGTGTTCTCATTTTTTATCTAGTTATAGTTATAAAATCTATGGCTGTATATATTTTACAGTTTCTACGGTAATATTTCTTGTTTTAGCATTAACTTTAAAATCTTCGATAATCTCAATTACATCATGAGCAACTGATTTCGACTTTTTGAAATCAATGATCACTTTAGCATCTTTAGGAATTTTGTTTAAACTTTCCATTACACTTGCCTTATTAAAAAACGACACCTCTTCTGCAAGAACAATATGGTGTACCTCTTGGCCGTCTGCACTTGTTATTGTATCTTTCAAATGATGTGAATTTCTATAACTATGACGCAGCGTGTAAAAAATCCCAACCAATACTCCAACGGTAATTCCCTTGAGTAAATCAGTCAACAATATGGCTACAACAGTTGCTGTAAAAGGCATAAATTGTTCCCAACCTAGTTTATACATTTGTTTAAAAAGAGCTGGTTTTGCTAATTTGTAACCAACCATTAGTAATATTGCTGCTAAACTGGCAAGAGGAATCATGTTTAATAATGAGGCAATTGTCATAGCACTTCTTAATAAAAATATACCGTGCATTACTGTTGATAATTTAGTTTTCCCACCAAAATTAATGTTAGCAGAACTTCGCACAATAACTTGTGTAATTGGCAAACCTCCTATCAAACCAGAAACGACATTTCCGATTCCTTGTGCTTTTAATTCTCGGTTTGTTGGTGTAATACGCTTATCTGGATCCATTTTATCGGTTGCTTCCACACAAAGCAGCGTTTCCAAACTGGCAACAATAGCTAAAACAATCGCAATTTTCCATACCTCAAAATTGGTAATTTGGGTAAAATCGGGAAAGGTAAAAAAGGTAAAAAACTCTGCTAAAGTATTAGCTACAGGAAGTTGTACCACTTGATTTTGAGCCAAAGAGAAAGGTAATATTTCTGTTTGATACATATAATTCATAGCAATACCAAGAATAACAACTACAATCGGACCTTGAATTAACTGAAAAATCTTGTGCTTTTTGGTTAGTACGGTATCCCATAAAATCAAGATGGCTAAAGAAATAATCGCAATTAAAAATGCTCCGGGAGTAATCCATTGTATTGCATCTGAAATAGCCGAGAAAGTGTTTTCACCAGTCGCTTGAATAAACTGATCATCTCCTTCTGGAGTTTTGTCCCACCCGAATGCATGTGGAATTTGTTTTAAAATAATTAATAATCCAATTCCCGTAAGCATTCCTTTAATAACAGATGATGGGAAAAAATAGGCAATAAAACCTGCTTTGACATACCCCATAATAAGTTGCAGGACGCCTGCGATAACAACTGCTAAAAGAAAGGTTTGCCATGAACCAAGTGTAGCAATCGCTGTAAGAACGATAACTGCCAACCCGGCTGCTGGTCCACTAACACCTAATGGCGAACCACTAGCTGCGCCTACCAAAACGCCACCGACTATTCCTGCAATTATCCCAGCAAATAAGGGAGCACCTGATGCTAAAGCAATTCCTAAACAAAGTGGTAATGCCACAAAGAAAACAACAATACTTGCAGGCAGGTCGCTTTTCAATTCGTTAAACATATTTTTCTCTTTCATAAGTTAAAAATTTTTAATTATGCAACAAATCTAGTTATAAAATCTTTTATGATAGTATTACTATCATAAAAGATTGTGATAATATTAACAAT
>Ga0136636_10000087_pt1 | contig 34117 bp, 33 predicted proteins | sample AntDrymUQ8522106_2_FD_104653 | JGI IMG/M metagenome (GOLD analysis project Ga0136636, IMG submission 104653) | Polar desert sand microbial communities from Dry Valleys, Antarctica - metaG UQ852 (21.06) | ecosystem: Environmental > Terrestrial > Soil > Desert | place: Antarctica: Dry Valley... | reverse complement strand
TGGGGTCTTCGACGGTTCGGGCTGACACAAGGAGGGTGGGATGCTGCGGCGACCTCGACGTCCACAAAGCAGGTCCGATGCTGCGGCGACCGGGCTTGCCATGTGGGAGCTGCTATAGCAGCGACGGCAGCATCGCCCGATCGCCGCAGTAGGCGCAGTCGCCGCTCACTCCAGACGAAACACGTCCGCATCGAGGTGAAACGGAAAGCGCTGACGATGAGCGCGCAACACTTCGGCACTGAACGTCGTGGTGACCACCTGGCTCTGCGCACCGCACTCGACCAGCGGCTGGCCGAGCGGATCGAGGGCAACGCTGCCGCCGAGATAATGCAGGCCGTTGCCATCGGTGCCGACGCGATTGACGCCGATACCGTAGCTCAAGTTCTCGATCGCGCGGGCGCGCAGCAGGGTCTGCCATGCGTATTGTCGTGGTGAGGGCCAGTTGGCGACGAACAGCAGCAGGTCGTAGTCGAAGTCGTCGGCCACCGTAGCGCCGAAGCGATTGCGCGCGTACACCGGAAAGCGCAGGTCGTAGCAGACCAGCGGGCACACGCGCCAGCCATTCAGATCGACCACCAGCCGCCGGCCGCCCATCGTGTAGCGCTCGTGTTCGCCGGCAAAACGGAACAGATGGCGCTTGTCGTAGCTGGCGAACGAGCCGTCCGGGCGCATCCACAGCAGCCGATTGAAGTAGCGCTCGCCGTCCTTGACCACCACCGAGCCCGTGATCACGGCACCAATCTCGGCGGCCAACAATTTCATCCACGCCAATGTCGCGCCGTCCATGTCCTCGGCATTGCCGAGCGTGTGATTGGTGAAGCCCGAGGTAAAGGTCTCCGGCAGCACCACCAGGTCGGTCTGCCCGCGCACGCTGCGCGCAAGTTCGCCGTACAGCGCGCGATTGCCGGCAGGATCATGCCAGCGGGTGTCGGCCTGGATGAGGGTGATGCGCAGATCGTGGGCGCTGGCGTCCATGGGTTGTCTCAGATGCCGGCCAGCCGCTGCGCGGCAGCCTGCAGGGTGTGGTCGGTCTTGGCGAAGCAGAAGCGGATCAGCTGCATTTCCGGCGGCGAGTCGTAGAACGCACTGACCGGAATCGCGGCCACCCCGCGCTCGCGCACCAGCCACTCGCAGAACGACAGATCGTCGCGGTCGGAGATTTCGCCGTAGGCGGCGATCTGGAAGTAGGCTCCTGCAACCGGCAGCAGTTCGAAGCGCGTATCGCCGAGCAGCGACGCGAAGCGGTCGCGCTTGTCCTGGTAGAAGCGCGGCAGGTCGATATCGTGCTGTGGATCTTTTTCCAGCACTTCGGCCAGTGCCCACTGCGCGGGGCCGAAGGTGCAGAAGGTGACGTACTGGTGCACCTTGCGGAACTCCGCGCTCAAGGCGGGTGGAGCGATGCAGTAGCCGACCTTCCAGCCGGTGCAGTGATAGGTCTTGCCGAAGCTCGACACCACGAAACTGCGCGCGGCCAGTTCCTCGTGGCGCAGCACGCTGGCATGTTCGCGGCCATCGAAGATGATGTGCTCGTAGACCTCATCGGACAGCACGATGATCCGCGTGTCGCGCACGATCTGCGCCAGCGCATCGAGATCGGCCGCTTCGAGCACCGCACCGCTGGGATTGTGCGGCGAGTTGATCAGGATCATGCGCGTGCGCGGAGTCACCGCATCGCGTACGCGCTGCCAGTCCACCGCGAAACTCGGCAATTTGAGCGGAACGTGCACCGCATGCGCACCGGCCAGATGCACCGCAGGCTCGTAGCAGTCGTAGCAGGGATCGAGCAGGATCACTTCCTCGCCCGGGTGGACCAGTGCCGAGATCGCGCAGAACAGCGCCTCGGTAGCGCCGCTGGTGACCGTTATCTCGCTGTCGGGGTTGACCTTGCGGCCATAGCAGCGCAGTGCCTTGGCCGCGATCTGTTCGCGCAGTTGCGGAATTCCGGTCATCGGCGCGTACTGGTTCTTGCCCTCGGCCATGGCACGGGTCAGCGCCTCGCGCAGCAGCGGCGGGCCATCGAAATCCGGAAAACCCTGACCGAGGTTGACTGCCTTGTGCTGCATGGCAAGTTGCGACATGACGGTGAATATCGTGGTGCCAACATGCGGCAGCTTGGAGGTGATCTGCATCGTGGGTTTCCGACCGGCTCGAACCAGGAGTCAGAATATCATCGGCTGTGTGCAGGCGAGCTGGACTGAACCAGTCGCCGCCATGGCGGCTCCCACAGTCGGATACCTCGCTCGGCGGTAGTTGCTCGGTGTGGGAGCTGCCATGCCAGTGACCGTCGCCGCCATGGCGGCTCCCACAGTCGGATACCTCGCATGGCTGCAATTGCTCGGTGCGGTCGCCGCCATGGCGGCTGCCACAGTCGGATAGCTCGCTCGGCTGCAACTGCTCGGTGTGGGAGCTGCCATGGCAGCGACTGCGGCATCGTTGGCTTGTGACAGTATCGTTGGTGAGAGCTCGCTAGGGTTCCGCGTATCGCGAGCGCCCGCAAGATTTCCACAAGCCACCGGCGAGCGCTCCGCACACTCCCCTATCGCAACACGGCAACCTGCTCAGACGCTGACTCGCCAAGCGCACACTCCAGCCGCGCAATCCGCCGCTGGTGGCGCAGCGCCAACGGCTGCAGCTGGACCAGGCGCAGGGCCAGCTGCAGCGCACGCAGCGGCTGACGATGCACATGTTCGGCAATCTTGGCCAGACGCTCCAATGCCTGCGCACACGGCCTCGCAGCATCGACCAGCGGCAGCAACAGGTTTTCGACCTCGCTCCAGCGGCGCGCGCGCGCGTGCAGGTCGGCCAGCGCGTGGCGGGCCTGCGGATCGGCGCTCGCGGCCAGCAGGATGCGCTGCGCTGCATCGGCGCGGCCTACCAGCAGCAGCCTGCGCGCAATCGCCGTGGCGTCGGCATCGAAGCGGGCGGGATCAGCGAACACCGCGCGCAAGGCCGGCAGCAACCGCGCCAGCGCGATCACATCGTCACGGTTGTGGCGGATCGCTTCGGTCAGCATGGTGGTCTCGCCGTGACGCAGGAAGGCGGTGAAAGCCTGCGGTGCAAATGCGCCCGGCAGGTCGTCGATGCGCTGCAAGCCGAGCAGACGCCGCTCGGCAGTTTGCAGGCGGCAGTCCGGCCAGCGGCGATCGAAAGCGCGGCGCAGCGGGTGCATCAGGTCCCAATGCCCGCGAGCGGCGAACGGATCGCAAAGCCGCGAGAGCCGATGGCGGGTGGCCAGCAGCGGCAGATCGAAGCTCTTGCCGTTGAAGCTCACCAGCAGCGGATCGGCCGGCAACATCGCGGCTATCCGTGCCAACCAGTCCGCCTCGGCGGCCGGCGAGGTCAGCAGCCATTGCTGAACACGCAACACCTCGCCCTCGTGCCAGGCCAGGCCAAGCAGAAACACCAGCGTGCCGGTGCCGCCGGCAAGGCCGGTGGTTTCGGTGTCCAGATACAGCAGCGGGCGCGCCGGAGCGTCGTCCTCGCGCTCCCATGCAGGCGGCGAGCGGTCTGCATCCGGTAGCGCCACGCGCGCTTCGATCAGGCGCATGCCTGCGGCGATTTCCGACCCCGGCAGGCTGCGCTCTGCCGCCTGCCGACGCCCGTCGCGAATGCGCTGGGCGCGGCGCAGGGCGTCGATCCGCGCGGCCCATTCGTCTGCCGTAGTCGCATCGCCATTGCCATTGCCCGCGTGCTCGATGGCCTGCGGTGAACCTGATCGAGCTGTCGCGACCGGCAGCGCACTGCCACGCTCGCGCAGCAGGCTCGACAGCCGCGCGCGCAGCGGATCGCAGCCGTTGGTGCGCGGTGGCGAAAGCGGCTCAGCCATCGAAGCCCACAGAGAGTGCGGCATCGCTGCCGTCCTGCTGCAACACGTCACGCACCGTGGTGGCCACGCCGGCGCCTTCGGCCGCACCCGCGTGCAGCAACTCCAGCACCCGCCGCGCCAGCTGTTTCGGCGCGCGGGCATCCTGCTCGTCGCTGGCCAGAATCGGACCGATGCAGGCCGGGCAGCCGTGCGTGCAGTCGCAGCCACCGATCAACCGCAGGGCGTCATCCACCAGCTGAGCGCGCTGCGCGAACAGCGGCTCGGAAAATCCCGTCCCGCCCGAATAGTTGTCGTACAGGAACACGGTCGGCGCAAAGCGCGCCAACTGTTCGACCTCGAGTGGGCGGTCGCCAGCGTCGCGCAGCTGCCCGCGACCGCGCGCATCGACCGTGGCGCTCCATTCGCCAGCGCCGGAGCCGACCGCCTTGCCGAGATCGCGTGGTTCGGCCATCGCACGCAGTACCGCGACCGTATGCAGCGCATATGCCGCACCGAGGAATCCGTCCAATGCCGCCCAGCGACTGCTGAAGGCACGACCCAGCGCACGCTCGTCGACCTGCCACCACAGCGCACTGGTGTGCATCTCGCGGTCCGGCAGGTTGACCGGACCGTAGCCGACGTTTTCATGGGTGTAGTAGCGGATCTTCTTGTAGCCGGTGACCCGGCTGACCAGATGCACCTCGCCATGCGCGCATTCCGCGCTGGCGCCGCGTTCGCTGTCGAAGCGCTCCAGGGTCTTGAGCTTGGTGTATTCGATGGAGTCGGTGTAGTAATCGACATGGGTGCGGGTGACGAAGGCCTTGCGCCCGACCCAGTCGAGCGACTCGACCTGCCATGGCCGGCTTTGCACCATGTAGATCGCGCCTTCGTAGAGGGTTTCGGCGGCAGCCGAGTAGTCGACTTCCGCGATCACGTTCTGCTGGCCCTCGCTGCGGTCGATGACCAGGAAGTTGCCGTCGGCCACCGAGCGCAGGTTGACCGCATTGGCCGGGTAACTGTCCGCGATCCAGTGCCACTGGCCGCCGTCGCTGTGCAGCACGCCCTGCTCGGCGAGGAATTCCAGCAGCGCGCGCGGATCGACGCCGCCGAAGCGCTCGTCGGCGCGGAACGGCAGCTCGAAGGCCGCGCAGCGCACGTGATCGAGCAGGATCAGCAACTGGTCCGGCGCGATGCGCGCGTTTTCAGGGCTGGCCTCGAAGAAGAACTCCGGATGCCGGATCACGTACTGGTCGAGCGGATCGGAGCTGGCCACCAGCACGCCCAGCGAGGTCTGCAGGCGCCGCCCTGCGCGGCCCAGCCGCTGCCAGGTGGCGGCCACCGAGCCGGGATAGCCGTTGAGGATGCACACGTCGAGCGCGCCGATATCCACGCCCAGTTCCAGCGCCGAGGTCGACACCACGCAGTCGATCTCGCCTGCACGCAGCTTGCGCTCGGTCGCGCGGCGCTCCTCGGGCAGATAGCCTCCGCGATAGGCGTGGACCCGCGCAGGCCGGCGCGGGTCGTGGTCGAACACGTCCTTCAGGTATTTGGTGAGCACCTCGACCATCAGCCGCGACTGCGCGAACACGATGGTCTTGTAGCCGCCACGAACCGCCGCGCGCGCGATACGGGTGGTCTGCGAGCGGTTCGAGGCGCGGATGCCGAGATCGGGATTGACCACCGGCGGATTCCACAGCAGCAGATGCCTGGCCCCGCACGGTGCACCGCTGCGAGTGATCGCGCGGACCGGCGATCCGAGCAGGGCCTCGGCGTGCTCGCGCGGATTGCCGATGGTCGCCGAGCACAGGATGAAGCGCGGCGCGACGCCGTAGAACGCACAGATCCGGCGCAGGCGGCGGATCACGTTGGCCACGTGCGAGCCGAACACCCCGCGATAGTTGTGCACCTCATCGATCACCACGTAGCGTAGGCTCTCGAAGAACTGCGCCCACTTGGTGTGATGCGGCAGGATCGCCTGGTGCAGCATGTCGGGATTGGTCACCACGACATCGCCACGCGTGCGCACCGCCTTGCGTGCATCGCTGGGCGTATCGCCATCGAAGGTATAGGCACGCACGCCCAGCTCGCCGGCACGGTTGAGCTCGTTGAGCTCGGCGACCTGGTCCTGGGCCAGCGCCTTGGTCGGAAACAGGTACAGCGCGCGTGCCTGCGCATGGCGGGCAGCGTCGAGCACCGCGAGGTTGTAGCAGAGCGTCTTGCCCGACGCGGTCGGGGTCACCACGACCACGTCCTCGCCAGCCTGGATCGCATCCCAGGCCTCGCGCTGATGACTGTAGAGCTGGTCGATGCCGCGGCGCTGCAATGCCAGGCGCAGCTCCGGGTCGAGCTCGGGCGGGAAATCCGCGTAGCTGCCCTCGCGCGCCGGCTGGGTCAGCTGCCCGGTGATGCAGCCTGCATGGCGGCGGCACAGTGCGCCGGCGAAGTCTTCGATCGGCTGCTCGGGGCCCTTTCGGCGCGTTACCACTGGCATCACGGCGAGCTTGGGCATACGATGTTCCCGTTTCGTTCTGACAGAGGCTACGGAACCAATGGAGAACAAGCAAGACGGGCGGAAAACAAAAACGCGACCAAAGGGGAGCGCTGCGGATCTGCGTCAGCTTGATCTGTGGGTTGCAACGACCGCAGATGGCGGCGCGCAAGCGGTCGAAGTCACTGCGACTGATTCTGCAAATCTGCTGCAAGCTTTTGTTTCGGAACCTGTTTCCGTCAGTTCTCCGAGCGTTTCGGTCGTTGGCAGGGCGGAACCCGCCGAGCACGAGCTCAGCGCCACTGCACAGCGAAACCAGAACCGGTCGCCGCCGCAGGGACCGATCCGTTCCGTTCTCCCATCGATCCAGAAAAACGCAAGCCACGGCAGCGGCGCGCTGCCCGCACTGACCCGCCGCCAGCACGAATTGCTCCTTTTCCTGCGCGAACGCACCGCGCGCAGCCTGCGGCCACCCTCGTTGAGCGAGATCTGTCGCGAACTCGGTCTGGCCTCGCGCGGCTCGCTGCACAAGCAGGTCGTGGCGCTGGTGCAAGCGGGTCTGGTCGAAGCGATGAACGGCAAGCAGCGCGGCGTGCGCCTGATTCAGGCCGCCAACGACGCAGACGGCGGCATCCCGCTGCTCGGAGTGATCGCTGCCGGCCGCCCGATCGAAGCCCTGATCCGCGATGAGACCATCGCCCTGCCCGCCTGGCTGAAGGTCCCCGCTGCCTGCTACGCGCTGCGCGTGAAGGGCGACTCGATGCGCGATGCCGGCATTCTCGACGGCGATGTGGTGGTGGTCGAACAGCGCCAGCACGCCCGCAACGGAGAGACCGTGGTGGCCCTGATCGACGGCGAATCGGCCACCTTGAAGCGCATCGAACAAACCCCCGGCGAGATCGTCCTGCACGCGGAGAACCCCGACTACCCTGCACAGCGCTACCGACCCGAGCAGGTAGCGATCCAGGGGGTGCTGGTGGCGGCGTTGCGGCGGTACTGAGACGCTTCGGATCACGGGGCGGGGGACGGCACGAACTCAACGCGCGACGAATGCCGCCGGGAAGACGTCTGCGGCAAAGATCCCGCGACTGCGCTGGCTGGACCTGCCCTCACGTGCATCGTGAGCGAAGCAGCACTTGCCCGATCCGCATTCCCCGGGTACCGCGCCCCTATGGCATCAACCAGCAAACTGACGTCGCAGGCGCAGGTCTCCGTTCCGGCACAGCTCCGCCGCAAGCTCGGCCTCGCTCCCGGTTCGATCCTGATCTGGGAAACCGAAGGCGACCGCGTGGTCGTGCGCCGGGTCGGCACCTACACGTCGAAACAGATCCAAGCAGCGCTGTTCGATGCACCCGCATCGCCGCGGTCCATCACCGAACTGAAGCGAGGCGTCCGCGAAGCGGTACGCAAGCGGCATGCGCGCGGTTGACACCAATCTCATCGTCCGACTGCAGGTCCGCGACGATCCCGACCAGACCACTGCAGCCGAGGCGTTCGTCGCCCCGGGCGCCTGGGTCTCGCACCTCGCGCTCGCCGAGACGCTGTGGGTGCTCGACGCGGTCTACGATCGCACGCTGGCGCGGCGCGCGCGCGCGGTGGAACAGCTGCTGCAGCACCGCAGCCTGGTCATCGAGCGCCCCGACGCGGTGGCCTGAGCCCTGTCGAACTTGCGCGCCGATCCCACGCTCGGATTCAGCGACTGCCTGATCGTGGAGATCGTCCGTGCCGCAGGCCACACGCCGTTGGGCACCTTCGACCGCGGACTTGCAAAGGGCGCCGGCGCGGAGCGGATTCGCGCCGGGCGATAGTCGACGCGCCTAGTCCGGGGTCGCGGCCAGCAACGCGGCGATGATCCCGACCAACGGCCCGGTCGCGCGCTTGAGGTTCGCGAAAACCTCATCGAGGCTGATCGGCGGCAGATCGCGCCGGCCTGTGCCGCGCGCATCGCAGCCCGCCGCCCAGTTGGCCACGGGGGCGAGGCATGCGTAGTCGAGTTGCAACTCGCGGGCCAGCGCTGCCTCGGGCATGCCGGTCATGCCGACGAGGTCGCAGCCGTCACTCGCCATGCGCACGATTTCGGCGATCGATTCGAAGCGGGGGCCTTGGGTGGCGCCGTAGGTTGCGGGGTCGACGAGGTCGATCGCGCAATCGCGCGCTGCACTGCGGATCGCGTCGCGCAGGCTTGCGGTGTAGGGCTCGCCGAACTCGGCATGCCGCATGCTGCCCTCACCGTCGCTGTCCCAGAACGTGGCTTCGCGGCCGTAGGTGTAGTCGATCACCTGATCGGGCAGCGCCAGCGCGCCGGGCGCCATGCGCGGCGTGATGCCGCCGACGGTGTTGATCGCCAGCACCCGGCGTGCGCCGAGCGCGTGCAAGGCCCAGATGTTGGCGCGGTAGTTGACCCGGTGCGGGGCTACCGCATGGCCCTTGCCGTGGCGCGCAAGGAAGGCAACCCGATTGCCCGCTATGCAGCCGAGCATCACCGGCGCCGACGGCCGGCCGTAGGGGGTAACGATCTCGTGCGGCCGCGCGTCGTCGAGACCGGGCAGATCGTAGACGCTGGTGCCGCCGATGACTGCCAGCACCAGCGACTCCTGCGCAGCACTCACAACGCGTAGATCGCCGGCAGGTTGCGACCCTGCTCGTGGTAGTCCATGCCGAATCCGAATACGTAGCGATCCGGCACCTCGACGCCGACGTAGTCGGCCTCGAGGCCGGGTACCGTACGACCGTGCATCTTCTGGCACAGCACCGCGATGCGCACGCTGGCCGCGCCCAGCGCCAGGCAGTGGCGCTTGACCGCATCGAGGGTATAGCCCTCATCGAGGATGTCGTCGACCAGCAGCACGTGGCGACCGGCCAGCGCGATGCGCGGCGCCTTCACCCATTGCAGCTGGCCGCCGGTGGTCGCGCTGCGGTAGCGCGTGGCATGGCAGTAGTCGAACTCGCAGTCGATGCTGACTGCCAACGCCAGATGCCCGCCGAAGATCAGACCGCCGTTCATCACCGGCATGAACACCGGCCAGGTGCCTTCAAGATCGCGCGCGATCTGTGCGCCGATCCGTGCGGTAGCGGCCATCAGGGTGTTGCGATCGTGGAGCAGTTGTGCGCTGGCGAGCGCGTCAGCCAGCGGGTGTGCAATCACGCGCTGGCTTCCAGCTTGGGCTCGTTGAGGGAACACACGCGCGCGACGAAGCGGCGACGCTGGGGATTGCCGATCAGGCGCTCCCAGGTTTGCGGGACCAGACCCATCAGCCCGGCGATGCGCTCATCGCGCACGTGCGTGCGGAATGCCACGGCCGCCAGCGCCTCGGCGACCTGGGCGGGCTGGCACACCAGCACGAAATCGCAGCCGGCATCGAGGTGGGCGCTGATCCGGCCCTTGATGCCCCCGGCAGACTCGGCCGCGGCCATGCAGATGTCGTCGCTGAACACAGCGCCGCCGAAGCGCAAATCGCCGCGCAGGATGCCGCCGATCCAGCGCCGCGAGTAGCCGGCCGGGTCGGGGTCGACGGCGGGATAGCGCACGTGGGCCATCATCACCGCCTCCGCACCCGCAGCGATGGCGTCGCGGAACGGCAACACGTCTTCGGTCATGATCGTGTGCAACGGGCGCGGATCGACCGCTTCGTCGAAGTGGGTGTCTTCAGACACCGACCCATGGCCGGGAAAATGCTTGATGGTGGCAGCCATGCCGGCCATCCGCATGCCGCGCAGGTAGGCCAGCGACAGTGCCGAGACCACTTCGGGATCGGGGTCGAAGGCACGCAGGCCAATCGCACGATTGCCGCGTGCCAGGTCCACCACCGGCGCGAAGCTCAGGTCGATGTCGATCGCGCGCATCTCGCTGGCCATGACCCAGCCGTGCATTTCGGCCAGCGCCAGTGCATCGTGCGGATCGGCCGCGTAGTGCGCGCCGATCGCCGCCAGCGACGGCAGTTCGGTGAACTCCTCGCGGAAGCGCTGCACTGGCCCGCCTTCCTGGTCGACCGCCAGCAGAAAGGCGCCGGGACGGATTGCGCGAATCTCTTCGATCAGTTCGACGACCTGCGCGCGCGAGACGAAGTTGCGTTTGAACAGGATCACGCCGCTGCACGCGTGATTGGCGATAGCCGCACGGTCCGCGGCGTCGAGGCTTGTTCCGGAAAGGCCGATCAGCAGCATGTCAGTCCCGCTTTGCTGGGGCGTCGCTGCCGATCCAGTCGACAAACGGCGCGTGAGCTAGACGTGCATTGTAGTAGCGTTGATCGTGAGTGACCTCATCGCCAAGCCAGTCCGGCCGAATAAAGTCCTCGTTTTCGTCCTGCAGCTCGATTTCGGCCACTAAAAGGCCGCTATTGCGGCCGCCGAACTCGTCGATTTCCCACAGATGCTTGTCGTTCGGGACGTGATGCCGGACCTTGACCACCTGCGGACCGGCGAAGGCCTGCAGCATCTGTTCGGCATCGGCCAGCGGCAGCGGGTACTCGAACTCGAGCCGCCGGCTGCCCAAATCCAGCGATTTGATGTTGAGAAACGCCAGTTCGCCCTCGATCCGCACCCGGGTCGAACAGCGCTCGCCGCCCAGGTAGCCCTGCTGCATGCGGATGCTGCGCCCCACCGCGTTACGCCAGCGATCGTCGCGCAGCAGGAACTTGCGTTCGATCTCGATGCCCATGGGCTCAGCGCTCGAAGACCGCAATGGATTCGACGTGCGCGGTGTGCGGAAACATGTCCATCACGCCGGCGGCGGCCAGGCTGAAGCGGTGCTCGCGCACCAGCAGCCCGGCGTCGCGCGCGAGGCTTGCCGGATGGCACGAGACGTAGACCACCCGACGGGTTTCCTTGCGCGGCAGGTAGGCCAGCACTTCGGCGGCACCCGCGCGCGGCGGGTCGAGCACGATCAGGTCGTGGCGCGCGCGCGCCCAAGCAGCATCGCGCTGGTCTTCGAACAGATTGGCGGCGTGGTACTCCACGTTGGCCACTGCATTGGCGCGCGCATTTTCGCGCGCCCGCGCCACCAGCCCCGCCTCGCCTTCGATGCCGGTCACGTGGGCTGCGCGCCGCGCCAGTGGCAGGGTGAAATTGCCGAGGCCGCAGAACAGATCGAGCACATGGTCCTCGGGGCCGGGCGCCAGCAGGTCCAGCGCATGGTCGATCATGCGCAGGTTGATATCGCTGTTGATCTGGATGAAGTCGAGCGGCCGGAACTCCATGCGCAGCCCGTAGGCCGGCAGCGCGAATGCCAGCCGTGCATCGAGCGGGTGCAGGGCCTGCACGCTGTCGATCCCGCCCGGCTGCAGGAACACCTGCAGGCCGGTGGATTGCGCGAACTCCACCAGCTTCGCGCGATCCGCGGCATCGAGTTCGACCAGATGGCGGACTACCAAAGCGCCGATGCCGTCGCCGACCGCGAACTCGACCTGCGGAATCTCGCGCCGAGCGGCCATCGTCTCGATCAGCCGCGCCAGCGCGTCGATACGCTCGCCGATCACCGGATCGAGCACCGGGCAGCGCGACAGCTCGGCCACGAAGCGGCCGTTGGTTTCGCGAAAACCGACCAGCATGCGGCCCTTTTTCTCGACCCACTTGGCCGACAGGCGACCGCGACGGCGGTAGCCCCACGGTGTGCCCTGCAACGGTTCGAGGACCCGCTGCGGGCTGACGTGGCCGATCCGTTCGAGGTTCGCCAGCAGGGTGCGCTGCTTGGCCGCAATCTGCGCGGCAGGCGCCAGATGTTGCAAACTGCAGCCGCCGCATACGCCGAAGTGCGCGCACGCCGGCGTCACGCGATCAGGCGAGGGATGCAACACCTGCAGTGTTTCCGCCTCGTCGTAATGCCGGTGCTTGCCGGTGCGCCGCGCCCGTACCCGCTCGCCGGGCAAAGCACCGGTCACGAACCACGCCTTGCCATCGACATGCGCCACCCCGCGGCCATCGTGGCTGAGGTCGTCGATCAGCAGTTCCAGTTCGCTCAACGCCGGATTCTCGGGGGCTCGGTGACCGCGCATCATCCGGGGCCGGGGCGCGGAAAGCAAACCCGGGGATGCAGGCTGCATGTGACTGGGCACTCACGCCGTCGGCATGACGGCATGCGCCTTCGAGCGGACGTATGATGCGCCATGGTCGAATCGGATGCCGCGCCGCGCAAACTGCTGCTCGCCGAGGACGATCCGGTCAGTGCGGCCTTCCTCACTGCAGGTCTTCAAGGCCTCGGTTATGCGGTGGTGCAGGTCAGCGACGGGGCCGCGGCGCTGCAACTCGCGCGCGAGAACACCTTCGCGATGCTGGTGCTCGATCTGGGCCTGCCACAGATCGAAGGCGACACGGTGCTGGCCGCGCTGCGCTCCGAGGTGGGGGCGGCATCGCAGCACGCGCCGGCGCTGGCACTCAGCGCGGAGACCTCGCCGGCGCTGGTGCGGCGACTGCTCGGATTGGGATTCGGTGCCCTGCTGGCAAAGCCCTTGTCGATTGCCAACTTGCAGCGTGCACTGGATGGAATCCTCGCGGATGCGGCGCCTGGACCGATCGCGGCAGCGGCGCGCACGCATGCACGGCACCCAGCGGTGCTCGACGATCACGCAGGCATGCAAGCGATCGGGTCAGCCGACGCGCTTGCCGATTTGCGCCGGCTGTTCGCCGCCGAACTGCCAGACCACGGCGCGGAGGTACTGAAAGCCCTCGACTGCGGCGATCACGCGTCGGCACAGGGCATCCTGCACCGACTCAAATCGGCGAGCCGATTCTGCGGCGCGCTGGCCCTGGCAAACGCAGTCGATGCGCTGGTCGCCGCTTTGCGCGCGAACGCGACGATGGACCGCGAGCGCGCGCACTTCGCGCAGGCGGTGGCTGCAGCGTTGGGCGCGCTCGATCGCGAAAGGCGTCGACGCTGAGTCAGCTGTCGGGCGCCAGCGGCGGCGGCGCTGCAGGCACCCGCGGCAAACGCAGCGACCACGCGGCGAGCTCGCGCCCGCCCAGATGGTGACGCAGCAGCGCGCGCATCAGATGGCGCAGTTCGCGCAGATGTTCGGAGTCCGGACGCAGGTCGCCCGCCAGTGCGAGCACTGCGGCACCGCCGACTGCGGGTGGCAGCGGTCGCACCGCCCAGTGCAGCAGGCCCCGCTCGGGGTCGAGCGAGTAGCGTTCCGCTGCCTCGATCGACTGGCCATCGACATCGCGCTGCAGGTCGATCGCGTAGCCGAGCGCCTCCAGCAGGTCGCGTTCGAAGCGCCGCAGGATCCAGCCATGATCGACGGGATCGGCCGCAGCCAGCTCGAACAGGACTCCGGAATAGCGCGCGAACACGCCCGGATGCGGGTCGTTGCGGGCCAGCAGGCGGGTCAACAGTTCGTTGACGTAGAGTGCGCAAATGGCCCCCTCGCCGGCCAGCGGCAGCGGTGTACCCACTGGATCGACTGCGGTCAGGTTGCACAGCTCGCCGCGTCCCTGCCATGAAAGCTCCAGCGCCTGCAGGGACTTCAGCGTGCCGCGCGAAAAACGCGGCTTGGCGCTGCGGATACCGCGCGCCACCAGCCCGATCCGACCGTGGTCGCGGGTCAGCACCTCGAGCAGGACACTGGTCTCGCGGTAGGCGCGCTCGTGCAGCACGAAAGCCGGCTGGCGCTCGATGCGCTGCACGGCGCGCGCCTACTCCGCGTAGCCGAACTGGCGCAGTGCCGCCTCGTCGTCGGACCAGTGCTCGCGCACCTTGACATGCAACTGCAGGAACACGCGTTCTTCGAACTGGCGTTCGATCTCGCGTCGCGCGAAGGTGCCGATGCGCTTTATCTGCTCGCCGCCGGCGCCGAGCACGATCGCCTTCTGCCCATCGCGCTCCACCCACACGGTGGCCGCGATCTTGAGTACGCGCTTCTCGCGCTTGATCGCCTCGATCTCGACCGTGGTGCTGTAGGGCAGTTCGGCGTGCAGCTGGCGCACCAGCTGTTCACGGACCAGTTCGGAGATCACGAAGCGTTCGCTGCGGTCGGTGACATCGTCGGGGCCAAAGATCGGCTCGCCCTCGGGCAGCAGCGCGAGCAGGGTACGCTCGAGCAGATCCAGGCCGTCGCGCTTGCTGGCGCTGACCGGCACCAGTGCTGCGAATGCATGCCGCCGCGACAGAGTGGCGATCGCCGGCAGCAGGCTCGCCTTGTCGGCGATCCGATCGACCTTGTTGAGAACCAGCACTACCGGGCAACCGATCTGGATCGCCGCCTCCAGCGCGTTCTCGTCTTCGGTCTTCCAGCGCTGGGCGTCGACCACCAGGGCCACGACCTGCGCGTCGGACAGCGCACTGCGCGCGGCGCGGTTGAGCTGGCGATTGATCGCGTAGCCGCTGGCATCGTGCAGACCGGGCGTGTCGACGAACACGATCTGGCCGTGCGGCCGGGTCAGTACGCCGGTGATACGGTGTCGGGTGGTTTGCGGCTTGGCCGCCACGATGCTGACCTTGAAACCGACCATCGCGTTGACCAGGGTCGACTTGCCCACGTTGGGACGCCCGACCACTGCCACCAAGCCGCAGCGATACGCCTCGCTCATGGCCCTGCCCCGCGCTCGGCGCTTTCGATCTGCGCGATCGCCAGCGCCGCGGCGTGGGCTTCCGCCGCGCGTCGACTGCCGCCTTCGCCGACACTGGATTGACCCAGCGCATCGACCGTGCAGCGCACGAAGAACCTCTTGCAATGCTCATCGCCAGCGGTCTCGACCAGCGCATAGGCGGGCAATGGCAGACCACGACCCTGCAGCAACTCCTGCAGGCGCGTCTTCGGATCCTTGGCCAGCGGCTGCGAATCCAGACCCGCCACGCGCGTCTCCAGCAGCGGTTCCAGACAGGCGCGACACGCATCGAGACCAGCGTCCAGGTAGACGGCCGCCACCACCGCCTCGAACACGTCGGCAAGGATCGAATCGCGGCGCTGCCCGCCGGAACGCAGCTCGCCTTGGCCGAGCCGGATTGCATCGCCGAGCGCCAGCTCGCGCGCGATCGCGGCCAGCGACTCTTCGCGAACCAGAGCCGCGCGCATGCGGGTCAGATCGCCCTCGGCGGCACGCGGGAAACGCTGGAACAGGATCTGCGCCACGATCATGCCCAGCACGGCATCGCCGAGAAACTCCAGACGCTCGTTGTTGGCGCGGCCCGCGCTGCGATGGGTCAACGCGGTATGCAGCAGCTTCGGATCGCCGAACCGATGGTTCAGTCCGCGCAGCCGGTCGGGCAGGCCGATCTGGGTCTGGGCACTGCCACTCACGCCGGCCGAGGCCTCACAGGCTGCCGCCGCGGGTCAGGGTCTCGGTGTGGTCGAAAGTGGCGATGTATTCGAGGTTGTATACCAGCGGACCGCGCACTTCATAGCGCACGTTGAGCAGGTAGTTGCCGCCCTGCCGGGTCACGCGCACGTTGTTCTTCTTCACGTTGGTCACGTAACTGAAATCGAGCTTGGTGTCGAGCGATGACCTGATCTGTTCGGGCGTCTTGGTCGCGACGCCCGGCTCGGCGGCAAGCGCCTTCATCGCCTGGCGCAGGCCGTAGTACTCGATGTACACCGGGAACAGGCGCATGCCGAGGAAGGCGAAGAACCCCAGCACCATCAGGATCAGCAGGAAGCCGATCAGTGTGATGCCGGATTGGTTGTTGGGTCTGCGCATTGCCACGACTCCTGGACGAGGGGTGATTGCCGCTGAAACCTTACTTGATCAGGGTGCCGATCCGCTTGAACTCGACGCCGCCATTGCGGCTGTCCCAGTTCATCCAGATCAGGAACGCCTTGCCGACCAGATTGGCCTCAGGCACGAATCCCCAATAGCGGCTGTCCTGACTATGGTCGCGATTATCGCCCAAAACGAAATACTCGCCATCCTTGACCGTCCACGGCCCCTCATGGGCCGGGTAGAAGCCGGCGGTACTGCGACGCTGCAGGATCTGGTGCTCGGCACCCGGCAGGTGCTCGGTCCTGAGCGAGGTACCGGTCATGTCGACGCCCGAGCCCTCGCCCTGGTAACTGCCGACCTCGTCTTGTTCCGCCGCCACGCCGTTGACGTAGACGACCTTGTCGCGATACGCGATCTGGTCGCCGGGCACGCCGATCACGCGCTTGATGTAATCATCGCGCGGATCCTCCGGAAAGCGGAACACGATCACATCACCGCGCTGCGGATCGCCAAGATCGAGAATCCGCGTATTGGTCACCGGCAACCGCACCCCGTAGGCAAACTTGTTGACCAGGATGAAATCGCCGATCAACAGGGTCGGCATCATTGAACTGGACGGAATCCGGAACGGCTCGGCGATGAACGAGCGGATCAACAGTACGGCCAGGATCACCGGGAAGAACGAGCGGCAGTACTCCACGATCACCGGTTCGCGCGCGTCGATGCTGCGCGCAAGCCGCTTGCGCCGGAAGGCGAAGTGGTCGATACCCCATACCAGCCCGGTGAACACGGTCAGCCCCAGCAGCAGGGCGGCAAAGTCGAGATCCAGCTTGTCCATCGTGTCCCCGTTGCGAAACTGAAGGTAGCCGGTGCGAGGCCGGCGGGATGCTCTTGGTGCGCAGCCTACCAGCGGCAATTGCCGGGCAGGCGCCCGGATCAGGCCTTGGAGTCGAGCTGCAGCACGGCGAGGAAGGCTTCCTGCGGAATCTCCACCCGACCGACCTGCTTCATGCGCTTTTTGCCTTCCTTCTGCTTTTCCAGCAGCTTGCGCTTGCGGCTGACATCGCCGCCGTAGCACTTGGCCAGCACGTTCTTGCGCAGCGCCTTGATCGTCGAGCGCGCGATCACCTGGGCGCCGATCGCGGCCTGGATGGCCACATCGAACATCTGCCGCGGAATCAGCTCGCCCATCTTCTCGACCAGGCCGCGTCCGCGGCGGTCGGCGTTGGCGCGATGCAAGATCAGCGACAGCGAATCGACTTTCTCGCCGTTGACCAGAACGTCCAGGCGCACGAACGGGCCGGCGTCGAAGCGCACGAAATGGTAATCGAGCGAGGCATAGCCGCGGCTGACCGACTTCAGCTTGTCGAAGAAGTCCAGGACCACCTCGGCCAGTGGCAGCTCATAGGCAATCTGCACCTGCGAGCCGAGATAGTTGATCGAGCGCTGCACGCCGCGCTTTTCCTCGCACAGCTTGATCACGCTGCCGATGTACTCCGGCGGGGTGAGGATATTGGCCAGGATGATCGGTTCGCGCACTTCCTCGATCTTGCTCACGTTCGGCAGCTTGGCCGGATTGTCGAGCAGCAGGATCTGGCCGTCGGTGGTGAGCACCTCGTAGATCACGGTCGGCGCGGTGCTGATCAGGTCCAGATCGTACTCGCGCTCGAGGCGCTCCTGCACGATGTCCATGTGCAGCAGGCCCAGAAAGCCGCAGCGGAATCCGAAGCCCATCGCCTCGGAACTTTCCGGCTCGAAACGCAGCGCGGCATCGTTGAGCTTGAGCTTCTCCAGCGCCTCGCGCAGCTTGGTGTAGTCGTCGGCTTCGGTCGGGAACAGGCCGGCGAACACGCGCGGCTGCATCTCTTGGAAACCCGGCAGCGCCTCGGCCGCGGGTGCCGATGCCAGCGTGATGGTGTCGCCCACCGGCGCGCCGTAGACGTCCTTGATCGATGCACACACGAAACCCACCTCGCCCGGGCCCAGGCGCTGGGTGACCGTGCGCTTGGGCGTGAACACACCGACCTGCTCGACCTCGTGGGTGCGCCCGGTGGTCATCACCACGATCTTGTCGCGCGTCTTGATCTCGCCCTGCATCACGCGCACCAGCGACACCACGCCGAGGTAATTGTCGAACCACGAATCGATGATCAGGGCCTGCAGGCGGTCGGTGCCGCGCGGCTTCGGCGGCGGGATGCGGGCCACGATGGCCTCCAGCACATCGACCACGTTGAGCCCGGTCTTGGCGCTGATCGAGATCGCATCGGTGGCATCGATGCCGATCACGGCTTCGATCTCCAGCTTCACTTTTTCCGGGTCGGCGGTCGGCAGGTCGATCTTGTTCAGTACCGGGATCACTTCCAGACCCATCTCGACGGCCGTGTAGCAGTTGGCTACCGACTGCGCCTCGACGCCTTGCGCGGCATCCACCACCAGCAGCGCGCCTTCGCAGGCGGCCAGCGAACGCGACACCTCGTAGGAGAAATCGACATGCCCGGGGGTGTCGATGAAGTTGAGCATGTAGGTGTTGCCATCGCGCGCGGTATACGGCAATGACACCGACTGCGCCTTGATGGTGATCCCGCGCTCACGCTCGATCGGGTTCGAGTCGAGCACCTGGGCCTCCATTTCGCGTTCGGACAAGCCGCCGCAGATCTGGATGATGCGGTCGGCCAAGGTCGACTTGCCATGGTCGACGTGGGCGATGATCGAGAAGTTGCGGATGTGGTTCATTGGTCGGGTGCCCGCGGGCCGCGCGGAGCAGGCCAGATCAAAGACGCGGGATTATCGCAGAAACCACGATCACGGGCGCGACAAGACCGTCGCGCAGCGGCACAGCACGCCGCGCGACGGTGTGAGCTCGGAGGTCCGGCAGGCCTCAGCGGCTCCTAGGCTCAGGTCGGATGGCGATAAAGCTGCTGCCCTCGCCACGGCGCACCAGCAGCATCGCCGTCTGCGCTTCACCCAGTGCCTTGGCGGCGGCCTCGAACTCGGCCACGCTGCCGATCCGCTGCCGCGAGATCATCAGGATCACGTCGCCAGGCTGCAGGCCGGCACGCCGCGCCGAGTTACCCGTGACCTGCTCGATCACCACCCCTTCCTGACCGCCCAACCGGCTGCGTTCCTCGGCGGTCGGCGCACGCACGGTGATCCCGAGTGCGGAGCGCGGCGCGGGCGCAGTGGCGGTCTCGCGCGCGGGCGCCGGGGTATCGTTCACCAGTTCACCGACCACGATCGGCAGGTCGAGCGTCTTGCCATCGCGGAACACGCTGATGGTCGAGCGCGCACCCGGCGCGGTGGCGCCGACCATCGGCGGCAAATCGCTGGAATCGCCGATGCTGCTGCCGTTGTAGCTCAAGATCACGTCGCCGGCCTTGACCCCCGCCTTTTCGGCCGCGGAGCTGATGTTCACGCCGGTGACCAGCGCGCCGCCGATCCGCGGCAGCTCCAGCTGCTGGGCGAACTCGCGGGTGACCGACTGGATGTTCACGCCGAGCACGCCCCGCGAGACCCTGCCCTTGGTGCGCAGCTGATCGGAGACGGTCTTGACCAGATTGACCGGAATCGAGAACGACAGCCCGATCGAGCCGCCACTGGTCGACAGGATCTGCGAGTTGATTCCCACCACCTCGCCATCGAGGTTGAACAGCGGACCGCCGGAATTGCCGCGGTTGATCGCGACGTCGGTCTGGATGAAGGGCACATAGCGCTGGGTAGCGTCGAACTGGTTGCTGCGGCCGACTGCCGACACGATGCCGGCGGTGACCGAATAGTCGAGTCCCAGCGGCGATCCGATCGCCACCACCCATTGGCCGGGCTTGAGCAGATCCGAATTGCCGAGGGTCACCGTGGGCAAGCCGGTGGCCTGGATCTTGAGCAGGGCGACGTCGCTCTGTGGATCGGAGCCGACGACCTTCGCGGTGAATTCGCTGCGGTCCTTCAGACGGACCGTGACTTCGTCGGCGTCGTCGACCACGTGGTGGTTGGTCAGGATGTAGCCGTCGGCCGAGATGATGAACCCGGAGCCGCCGGAAACCCGCTCGGGCATCATTCCGCCGTGCGGATTCGGCCCGCCGGGCTCGAAGAAGCGCCGAAACAGCTCCGGCATATCCTCCGGGCTGATCGCGGACGGATCATCGCCGGCGTTGCCCGCGCCCTTGCGTGCGGTGATGTTGACCACCGCCGGAGTGTTCTTCTCGACCAGCGGCACGAAGTCGGGCAACTGGGCTGCGGCGTTGCCGGCAACTGCAAGTGCACCGAATACGACGAAAGCGGCAACAAGGCGTTGGGCGTAATGCATGGCGTCAGGATTCAACCGGTGGGGATAGAGGACGGAAATTGAAGATTGGGGGCATTGCACGCGATCGCAAGCCCGCGGCACGCGCGGCGATCGCGACGCCGATCACCGCGAGCACCGCGACCGCCGGATCGCGTGGCACATCGAGCAGCATGGCGAGCAGCGCGCCGCACCCGGCGCCCGCCAGCAGGCCGAGCACCGCGCTGCCATAAACGCGCCACGAAGCGCGCGCCAGGGCGCGCGAATCCGCGCGCAGGTACAACTCATCGCCAATCCTGGGATGACCCGGCAACCTGCCATGCTCGACCTGCAGCGGCAGAGATTCGCCCAGACCCGACAGCACCCCGGTGCAGCGGCCGGCGCAGCGCGAGCAGCCGTCGCAGGCGGCGACCGCCGCCAAGCCGACGCCGCTGTCGTCGATCGACACCACGCGCATACGGCGTTCGAACATGCCTTTCAGTCTCCGCGAGATACCGACTCGGCGATCTGCACCACGGTAGTCGCCGGCAGGTCGCCGATGACCACGACATGGGCGCCTTCGCCGGCGCGTCCAAACGCATTGACCGCACCGCGCCGGGATGCGCCGAGCAGTCCGCGCCCGCTGGGCTCGACATAGATCGATACGCTGGCCAGTCCGTCGGAGTACAGCAGATGCTCGGCATCATCTTCGGCCTGCACCCGCGAGACCAGCGTGAACCCGGCTGGCATTGCGGCCGCGCGCCAGCGCGATGGCGTTGTCGGCTGTGCCGACGAGGCAGCGGCGGGTGCTGCGGACGTCGCGCCATCGGGAGCCTGCTGCAACCGAAGCTGCGTAAAGGCGAGTTGCTCCACTGGCGCACCAGAAGCCTCGCGCACCATCGACGCGAGCAGCATGCCGGTGGCGCGATCGAGCCACAGGCGATAGCCGTAACGCAGCGAATCCAGCGGTGCTGCGTCGACCACGGTGGCCTCGTAGCCTGCCACCCGATCGGTGCCGGCAATCGACATCCGATAGTGCTCGCGCCACTGCGCCATGTTGGCCAGACGGTCGGGCAAGGTCGACGCCTGCGCGCCAGCGCTGGCGACCACGGTACCGCCGCGGGTCAGGCAGCGCAGTCCGCCGGGCTCGCGCAGCACTTCTCGACGATCGCCGCTGAGGCTCACCAGCCGCTCCATCGGACCATTCGGCCCGAGAGTGCGGGTGACATGCACCGCGTCGACCCGGCCCTCATGCACGTACACGAAGGTGCCCTCGTACTCCAGACCCTGCAGGGCCTGCACCATCCGCTCCAGCAGGGCTGCGGGATCCTGTGCCGGCTGCGCGAACGCCGGTCCGGCGATTGCCAGCAAGACGAAAAGTACGCCGCGCGAGGCGCTCATCGTGAAGGCGGCGACGCCGCTGAGTCACCCAGCGGGATCTGCGCGGGTACCGACGCGGGCGTCGCCACCACGTAGACATAGGGCACGAAACCACCGCGCGGCGCCGATGCGGCAGCACCGCTGTGCCGCAGGAAATAGCCCTCCAGTTGCGGATCGATCGGCGCCGATACCGGCAGTGGCGCCCACACGCGATCGCTCACGCGCTGCACGGGCTGGCGCAGTTCGAGGTCATTCGTACGCACCGGCGCGACACTGCTCAGCTGCGGCCCGGAACCAGCATCCTGCGGCGGCGTGGCGATCGCGAACAGCGCCGCAGCGGCGACGCCGGCCGCGATCGCACCACCGGCCGCACTGCGCAGCCATGAGCGACTAGCAGCCGGCCGTTGCTGATCGACCAACCTCGCGCTCACTGCGGCAGCGAACGAGGGGTCCGGCAGCAAGGCCGGTTCGCGGCGCAGGCAGGCCCGCGCGAGATGGTAGCGCTGCCAGCATGCGGCAAGCTCGGGCTCGGCATCGAGTCGGCGCAGCAGGAACCGCGTCTGATCGGGACCGAGCTCTCCATCGGCCAGCGCCGACAACTGCTCGCGCAAGTTGAAATCGATGCTGCTGGAATCGATGCTGTTGGGATCGATGCTCATTCGGCTTCGGTATCGCTCAGAAGGGGACGGATGCGTAGGTCGATCGCCTCGCGGGCGCGGAAGATCCGCGAACGCACGGTACCGATCGGACAGCTCATGGACTCGGCGATCTCTTCGTAACTGAGGCCATCGACTTCGCGCAGGGTAATCGCCAACTTCAATTCTTCCGGCAGGGCCTCGACTGCGGCGGTGACCGCAGCCTCGATTTCCTGCCGCACCATCTCGCGTTCCGGCGTCGAGCTGTCCCTGAGTCGGCCTGCGGCTTGAAGGTGCTCCGCGTCGTCCACTTGCACATCGTCGGTGGGCGGGCGGCGTCCCTGCGAAACCAGCCAGTTCTTCGCCGTGTTGGTCGCGATCTTGTACAGCCATGTATAGAACGCACTTTCGCCGCGAAAGTTCCCGATCGCGCGATAGGCGCGGACGAACGCTTCCTGCGCGACGTCCTGCGATTCGGCCCAGTCGTGCACATAGCGCGAGATGATGCCGATGACCTTGTGCTGGTACTTGCGCACCAGTAGATCGAACGCACCCCTCTCGCCGCCCTGCACGCGCTTGACCAGCGCGTGATCGACCTCGTTCTCACCCATTCGCAGTCCCGACGCTGAATGCAGCCGCGTCCTGCGGCCACCACATCCTGCCCTGGCGGCTGACAGGCCGCCCCGCGCCGGCAACCCGGCGGGCCATGCCGCCAGGCCTTCGTTCATCGAATCGAACGCGAATCTGACAACGCTTGCGAAACAGGTCCGCTCGCATGGACCGCAGCTTTGCGCGAAAGTTCAGCGCGCATCGATGCAACGCATCGGCAGCCGACGCTGCGTGCGCGTCCAGATCAGCCGCCGGTTACCGCGCCGGCGGCGAGCAGGCGCTCGCGCTCGGCCAGCATGGTCTCGAAGGTGTTCGGCGGCAGCGGCCGGCAGAACAGGAATCCCTGCAGTTCCTCGCAACCGTGCTCGCGCAGGAAAGCAAAGTGCTCTTCGTACTCCACCCCTTCGGCGACCACCCCGAGGTTGAGGCTGTGCGCCATGTGGATGGTGGCGCGTACGATCGCCTCGTCGTCGGGATCGACGCCGATGTTGCGCACGAAAACCTGATCGATCTTGATCCGGTCGGCCGGGAATCGACGGATATAGTCGAGCGAGGATTGCCCGGTACCGAAGTCGTCGATCGCGATCGACAGGCCCAGCTCGCGCAAGCCCTGCAGGGTTTCCAGCAGGTTGGGAATCGACTTGACGCTGATGCTCTCGGTGACTTCCAGCTCCAGCGTCCTCGGGTCCAGGCCGCTGTCGGTGAGCGCTCTGCGCACGACCTCGATGAGGTTGGGCTGACGCAATTGCAGCGCCGACAGGTTGACGCTGATCCGCAGCGGCAGGCGAAAGCGATCCTGCCAGCGACGGGTATCGAATGCGGCCTGGCGCAGCACCCACTCGCCGATCGACACGATCAACCCGGTCTCCTCGGCCAGCGGAATGAAGAAGCCCGGGCTGATCATGCCCAGCTCCGGATGCTCCCAGCGGATCAGCGCCTCCATGCCGATCACATCCTCGCTGTCGGCGGCGATCTGCGGCTGGTAGTAGACCCGCAGCTCGTTGCTGCGCTCGGCCTGGCGCAGCTTGGCCTCCAGCGCCAGGCGCTGCTGGTGCGACTCTTCGGGCACCGCGACATAGGTCTGGTAGGTGTTGCGACCCATTCCTTTGGCGTTGTACATCGCCACGTCGGCATGCTGCAGCATCTTGTCCGCCGAGGCCGCATCGTCCGGATAAAAGCTGATCCCGATGCTGGCGGTGATCTGCAGCTCCCGCCCGTCGCTAAGAGTCAGCGCCGATTCCAGCACGCGGCAGATCTTGTCGGCGATGCGCAGCACGTCGTCGCGCTGCACGACATGGCGCAGGATCAGGGTGAATTCGTCGCCGGCGTAGCGGGCCACCGTATCGGAGGCGCGCACGCTGCCGCGCAGGCGCTTGGCGACCGCGATCAGCACCTCGTCGCCCACCGCATGGCCGAGACTGTCGTTGATGTTCTTGAAGCGGTCGAGGTCGACGAACAGCACCGCGAACATCTCGCCGGTGCGATGCGCTTCCTTGATCGTGGTGTCGAGGCGATCGTTGAACAGCAGCCGATTGGGCATACCGGTCAGCGAATCCTGCAAGCCCTGCGCGCGACCCATCGCGCGTGCGCGCTCGAGTTCGATCTCCAGCCCGATCCGCGCGGCGGCCACCTCCAGCACTTCGCGCAAGCCATCGGACTTCAGCGGCCGCTGTGCGCAGACCACTACCGCACCAACCTGACTCAGGCGCTGATCGACGATGGGCGCCGCTGCGAAGGCCTGGAACCCGGCAGCGCCGGCAGGCTTGTCGGTACCCAGTGCAAGCGCCGCATTCTCGGCATGCACGACCGGCTCGCCGCCGCGAAGGCGGCGGAACACATCGACCCAGAATCCTTCGGGCAGCTCCGCCGAACCGACCTGATGCACGATCTCCACCGCATCCGCGGGGTCGCCGGTGCGCTCGACCACCCACACCACGTCCGGCTGCAACCATTCGACCAGGGCCGCACTCGCATCGACCGCAAGGCCGGCGCCCATGCGCCCGACTGCGACTGCGGCCTGCAAGGCCTCGTGCAGCGCGCGCTGGGCGGTCGCATCGCGGAAACTGGTCAACACCAGGGTCGAGTTGGCGGCATCGACGCTGCGCGCAACAGCCTCGACCAGGTAGCTGCTGCCGTCCGCCGCCGGCTTCTCGCAGCGGAAGCGGGTCATGCCGCTGTGCCGCACGGCCTGGCGCTGCGCATGCCGGGCTGCCGGATCGTGGGTCAGGTCGAGGCTATCGACCACGCGCCCGATGACCTGCTCGCGGGTGAAGCCGGTGCGCCGGACGAAGGCCTGGTTAACCTCGACGATGCGCCCGCTCTCGCTGTCCCACAGCACGCCCTCGTCAGGGTGCTGGTCGAAGATCAGACGGAAATCGATGCCATCGTGCAAGACCGCGGCAGGCGTCGCGCCATCATCGGCGTTTGCAGCGGCCTGCGCCGACGGCATTTGCCGGGCACCCAGTACGCGCTGCAGGCGATGCAGTGCCTCCTGCCCCAGCACCGGGCTGCGCAACCAATCGGTGACTTCGATCGGCTCGTCCTCGAAACGCCAGCGATCGGCGAGATCGGCCGCGTCCGCGATGCCAAGCACGGGCACGCGACTGCCGGATTCGCGCAGGGCGCGGCACAACGCCAACGCATCGTTCGCCTCGCCGCGAAACTCCAGCAATACCGCATCGAGGCGCGGCGACTGGGCCAGGAACGCGTGCGCCTGCACGAAGTCCTTGGCGGTGTAGATCGCGTCGAATTCATACGAATCGAGGGTATCGAACAGTGCGCGCCGATCGTCGCGGTTGAGCACCACGACCAGCACCGCGCCGCGAATCAATCGGCGGCTCATCGGATCAGCCAACGCCCGTCGCGCAGACGCAGGCGGCGCCCGCCGCCCGGATCGTCGGTGAAGCGCTCCATCAGGTCGTCGACCCCTTCGGAGAAGCTGACCCGCGCATCGATCAGGACCACCTTGCGCACGTTGCCGCCGGCGTTGCGAGTGCGACCGATCTGGCGCAGCAATGCAAGGACCTGCGTGCGCAGCGGCGAATAGCGCAGCTGGCTGGCCAGTTCCAGGAACAAATACACTCCGAACTGCGGACTGGTCTGGATGAAACGCAGCGCCTCGGGCAGGCGCGCGCTGCCGGGTGCCGAGACCCCGCCCTCGCGCAGGCTGATGATGCCCAAGCCATCGCCGAAGGCGTAGATCGAATTGCCGCTGCGCACCGCGAAATGGCGGAACTGTCCGAGAATTTCCTCGCCGCGCTGGGTGTCGATCGCGATCAAGGCACGCGGCGAGGCCACAATCCGCTCGAACAATTGCGGGGTGACGAACACCGGACCGGGCTCGGCGGCATTGGATGCTATGCGCTTTTCCACCCGACTACCTTACTTGGGCGCGCGGTCGCAGGAAACCTCCACGAACGGCGATGATAGTCTCATCGCCCTACGCCACGCCGCTTTGCCGACTGGAGTCCGTATGTTCGAAGGCCTGCGCTTTCGCCACTGGCACCCGCAGTTGGGTCCCGATGAGATCCTGATCCTGACCCTCGACCGCGCTGAAGCATCCGCCAACAGTCTCGGGCGCGAAGTGCTCGACGAACTGCTCTGCCTGCTCGAACGGGTCGCGCTGGAACCACCCAAGGGCCTGATCCTGCGCTCCGGCAAGCCGGCCAGCTTCGTGGTCGGCGCCGACCTGCGCGAGTTCGAGAGCTTCGCCCGCAAGGGCCAGGTGCTGGATGCGATCCAGCGCGGCCATCGCGCCTTTGATGCGCTCGCAGCGCTGCGCTGCCCGACGGTGGCAGCGATCCACGGCGTGTGCATGGGCGGCGGTACCGAGATATCGCTCGCCTGTCGCTGGCGGGTGGCGAGCAACGATCCCAAGACCCGCATCGGCCTGCCCGAGGTGCTGTTGGGCATCCAGCCGGGCTGGGGTGGCAGCGCACGCCTGCCGCACCTGGTCGGCGCGCTAAAAGCCTTCGACATGATGCTCACCGGCCGCGCGTTGTCGGCCAGCGCGGCGCGCGCGATCGGGCTGGTCGATGCGGTCTGCGACGAAGCCGCGCTGCTCGACACCGCGCGCGGCCTGCTCGCGCGACGCCCGACCCGGCCATTTGCGCAACGCTTCACGGCGTGGGCCACCAACCTGTGGCCGGTGCGCCAGGTGCTCGCCGTGCTGATCCGCAAGCAGGTCGCGGGCAAGGCGAATCCAAAGCACTACCCCGCACCGTTCGCGATGATCGATCTGTGGCGCCGGCATGGCGGCAGCGTGCGCGCGATGCTGCGCGTCGAGCCGCGGTCGGTGGCCAAGCTGGCCGCCACGCCGACCGCACAGAACCTGGTGCGCGTGTACTTTCTGCAGGAGGCGCTCAAGGGCCAGGGCAGCAAGGACAGCCATGGCATCGCGCACGTGCACGTGGTCGGCGCCGGCGTGATGGGCGGCGACATCGCGGCGTGGTGCGCTCTGCAGGGCTTGCAGGTCAGCCTGCAGGATCGTGAACTGAAGTACATCCAGCCTGCCCTCGACCGCGCCGGCGAACTGTTTGCCAAACGCCTGAAGACCGCGCCGCGGATCGCCGAGGCACGCGCGCGCCTGCTGGCCGACGTGGACGGTGCACGGTTGCCGGATGCCGATCTGGTGATCGAGGCGATCTTCGAGAACCTCGAGGCCAAGCAGGCGCTGTATGCAGCGATCGAGCCGCGCCTGAAGCCCGGCGCCCTGCTGGTCAGCAACACCTCCTCGATCCCGCTCGACAGCTTGCGCGCGACGCTGATCGATCCTGCCCGCTTCGCAGGACTGCACTACTTCAATCCGGTCGCGCAGATGCCGCTGGTCGAGATCGTGCGGCACAGCGCGCTGGGAGCGGACACCGTGCAGCGCCTGCAAGGCTTCGTGCGCGCGATCGACAAGCTGCCGATCGCGGTGGCGGCAAGCCCCGGATTCCTGGTCAACCGGATCCTGATGCCGTACATGCTCGAAGCCGTAACCGCCTGGACCGAAGGCGTACCCGGTGCAGTGCTGGATCGCGCAGCCAAGCAGTTCGGCATGCCGATGGGTCCGATCGAACTGATCGATACGGTGGGGCTCGACGTGGCCGCCGCGGTCGGCAAGATCCTCGCGCCATTCCTGGGGCTCGACCTGCCCAAGGGTCTCGACGGCGCGATCGAGCCCGGTCGCCGCGGCAAGAAGGATGGCCAGGGTCTGTACACCTGGAAAGACGGCCGACCCGTCAAACCCGAAGTACCGAAAGACTACGTGGCGCCCGACGATCTGGCCGACCGGCTGGTATTGCCGATGGTCAACGAAGCGGTGGCCTGTCTGGCCGAGGGCGTGGTCGACTCCGCCGACCTGCTCGATGCCGGGGTGATCTTCGGCACCGGATTCGCGCCGTTTCGCGGTGGCCCGATCCAGTTCGTGCGCGAAACCGGCGTCGACGCGGTAAAGGCGCGGCTTGAGAGCCTGGCGGTCAGATACGGCCCGCGGTTCAAGCCGAAAGCGGGGTGGGATCTGATCGTGCGCTGATCAGCTGCAGCGCGCGCCCGGCAGTTGCCGGGCGCGCGCGAAACACATCCAGCCGTGGTCTGTGCTCATTCGCCCATCTGGCGCTGGCGGTGCTCCCAGCGCTCCTGTGCATCGAGGCACATGGTGGCGATCGGCCGCGCTTCCAGACGCTCCAGACCGATCTCTTCGCCGGTTTCCTCGCAATAGCCATACTCGCCGTCTTCGATCCGGCGCAGGGCCTTGTCGATCTTGGAGATCAGCTTGCGATAGCGATCACGCGTGCGCAGCTCCAGCGAGTTCTCGGTTTCGCGGGTGGCGCGCTCGGCTTCGTCGCCGACATCGCGAACCTCGTCGCGCAAATTGTCGATGGTCTGCTTCGATTCCTCCACCAGGTCGGTCCGCCACTGCAGCAGCTTGGCCCGGAAATACTCGACCTGCAGCGAATTCATGTACGGATCGCGCGCAGTCGGCTTGTAGCCGGCCGGCAAGTCCGGGCGCACGCGTTCGTCGCCGGCCACCACGATCGGCGAAAGCGGCTTGCGCTGACTGGCACGTACGGGAATCGCCGCCTCGCGGGCCTTGCTCACCGCCACGGCCGTTGCGACCGCACCACCGGGCGCCGGCCGCGGCTGCACGTGCACATGGCGTGCCGCGACCACCACCTGGGTGACCTTGGGCGCCGCCTTTACCGCTGGTCCTGCTTTCGCCGGTGCCGCCTTGGCCGCTGCCACCGGCGCGGGCGCCGACTTCGCCGCCGCTTTGCTCGCCGGCTTCACGAGCGCCTTCGCTGCGTCCTTGGCTGCCGGCCTTGCCAACTCCGGCGGTGCGGGTTTGGCTGCGGCAGGCTTGGCCTTGAGCGCAGGCTTGGTTTTTGCCGCGGGATTGACCTTTGGCGCGGGATTGCCCTTTGCCGCGGGATTGACCTTTGGCGCGGGATTGCCCTTTGCCGCGGGATTGACCTTTGGCGCAGGCTTGGCATTTGCCGCAGGCTTGGTCTTGGGCGCGGGCTTCGCCTTTGCTGCAGGCGCCGTCTTTGCCGCTGGCTTGGCCTTGGGCGCAGGCTTGGCCTTTGCTGCCGGTTTCGGCTTGGCCTTCGGCTTGCCGGCGACAGCCGCCTTGGCGCGACTGACCACACTCGCCACGAGCTTCTTGAGCGCGCCAGCGGCCTTCGCCTTGCTCGACTTCGCCGATTTGTCCGGTTTGCCCTTGGCAGGGCGCGGTGCCGCTTTCGCGGACTTCTTGGAACTGGCCTTCTTCGCCATGGCGTTATCGTAATCCTGTTGCGGCAACGATCGCTGCGCGATGGCCGGACTGCGGAACGGTGCCGGGTTGAGGCGCAGCGGGGCCGTGTTATAGCCTAGTCGTCCTACTGCGGCAACCGCGCCGCTCCACGGGCCCTGGTCAAATCGACCCACAACCGTCCCTTGCACAGCGCGCAGCGCTAGGCCTGCTGCGGGTTTACCGCGCGCTGCTCAGTCCAATTCTGGGCCAGCGCTGCCGCTTCCATCCGAGCTGTTCGGCCTATGCCAGCGAGGCGATTGCGCGCTTCGGCGTGGTGCGGGGCGGCACCCTCGGCATGTTCCGGATCCTGCGCTGCCAGCCACTGTGCGAGGGTGGACTGGACCCCGTGCCCAGCGTGTTTCCGCGCCGCTTCTGGCGCCGGTCGCCGGCGCCAACCCCGGCGGATCCACCCGAATGATCGCCGCCCTGTTTGCCGCGCTTGTGTCGACGCCGGCTGCCACGGCAGCCTGCGTGCCGGAGCTGCCGCAGGCTGTTGCGCAAGGCGGCCTGGTCGTCGGCCGGATCGACCGCGGCTGCACTGTACGCTTCGGCGGCCGCACCCTGCGGGTGGCGGGCGACGGCACCTTCGTGTTTGGCGTCGCACGCGATGCGCCGGCCACGCTGACCGTCGAGGCCGGACCCGGAAAGGCCGCGCCGCACCCCTACCCGATCACCGTCACCGCCCGCAGCTGGCGGCTCGAGCGCGTGGACGGCGTGCCGGAGTCGACAGTCAATCCGGCGCCGGAACTGGCGGCGCGGATCCTTGCCGAGCAGGCGCGGGTGGCACGTGCGCGCGAACGCGACGACCCGCGGCTGGACTTTCGCTTCGGCTTCATCCGCCCGCTGGCGGGGCGCATCAGCGGCGTCTATGGCAGTCAGCGCGTGCTCAACGGCACTGCCAAGAGTCCGCATATGGGGCTCGACATCGCAGCGCCGAGCGGCACGCCGATCATGGCCCCGGCCGCTGGCATCGTGACCTTCGTCGACCCCGCGCTGTATCTGACCGGCGGCACCCTGCTGATCGACCACGGGCACGGTCTGAGCAGCGTATTCATCCATTTGAGTCGGATCGACGTGGCAGTCGGCGCACGCATCGAACAGGGCCAGCGCATTGCGGCGGTCGGCGCGACCGGCCGCGCCAGCGGGCCGCACCTGCACTGGGGTTTGAACTGGTTCGGCGAGCGACTGGACCCTGCGTTGCTGATCGACCGCGCGGCGGATTGAGGCGAAAAGCGCCCGCCGCTCAGGGTGTCGGGCCGCTTCAGTCGTGGAGCGGGATCATGCAATCGCTAGCGGCCACGTAGCCGCCGGCAACACCCTTGGTCGTCACCGCAACCGCATCATGCGGGTGCAGGCTCTCGTGGTGCGCGGCGCGGGCCCAGAAATCCAGCACTTCCGGGTCGGCATTGAGCGCTGCCTGGATGCGCCGTGCAGCGTCCTCGCAAAACATCAGATTGGCGCCATTGAGGCGCGCGAAGGCCTGTTCGTCCTCGCGCTTGACCGCTGCCTGCACCGGGGTACGCAGGGCACCTTCGACCCGATCGATCAGTGCGAGCAACGCGAAGTCGTCGCGCGCGGGATCCAGCCGCACGCGCAACGCAGCCGTGCTGCGCTGGCTGTGCGGCGTGGCCACGATGCCCTGCTCGCTGCCCAGCCACGCCAGCACGCGCTGGTAGTCGAGCCCTTCCTCGGCCGGAAAATCGCCGAGGAACTTTTCCTGGATCAGCTGGCGGGCCAGCGCGGCCGAACACGGACAGGTGCTCGAATACTGGACCTGCAGCGCGACTTCGAGCGAGTACTGGCCGCCGTCGAGCAAACCGCTGACGGCCACCGGATACGAGCGCCAGCCGGTGTTGTCCGACACCAGCGCCGGGCGGCGCAGCATGTGGTCGAATTCGATCCGCACCAGCGCGCGCGACGACAGGTCGCCATGCGAGGCGAGAAAACCCTCGAGCAAGGCACGCAGCGAAGCGGGCGTCAGCGGCCCCTCGCCGAGCGCGCGGTCGACATGCAGATACAGCCGCGACATGTGGATGCCGCGCACTTCCGGCCGCTGCAGATCGACGAAGGCGCTGACCCGCGCGGGCGCGGTGACGATGCGGCCATCCGGCTGCTGCAGGCTCAGTGGAACCTCGATGCGGTCCATGCCGACCCAATCGAGGCGTCCGGCTACTGTCGCGCGCGCTTCCTTGGCGATATCCGGCATCACGCGCGCCACCTTGGGAAGTCTGCCCATGGAACCTGATTCCTTGTCTGCGTTGAAACCACCGGCACCAGCATCTGGTGGGAGAACCAGTACGGTAAATGGGGCCTCGTGGATCGGGTGTCAATTCCCGGCATGCCGCCGGCCGCCAGCGCGCGCGACGGAACACATGGTCTGCGGTACCGCGCAAGCCGGGCCCGGTGTTGGCACATGTTCGCTCGTGGTCAGCTGCGACGACCGACCCGCCACAACCCCAGCACGAGCGACACGCGCGGCGCTCCGATGCGCCCCTCGACTGCCGCCTGCGGTGTTGCGAGCAATCGCCGGGCCCAGATCATTGCTGCGGCGACCCGTGCGCCGTCGATACCGCGCAGTGCCGTGCCAGCTGCAGTGTCGAACACATCCTGCATTGCGGCAAATACGGCGCGCGCTGCGCTGATGGCGCCAACGCCGTCCGCGCCGCCTGCGCGGTCGATGCGTTGCGCGGCCAGTAGCTGCAGCGGCAGCAGCGCGCGCTCGGGTCGCGCGAAACGCGGCCAATCGCGCGCGGCTGCCAACAGGCGTGCCGCGGCGACCGCCAGCGGCGCGGGTCCAATCGCGGCGTCTTCCACACCTACCGCATGGCGCGCACGTACCACGCCCTCGGCAGCAGCGCTCAGTGGTTCGAGCAAATGCTCGAACGATTCGATCGAGCCGCGCTGCGCGAGTCGCCACACCGAAGCCGCCACCTCGCGCAACGGCGCGGCTGCAGCCGCGCCGTCGTCCAGCGCGTGCAGTTGCCTGGTCAGCGGATGGCGCGGTGTCTGCTGCGCAAGTTCGTCGAGCCACCACGCCAGTTTTGCCTGCACCAGCTGCGCCTCTTGCAGGCCGAACAGGCTCGCATGCAGCGCATGCGCGATCGCTTCGATCGCTTCGACCCGCGGGTCGCGCGCCTGCGCCACGAACAGCCGCGCCAGACGCAGCTCCGGCTCGGCGTCCAGCCACTGCGCGATGTGGCTGGCATAGGCCGAATCCGCAGCACTCATCGCGGCAGGCCGAGCAGCGGCAACAACTGCTCGATCGACCCGATCCGCGCCACCGCCGGGTGCGACTCGCGCGCAGCGTCGCTGCCGTAACCCCATTCGACCAGCACCGCCAGCGCACCGGCATTGATCGCCGCATCCAGATCGCGAGCGTCGTCGCCGACCATGGCGGTGTGGCTGGGGCGTGCGACGAGTTCGCGGCAGGCGTGCAGCAGCGGGGCCGGATCCGGCTTGCGGGTCGGCAGGCTGTCGCCGCTGACCACGCAACCTGCGCGGCGGGAAAGACCCAGCGCCTGCAGCAGCGGAGTCGTCAGCCAACCGGGTTTGTTGGTCACGATGCCCCAGCCCTTGCCTGCCGCCTCGATGGTGTCGAGCACAGTCTCGACGCCCGGATAGAGTCGTGTCTGGATGCAGATCCGTTCGCGGTAGATGGCGAGGAAACGCTGCAGCGGCGCGCTGTCGGCCGGGTCCCAGTCCGGCATTGCCGCGCGCAGGATCGCCGTACCGCCCAGTGACACCATCGGGCGCAGGCGCTGCGCCGGAGCCGGCTCCCGCCCGAGCTCTCCCAGCAGCCGATTGGCAGCATCGATCAGGTCGGGTGCGGTGTCGGCGAGGGTTCCGTCGAGGTCGAACAGCACGGCCTCGACCAGGATGGCGCCCGTCAAGCCGGCTTCTCCGCGTGCACGATGTAGTTGATGCTGGTGCCGCTGGTCAGCGCGGCGCGGCGCAGGATCGGGTCGTAACGCAGGCCCGCGATATCGCGCACCACCAATCCGGCCCCGCGCAGCGCGCGCGCCAGCTCGCTGGGCCGGATGAAGCGGTCGTAGCGGTGGGTGCCACGCGGCAGCATGCGCAGCACGTACTCGGCACCAACGATCGCCCCCGCAAACGCGAGCGGCGTGCGGTTGATGGTGGAGAAGAAGGCCTGGCCGCCGGGGCGCAGCAGGTCCGCACAGGCCTTTACGACGGCTTCCGGGTCGGGCACGTGCTCGAGCATCTCCATGCAGGTCAGCGCTGCGTAGTGGCCCGGACGCGCGGTGGCGTGCTGTTCGGCGCTCTCCAGCCGGTAGTCGACCGCCAGACCCGACTCCAGCAGGTGCAGGCGCGCTACCGCGAGTACCTCTTCGCCGAGATCGATGCCGGTCACCCCGGCACCTTGCGCGGCCAGCGCTTCGGACAGCAGGCCGCCGCCGCAACCGACATCGACCACCTGTGAACCCTTGAGCTGGCAGCGATCGGCCACGTATTGGAGGCGCACGGGGTTCAGATCGTGCAGCGCGCGCGATTCGCCCTCCGGGTCCCACCAACGCGGCGC
>Ga0136636_10000086_pt1 | contig 34507 bp, 35 predicted proteins | sample AntDrymUQ8522106_2_FD_104653 | JGI IMG/M metagenome (GOLD analysis project Ga0136636, IMG submission 104653) | Polar desert sand microbial communities from Dry Valleys, Antarctica - metaG UQ852 (21.06) | ecosystem: Environmental > Terrestrial > Soil > Desert | place: Antarctica: Dry Valley... | reverse complement strand
AGCGGGATCAATCTTGCCTTCGGCGCTGAATTTCGTTCCGAACGGTTCAATATTTTCGCCGGCGAAGAAGGTTCCTACGCGACTTACGACACCAATGGTGTGATGATTACCAACCCGGCAATACAGCTGGCGCCGTTGGATCCGATTTCAGGAAATCCGAGACCGGGCGGTTCGCAAGGGTTTCCTGGCTACAGTCCGGCGAACGAAGTCGACAAAAGCAGAACCAACCTTTCACTCTATGCTGATACCGAATTTGATGTGACCAATTGGTTGCTGCTGAGTGCTGCAGGTCGTTATGAAAACTATAGTGATTTTGGAAGTACGGTCAACGGGAAATTTGCGACGCGCATCAAGGCGGCGAGTTTCCTTAATTTCAGGGGTTCAGTGAGTACGGGATTCCGCGCGCCTTCACTGGCACAAATCTATTACAACCTGCGATTTACAAACTTTAATGCGGGCGGCGCCACGGAAGTTTTATTGTCTTCGAATGACAGTCCGGTCACCAAAGCTTTTGGCATCCAAAAACTCAATGAGGAAAAAGCGGTCAACGCCTCGCTGGGTTTTACGGTTAATGTGGGCGATTTCACTGCAACGGTTGATGGCTACCTTATCAATGTAAAAGATCGGATTGTATTAACGGGCTATTTTGATGCTTCCACTTTAAATCTTGGCGTGGCCGAAGCACAATTTTTTACCAATGGCGTCGATACGGAAACCAAAGGCGTCGATGTGGTGCTGTCGTGGAAAAAGACGCTTGGTATTTCCAGGTTTGGAGCGACGCTGGTGGGTAATATCAACGATATGAAAATCGGTGACGTTCATAACAACCTGCTCGATGAGCAAACTTTCTTTGGAAACCGCGAACGAGCATTTTTATTGGCTTCGGCACCAAAAAATAAATTCGGGCTCAACTTAAATTACGGGATCAGGAATTTTGACGCGGGTGTTGCCTTTACGAGATTCAGTAAAGTCATTTTAGTAGATTATGCAGATGAATGGGATGTTTACGGCGCCAAAATCGTGACCGACCTGACATTAGGATATAAAATCACCAAGCAGTTGAAACTGAGCATCGGCGCCAACAATCTGCTAAACGTTTATCCAGATCAACAGGATGAACAAGGCAATACTGAAGCCGGCGGTTACTGGGATTCGGTTCAAATGGGTTTCAGCGGTGCCTATTATTACGCGCGTCTCGGATTCAATTTTTAAAAAGTTCATCACTAATCTCAGCAAATACTTTAGATCCCGGGCTAATTGTCTGGGATTTTTTAATGGGAATTGTGTAAAATTTTCCAAAAATTCCAATACTCAATCGGGCTAAATTTGTACTTATAAATAATTTAAAACAAACAAATTATGAGAACGATTTATTTAGGATTAGCCGCTTTCTTATTGACGATGACGGTTCAGGCTCAGAATACCAACGTGACCGAAACGCAAAAAACGACTGTTACCACAATAAAAGATTCCGAAGGAGAGAAAACGCGGGTAAAAAAACAAACCACTCAGCAAGCTCAGGATATCAAATTTAAAGAAACTGCAGGCGATCCATTGAATAAAGAAATGGTAGTTACTCCGGTGCAATCTACGTCTGTGACACAAATCACTAATCCTGACGGAAGTACAAGAACAGTTAATGTAGACCGTTCGGCATACTATGAAGGAAATGGACAAAAATATAAAGTGGCATTGGATCCATACGGATATACAATTTCAAATGATAAAAGCACAACGAAACCGGCTTTACTCAGAAGCACATCCACCAATAGTTACATTTATAGAACTAAAGATAAGACAGCCGTTGGTTACTTCGATTTGAATGGGAACTTGGTTATCGAAACTTATGATGACAAATCGGATAAGGTCAATGTCGAAACCTACAACAGATTAAAATAAGCACCTAACTATAAATGAAAAAATCCTGAATTTACATTCAGGATTTTTTTTATTCATTGTGCAGAAACGCTTTCCTGTTGAGTAAGGTCTCGTCGCTTTCCACATGATGCTCATCGGGAACACAGCAATCCACCGGGCAAACGGCAGCGCATTGCGGCTCATCGTGAAAACCTTTGCATTCGGTACATTTTCCTGGAACTATATAATAAATATCGTCAGAGATCGGCGTTTGCGGCTCTTCGGAATCTACTACACTTCCATCAGGCAAAACCACTTTGCCTCTAAGGCTGGTTCCATCTTTAAAACGCCAGTCATCTGCGCCTTCATATATTGCTGTATTCGGGCATTCGGGCTCGCAGGCGCCACAATTAATACATTCGTCGGTTATTACAATTGCCATATCATTTTTAATCGAAGTGGAAAATCAAAATTGAAGCAACGGGCAAAATTCGAAGGCTAAAACCAAATGCAACACATCCCTTTTTCACTTTTATCCCTATAGGTTTCTCTTTCGACTTTATAATTACTTATTTTTGCGCAAAATTACATCAAAACGCTGAACTAACAAACAAACCGATGTCACAAAACGATAAAAAGAACTGTTTTATTGAATTAGGAAAATTTTTGGCTCAGTTTTCCGAAAGCAGCATTGCAAAAAACGAGTCGGTTTTGTTTAATGATTTGTACTTTGACGATTTTGAAAAACTCATTCAACTGTCACAGTCCCACAACGGTTGGTATACGCCGGGACAGGTTTATTTTGCGGTGCAGTCGTGGGCTGAGGCACTGACCGAAGAGAATCTTACGCAATGGCTGTCACGTTATGATTTAAAAACGGTTGAGTCAAAGACGGTCGGATTGATTCTAGCCGGAAATATTCCCCTGGTTGGTTTCCACGACTTTCTTTCAGTTTTGATCACAGGCCATTCCGTTTTGGTAAAAACATCATCGAATGACCAACAATTGTTGCCTTTTCTCGCTAATTACCTAATCGCCGTTTGTCCTGATTTGCAACATCGAATCAACTTCATAAAAGGCAAACTCGAAAATTTCGATGGTGTCATAGCCACCGGAAGCAACAATACATCGCGTTATTTTGAATATTATTTTAAAGACAAACCGAGCATCATACGCAAGTCAAGAAATTCTGTCGCGGTTTTGGACGGGAATGAATCAAAAGAACAAATGGTTGCGTTGGGCGAAGATGTGTTCCGCTATTTTGGATTGGGATGCCGCAACGTGTCGAAGTTGTTTATTCCGAAAGGATATAATTTCGACTTGTTCTTCAATGGCATGTTTCCTTATCAAGATGTCATCAAATATGAAAAATACGCGAACAATTACGACTACAATAAGGCGGTTTTCCTGATGAGCAATTTCAAGCTTCTCGACAATGAATTTCTGACGATAAAAGAGGATGCGAGTTACGCCTCTCCTATTTCGAGCGTGTTTTATGAGTATTACGATGATATTTCCGAAGTTAAATCTAAACTCGAAACCGACAATCAGCAAATACAATGTATTGTTTCCAATAAACTCATCGATAACAGTATTCCGTTTGGAACTACGCAAAAACCAGCGCTGTGGGATTACGCGGATAATGTGGATACAATTGCGTTTTTAATCGCTTTATAAATTTCAAATTGCGCGGTATTTTGGTGTTGAGGGTTTTTCTATCTTTGGTAAAAACCTTCCCTTTGAAAAAAATTACTTTCCTGTTATTGTTTGTTTTTCAATTTGGATTTTGCCAGACTCCGATGCAATTCTATCAGGACGTGCCCGTGAGCGGACACGCTTTCGGATCCCGCGTCGATATTTATAATAATGAGGTTTTGGTCGCAAGCGATACGTTTACGTTAGTCGGTCCGCCAAGTCCCGGAAAAGTATTCCTCTATAACTTTGAAGCCGGATTTCATCAGGCACAAACGTTCTATCCTGCTAATGGTTTTCTAGGAGATGGTTTTGGCACCAGCATGTCGATCGCGAATAATTTTATTGCTATTGGAGCTCCTAACCATGGCGTAGGCAACGACAACACAGGAATAGTTTACCTTTATCATAAAGTAAATGGCGAGTATCAATTAATGCAAGAACTGTCAGCTTTCAATTTGGCTTTTGATCAGACTTTTGGCGACCATGTAAAACTACACGGTGATTATCTTTTCGTTTCTTCAAAAATGTCGTTTATGTTTACCATTATGATGGCACAAATTGGGCTTTTTCAGAACAACTCTTTGTCGGTATAAATGATGCTGATGCCGTACAAAAGATTGATGCAGAAAATCAACGCGTTGTCTTCGCTACATCAAACTATTTTATACAGGTTTATGATCTCGTCGGCTCTAATTTTATTACGACGAGACGGTAATGACTGGAGACCTTGAACATTCTCCGACCGATTTCTGTCTTTCGGGAAACCAACTGTTTGTGATGACGGTTGCTTTTCAGGAAAACGTGTCTCTTGCCTACGTATATACAGAATCTTCGGGAACCTGGCACCAATCAGATGGATTTCAGGTGGCGTTTCAAGATCAGTTGTACACGCGAATAGAAGTGGACGGAGACAACCTCTTCGCGGGTTCAACTTCCTATATTTTACAAGTGACAAGGAAATTTCCGGTGTTGTATTATAAACGGGAAAACGGCATTTGGAACTATAAGGATAATTATATCGGCAACGGACCGCTTGATGACGACTATTTTGATGAAGCTCTTGTCTCTCATGGCAATAAACTCATCATTGGTGCGCCGAAGGACGGAATGCCATTGCTACGTGGAAGGGCGTATTACCTCGACATGAATTTGGCAACAACTGGTTTTGAAAAGACAACGAGCACAATTTACCCAAATCCTACAGCGAATGTACTCAACATAAAAAGCAGTTCGAAAATTGAGAAAGTCGAACTCTATTCAGTTACCGGAAGTTTACTGCTTTCGCAAAGCGGAAATGTAAGTCAGCTTTCGCTCGAAAATGTAGCATCGGGAATTTACTTCGTTAAATTACTGGTAGAGAATGCTGCCGAAGAAACATTTAAAGTCATCAAAAAGTAACATTCGTTACTTCTCAACTACAACGTTTTTGTTAATAACATCCCGTAATTTTTCCCAAAAACAACCAGTGAATCGCAATGTATTTCCGAAATTTGTCGCTTAAATTTTTTGGAATGTTAACAGACGTAATGAAAAAGCACAACTACAGCGCGGGACCATGTATACTGCCGCAGGAAGTTTTTGAAAAATCGGCGGCCGCCATTTTGGATTTCAATAATTCTGGACTTTCCATTCTAGAAATATCGCATCGCAGCAAAGATTTCGTTGCCGTAATGGACGAAGCCCGAGCGTTGGCATTGGAATTATTGGGGCTAACCGGCAAAGGTTATCAGGCGTTGTTCCTGCATGGCGGTGCCAGTTTAGAATTTCTGATGGTGCCATACAATTTGATGAAAGAGAATGGAAAAGCGGCGTATCTCGATACCGGAACCTGGGCGAGCGGAGCAATTAAGGAAGCAAAAGCTTTTGGCGAAACTGTGATTGTTGGATCTTCAAAATCGGAAAATTATTGTCATATTCCGAAAGGTTATGAAGTTCCTGCCGATGCTGATTATTTCCATTGCACGAGCAACAATACAATTTTCGGGACACAAATGAAATCGTTCCCAGATCTCAATATACCGATTGTGTGCGATATGAGTTCCGATATTTTTTCACGCGTACTCGATTTTTCAAAATTTGATTTGATTTATGCCGGCGCGCAAAAGAATATGGGTCCGGCGGGCGCAACCCTAGTAATCGTAAAGGAAGAAATCCTTGGCAAGAACGGACGCGCAATTCCAAGTATGCTCGACTACCAAAAGCATATCAATGCCGAAAGCATGTACAATACGCCACCAGTTTTCTCCATTTATGCTTCATTGCTGACGTTGCAATGGCTAAAAGAGCAAGGCGGCATCGCGGCAATAGAAAAAATCAACAATGCCAAAGCTGAATTGTTATACAATGAAATTGACAGAAATCCGTATTTTAAAGGAACCGCAAACGCAGCCGACCGCAGTGCTATGAACGCTACTTTTCTTTTAAATGATGAAAAATACGCAGAAATTTTTGATGTGATGTGGAAAGAAGTTGGCATTTCGGGAATTGCGGGACACCGCTCTGTGGGCGGTTATCGCGCTTCGATGTACAATGCCTTGCCTTTGGAAAGCGTACAATTGCTGGTAGATGTGATGCAGGATTTCGAACGCAAAGCAAACGGCGGAGTTTAGCCCCGATGGAAGCGGCATCCTTTTGTGTAGCGCGGCGAAGCAAAAGATACAGCGGACAGCAGGAAATTGCTCCTCAAAAAAAATATTAATTATTCCTTATTAACTAGCAATCAAATGAAAGTATTAGCCAACGACGGCATTTCAAAGAGCGGAATCGAGGCTTTGGAAAAAGACGGATTTGAAGTGATCACGACCAAAGTGGCGCAGGAACAAGTGGCGAATTTTATCAATACCAATCACGTGAGCGTACTGCTGGTGCGGAGTGCAACAAAAGTGCGTCAAGAATTGATTGACGATTGTCCCGAACTTAAAATCATTGGACGCGGTGGTGTCGGCATGGATAATATCGATGTTGATTATGCGCGTTCGAAAGGCATTCACGTCATCAACACGCCCGCATCTTCGTCGGAAAGTGTAGCCGAACTTGTTTTCGCACATCTTTTCAACGGCGTGCGATTTCTACATGATGCCAACCGTAATATGCCGCTGGAAGGCGATTCTAATTTTGAAGGACTCAAGAAAGCGTATGCGAACGGAATTGAATTACGTGGGAAAACTTTGGGCATTATCGGTTTTGGAAAGATCGGACAAGCAACGGCGAAGATCGCTTTGGGACTCGGAATGCGCGTGATTGCGGCTGACAAATATGTCGGTAATGCTGAGATTAAAGTTGACTTTTACAACGGGCAATTCATCAATGTCGATATCATTACCGAACCACTTGAAGATTTGTTCAGGCATTCTGACTTTATTACGCTGCATGTTCCGGCGCAAAAAGGTTACGTCATTGGTGCAGAAGAAATGGCTGCTATGAAGGACGGCGTTGGCCTGATTAACTGCGCGCGTGGCGGTGTGGTCGATGAAGTAGCGCTATTGGAAGCTTTAGACAACGGCAAGGTTTTATTTGCTGGTTTGGATGTTTTTGAAAATGAGCCGGCTCCGGAAATTCAAATTCTTATGCATCCGAAAATTTCCATGACACCGCATATCGGGGCGGCGACGCTCGAGGCGCAGGACCGCATCGGAACCGAACTTGCGGACCAAATCATTAGCTTGTTAAAAACAGAAAAAGAAGCATAAGTAAAGTCGGACTAATCGTCCGGCTTTTTTCGTTTTCTTACTCTTTTAACTTTTCGCGTTTTCTTTTTTGCCTAACTTTATAGAAATTAAACGGATATGAAAAGGCTGTTGTTTACCGGAATGGTTTTTCTGCTGATCGTGGCTTGCGCGACGCAACAAACGACTAACATTGACAAACCAAGACCGACATCGAAAAACGATACGGTCAGGATTGCGAATGATTCTCTTCAATACGAAATTATCATTATCGAGCCGGGATTTGATGCGTGGCTGGCAAGTACGGCAAGACCGCGTCATTTCTATTCGCTGACTTACCTTGAAAATAAAAATTATTTTTTGGTATCAGAATGGAACCGCCGCGTTCTCGATCCGCATCGTTACAATCCGGATTTATATGGCATGAGGATCGACTATCAGTCAAACATTCACTACGGTTTGGAGGTCAATTACCTGCTCTACAATTATTTCGTTTATTTTCAAAATCGCTACCGACAGCGATTATAAGAATACTATATTTGTAGGGAATTGACATCGTATGGAAAAGCTCAAACAGCGTTGGGGAATCGATTCTAATTTCCAGTTGACTATAATTTTTATTGTCTTTGCTATTACAGGTTCTGCATCTGCATGGCTTTCGAAGCCCTTTTGTCTTTGGCTCGGCATTACCAAGGAAGATCTTGGATTTTGGTTTACGCCAGTGCGATTAATTCTTATTTTCCCAATTTACCAGGTTTTATTAGTCTTGATCGGGTTGCTTTTCGGTCAGTTCCAATTTTTTTGGGCATTCGAAAAGAAGATGCTGCGGAGTATGAAATTAGGTTTTTTGCTGCCTAAAGAAAAAGATCAGCTCTAGTTACTTTCGCTTCAATATATAGGTATAAAACCACATCAGGGTAAATGATGGTATAATGTCGGTAAAAGGTATAATCTCTTCCAGAAAAGTTAAGACTCCAACAACTTTTGCCGTTTTGCCTTTGTACATCCAAGTCATCAAGTAGCCCGCTAAAGGTGCCCAAATGATATCTGCGAATTCTCCGATCAGCGGAATTGTAAACGATACCATACCGATCGCATCGAATAGTATCCCCAGCGCCAACTGTCGGTTTTTGGTTGCTGTGTCTACAGTTTGTTGGATTTGTCTTGCCATAGTTTGTAATTTTCTGGCGCGGCTTTGCAAAATTGGTGCCGCTATTGCCTGAGTTTGTCGGGGAATTTTTGTTTGAGCTTTTCTATTTTGGGTGGAATCACAAAGCTGCAATAACCTTGCGTCGGATTTCGGTTAAAATAATTCTGATGGTAATCTTCGGCCTCATAAAATTTGGCAGCGGGTGAAAGCTTGGTGACAATGCGTTTGCCGAAAGTATTTTCTTCGGTTAGCAAAGCGATATAATCTTGGGTTGTTTGCTGTTGTTCTTGATTCAGATAAAACACTTCACTACGGTACTGGTTGCCGACATCATTTCCTTGGCGGTTGATTGTTGTCGGGTCATGCGTCGCAAAAAATATTTCGAGTAATTCGCCAAAACTAATCTTTTTGGAATTGTAAACAATTTGAATAGCTTCTGCATGTCCGGATTCACCTGTGCAAATGTCCTTGTACGTCGGATTGATTGTCTTTCCTCCAATATACCCAGAAATGACTTTTTTAACACCGTCTAGTTCGAGGAAAACAGCTTCGGTGCACCAGAAGCAACCTCCGGCAAAGATCGCAGCTTCTTGGTCATCGTTCAATTCGGGCGCAATGGGTTTATTGGTATCAGACATTATTTATTTTTGTTTAGTATGTACGAAAGTAAGCCAAATTAACATCGTTGCCGTTACAATTCGATAGCTATTCCTTATGCGATTCACAGAAATTTTAGTTTGTTAATGTTACTTATTAATTCCGCAAAACTTTGTTTCTTTGCCAAAACTTTTCCGATGATCCAGGCCCGCAATATCCATAGATTTTACGAACAACTCCAGGTATTGAAAGGCGTGGATTTACACATTACAAAAGGCGAGATCGTTTCAATTGTAGGTGCTTCGGGTGCTGGAAAAACCACCTTACTGCAAATTCTCGGCACACTTGACAAACCGTCGTCTGCAGATGGAACTGAGTTGCTGATCAACGGTGAAAATGTGCTTGGAATGAACGACAAAAACTTGTCGAAATTCAGGAATGCACAGTTGGGTTTTATTTTCCAATTCCACCAATTGCTCCCTGAATTTACGGCTTTGGAAAATGTTTGCATTCCCGCTTTTATTGCAGGACGAGGCAAGGCCGAAACGGAGCAGGAAGCGAAACGTTTGCTCGATTATCTCGGACTTTCGCATCGCATCTCACACAAACCAAACGAACTTTCGGGTGGTGAACAACAGCGGGTAGCGGTGGCGCGCGCACTCATCAACAAGCCTGTGGTTATATTTGCTGACGAACCTTCGGGGAATCTTGACACGGCTTCAGCCGAAAATTTGCACCAGTTGTTTTTCAGGTTACGCGATGAATTCGGGCAGACTTTCGTTATCGTAACGCACAATGAGGAGCTGGCAAATATGGCCGATCGGAAGTTGGTGATGGTTGATGGATTGATATCGGACAAATAAAATGCTGGCGGTACTTTTAACATGGTGCTATATCTTCGTCGCGGGATTTAATCTGGGATTTGCTGTCAATAAAATTCTTCGGCTACAACTGACTGATTTTGTCGTTTCCATTTTTCTGGGTTTATTTTCGGTCACTTTAGTTGCAGGGTTTTGGGCGGTATTCGATCGGATTCATCTAGAGTTTCATGTGTTTTTGCTGCTGTTGAATCTGGCAATTTTTTGGTATTGGAAAAACGAAATCATCAGTTCCTATCACGCTTTTTACCTGCAGATAATTAATTTACCCCGACAGACAAAATTGATGCTCGTAGTTACTTCAATTCTTCTGCTCGCGGTTTCAGCGGCGCCTGCAAATTTTACCGACAACGAAACGTATTACATCCAGACCATCAAATGGCTCAATACGTATGGCTTTGTAAAAGGGCTCGCCAATTTGCACATTTTTTTCGGTCAAACGAGTGGTTGGCATATCCTGCAGAGCGCGTTTAATTTGTCATTTCTCGATTTGGGGCTCAACAGGATCAACGGCTTTTGTGTTTTGATGGCAACAATTCACGGCTCACTAAAAATGGTCACTTTTAAGCAAGCGGGACTCTTACCTTTGGTATTAGTATGCCTATTTCCGTTTATTGGCGTGCCTTCACCCGATTTGGCTGTTTGCGTCATTGCTTTTATTTGCTTTTGCTATTTTCTGGAACATTTCGACGATTGTTCACTTGAAGCTTGGACAGTGATTTTGCTATTGGCAGTGTTTATTGTTTTAATCAAAGTAACCGCGCTACCCATTTTATTGCTTCCTTTGCTGCTGCTCTTTAGGCGTTTCGGGAAAGTTTCGCGACACATCTTGGTAGGTTGTTTTTTGGCGTTTGCGACGCTGATTCTTTTCGTCTTGAAAAACACGATTCTTACAGGCTTGCCATTATTTCCGTTAAATTATTTTTCAAGTGTGGCCAATCTCGATTTTGCTATCCCAAAACCGATTTATCAATTGTTGTTCAACGATGCCCGCTTATATGATTTTGTCATGCCCAAATCGGATTACTACAAAGCCGCAGTTATGGAAGTGTTCATTAAATGGCTTTCGGCTCCAGGATTTAGTGGCTTTTTCAATTGCTTTACTATTTTACTCCTTTTTACCATTCCGATCTTCATTGGGAAATGTTTGAATAAAAAAGCCTATTGGGTCCTTTACGGATTGATGATCGTGCAACTCGCGTTTTTATTTATGACCTCGCCACAATACCGTTTTATGTTGCCGTTTATTTTTTTCTTCTCAACTTTTATTATTGCCCGATTTGTTCCTAAAAATTTGATTTTAAAATTGCAGCAATTGAGTGTACTGATTTTTATTGTGTTGTTAATTAGTCCGGCAAAAAACGCTTTTTCAAATAGGCAAATTCAATTTGAGAATGATTCGATTGAGCCATCGAATTTAATTATTCCACATTCAAACTCTAATTTGAGTAGCGACTTTCAAGCTGCCGTTTCAGGAAACCTATACTATAATTCCCCTCAAAATCATTATTTCTGGGTGACTGGCGATGGCAAATTACCTTGCGTGAACACGACGCAATTACAATATTTTCAAAGAAAAACCGGTTATAGACCGCAACAGCGCACCTCCAATTTGAAGGATGGTTTTTATTCGCAAAAAATTTCGCCCTAATGACTGCAAACGAACTCAAGGAATTCCTCGATGAGAAAGTGGAATTGTACAACCGTCCAAATTTTATCGAAAGCGACCCGATCCAGATTCCGCATCTCTTTTCGCTAAAAGAAGATATTGAAATTGCCGGGTTCCTGAGCGCCACTATTGCCTGGGGAAATCGCAAAATGATTATTGCCAATGCCCAGAAGATGATGGCTTTAATAGGAAACGCACCATACGATTTTGTAATGTCGCACAGCGAAACGGATTTACAAAAGCTTGAGAATTTTGTACACCGCACTTTCAACGGACAAGATTTTGCATCTTTTATTAAAGGTTTACAACACATTTACCAAAATCATGGCGGTCCTGAAAGTGTATTTACGCAATTTCGGAAAGAGGAGAATATGCAGCAGCGCATCCATCATTTCAGAAGATTGTTTTTCGAGGTGAATCATCAGCAAAGGACGCAGAAACACATTTCGGATCCGCTTAATAATTCGGCTGCAAAACGCCTCAACATGTATTTGCGTTGGATGGTGCGGCAAGATGACAAAGGGGTCGACCTCGGGATTTGGAAAAATATTTCGCCTTCATTGCTTTCTTGTCCGCTTGACGTACATTCGGGCAATGTCGCGCGTAAATTGGGATTGCTTACAAGAAAGCAAAACGATGCGAAAGCGTTATCTGAACTAGATTTAAACTTACGACAACTCGATTCGGAAGATCCAGTAAAATACGATTTCGCATTATTTGGTCTCGGTGTATTTGAAGGATTTTAATGTATAAAGAGGTTCGGAAATCGTTCAAAAACATCTGATTAAACTTAACGATTGCGACGCCGGTGACGTATAACCGACTAATTCCTTGCGCCGGAATGTTTTAAAAAATGTACCTTTGCCCAAAATACAAGCATATGAGTACGTTCGAGCAATTCCAACTTCCCAAATCAGTCCAGAAAGCCATAGATGAACTCGGCTTCACAACGCCAACGCCTATTCAGGAGAAATCATTTCCGGTGATCATGTCAGGACGAGATATGATGGGCATTGCGCAAACGGGAACCGGTAAGACCTTTGCTTATTTGTTGCCGATGCTCAAGTTGTATAAATTCACCACTACACATACGCCCAAAATCGTTATTCTCGTTCCAACGCGCGAACTCGTTGTTCAGGTTGTTGAAGAGATCGAAAAACTTACCAAATACATGTCGATTAGAACCCTCGGGATCTACGGCGGCGTTAATATCAATACCCAGAAAACAGCAGTTTATACGGGTACCGACATCCTCGTCGGAACTCCCGGAAGAGTAATGGACCTTGCGCTGGACAACGTAATTCGTTTCGACGAAACCGCCAAACTGGTGATCGACGAATTTGACGAAATGCTCAATCTCGGTTTCCGCGTACAGCTTACGTCAATCCTCGCAATGATGAAGCCCAAGCGCCAAAACATCTTATTTTCGGCGACGATGACTGACGAAGTCGATGCGATCCTCAATGATTATTTTGATTTTCCCGAAGAAGTGACGCTTTCAGCCTCTGGAACGCCGTTGGAAAAAATTGTGCAGATTACTTATGCGGTGCCGAATTTCAATACCAAAATTAACCTGCTTAAATACTTGCTTGAAAACGATCCCGATATGAGCCGTGTGTTGATTTTTGTGAACAACAAGAAGATTTCAGACATGTTGCATGAAAGCATTGAGGAGGATTTCAACGGGCAATTTGGTGTGATCCATTCTAATAAATCGCAGAACTATCGACTCAGTACGATGGCTGAATTTCAGGCGGGAAACCTACGCGGCATTATTACCACCGATATTATGGCGAGAGGTCTTGACATTTCAGATATTACGCACGTCATAAACTTTGAAATTCCCGAATTTCCTGAGTTGTATATGCACCGTATCGGGCGGACCGGGCGGGCAGATGCTACGGGGACTGCAATCAGTTTTTTTACGCCAAGGGAAGAAGAATGGAAAATGCAAGCCGAGGTTCTCATGAATAAAGAACTTACAATTGAACCTTTCCCTGATGCGGTGGAAATTTCGACGAAGCTCATCGGTCCGGAAAAAGACAAACAACCGGTCAAATTCTTAATGAAAAAAAACAAGCTCGATGGCGATGGCGCATTCCATGACAAATCCAAAAAGAACAAGAAAGTAAATCTCGGCGGCCCATCGAAAACCAAAAAGAAAACACATGGCTCCGTCAACCGCAACATGCTCAAAACCAGAGATAAAAAAAAGAAAGACAATAAATAATTAGCGTTCTAACAAAAGGAAAAGGCTCACTCCCAAATATCTTTTACTAGCAATTCTTAATAGCTTCGGCAGATTGCGGTATTTTGAGCATTTAGTTACAAGTTAAATTGACAGGTAAAGCGAAAGATCTTTCATGTCCTTGAATTGTAACATCAAACTAAGTATCCAGACCCATTTTGCGATAGACCAGCGATATTGTTTATGATTTAAAATTCCATATTTAGCAGCTGCGAACGATAAAAAACAGTATTTTTGAAAAACAATTTTATCAATCAGAATGCAATTTAAACATCCGGAAATTCTCTACTTCCTTTTCTTGTTGGTCATTCCAATTCTGGTTCACTTATTTCAACTCCGCCGTTTCAAAAAGGAATACTTTACCAATGTCCGGTTTCTCAAAGAGCTTTCCGTACAAACACGCAAAAGTTCCAAAATCAAAAAATGGCTGTTGCTTATCACTCGGCTTTTATTACTGGCGTGCCTTATTTTTGCATTTGCCCAGCCTTTCTTCAAAGCCAAAGACAACAAGAACAGCAACAATGAAATGTATATCGTGCTTGATAATTCGTTCAGCATGCAGGCCAAAGGGAAAAAGGGAGAACTACTCAAAAGAGCTGTCGAGGATTTATTGGAACACGTTCCGGAGTCAGCTAACTTCTCGCTCTTAACTAATTCCGAAACCTTTTGGAATACTGATATTAAGTCGGTGCGCAAAGACCTTCAAAATCTCAAATACAGCGCTTCAGCATTCCAACCCGAAAGCGTAATGTCCAAAATCAAGTCACGCAAAACTGCATTCCATAAAGATGTGATCGTAATTTCCGATGTCGTCGGGCTACAGCAAAAGCAATTGGCGGGCATCGGCAAAGATTTCAATACGTACTTCATTGTGCCGAAAGCGGAACAAAAAAACAATGTGTCGGTTGACAGCGTTTTTATACGTCAGACGCTTGACAATTTTTATGAAATTGGCGTGAAATTGTCGGCGTATGGTGAAAACTTCAATGACCTTCCGATTGCGCTTTACGATCGTGAGAAACTCGTGGCCAAAACTTTGGTAAAGACTGACAGCAAAGAAAAGACTGTACAGTTTACGATTCCCAAAGCAGATTTTCATGGTTATGTTTCGATTACTGACAACGGACTTGAATACGACAATAACCTTTATTTCAGTCTTTCAAAGCCGCAGAAAATTAATGTGCTCAGTTTAGGCGAAACAAGCAAAAGTGCTTTCTTGGCAAGAATTTACACTAGTGACGAATTCAATTATAGCAATTCGGTGCTTGAAAGCCTCGACTATAACTTAATTGAAAAACAGGACGCGATTGTTCTCAACGAATTGGCGAAAATTCCACAGGCGTTGCAGACCACATTGAAATCATTTGTGTCGAAAGGCGGCAATCTTGTCGTCATTCCATCTGCGGAAAATTCGGTTTCTGAACTCAACAGCCTGCTGACCAATTTTGGGAATATCCAATTTAAGGCGCTTCAAAACACAGAAAAACTCGTCACAAAAATTGCGTTCAATAATCGCGTTTTTAAATCGGTTTTTGAAAAACAGGTGTCCAATTTCCAATATCCCAATACCAAAACGTCATTTGTGGTAAGCAACCGATATCCAGCGATACTTGGGTTTGCCGACCAATCTGCTTTTCTTACCTCGATAGAAAACCAATTCTCGGCTGTGTACGTTTTTACGGCGGCGATCAATAAAAATAATTCGAATTTCCAGAATTCACCGCTCATTGTACCAACGTTTTACAATATGGCGCAATCTTCACAGAAGGCTGGAATAGCAGCAATCACGATTGGGCAGAACAGTCCGATACTTGTTGATGCATTGCTGTCAAAAGATGAGATCGTCAATGTCAGAAATAATTCAGGAAGTTCCAATGAAAAATTCATTCCGATCCAGCAAATCCTCAACAACAAAGTTAAGATTAGTTGTGGCGATAATCCGCAGCAGTCCGGGAATTTCGGCATTTATAAACAAGATGAATTACTAAAAGACATCAGTTTCAATTATAGCCGAACGGAAAGCGACCTTACAGGAGAATACGAAAACCAGCTTTCCGATTTAAATAGGATAGATTCAATCGAGGCAGTATTTGATACTTTAAAAACCGACCGGACAAACAATGAACTTTGGAAATGGTTTGTTATTTTTACGCTGTTATTTTTAGTCACGGAATTATTCATCCAAAAATTTGTAAAATGAAGCTGATTCTCAGAGGCGCTAAAATTATAAATCCGGGCAATCCGTTCCACAACCAAGTGGTTGATCTGCAGATTGACAACGGGATAATTTCCAAAATTGGACAGCAGCTTTCCGACGCCGACTCAAAAATAATTACCCTTGCCAACCTGCATGTTTCTGAAGGCTGGTTTGACAGCAGTGTTTCGTTTGGCGAACCGGGTTTTGAAGATCGCGAGACAATCGCAAACGGACTTCTTACAGCCGCGAACAGCGGATTCACGTTGGTCGCTTTGCAACCCAATTCGCTACCAATAATCGACAATCAATCACAGGTACATTTTGTGCAATCGAAAGCCCGAAACTTTGCAACAAAACTCCATCCTATTGGAGCTTTGACGAAAGAAAGTCAGGGGAAAGACCTGGCGGAACTGTTTGACATGAAAAATGCCGGAGCGATTGCGTTCGGGGATTACAACAAAAATATTGATAATCCGAATCTGCTGAAAATAGCGCTGCAATATTGTCAGGATTTCAACGGACTTCCGATTGCTTTCTCCCAGGACAATACAATCAAAGGAAATGGCGTCGCAAATGAAGGAATCGTATCAACGCGATTGGGACTTAAAGGAATTCCGGCGCTCGCAGAGGAACTTCAAATTTCTCGAAATCTTTTTCTGCTCGAATATACCGGCGGAAAGCTTCACATCCCTACAATTTCCACGGCAAAATCAGTACAACTGATCAAGGAGGCGAAAGCGAAAGGACTGCAAGTAACGTGTAGTGTTGCCGTACATCATCTGGTACTGACCGATGACAGTCTCGCGGGTTTTGATACTCGATTTAAAGTAACACCGCCATTGCGCGATGAAATGCACAGGAAAGCTTTGATTGACGGTGTAAAGGACGGAACGATTGATATGATTACTTCCGACCACAATCCGATTGACATCGAGCATAAAAAAATGGAATTCGACCTGGCGAAAAATGGAACGGTCGGATTGGAAAGCGCTTTTGGGGCTTTGGGAACCGTGTTGCCACTGGAAACGATTATCGACAAACTGACTTGGGGAAAAACGGTCTTCGGTCTTGAACAGTTGACGATAGCGGAAGGTTCTACAGCAAGCCTGACGTTGTTTAATCCCGACGAAAAATGGACATTTGAAAAACAGCATATCCTTTCAAAATCAAAAAATTCAGCTTTTTTAGGAATGAAAATGATAGGTCAGGTTTATGGAATCGTCAGCAACGGCAAAATACAATTATCATGAGTAAAGCTGTTGAAGAAGGCAAAACTGCAGCAATAACTGCTTATATTTTAATCATTGGCGTACTCATCGCAATGTCTATGAATTCAGAGAAAAGAAACGAATTTGCAGCGTTTCATATCCGCCAGGCTTTGGGCTTGTCGCTCACATTTGTATCGCTTGGACTGATTATCAATAATTTTGACAGCCTGATGATTTCGGCGGCTATGTGGCTTTTCGTCTCCGTTTTATGGGCTTATGGAATTTTCAGTGCGATAAGCGGAAGCAAAAAATCTTTGCCTTTGTTGGGCAATTTATTTCAGAAAGCTTTTAAGTCGATATAATCTATTGTTGATTATTGACATAGATCCATCCGGTTTTGGAAGGTTCGTTGTTAAAGTCAATCACATAATAATAAGTCGCATCGGGAAGAATTGAACCCTCGTTCGTTTGTCCGTGCCACTCGTCATAGTAATTCTGTTTACTGTAGACTTCCATTCCGTAGCGATTAAAAATACTCAAGTGTTTTACGTCGAGCAATCGCAAATCAAAAAAGTCGTTTTTACTGTCATTATTGGGTGAAATTCCTTTCTGAATATCGCAATAGACATTATCTAACCTGATGGTTTGTTTCTTGCTGCAACCATTTGCGTCTGTGACAGCGATGTCGAAATAAATGGGAAGCGCTTCACCGGCAGCCGTGCTGTTTAGAAAAGCGGTAACGTTAAATACGCTGTTGATGCCCACAGATGCACTACTGTGAGTCCAAGCGAATGACGCGCTGTCAACCAAAAAACTTTCCGCTTTCGGAACGACCTGCAACATTAAATTTCCATTGAGACAATACTTGCTGAGTTCAAAATCGAAGTCATCCAAAATGTGGACTTTTATTCCCGCAAAAAATGCGCATTCGTCAGCATCAGGTGTAAAAGTATAAGGAGTAGTCTGGGTATTGTTAAATACAGGCGACCACGTTCCACTAATCCCATCGATGGAAACAGTTGGCAAAGTAAATCCCGGATCGGCATAACAAAGTGGCGCGACTGCGACGAAATTAGGCTTGACCTTTGGAATTACCGTTATGGTCATACTTGCTATGCTAGCACAAATACCGGTGTTGGGGGTAAAAGTATAGGTCGTCGTCACAAAATTATTCATAGTCGGCGACCAACTTCCTGCAATACTATTATCGGAAGCCACTGGAAGCGTTGCTAAAGGACTACCCTCGCAAATGGGGGCGACTTGTGTGAACGAAGGTGTTGCCTTTGGATTCACAACAATGGTCATTTGAATAATCTGCGCACAAGAGCCTGGAGCCGGCGTAAAAGTATAGGTCGTAGTCTGCAAATTGTCGATGATTGGCGACCAACTACCTGTGATACCGTTATTGGAAATAAACGGAAGCGGGCTCATATTGTCACCGATACAAACCGGTGCAACCTGTGTAAAAACGGGAAGCATTCCCGAAAGAACTTGTATGGTCATAGTCGTAATTTGCGAACAACTATTCATTACTGAAGGTGTAAAAGTGTAAGTGGTGGTCTGCGTATTATTTAATGCCGGTGACCAAATACCCGAAATTCCTTCGTTTGATGTCGTCGGCAACGGATTCAAAACATCGCCTGTGCAGATCGGCGCAACTTGTGTGAACGAAGGAACCGTTCCCGAAGCATGTACCGTAATGGTCATTGTTGTTGTTGTGGCACAAGAACTCGAATTGGGTGTAAACGTATACAGTTGCGTTTGGCTGTTGCTTAGTGCCGGGGACCATGTGCCTTCGACTCCGTTATTCGAAGTTTTTGGTAGCGGACTAAGATTGTCCCCTGAACAAATTGAGCCGATTTTGGTAAATTCAGGAGTGATATTACTACTAATTAATATAGTAGCGGTTGTAGACAAGAAATTCGAACAAGCTCCGGTTCCTCCCAAAATGTACGTAAGTTGGATTTGTTGGTTTACCAATGCATTTGCAACTGAAACAGAGACAGAACCCCCGGCTTCAATGGAAACTGTCTGGGCGCTACCGCTGTTTACTGAATAGGTTACGATATCGCCTGGCGTGCCTATGATTGTGAATACTGCGTTACTTCCCGGGCAGATCGGTCCGTTTGTAGTGACTACCGGTTGGGTGCATAATGTACCGCAGACCGCGACGACTGGTGGTGTGACAAAATCAAATGTTTCCTGTGTTTCGTCAAGCGCCGTGCCGTCACCCATTGATCCGGAAACCCTGTGGCCTACATAGCCGTAACGCGGGCTACCGAGTTTGATTACTGCGGTTGAATGTCCGCCTACTTCGGCATGTGTTATAACATTCGTCGGCACAATTCCTGCGGGCAAGGCGAGGTAATTGACATCGTACTCAAAAGTCAGACCCAACATAAAGTAACTGTTATTTCCCGCAGTATAGAAAGTTCCGGTATTTTTTATGACGCCTAATCCGGGATAACCTGAATCATGTTCATTCGACGAAATCCAGGCCGCATCTGTAATGATCGTATTATCAGGATTTTTGGCATTCACCCATGCTGTCCGCGTAATCGCTGTACGGTCCCCCAACTGACCATATACATTGGCACCCAAAGCATAAATTTTCTTATCGGTACCTAACATATAATAAGAGACCTCAGATCCTTCGGATATGGTTGCTTGTATCATCTTAATTCCGGCCAGCCCTGAAGGCAATGCCATCTGAGTTGCAAAATTCCTGTTGGCAGCTTGTGACGCATCTCCCAAATAAGTATTGCTGCCCCATGTCCAAATCGTTCCGTCAGATTTCAATGCAAATCCTATAATCGGATTTCCTCTGGCTACGATAATATTTGAGAGCGGGGTATTCTCATCCTTCATGACTTTAGACCACGTAAGTGGATCGCCTGACCCGCCATTTCCTCTGACGTAGGTATTTTGTGACAGTACATGCACTTCCCCCGAACAGGTCGTGATCATTAATGTTCTGGAACTGGCAAAAAGCATTTTAACGTCAAGAGGGCCGACATTTAAAGGCAAGCCATCTATTTTTCCATTGACTGTGATTTTTTGAAATTCATCTGAACTTGTAATGGAAGCGCTAAGTATTTTTCCTTCCGATCCTCCTGCAAACAATCCGGTTGATGTAAGTACGATCAATTGCGTCGTCGACCCGACGGAGCCAATAGCCATTTTGTATATCGTCCCGGTTAAATTGGAATAATTCAACACATTGACGCTTCTTGGAGAAAGTACATTACTCCCATTGTTTGCCATATTTGCACCCCAAACGCGCCATTCCCCGTTAGGTTCTTTTATATAGCTCGAATGATAAGCCGAACCCATATTGTCATAAGCAATATTGGTCGCCTCATCGTTAGAATAGAGTCCGGTATTGCCATTGCAGAATTCAGAACCGCCACATTGTGCAAAAGTGTCATCAGGAAATAAAAATCCCATCGCAATCAAAATAGGGTATAAGAATTTCATAATTTAGTTTTTTACGGGTGAAGCTAGAGATACCGACTGAATTTGTCCGTTTGCATCTACAAAATCAAACATCAGATACGAATTTTGAGTAACAATTCCGTTTAAAGCATACCGCAATAAATGCGTTCCTTCGGGCAATTCCTGTATGGACTGATCTAGGATCGCGACAATCGAACTCCCTATCCCGGCGACGCTGATTGGCGTTTTATTTAAAGCTGCCGGAAGACGATCAGCGGTTTCAATTGTAATCGGTATCGTCAGAATAGTGCCTTTTGTTTCCATATTCTTGATGATTGGCTTAGAGAATGTCACTCTATTTGCGTCAAAAGTCATTTTAATACGGCTCACCCGCAGATTAATTTCTTTCGGAAAATGGGCATGATTGCAACTTATAGGTTGATGCTTTTTTTCGACCACTTTTATCGTATAATTTCCGACGGCGCTAAAAACGTACTGATTGATTTCATTACCTTTCAACTGCTTTTGAAGTGAATTACCGCGAAGGTCAAAATGAGTATCTTTCGGAACTGTGCCCAAATCAAGCCTATCATTATAAGCGATCACTTTCTCCTGCGCAAAAAAATAATTGCAACACAGCAGCAATAAAACCGAAATTGTGCAACAAGTGTTTTTTTGTCGGAATTTTAGAATTAATTTTGACATTGGAAAGAATATTAAATAGTAACAAATATATATATTCCTGCACATAATCGGCACATCAAAAACCTTAATTTCAAACACTTAACTCCTCAATGGCATCTTTACAATTCCTTATCCGCGAACCAAAAAACAAACAGGAAAAAAACCCGCTATTGCTCCTTCTTCACGGTTATGGCAGTAATGAAGAAGACTTATATTCTTTTGCCGCCGAACTTCCCGAAGATTATTACGTAGTTTCCGCGCGTGCTCCGTATGATCTTATGTATGGCAGCCATGCTTGGTATGCGATAAATTTTGATGCTGATGAAAACAAATTTTCCGATTTAAAACAAGCAGTAGCGTCCCGCGAGCTCATTGCTACTTTTATTGATGATCTGACAGCGGAGTATCCAATCGATAAAGACCGTATTACATTAATTGGTTTTAGTCAAGGTGCGATACTGGCTTATGCTGTGGCATTGTCCTATCCGCAGAAAATACAGCGGATTATTGCTATGAGCGGTTATTTGAACACAGAAATTCTTACGCAAGGTTATGAGAAAAACGATTTCTCCACGCTAAAAGTTTTTGGCTCACACGGCGTTGTCGATCAGGTGATTCCCGTAGACTGGGCTCGAAAGGCAAAACCGATCCTCGACAGTCTCGGCATCGAAAATAAATACACCGAATACCCGATTGGTCATGGTGTTTCGCCACAGAACTTTTATGACTTCCGGGATTGGCTGGTTAATTAGTTGCAATTCATACCTCAGCTATTCGGTCATTTTCTGGTGTAAGATTGATTGTATGATTTCGAAAGAAACGGTTTCATCAGCATTGATAAAATATTTGAGTAAAACTTCGCCCCAATAATTCCCGTCGCTGTAATCGGCAATAATCCAACGATGGTTGAGCACCTTGACTTTGTTGATAATGAATTTTTGTCCGCCAATCTGTTCTTGCCCCGTATATAGATTTCCTTTCGGATCGTCGTTGCCACTCATCAGTTTGTCTTTGACATATTGTGATAATTTGCCGTAAGAAGCAAACGACTTGACGCTGGCAGTATCGAAATAATTCTGCGCATTTTGATTGTTTTCAATTGAAAAATAATTTGCATCCGACAACTGGTTTGTAACTGTTGTGAGGCTGTCCTTATATTTTGCCCCCGATTTTTCGAGCTGTGTTTTTTCGAATGATGCTTGTTTGCTGAAATACATATATGTAAAAATATTCATCAGTACAGCGATAATAAAGAGATAGAGAAATAACGATTTTTTCATTGCAATGATTTTAAATATGGATTTCTAGATTGTCATACGCCACATAAACATGCTCAGGTAATTTCTGCTGAATTTCCTCATGAAATCCAAAGGTATGGCTAATGTGCGTGAGATAGGTTTTTTGCGGATTGATCAAGGCGATGAAGTCAAGCGCTTCTGAGAGATTGAAATGTGAATGATGCGCCTCCTCGCGTAGTGCACTGACGACTAGTGTTTTTACGCCTTTTAGCTTTTCCACTTCCGCAGCAGCAATGGTTTTTACATCGGTCAGATAAGCGAAATCGTCAATACGAAAGCCGAAAACTTGCAAATCGCCGTGATAGACATCTATGGGAATAACCATTTTATTTCCGATAGCAAACGGAACATTATTCTGAACCACCATCGGCATTACACTGGGTGCGCCAGGATATCTGTTTTCGGTTTCAAAAACGTAATCGAATCGCTTTTTTAGGTTGCCAATCACCCGTTCATGTGCGTAAATGGGAATGGCGCCCTGATGAAAATTGAACGGTCGAATATCGTCGAGCCCTGCTGTATGGTCGGCATGTTCATGCGTGTACAAAATTGCATCAATTTGTGTACACTCCGAGGCAAGCATTTGCTGTCTGAAATCTGGTCCACAATCAATCACAAATGAATAATTTTCCCAATGAATCCATGCGGAAACCCGCAGTCTTTTATCTTTGCAATCAAGGCTTTTGGAAACAGGATGCTGGCTTCCGATTACGGGGATGCCTTGTGAAGTTCCTGTGCCAAGAAAATATACTTTCAATTGTGTTATTTTTTACAAAAATAGTATTAATTCTCTTTTCTTACTGCCCTATTTTATTAACTTTGTAAAAGTATTATTATGCTAGGTGAAACGGAATGGATACACAAATTAAATTAAAAGGTGACAAAGTCATCGAGCAAATTCCCTCAACAAAAGACAAGGCGCTCCGTATCAATTTAAATGAAAATATATACGGAACTTTTGCAGAAATAGGCGCCGGACAGGAAACCGTAAGGCACTTTTTTCGTTCAGGAGGTTCATCTGGGACTATTGCGAAAGCGATGTCGGCGTATGACAAGGATTTTAGTGACGCCATTTATGGGATTGAAAGCGATGGCCGTTACGTAACGGAAAGTCGCCTCAAAAAAATGCTGACCCACGAAGTCAACCTTATCGAAAGGCGTCTGAGCAGGGAAAAACATCCCAATAAATTATTTTTTAGCTATGCCAATACAGTAGCCACAATAGACTTCGCGAAACAATTTAAAGGCCATGGATGGGTCGGAATTAAATTCCAGATCGAACCTGACGAAGATTATAACGAAATCACAATCCATATCCGTTTTAAAGAAACCGATGCACGTTTGCAACAGGAAACTTTAGGCGTCCTTGGCGTCAATCTTATTTATGGCGCTTTTTACAAATACAACGATCCTAAAAAATTGCTGCGTTATCTATACGACCATCTCGACAAAGATCAGTTGGAAATTGACACGATCAATTTTGCCGGACCTCGATTTGCCGATGTAGACAACCGTTTAATGAGCCTGCAACTGGTTAAAAACGGCATGACCGATGCGGTGATGTTCGACCCTGAAGGCAAAAATATCCTGCCGGCTTCCATCCTTTACAAAAAAAATATCCTTGCTTTGCGCGGGAGTTTCCGTCCGGTTACCAGTGTGAATATGGACATGTATGAGAAATCCTTGAAGATGTTCTTGGCGGAAAGCAAAGTAGAGAAAGACAATACTTTGGTGGTCTTTGAAATCACGTTGTCGAATCTGCGATCGGAAGGCGAAATTGACGAAAGGGATTTTATGGACCGAGCCGAATTATTGTGTTCATTGGGCCAGACCGTAATGATCTCAAATTTCCAGGAATATTATAAAGTAGTGGAATATTTTTCTGCCTATACCAAAGCCAGAATGGGATTGGCAATGGGCGTCAATAATCTCGTTGATATTTTCGATGAGAAATATTACCGTCACCTGAGCGGCGGCATTCTTGAAGCTTTCGGGAAATTATTCTATCGCGATCTCAAAGTATTTTTATATCCTATGCTTGAAGACGGCGAAGTCATCAGTTCTGAAAACCTCAAAGTTCACCCTAGGATGAAGGAGTTGTACAAATTCTTCAAGTTCAATGGGAAAGTGGTCGATATTGATGATGTCGATCCGCATACGCTCGAAGTCTTTTCACGAGAAGTTTTGAAGATGATCGCCAATGGCAAATCAGGTTGGGAAACCATGTTGCCAAAAGGAATTGCAGAGATCATCAAAGAGCATCAGCTTTTTGGTTATGACCCGAATAAGATTTTAGAAGAGACAAAATAAATTTGTAAGGCCGGAAGTTCCGGCTTTTTTTATTTGACTTTTTCGAGTACGTATTTCATGCGACTCGCGGGTCTGATATCAGTATCGAGGTACAACAAAGCGCCTTTTATTTCATATTCCATTTCTTTAATCAAAAAAACGCCAACCCTGCTTTTGACTTTGGCAGTAATTGTTTTTTTGGAATTGTCAATCGCATAAGTGCCCGAAAACAACAGCGTATTTTCAATAGAATTGTAATATTGCCGGAAATTCCCATTAGCCTCGAAAATAAATCGGCTATGTGAATAGGTTCCTCTTGCATAACCTATGCGGTCCTGAATCCGACTGCCGACTTTACATAACTTCTTTTAACCATATCAGATAAGGCAACTGAATCGTTTTTGGTATTGAGGTAAACATCGCCATCATCTATCGAAACAACTTTCCATTCGCCATTGATCATACAAACATCCTGCGCCTGAGTGAGGCAAACATTAAAGAACAAAAGTATTAAAAGGCCATGTTTTTTCATGGGTTAACTTTTTAAAATCTGCTCGGTATGTACTTTGGATTTGACGTTGGTAATTACTTCATCAATAATTCCTTTTTCGTTTATAACAAAAGTTGTTCTATGGATTCCATCGAACTCGCGCCCCATAAACTTTTTCGGCCCAAAAACCCCAAAGCTGTTGATGACTACATGGTCTTCGTCGGCTAATAAAGGAAAGGGTAAATCGTACTTGGCTTTGAATTTCGCTTGCTTTTTCTGTGTATCGGCGCTAACGCCCAGCAACGTATAATTCTGCGCAATGAAACGGTTATAGTTGTCGCGTAGATTGCAGGCTTCGGCAGTGCAGGTTGGCGTGTCGGCAGCAGGATAAAAGAAAAGTACTAGCTTTTTGCCGTGGTAATCGGACAGCGAATGTGAGTTACCGTCCTGATCTTTTGCAGTGAAGTTTGGCGCTATCTCGCCGGCTTTGAGTATGTTCATTTAGTAGTTTGATTTAAAACTTAAGTATGCATTGCAACCTCTTGAATCTAAATGTGGATATCGAAAGGTGATTTTGCCCCGGATTGCAGCGAAAACCCCGGAATGTGGGCAGTTTTAAATTTTTGATTTTGCAAAGCGACTGGAAGAAGCTCTTGCAAAATATTAAAATTTTTACTGTCCGCATGAGGCGTTGCTGCGGAAAGCCGGATTAGGCACATCATAAAAAATGTACTATTTTTACTTTATAAATGTATAAAAAAATGACCCGACAGCAACGTGCAACATTTATTATAAATACGTTAAAAGAAATTTATCCGACCGTTCCAATACCGCTTGACCATAAGGATCCGTATACCTTGCTGATTGCGGTATTGCTATCGGCCCAATGTACCGATGTGCGTGTGAATCAGATTACGCCGATGTTGTTTGCGCAAGCCGATAATCCGTATGATATGGTAAAAATGAGCGTGGAAGAAATTCAAAATATTATTCGACCATGCGGACTATCGCCGATGAAATCGAAGGGCATACATGGACTATCGCAAATCCTCATAGCAAAACATGGTGCTAAAGTGCCTCAGAGTTTCGAAGCGTTGGAAGAATTGCCTGCCGTTGGACATAAAACAGCCAGCGTGGTCATGTCGCAGGCATTTGGTGTACCGGCTTTTCCAGTAGATACGCACATTCACAGACTGATGTATCGTTGGAATTTGTCTAACGGAAAAAATGTGGTGCAGACCGAAAAAGATGCCAAACAGGTTTTTCCGAAAGAATTGTGGAATGTACTGCATTTGCAAATTATCTGGTACGGGCGTCAATACTCACAAGCTCGGGGCTGGAACCTTGAAAATGATATAATCACCCGAACAATTGGAAGGAAGGAAATTCTCGCAGCGCAGCAAAAAAAATCCCGAACTTAGTCCGGGATGTCCTTTAATTAGCTATATTCTCTATGTTCATTTTACCCACTTTGATAAAGCTTAATGCTTTGGAGTAATTCAATAAAAAAGAAACGGTTTCTTTTTTAGGCTTCATAGGATTGGTAACTAATGTTTTCTTAGAGTAAATTTTTGCCATATCGCAGTGTTTGTTCATTTGTTACTACAACGTGGCAAATTATCTATTATTGTTAATTAGTTAAAATAATTTGATGCTTGTCTATTACCTTCCTAAGATTCATCAGCGCATAACGCATTCTTCCTAAGGCGGTATTAATGCTAACGCCTGTGAGTTCTGATATTTCCTTAAAACTAAGGTCTTGATAAATACGCATGAGCAAAACTTCCTTTTGGTCTTGTGGCAGTTCTTCAATAATTTTGCGTAAATCTTTTTCGACTTGTTCGGTTATCATTTTGTTTTCGATAGTCATCGAATTATCGGTCATAATCGAAAAGATTGAAAACTCTTCGGTCTCGCGAAACATTGGCATTTTCTTGTTTCTCCTGAAATGGTCGATGATAAGATTGTGCGCAATTCGCATTACCCAAGGCAAAAATTTACCTTCTTCATTATAGGAGTTGGATTTTAAAGTTTTAATCACTTTAATAAAAGTATCCTGAAAAATATCGTCAGTTATATCCCTATCCGAAATTTTCGAATAGATGAAACCGTAAATCTTGGATTGGTGCCTATTGATTAAAGTTGACAAGGCCGACTCATCGCCTCCAACATATTTCTTAACCAATAAGGCGTCTGGGGTTTGTACATTAGCCATAAAAATACGTTTTAGTTTTGTTTAAAAATACAAGTCTGACTCTCTCTTAACTTAGTCTAACTCACGCTAAAAAGTAATTTCAAATAATAGGCAAATGGTACTTTAGGATTAATTTCAAAACCAAATGTAATACAAAATAAACTGCGAAAACAAATATATATGAAAAATTTAACAGACGAAATACAATAAAGCGTTGAAATATTCAATCTTTCACAATGTTTTGCTTTTAACCTTTGTCTTATAACAAAACTTTAAGAGTCGGTTTTCATATGTTGCAAACACATAATATTTATCTTTGTTCACATTCTATCGCTACTATGATTACAAAGGACATCTCGAAACTTGAACCTAAGAAAAACATTATTATTAAAGGCGCTCAGGTTCACAATTTAAAGAACCTTGACGTGGCCATTCCGCGTAACAAACTGGTCGTTATTACGGGACTTTCGGGCTCTGGGAAATCTTCATTGGCATTTGACACTTTGTATGCCGAAGGGCAGCGCAGATATGTGGAAAGTTTGTCTTCGTATGCGCGACAGTTCCTCGGCAGACTTGACAAACCAAAAGTCGAATATATCAAAGGAATTGCGCCGGCGATTGCCATCGAGCAAAAAGTCAATACAACGAATGCACGCTCGACTGTGGGAACCTCGACAGAAATTTACGATTACCTCAAATTATTATATGCCCGAATTGGAAAAACTTTTTCCCCTGTTTCGGGGCGCGAAGTCAAAAAAGATTCGGTTACTGATGTGACCAATGAAGTAAAGACATTCGAAATCGACAGCAGATGGTTGCTCCTCGCGCCTGTTCAACTCGAAGAAGGCAGAAAAATTGAAGACAAACTCAAGGTGCTTTTGCAACAAGGATTTTCGAGAATCTATACCAGCGGTGACACTTTGCGCCTTGACGAACTTGAAGATGTAGCTTTGCAAGGCGAGGTGTTTTTAGTGATCGACCGCATCATTGTCAAAGATTCGGAGGAATTCTACAACCGCCTTTCCGATGCGGTTCAAACCGCCTTCTTCGAAGGTAAAGGATTTTGCTATCTGCAGGAACTCGACGGTGACAAACGCCATACTTTCAGCAATAATTTCGAGCTGGACGGAATTACTTTCCTCGAGCCGAATGTCCATTTGTTTAGTTTCAACAATCCTTATGGCGCCTGCCCGGTCTGCGAAGGATATGGCAATATTATCGGCATCGATGAAGAACTGGTTATTCCAAACACAGCTTTGTCGGTTTATGAAAACGCCATTTTCCCGTGGCGCGGCGAAAGTATGGGCTGGTACCGCGATGAGCTGGTCAAAAATGCTTACAAATTCGATTTCCCGATACACAAGCCTTTCTTTGAATTGACCGATGACCAAAAGGATTTGGTCTGGAAAGGAAATAGCTATTTTCAAGGACTCAACGGTTTTTTTAAAGAACTAGAAGAGAAGAATTACAAGATTCAAAACCGAGTCATGTTGTCGCGATATCGCGGTAAAACCAAATGTTATTCCTGCAAAGGAAAGCGTTTACGAATCGAAGCGTCGTTTGTCACGATCAATGCTAAAACGGTTTCTGATTTGGTCGACCTGCCAATTAAAAAATTAGTTGCTTTTTTCAAGGAACTCCAATTAAATGATTTCGATCAAAAAGTAGCTAAAAGACTGCTGACCGAAATCAATAATCGTTTGAGTTTCCTGGTGGAAGTCGGACTCGATTACCTAACACTCAACCGAAATTCTGCTACGTTATCTGGTGGCGAGTCACAGCGCATCAATCTGGCAACTTCGCTCGGAAGCAGTTTGGTCGGCTCGATGTATATTCTCGACGAACCAAGTATCGGCCTGCATCCCAAAGATACCGAACGACTCATCAAAGTTTTATTGTCATTGCGCGATCTGGGTAATACTGTTATCGTGGTCGAACATGATGAAGACATTATGAAGGCGGCCGATATGATTATTGATATCGGACCTGAAGCAGGAACTTTCGGCGGAAAATTAGTTGCTCAAGGCACTTTCGATGAAATCCTCAAAGCCGATTCGCTTACAGCGCAATATCTCAATGGCGAAATGCAAATTGCAGTTCCGAGAAACCGCAGGAAGTCGGGCACATATATTGAAATTCTCGGAGCGCGAGAAAACAATCTCCAAAATGTCGATGTTAAATTTCCGCTGGAAGTCTTAACAGTCATCACAGGCGTTTCGGGTAGCGGAAAAAGTACGCTCGTCAAAAAAATCCTGTTTCCTGCCATGCAGAAAAAACTAGATGGCGTTGGTGAAAAAGCCGGACAATTTTCGGAGATGCGGGGTTATTACCACAAAATTCAGCATATTGAATATGTCGACCAAAATCCCATCGGTAGAAGTTCACGTTCCAATCCGGTGACTTATATCAAGGCTTATGATGATATTAGGGATTTGTATGCAAAAGAAAAACTTTCAAAAATTCGAGGCTATCTGCCCAAGCATTTTTCTTTTAACGTCGATGGTGGTCGCTGCGAAACTTGTAAAGGCGAAGGATCGATTAATGTAGAAATGGTTTTCATGGCAGATGTCGAATTACCTTGCGATACTTGTAATGGCAAACGATTTAAAAAAGAAATTCTTGAAGTATTTTTTGAAGGCAAAAATATCGATGATATCTTGACGATGACCATCGATGATGCGGTGGCATTTTTCAACCAAGCCAAACAAACCAAAATCGTACAAAAACTGCAGCCCTTGCAAGATGTAGGCCTGGGTTATGTACAATTAGGACAATCCTCTTCTACTCTTTCTGGTGGCGAAGCACAAAGAATTAAACTCGCTTCCTTCTTGGTCAAAGGAAGTACTAAAGAAAAGGCACTGTTTGTTTTTGATGAACCTACTACCGGACTTCATTTTCACGACATTAAAAAATTGTTGGCTTCTTTTGATGCACTGATAGACAAAGGCCATTCGATTATCGTGATTGAACACAACCTCGATCTGATTAAATGTGCCGATTATATCATTGATCTGGGACCCGAAGGCGGTGAGAACGGTGGTCAGATACTGGCTATCGGAACACCCGAAGAAATTATGAAAAACAAAAAATCGGTTACGGGAAAATATCTTAAGGAAAAATTGTAATTACTGCTCTTTTACCGTTTCCTCACCGAGTTGTAGGTTAAATACGAATATTTTTACGTAACGCTGTTCATTGCTTTCGTAAGAATACGTCAGTATTTTCTTGATCGGATTGAGTACCAATTTTCCCCGCGCATTTTTGGAACGCATAACCCAAACGGAATTACCATCTTCATCGACCGTAAAAGATATGATTGAGCCATGATAGAGTCGCGTTTTTCCGTCATCGGTTAGACTAATGGCAATATATCCGCTGCTTCTGGTGTTGATTTCCCTAATATCAATGATGGAATATTCGTACTCGGTATCTTTTAAATCGTAGGCGTCTTTCTGCTCGTTCCATACGTAAAATAATCGACTGTCAGAGACATAACGAGTTTGGTCATTTACTCTTAAAGGCATGTTTTGCGCTGACATCATACCGCTCAGCAACAGTATAAAACAGATAATGATATTCTTCATTTGGGAGTTGAAATTTTGCCAAAAGTATGAAAAATTGATCTTGCAATCTTCCACGCTCAGAAAAAATTAACAAATAAAATCATCGCGACCGATTTTTTAAATTAACTAAAAAACTGATTTTTAGGTTTTTAAAATTGTTAGCAAGAAACGATTCGGGCAATTCCGATTTATGGCACGCGTATTGGAATCGCCACTCCAGCACCTGAACGAGTCGGGGCTATCACTTTAAAACTTATTGATCATGAAAACAATTACTTTTTTAGCAGCTGCGTTCTTATTGTCAGCAAATACAATAAGTGCATCGGGAGGTATCTTTTCCGGTGAAAATACCAAAACGCATTTCAACTTTGATGAGCCAATTACATTTACCGAAAGAGGCATTGCGTTCTATGTTTTTGCGAATGGCGAATTCGATTTTAATACGGCAGATTTAAATGATCCAAGCATTTTTTATAAAGACGGCGCAGTAACAACAAAACATATGGCGCGCCTTCAAACCAAGGCGTCAGAATTGAACACGATGCTTTTGGTCGCGTTCGCCGGATTGGAAATGTGTTCGTAAATTATGATGAACAAAGCAGGATTAAAAGAATTGGTTCGGTTTATATGACTTACAACCGCAGGGCGCTGATACAAATTGGAAACCTGCAAATCATTTATAACCGCGGCGGACAGATCATCAGTATGAACGGTACCGTGAAAGGCTATACAAGTTATAATGATTATGCATCTTTTGAACATTCATCAGAAAATAATTTAAATAATGATGATCCTCATGTTTATTACAGAGGAAATGGCACAAAAGTTGCGTACAAAAAATAAATTGGGTTAAAATAATTGATTGGTTGGTCCCGTTGGTAGCAATATCAACGGGATTTATTTTTTAGGTTAGCTTATGGTTTTATTTGTCCCGATAATTTATCGAGCAACTGATTGATTTCCGATGAAATAATAAATTTGTAATTCAAAAATCCGTACACGAGCGTAATTAAGATTGATTTGAGCAAAATATTGACAATCGGATTAAAATGAAAATCCCAAAAATAAAACAGCGCAAATACTAGAATAATAATCGCGAAAGATTTAGCGGTGTTGGCCGTAAAAGGATAAAGATTCATTTTCCTGACTACAAACCGCAATTTGATCGTATTGTAAATCATGACTGAAATTAAGGTTGCCAGTGCTGAGCCCGTTATCCCGTACATCGGAATGAAAATCATATTGAGACCGATCATCAAAAAAACGAGTAGCAGTCCGAAAAACAATACCGATCTGTAATATTGCGTGTTGAGGATGATAGCATTATTATTCCCAAGGATCATATCATAAAATTTCGCCAGTCCGATGAGGAAAACGACATATACGCCGCCACTATATTCCGCGGGAATCAACTCATAGACCTGCCGGATATTTAAAAAAATACCGAGCATCACCAAACCACCAAATACCTGAAGATTGATCGCGCTCTTTTTATACAGATCATTGAGTTCTTCAAGTTTGTTCTCACTCATTAGTTTGGCTGTAATGGGATAGATGATCTGCAGCATTGCACGGCTGGGTACTGCAATTACTGTCGCAATAAAAATAGCTACAGAATACAGCGCATTGCTACTGATATTTTCGTAAGCCGGAATCATCACCTTATCAAAATCCATCAGCAAAACAGCCACACTTCCCGAAAGGATGATAAAAAACGAATAGCCCACGATTTCTTTGATATTGTGCGGAACCCGAAATGATAACGCGGGCATCTTTACATACATCGCATAACTTTTCATCGCAATAAGTTGTAGAAAATAGGCTGCCGAAAGTCCGTAGATAAACCCATCTTTACCCAACCATCCAAAGTGGACGCCAAATAACATGATCATCACCACGCAACGCACGAGAACTTCACTGATAAAATTCCCAAAAACCGACTGCATGTGCACTTTTACCCATGCATAATAGACTTCAAAATATCCCATACAGATACCGATTACGGGAATCAGCCACAGAAAAGGGCGCACCGACGGGTTTTTCTGAAGAATGTAAAACGCAATCGAGTCGTAAAAAAAATAGGATGCTAACGTGATGGGCACAATCAGAAACAAAGGCATCCACAGCATAAAACTGAGGAATTTCTCGCGTTCTTCTTCCGTCTTGCATTGGGAATAAAAACGAATCAACGTATTGTGCACGCCAAAAGCCATCAATGGCATCATTATACTCGAGGCCGAAAGCAGGAATGCCACCATCCCATAATGCATCTTTCCTAAAAAGTGAGTGTATAAAAATAACGCATTGATTGCGCCAATTCCAAAGCCAAAATAGGTTATAACAGTATTTTTTGCAGACTGGTTGAGTACAATTCCCATAAGGTTGTGGAACGTTTTATTATGAGTTAAGGATCAAATGGGATAATTTCTGTGTCAGGCTTTTTCGGGAATACTGCTGCAAGCCAACAGGATGAGACTGTAGATCGCCCTTTAAAAAAGCTGCGAAATATTTGAGGATTGCCACTTTGAGTTTTTTCGTTTTGTCATAATCGAAGAAAACACCGGTATTGGTTTCGGTAATGATATCGGCAAACTCCGAACCTCTGGGACCAATCGCAATAATCGGCCTTTCTGAAACCATATATTCGAATAATTTACCCGGTAAGATACTCATTGTTTCAATAGAATTGATTTCAATCAGCAGCAAAACCTGAGAACGCATTTGATGTTGGATTGCCTCCTGATGTGACACATATCCAACATGATTCACATAACCTGAAAGATTGTAAGCTTGGATTGTATCAAGGATCTCCTGACTTACCGTTCCGATTAATTTCAATTCAAAATGCTTGGCAAATTCCCTATTTTCTTTGACAAGATCCGATAGGCATTGCCAAAGTATCTTCGGATTGCGTTCTGAAAGAAATGAACCAATATGCGCCAATGAAAACTTGCTGTCCAGTGTCTGTTTCGGAATGCCTTCAAAGTCATATCCATTCGTAATCACTTCTATTGGTTTGGTCGTAATGCGTGCAAATTCGGTTTTTGTTATATTACTCGTTACAATGATTGTATCTGCAGCATTGAGCACTTGTGATTCGAGAATCTTATGTTGGTTTTCAGAATAGGTCGATAGCATTAAAGCTTTATGATAACCGATAGTTGTCCACGGATCGCGAAAGTCGGCAATCCATTTCACAGCACATTTTTCTCTGAGTCGCATGCCGATCAGGTGCATACTGTGCGGCGGCCCCGAAGTGATAATCGTATCGATGTCGTGCTCCTTCAAATATTTTTCCAGAAATGCCACCGATGGTTTGACCCAATAAACGCGCGCATCGGGTATGAAAAAATTACCACGGATCCACAGCAGGAACTTATCCATTGAAGT
>Ga0136636_10000085_pt1 | contig 34567 bp, 36 predicted proteins | sample AntDrymUQ8522106_2_FD_104653 | JGI IMG/M metagenome (GOLD analysis project Ga0136636, IMG submission 104653) | Polar desert sand microbial communities from Dry Valleys, Antarctica - metaG UQ852 (21.06) | ecosystem: Environmental > Terrestrial > Soil > Desert | place: Antarctica: Dry Valley... | reverse complement strand
GCCGCCATGGCGGCTCCCACAGAATCCCCCGATCGCCGCAGTCGCCGCCATGGCGGCTCCCACAGAATTCCCGGCCCTCAAAGAATGTCTGGCCCCCAAAGAATTTCCTTGGCGTGCTTTCAGGACGCGCGCAGCCGAAACCGCTCCCGGTAGTCCGCCGGGGTCAGCGTGGTCGCGCGCTTGAACAGTTTGCGGAAGCTCGACACATCGCTGTAGCCGCAGCGTCCGACGACTTCCTCGAACGACAGCAGGGTGGTCTCGAGCAGCGCCTTGGCGCGCTCCACTCGCAAGTGCTGGATGTGCTCCAGCGGCGTCACCCCATAGTGGCTACGAAAGTGGCGCAGCAGGCTGCGCTCGCTGGTATTGAGCGCTTCTGCCAATGCGCCGACCGGCAATTCGCGGTGCAGTTCGCGGTTGATCAGCGCATCGGCGCGTTCGGTGATCGAACTGCGCGGGCGCTGCATCAGTGCCTGGCTCACGTAGGGCGCCTGGCTCTGCCGCTCCGGGTCCACATTCATCATGCGCGCGGTCTGTTGCGCGACCGCTTCGCCTGCGACCTGGGCGACCAGCTTGAGCACCAGGTCGAAAACGGCGGTCGCAGCCCCGGTGGTGAGCACCGCACCGTCGTCGATCACCATCGCATCGGCTTGCAGGTTCACCCGCGGGAATTGCCGCTGGAATGCATTGGCCAGCCACCAGCTGGTGGTGGCGCGGTGTCCGTCGAGCAGGCCGCTGGCCGCGAGCAGGAAGGTGCCCGAGCAGGTCGCGGCGATCCGCACGCCGCGCGCGGCCAGACGGCGCAGCAGCTCCTGCTCGCCGCGCATTGCCAGCACGCGATCGATCAGACCCTTCGGCGAGCTGTGCATGATGCCCGGCACCAGCACGATGTCCACCGCATCGGTCGGTGCGGCCACGCCTGCCAGCGACAGTCCCGTCGAGCAGCACGGACGCAGCGTGGGATCGACCGCGAACACGCAGGTTTCGAACAACGGCCCGACGCGTGGATCGCGCAGCTCCGCGATGCGCTGCGCGATGCGCAGCACATCGATGGGTCCGGCGAGGTTCGACAGCACGAAGTCGTCGAACACCAGCACACCGACCCGCAGCGGCGTGCGCTCAGTCACCGATCATCACCGCGCCGTTGTTGGCTGCCAGCCAGTCGATCAAGGCTTGCGGCGCATGCAGTGCAGCGCTGCTGCCCGCGGGCGCACCGCATGGCAGCAGTGCGATGCGGCCCTCGTGGCCTTTGGGCAGCGCGGTAGCGGACGGCGCACGTAGCTCCATCCCACCGGCCGGATCGCGCGCCAGCAGCCATAAACCCGCCGGGGCGACGGCCTCGCTGCGGCAATGAATGTCCGGGTTGGTGATCACCAGATCCTGGCCATCGACCGGCAGCAGGCGCCAGCTGCGAGAGTTCTGATGCAGGCGCGCCGTGTACTGGCCACCTTCGACATACACCGGCGACGACAGCGGTTCGGGCATCGGCTCGGGCCGGGCGGGCATGGCGACCGCCACCAGGGCGATCGCACCCAGGGCAGCAGCGAGGATCATTTGCACATAGCGCATGGCAGCTCTCCCGCGATGGGGCTGATGCCCCGGTATGCACATCTTGTGCGACTGGACACCTGTCCAGTAGTGGCGGATTCGCTATCCTACTGGCGAAAAGCGCCATTTCGGGATCCTACGGGGCCCGGTGGCGCCCGACTGCACCACGGGTGTAGCGTGATGATCCCCCCGCACAGGCACGAGGCGACCATGGCGACCGACAAGGGCAAGCCGGATTTTTCCAGCGTCAAGGCCAGCGCCAGCAGCACGGCACCCACTGCGCCGAAGGCCGATTTCAGCAACGTCAAGGCCAGCGTCGCCAGCACCGCAGCGGTGGTGGCACCCAGCGCGCAGCAGTACACCGTGGTCAAGGGCGATTCGCTGTCGAAGATCGCCAAGCAGTTCTACGGCAACGCCAACCGTTGGAAAGAAATTCACCAAGCCAATCTCGACACGATCAAGAATCCCGATCTGATCAAGATCGGGCAGGTGATCGTGATTCCCGCCGATACCAAGGCCAAGACCTGAACGTACTGGAGAATGCCCCAATGAATGCACCCGTAACGCTGCTGCGTTTCGTCGCGACCGCCGTGTTCGCGATTGCCCTGGCCGCCTGCGGCAAGCAGGAACCTCCGGCACCCGCGCCGATGCCCGCACCGGCGCCAGCGCCGGTCGCCATGCCAGCCCCCATGCCGGTCGCACCTGCCGGTGTGCAGGTGGCGAGCATCGATCTGGGCACTGCGGCCAGCCCGAACCTGCTGGCAAAGGATCCCACCGCGACCTTCGCACCGACCGGGGCGATCAATGCCGTGGTCTCGACCACCGGCACTGCGGCCTCCGCCACGCTCGCGGCCAAGTGGACCTATCAGGACGGGCAGACCGTCAACGAGACCTCGCAGACCATCGCGCCAACCGGTCCTGCCAGCACGACCTTCACCATCGAAAAGCCCGATGGCTGGCCGGTCGGCAAGTACAAAGTCGAGATCACCCTCGACGGCCAGCCGGCCGGTAGCCGCGAGTTCGAGGTCAAGTAAGCCGATCCGCCGCGTCGTGCATGGGCACGACGCGGCATCGGGTGCGCACGCACGCGTCGAAGTTGCGACGCGCGCCAGCTTTGCCTGCGCGTGCTGCACGCTATCCTGCGAGGCATGAATTCCGTTGCGCCGACGTTGATCAGATCAGCAGCATGCCTGGTGCTCGCCATCGCCAGCACCGGCGTTGCTGCACAAGACGCGGTGCTGGTGTTCAGCCGCACGCTCGGCTTTCGCCACGGCTCCATCGCCGATGGCGTGAGCATGCTGCAGCAACTGGGTGCGAGCGCCGGCTTCAGCACCGAGTTCACCGAAGATCCCACCCGCTTCAATGCCACCGAACTGGCCCGCTTCCGGGCGGTGGTGTGGCTGAGCACTACGGGCGATGTGCTCAATGACACCCAGCAGGGCGCATTCCAGGCCTGGCTGGAAGGCGGCGGTGGTTATGTCGGCATCCACGCCGCGGCCGACTGTGAATACGGCTGGTCGTGGTACGGCGCGCAGGTGCTGGGCAACGGCGCATGGTTCTTGAGCCACCCCGCGATCCAGGCCGCCACCGTGGTGCGCGAGAGCGCCGACGATCCCTCGACTGCGCACTACCCGCCAACCTTCGTGTTCACCGACGAGTGGTACAACTTCCGCGCCAATCCGCGCGCGGGCGCCAGCGTGCTGTTGCGGCTCGATGAGGCGTCCTACCAACCGGGCAGCGGCGCGATGGGTGCCGATCATCCGATCAGCTGGAAGCGCGATGTCGGCTCCGGCCGCGCGTGGTACACCGCGATGGGCCATCGCAGCGAGACCTTCGCCGATGCCGGATTCCGCCAGCATGTGCTTGGTGGTGTGCAGTGGGCGATGGGTAGTGCCGCGGTGTTGTACGCGAATGGCTTCGAAAGCAACTGAGCGCGGCGCGCGCGCTCAGTAGCCCGACCACCACGCGCTGCCGAGCGGACTGCTCGCGACGGGTTCAAAACCATCCACGAACAGCGCCTCGTCGACTACCACGAACTCGGTCAGCGCCTGATGCGCGCGACAGCGCAGCGGTGGTGGCTCGCTGCATTCTTCGATCAGGAACGCACGAAACAGCACCGCGCCGGGCGCGCTCAGCGGCGCCTGCCAGACGAACTGCAGCGCCGACTGCGGCTTGGCCACGGCGCTGGTGTGCGACAGCGCCCACTCCCCGCAGGCGGCGATCGGTGGATCGGGCAGCACGATCTGGTACAGCGGCCCGACCGAGGGCAGGAAGCTGCCTGCGCCGCTGAACGCCCCGGACTTCGCCCACAGCAGTACGCCGAGCGCGCGCCGCTGGGGGTCTGGATGGCTGATCCGCAGCGCCAGCGTCTGGCCCGCGACGTAGGTGCTGCGCACGACCGCCAGCGACCAGCCGCTGGGCGGCGGGCTGACCACCATGTTCGCCATCGGTACCAGCGGCAGGCCGTTGACCTCGCACACCGGTGCCCGGTTGCTGTGCGCTGCCGTAAGAGATGGCGCCAACAGCACAGCCGTCATCCAGACTGGTGTCGATCCGCGCGATGGATGCATACCTGTGCGAATGCTCCCGAGCCTGCCGTTCGCGCCATTCTACGGTGCATTTGCGCGGGTTGCCGGGTGCGGTGTGCGACATGGGTCACGGACCGCAACTACTACCGCGCGCGATGCTGCCGGGGTGTATCGGGGAGTGCCGGGAATGGCCATCATGTCTTCTGCTGCGTTGCTCCGTCGCGCCTCGCGCTGGCTGCTGTTGCTGGCTGCCGCGATCGCCGCGCCGTTGGCCGCCGCACAGGACCTGATCTTCGCCAACGGCTTTGATACCGCGCCGGAAGGCCCGTTCAATCGCGAGGAGGCCTCACGCTTCCTGACCCAGGCCACCTTCGGGCCGAAGTTGGGCGAGATCGATCGGCTGCTGACGCTGGGCTACAGCGCATGGTTTGCCGAGCAGGCGGCCGCGCCGATCTCGCGCCAGCTGCCGTTTCTCGACCAGTTGATCGCGCAGGTCCCGCCCGGCCAGCCGATCGAGATCTGGCAGGACCGGCGGCAGGAGATCTGGTGGCGCAACACGCTCAACAACAGCGACCAGCTGCGCCAGCGGGTGGCGTTCGCGCTGTCGCAGCTTATGGTGGTGTCCGACCAGAACGGTGCGGTCGAGGGCAATCCGACCACGCTTGCGCACTACTACGACCTGCTCTCGAGCAACGCCTTTGGCAACTACCGCATCCTGCTCGAACAAGTGACCCTGCACCCGACCATGGGTCACTACCTGTCGATGATCCGCAATCGAAAGCCCGATACCACCCTCAATATCCGGCCCGACGAGAATTTTGCGCGCGAGATCATGCAGCTGTTTTCGGTCGGCCTGGTGATGCTCAATGCCGACGGCTCGGTGCGCGATGGCAATCCGGGCGTAGCCGGCATCCAGTCGATCCCGACCTACGACCAGAACACCATCCGCGGCTTCGCGCAGGTGTTCACCGGCTGGAACTACGCGACCTGCGTGCCGCCCAACAACAGCAGTGCCGATCCGAACAACAACCTGAACTGGTGGAACTGGGAGTACTGCGAGTCGCACGCGCCGGATGCGCCGTCCAACCAGGACTGGCGCTCGCACCGTGGTTGGCGCGAGCCGCTGCAGCCGTGGGGCGAGGGCAATGGCGTTCGCGGCGAGGTGTATTACGCCCACGAAGGCAGCAAGCAGCTGCTCAACTACACCGGTGTCGTACTGCCCGCCGGCGTGCTGCCCTCCTCGAGTGGTCGCGCTGCGGGCAATCGCGCGCGCTACGACCTCGGCGTTGCGCTGGACAATGTGTTCAACCATCCGAACTTGGGGCCGTTCGTCGCCCGTCATCTGATCCAGCGACTGGTCAGCAGTAATCCGAGCCCGGCTTATGTGGGGCGTGTGGCTGCGGTATTCGCCGACGACAACGGTGCGGCCAGCGGCGGTGTGCGCGGCAATCTGCAAGCGGTGGTGCGCGCGGTGCTGATGGATGTCGAGGCGCGCAACCTGGCGCAGGCGGCGGCCAACAGCGGCAAGTTGCGCGAGCCGCTGCTGCGCGTGACCCAGCTTTGGCGCGCGCTGGATGCGCGCTCGCGCGACGGCGTCCTCCGCGAGGGCTGGCCGGAGTACTACAGCGCGCAGGCGGTACTGCGCTCGCCGACCGTGTTCAACTTCTATCTGCCCAACTATCGCCTGCCCGGCGAGATCGCAAACCTCGGCCTGTACTCGCCCGAGTTCCAGATCACCACCGACACCTACATCACGCGCCTGAGCAACGAGATCGGCGGCAAGGTGTACTGGGCATGGTTCGGCAATACCGGTCTTGGCAGCTGGGATCCGGTGCAGGTCGATCTCACCCGCGACCTGGCGCTGGTTGAAACCCCTGCGGCGCTGATCGATCGCTACAACCTGCTGTTCCTCGGCGGCCGCATGTCGACCCCGATGCGCAACCTCCTGCTCACGCACCTCAACAGCATCGCCCCGAATTCGTGGGAGGGCTGGCGCCGCGAGCGCGTGCAGGATGCGTTGTGGCTGATCCTGACCTCGCCCGAATACGTGGTGGAGCGCTGATATGTCGACCTTCAAGCGGCGCGAATTCCTGCATCGTTCGCTGTGCACCGTGGCCGGCAGTGCGGCCTTCGGATCGATGTTCGGCAAGATCTCGCTGGCCAACGCGGCAACCCCGATGCTGCAGGGCGCCGGCAGCGACTATCGCGCACTGGTGTGCATCTATCTGTATGGCGGCAACGACTGCTTCAACATGATCGTGCCGCGCGATGCCGCGCATGCGACCTATGCGGCCACCCGCACCAACCTGGCGATCGCGCAGAACACCCTGCTGCCGCTCAATCCGGTGCTCGCACCGGTCGGCGGCGGCCAGTACGGTCTGCACCCGCAGATGGCCGGCCTGCAGTCGCTTTTCAATGCGCAGCGTGCCGCGATCGTGGCCAACGTCGGCCCGCTGGTGCGCCCGGTCAACAAGGCCAGCTACCAGCAGCCCGGCACCCTGCTCCCGCCGCAGCTGTTCTCGCACTCGGACCAATCGGTGGTGTGGCAGACCCCACGCGCCGACGCCGCGACCCGCACCGGTTGGGGCGGCAAACTGGCCGACATCTTTTTCGCCAGCAACACCAACCAGACCCTGTCGATGAATGTCTCGCTGTCGGGCGAGAACGTATTCCAGGCCGGTGAGGCCGTGTTGCCGTATTTCATGTCGTCCAGCGGCGTGGAGACCATCGACCCGATCGAGACCGGTGCTGCCAACTGCGCCGATGGTGGTCAGGGTTGGAACCGGCGTCGCTGCCAGACCTTCAATGCGATGCAGGCGCTGACCTATGGCCATCCGTTCCAGCGCGCCTATGTCAATCGGATGCGCGCGACCCGCGACACCTCGCGCATGGTCGACACGGCACTCGACGGCGTGCCGCGCAACGATCCGCTGTTCCAGCCGTTCTGGACTGCGTTCGGACTGGCCTGGAATCCGTCCAATCTTGCAGCGCTTCCCGATCTGGGCGAGCAGCTGCTGATGATCGCGCGCATGATCCGCGCACGAAACACGCTGCAGATGTCGCGCCAGCTGTTCTTCGCCGGCATCGGCGGCTTCGACACCCACGACGCGCAGCTCGCCGACCACGGCCCGCTGTTGCGCCAGATCTCGCAGGGCCTGAAGGCGTTCTACGACGTGCTCGCAGCGCCAAGCATGCTGCTCGACGACAAGGTCACCGCATTTACCGCCTCCGAGTTCGGCCGCACGCTGAGCAACAACGGCGATGGCACCGATCACGGCTGGGGCGGCCACCACATCGTGGTTGGCGCGAGCGTGGCCGGCGGACGCATCTATGGCCGCATGCCGAACCTGTCGGGCAACTCGCAGAACAACCCCGATGATGCCGGCTGGGGCCAGATCATCCCGACCCTCGCGGTCGACCAGTACGCGGCAACCCTGTGCAAATGGTACGGACTGAGCGATGCCGACCGCGGCACGATCTTCCCCAACCTGCAGTTCATGGGCAGCAACCTGCTGTCGATCCAAGGTGCGGATCTGGGCTTCATGCTGCCGGTCTGAGATCGCGCATCGCAGGTCTTGCCTCGCGCTGCCAGCGAATGCGGCTCGCCTGAGATCCACATACCGACCATCGGGGTGATCCAACTCGTCGCCAGTGCCCATTATCTATGTGGGAGCCGCCATGGCGGCGACGGAGGTAGCTTTCGGTCGCCGCAGTCGCCGCCATGTTCGCTTCCACAGTCGCTCGCACAGCGCACACGATAACCGCGTATCGTCGGCAGCCTATCTGCAAGGCAGGAACACCTCCATGGCCGATCCCCGCGTTGCCATCGTCACCGGCTCCACCAGCGGTATCGGCCTGGGCATCGCGCGCGCGCTGGCAGCGGGCGGCGACAGCGTGGTGCTCAACGGCTTCGGCGAGCCTGCGGCCATCGAAGCGCTGCGCGCCTCGCTGGGTGCTGCCGGTGCACGTATCGACTACGATCCCGCCGACATGTCCAGGCCCGATCAGATCGAGCGCATGGTGCGCGATGCGCAAGCGCGCCACGGACGGATCGACCTGGTGGTCGCCAATGCCGGCATCCAGCACACCGCGCGGGTCGACACGTTTCCGCCCGAGCGCTGGGACGCGATCATCGCGATCAACCTGTCGGCGGCATTCCATCTCGCCCGCGCGGTGCTGCCGGGCATGCAGGCGCGCGGCCACGGGCGCATCGTCAATATCGCCTCGGTGCACGGGTTGGTCGCATCCGGCGAAAAAAGCGCCTATGTCGCGGCAAAACACGGCGTGGTCGGGTTGACCAAGGTGATCGCGCTGGAGAATGCGGAGTCCGACATCACCTGCAATGCGATCTGCCCGGGCTGGGTGAAGACGCCGCTGGTCGAAAAGCAGATCGCCGATCGCGCGCAGCGCGACGGGGTGTCGATCGACGCAGCACAGCGCGCGTTGCTGGCCGAAAAACAACCCTCGCTGCGCTTCACCTCGGTCGAAGACATCGCCGCTGCGGTGTTGTTCCTGTGTGGCCCTGGCGGTGGCAACATCACCGGCACCACGCTCGCACTCGATGGTGGCTGGACGGCGCGTTGAGATGGCCCGCCGACGCGCTGCCTCGCGCACCATCAATCTTGCGCTGCAGGGCGGTGGTGCGCATGGTGCGTTCACCTGGGGCGTGCTCGACCGCCTGCTCGAAGATCCGCGGATCGAGTTCGACGGGATCTGCGGCACCTCGGCCGGCGCGATGAACGCGGTGGTACTCGCGCACGGTCTGATGAACGGCGGGCGCGACGGTGCGCGCGCAGCGCTGGAGGATTTCTGGCGGCGGGTCAGCCGGCTCGGCGCGATGCTCAGCCCCGTGCGGCCAATGCCAGGGATGGGACGCGTCACAGGCTTCGATCCGCAGGCCGGCGTGGCGCTGTCGCATTGGTTCTTCGAAAGCTTTACCCGCGCGTTTTCGCCGTACCAGTTCAATCCGCTCAACATCAATCCGTTGCGCGATCTGCTCGATGCGGTGGTCGATTTCGAGGCGCTGAACCGTTGCACCCAGGTCAAGCTGTTCCTGTGCGCGACCAACGTGCGCAGCGGCAAGGTCAAGATCTTCGACAATGCGCAGATGTCGCTCGACGCGGTGATGGCATCGGCCTGCCTGCCGTTCCTGTTCCAGGCCGTGGAGATCGACGGCGAGCACTACTGGGATGGCGGCTATACCGGGAACCCCGCGTTGTGGCCGCTGTTCTACCGCAGTCAGGTACGCGACCTGGTGATCGTGCTGGTCAATGCGATCCGTCGCGAAAACGTGCCGCAAACGCCGGTCGACATCGCCGATCGCGTCAACGAGATCTCGTTCAACTCCTCGCTGCTGCGCGAACTGCGCGCGGTGGAGTTCGTCACCCGCATGGTTACCGGCGGCTGGCTGCGGGACGAACATGCCGCGAAACTGCGCCACGTGCTGATGCATACCATTCGCGCCGACACGGTGATGGCGCAGCTGGGCGTGTCGTCCAAGCTCAATCCCGACTGGAACTTCCTCAGCCAACTGCGCGATCGCGGTCGCGCGGTGGCCGACGATTGGCTCACGCAGCACTATGTCGATCTGGGCAAGCGCTCGACGGTCGACCTGCGCCGCGAATTCGTCGACGGCTGAATCGCTGCCCAGCGCACCCGTAGCGCAGGTCGCCACGACCTGCGAACGCTGGCGCGCAACAAACCCCGCTGGCAGTACCTACAGCCGCGAGTCAGAATGCCGGTTCGCCTCCGGCCTGCAGCGCATGAGCAACGAAGCCCTGGTTCATCACCTCGAATCCTGCGTGGAGCGCGCGCGGCTCGCACCGCTGTCGTTCGGCACGGTGTTCGGCGAACTCGGTCGCGACGGCATCGTGATGACCCTGCTGGTGATGTGCCTGCCGTTTCTGCAGCCGATCTCGCTGGGGCCGTTGGCCAGCGCCGGTGGACTGGTTCTGGCCGGCATCGGCTGGCAGCTGGTGCGTGGGCGCGGCGAGTTGTGGCTGCCCGCCAAGGTGCGCGATGTCGCGCTCGAGTCGGCCGGCTGGGAGCGTTTGCTCGGCGTGTGCCGCTGGCTGGTCGGGCTGTTCGCCAAGGTCACCCGCACGCGCATGACACGCTGGACCGATGGCGACCGCGGTCATCGCACCGCCGGCTGGTTCGCCATCGTCGGCGGCCTGCTGCTGGCGATTCCATTCGGCGGCGTGCCGTTCAACAACATGCTGCCGGCGCTGATCGTGGTCAGTGCCGCGATCGCGGTGCTCGAGCGCGACGGGCTGATGTTCGCGATGGCGGCGTTCTGGGTGGTCGCTACCCTGGCCTACTTCGCACTGATCGCATGGGCGTTCTACTACTTCGGCAGCGAGATCAAGGATTGGATCGCGGCCAACCTGCCGAGCTGGCTGGGCTGAGCGGCCGATCGGATCCAGCGGCCCGCTGTTCGCCGGCCGCGACGCGGCGCCTACTCGAAGCCGTGTTCGCGCCTGAGGATGCGGTCGACGCGATCCTGCGGATGGCGGGCGACCGTGTCCCACGAGGGATCGCCGTCGTCGGCGAGGTCGACCACTTCGGCGCTCTTCATCTTGGCGCCGAATACGCCCAGCGCCAGCACCGCGGGCCGCTCTTCGCCCTCGTCGGTTTCCACCGCGCAGAATACGCCGGGCAGGTCGCCACCCTTGCCGCCGGTGGACACGAAGCGGTCGAGCACACGGTAGGTCAGGCCGGTCGGGGTGCGCAGGGCATCACCGGGCAAAGGCGTGAGCCGAGGATCGCGGGTGGCTCGGGGCATGGCGAAGGAGTGTGAGGCTGTCCGGTTTGGCTGCAGTCAATGCACGGTCACGCAGGCCAGCCAGCTGCGACCCAGCTGCCAGACTGCACCGGGTCGCGGCGGCCACCGTGGTGGATGCTGCGACATCGGTTTGCCAGCATTGCAGCCATCGAGCGGCGGGAACTTCGAGGGCTGGCGGATTTCTAGCACACACGCGTCGAGGCGATAAGGCAGCAGTCGCCCGAATCGACCGGCGGTCGGCAGCTGTTCATCGAGACGCACTCCGTCCATGGCCGCGTCGCGCCGCTCAGCGGCACGGATACCAGCGCGGTGAAGCAGTGCCCCCGCCCTCGGCCGCGCCGAGGACGCTGACCTGCAGTCGCGTGAAGCGCAGTGCGTCGCGGGCAACGACCCGCGAGCAGATGTCCTGCAGGATCGCGTTGCGGCGCGCGTCTTCCAGTGGTCCGCGCAGCGAAACCGCAAGCGTCGAATTGCTCGACCACGACGCCGACGCGACACCGTTGACCAGCAAGGCTTCGGCGGCCGCGAAGTCGCGCTGCTGCGCCATCTCGGCCTCGCTCGGCTCGGCCACCGGCGCCCGTGCAGCGCGCGTGGCACGTTCGCTGGCCGCGGCAGCGGCAGCCGCGGATTGCGCAGCGTCGCGTGGCGCGGCACCCGCTGTGCTTGCCGGCCCGGAGGCGACTGGCGACGAGCCGGATTCCATCGCCTGCATTCCCCACAGCCCCGCACCGAGAAGCACCAGGGCCGTGCCACCGATCGCCAGTACGCTGAGCTTGGACTGCGCACGCTTGTCGGCGGCCGTTGCGCGTTCCTGTGCATCGTCCAGCAACGCCTCCGGCAGCAGGTCCTTGATGCTGCTCCACAGCGGTTCGCCATCGAGCAGGCTGACCGGCACGTTGCGCGCAGCATCGATCGCTGCGGCATCGAAGGCGCCGGAGGTGGCGATCACGCCGGACTGCGCCTGTTGCGCGCCGAGCATGCCGGCTAGCAGACGCACCGGCCCCGCGCCGACCAGATACGAACCACCGTGCTTGACCTGCAACAGCGTGCGCTCCGCGGCGCGGGTCAGGATCATGTCCACGCCGTCTTCGCCAGGTTTGCGCAGGTTGGTCTGCGCCGCGTAGCCGCGCGATTCGAACGATTGCGTCACCAGTTGGGCGAACTCTTTCCAGCGCAGGTCGCGCAGCACTTCCAGGCCGGCTGCCACCTCGCGCTCGCCGCGCTTGCGCGCCGCTGCCAGGCGCGTCACGAATGCAGCGGCAAGGATCAGCAGGCCAGCGGCCAATGGCAACAGGTACAGGCTCATCGCGCGTCGATCTCCATGGGCCCGGATTCTAGCCCGGATTGTTCACCAGATCGCGAAACTGCGGCTCACCGAGTCGTGTTTTCCAGATGCGATCGCGACCTCGGGACGCTGCTCAAAACAACAGTGCGAGCGCAAAAAGTCCAAGCATCGTGAACGCCAGTGCGATCTTGCCGATCGCGCCGAACAGCAGGCCGATGCTGGCGCCGACACCCGCCTTGGCCGCCTGCTGCAGATTCTGGGTGACCAGCGCTTCGGCGGCGACAGCACCGACGAAAGGCCCTAGCAACAGTCCGGGCAAGCCGAAGAACAGACCCACGATGGCGCCGATGCCGGCACCGATGAACGCCCACTTGCTGGCACCGGCGATCTTGGTGCCGAACGCGCTGGCAAGCAGATCGATGCCGACCGCCAGCACCGTCAACACCGCGAGTGCGGCGACGCTCCACACGCTGATGTGCTGGAAATCACCGACCCAGGCCGCCAGCAGCATGCCGGCAAACACCAACGGCACGCCGGGCAGGGCCGGCAGCACCGTGCCTGCAAGGCCCAGCAGCACCATGATGCCGGCGATCACGTAGAGCAGTTCGGGATTCATCGCAACCTCGTCGTGGCATTGCCGCAGAGGCTAACATCGGGCCATGGGATCGGGAATTCCAGCATGACTGCCGGCACATCCGGCAGCGCCGCGTTCGTGACCCACGCGGGTGGCTGCCACTGTGGACGGGTCCGCTTCGAGGTCGACGCGCCAGCCCGCATCGAGGCCCTCGACTGCAACTGTTCGATGTGCGCGATGTCGGGGTTCCTGCACCTGATCGTGCCGCGCGAGCGCTTTCGCCTGCTGCAGGGCGAGCACGAGTTGAGCACCTACACGTTCAACACCGGGGTGGCGCAACACCGCTTTTGCCGGGCGTGCGGTATCAAGGCCTGGTACGTGCCGCGATCGCATCCGGATGGCATCGATGTCAACGTACGCTGCCTCGATCCACAGACGATTGAAGCGGTCGTGACTACGCCGTTCGACGGACGCCGGTGGGAGCACAGCGTAGCCGCGCTGCGCGCCTGATGTCAGCGAAGCCGGGCTTGGGCAGCGTTGCGAACCATCCGCGCAGCAGCGCACGTTCATGGACCATGTCGATACCACCTCGGCGATCGAGGCGCCCGTCGACTGGCGGCGGCGGCCCGTGACGTCAGCGAAGTATCCCCGCATACTCGTGGTCCATTCCCGGCTGGCGGAACCGTACATGGCGCGTCGTCGCTCCAGGCTTGCCCGCAATCTGATCGTGCTGGCGCTGCTCGCCGCTGCCGCTTTTGCCGCGTGGCGTTTCGCGCCTGAATCCCTGCGTGGCGCGTTCGATCGCGATGGTTCGCGCACGGTGGTCGCCGGCGGTCTGAATGCATGCACCATGGCCGCGCCCGAAGTGCTGGCACAGATGATCGGCCGCGTAGCGGTCGAGCCGCGTCGCACGGCACCGGCCCAAGGCGTTCCCGCAGCCAGCACCTGCACCTGGGTGTTCTTCGGCGGACAGGTGGTCGGTCGCGCTTTCAGCGTCGATTCGCTGCGCGCCGGTTCGGTGAATCTGGGCTTGAGCGACTACTACCGCAGCATCGTGACCGGCCTCGAATACGAGTTCAAACAGGTGCCCGCAACCGTGATCGGGATCGGCGAGGAAGCGGTGGCCGCCGGATTCGACGGTGGAACACCGCCGCAGATGGTGGTGCTCGGAAGCGACCTGGTGCTGACCCTCGAGGTCGCCGGCATCGACCGCGCCACGACCGAGGCGTTCGCCCGCGCACTGCTGGCCAACCGCTGAGCCGCGTGTGGGCGCATCGCAGCCACAGCTTCTCAAGCGCGACCATCTCGGCTCGATCAGCGTGGTCGCTGCGGACGATGCGACGCTGATCGAACGCGATACCGATCACGCCAGCTTTGGTTTGCGCTGGATCGCGCGTGGTGCCGCAGCGCGCGAGGCGCGCGCGCTGCGCGCACTCGAAGGGCTCGATGGTGTGCCGCGCCTGCTCGGATTCGACGGCCGTCGCCTGCGCCGCAGCTGGATCGGCGGCAGCACCATGCACGACGCGCGACCGGGCGATGTGCAGTATTTCTACGCTGCATGGCGCCTGCAGCGCGCGATGCGCGCGCGTGGCGTACTGCATAACGATCTGGCCAAGGAGGCCAACTGGCTGGTGCGCGCCGACGGCCGCCCGGCGGTAATCGACTTCCAGCTCGCGTGGGTGGCGCGCAATCCGCGCACCCCGATGTTCCGACTGCTCGCGCGCGAGAACCTGCGCCATCTGCTCAAGCACAAGCGTACCTGCTGCCCCAGCCGCATCACCCCGACCGAGCGCCGCATCCTCGCGCGCCGCTCATGGATCACGCGCCTGTGGCACGCCACCGGCAAACGCCTGTACATCCTGATCGCCCGCCGCATCCTAAACTGGGAAGACAACGAAGGTCGAGGCAAGAAAGGAGTGCGTTGAAGCGCACTCCTTTCTTGCCGAGGGTGAGGCATGGATGCCGAACGGACCGCGGAGCATGGACAGCGCAGCCGAGGCAAGAAAGGGATTCCGTTGAAGCGCACTCCTTTTAATCCCGCACTCCGACGCCACAAGGCTTGCCCCGAGCACCCCACCTCACTGTGGGAGCCGGCATGCCGGCGACTGCCACCTCGGCTTCAGCCGCGACCCCGGTCGCTGCCATGGCAGCTCCCACAGCGAGAAAGGGCTGTGACTGCCAGACCTGCAAGCCCGCACTCCGACGCCACCAGGCTTGCCCCGAGCACCCCATCTCACTGTGGGAGCCGGCATGCCGGCGACTGCCACCTCGGCTTCAGCTGCGGCCCCGGTCGCTGCCATGGCAGCTCCCACAGCGAGAGAGGGCTGTCACTGCCAGATCTGCAAGCCCGCACTCCGACGCCACAAGGCTTGCTCCGAGCACCCCACCTCACTGTGGGAGCCGGCATGCCGGCGACTGCCACCTCGGCTTCAGCCGCGACCCCGGTCGTTGCCATGGCAGCTCCCACAGCGAGAGAGGGCTGTCACTGCCAGATCTGCAACCGCGCGCTTCAAGCCCACAAGGCACCACCTACCAACCCACCCGCTCGATCCCTTCAGCCCTATGATCCGCCCAGCACCCCGAGGCCGACCCCATGACCGCATCGCTTGCCAATCGAACCCTGTTAATCACCGGTGCTTCGCGCGGGATTGGTCTTGCGATCGGCCTGCGCGCGGCGCGCGATGGTGCCAACGTGGTGATCGCTGCCAAGAGCAACGTGCCCAATCCCAAGCTGCCGGGCACCATCCATACGGCTGCGGCCGAAATCGAAGCTGCCGGTGGCCGTGCGCTGGCGATCCAATGCGATATCCGCGATGAGGACCAGGTCCGTGCCGCAGTAGCCGCTGCAGTCGAGCGCTTCGGCGGCATCGATATCCTGGTCAACAATGCCAGTGCGATCTCGCTCACCGGCACCCTGCACACGCCGATGAAGCGCTTCGACCTGATGTTCGGGGTCAACGTGCGCGGCACTTTCCTGTGCTCGCAGGCATGCCTTCCGCATCTGCTGGAGTCCGAGAATCCGCACATCCTGACCCTGTCGCCGCCGTTGAACATGGACCCGGTTTGGTTCGGCCCGCATCTCGCCTACACGATGGCCAAGTACGGCATGAGCCAGTGCGTGCTCGGGATGGCCGAGGAGTTCCGCGCCGCCGGGGTTGCGGTCAACGCGCTGTGGCCGCGAACCGCGATCCACACCGCAGCGCTGGCAATGATCCCCGGCATCGATCCGCGCAACTGCCGCACGCCGCAAATCATGGCCGATGCTGCGCACGCGGTGCTCACCACGCCGAGTTGGGCGCGCAGCGGTCAGTTCCTGCTCGATGAAGACGTACTGCGCGAAGCCGGCGTGCAAGACTTCAGTGGCTACGCCGTCGACGCGACCCGGCCACTGACACCGGACTTGTTCCTTTGAGCACTGCCTTGCGCGCGCTACCCTGCGCGCTGTCGACCGCAGGAAACCGCCGGGCATGAGCACCGCCGCCAACGATGCATCACGCGTGACCGAGCTCGACCGCAATGTGCTGCTTGAGCGGCTGCGCGATCTCGGGCCACTGATCGACCCGATTCAGGGCTGGCTCGATCCGAATGCCGGCGGTGTGCTGTACCAACTGGCGCGCCTGCGCGCTCCGGTGCCTACAGTGGTGGAGCTCGGCTCGTGGAAGGGCCGGTCCACCGCGTGGCTGGGCATGGGACTGCTCGATCGCGGCGAGGGGCGCGTGGTGGCGGTGGATACCTGGGCCGGCACCTCGAACGAACCGGGCCATGCCGCGATGCTTGCCAACTATGCGCAAGACCAGCTGTTCGACGAGTTCCGCGCCAACATGGCGCGCCTGGGGCTGGAGCGCCGCGTCGAACCATGGCGGATGACGACGCTGGAAGCTGCGCGGCGCTGGAGCATGGGCGATCCGATCGGCGTGTTGCATATCGATGCCGCGCACGACTACGACAGCGTCCGCCAGGACTTCGAGTTCTGGTCGCCGTTCGTGGCCAAGGGTGGTTTCGTGGTGCTCGACGATGTACCGACCTGGCCGGGCCCCTCGCAGCTGGTCACCGAGTTGCCGCGCTGGTTCAGCCATTTCGGCACCTCGCCCAACCAGTGGGTGGTGGTGCGGGTTTGAGGTAGCCGCGCGGATTCGTGCGCTGCCAACCCACCTGCGGCATCGCGCAATCGGCCTCAGTCCAGCGCCTGGTCCAGATCCGCCAGCAGATCGTCCGGATGCTCCAGTCCCACCGACACCCGCAACAGGTTCTCCGGTGAGACGCGATGCGCGCCCTCCACCGAAGCGCGGTGTTCGATCAGGCTTTCCACGCCGCCGAGGCTGGTTGCATTGGTGAACACGCGCAGCTTGCCGGCCACTGCCAGCGCGGCCTCGCGTCCGCCGAGGATGCGCACCGACAGCATGCCGCCGAAGTCGCGCATCTGGCGCGCTGCCAGCGCATGCTGCGGATGGCTCGAAAGGCCCGGATAGTGCACGCACTCCACTGCAGGGTGCGCGGCGAGGAACTGCGCGACTGCGCGCGCGTTGCGGCAGTGCCACGCCATGCGCGCGGGCAGCGTGCGGATGCCGCGCAGGGTCAGCCACGCGTTGAACGGCGACAGCACCGCACCCTGGATATAGCGACGCCGCGAGATGCGCTCGTAGCGCTCGTCGCGCTGCGCGAACGCCAGCGAGCCGCCGAGCACGTCGCTGTGGCCGGCGATGTACTTGGTGGTCGACTGCATCACGATGTCGGCGCCCAGCGCGATCGGCTGCTGCAGGACGGGACTGGCGAAGGTCGAATCGACGCCGAGGATCGCGCCGTGTGCGTGCGCCAACTGTGCCAGTGCAGCGAGATCCGAGATCCGGCACTGCGGATTCGACGGCGTCTCGGCCCAGATCATTCGCGTTGCCGGCGTGATCGCGGCGCGCACCGCGTCGAGGTCGGTCTGGTCGACCATCTGCGTGGTGATGCCGCGCGCGGGCAGGACTTCGCGCGCCAGCGTACGCACACCGTGGTAGTAGTCGTTGGGCAGCAGCACGTGGGTGCCGGGCGGAAACTCGGCGAACACGTGGTCGATCGCCGCCATGCCGGAAGCGAATGCGAGCGCCGCCGGCGCGCCTTCGATCGCGGCCAGTGCGGCCTCGAGTCGATCCTGCCCGGGATTGGCGCCGCGTACATACTCGTAGCCGGCTTCCGACTCACCTGCCGGTCCGTGGCGAAAAGTTGTCGACAGGTGGATCGGCGGGGCCACCGCGCCGGTGGCCGGATCCGGCTCGGCACCCGCATGGATGGCCAGCGTCTCCGGCTGCAGTGCGCGCGGCGGATGGCTCATTTCACGCTCCGGCCTTGGCCACCGCGAAGGACTCTTCGGCGGCGGCGATGGTGTCGGCGATGTCGTACTCGCTGTGCGCGGCGGAGATGAAACCCGCCTCGTAGGCGCTTGGTGCGAGGTACACGCCGCGCTCGAGCATCGCGTGGAAGAAGCGCCGGAACATCGCCACGTCGCAGCGCGTGGCCTGCGCATAGGTCTCGACCCGTTCACTGCTGAAGAACAGCCCGTACATGCCGCACACATGGTTGGTGGTGAAGTCCACGCCGACGCGTCGTGCCGCCGCTTCCAGACCATCGCAAAGGGCGTGCGTCTTGCGTTTCAACTCGGCGTGGAATCCAGGCACTTCGATCAGATCGAGGGTGGCCAGACCTGCCGCCATCGCCACCGGATTGCCCGACAGCGTGCCGGCCTGGTAGATCGGTCCGGCCGGTGCGACCTGCGACATGATCTCGCGCCGCCCGCCGTAGGCGCCGACCGGCATGCCGCCGCCGATCACCTTGCCGAAGGTCGACAGGTCCGGGGCTACGCCGTACAGCTGCTGCGCGCCGCCAAGCGCGACCCGGAATCCGGTCATCACCTCGTCGAAGATGAACAGGGTGCCGTGTTGCGTGCACAGCTCGCGCAGCGCCTGCAGATAACCCGGACGCGGCAGGATGCAGTTGGCGTTGCCGACCACCGGCTCGATGATCAGTGCTGCGATCTCGCTGCCGATCTCATCGAACATCCGGGTGGCCGCATCGATGTCGTTGTACGGCAGGGTGGCGGTGAGATCGGCCAGCGCCTTGGGCACACCCGGCGAGTCGGGCAGGCCCAGGGTCAGTGCGCCGGATCCGGCCTTGACCAGAAAGGCATCGCCATGGCCGTGGTAGCAGCCTTCGAACTTGACGATGCGCTGGCGCCCGGTAAAGCCGCGCGCCACGCGCACCGCAGCCATCGTCGCCTCGGTGCCGGAGTTGACCATGCGCACCATCTCGAGGCTCGGCACGATGCGATTCAGGCGTTCGGCCATGGTCACTTCGAGCGGATTCGGGGTGCCGAAGGACAGGCCGTTCCGGGCTACCTCCATCACTGCTGCAAGAATTTTCGGGTGCGCGTGGCCGGCGATCATCGGGCCCCATGAGCCGATGTAGTCGATGTAGCGCTTGCCCTCGACATCCCACAGGTAGGCGCCGGCGGCGCGCGCGGTGAAAAACGGTTCGCCGCCCACCGACTTGAATGCGCGCACCGGCGAGTTGACGCCGCCGGGCATCAGGTCGAGGGCGCGGGTGAACAATTCGTGGTTGCTGCTCATGCATGCGCCTCGGCAAACCGATATTGTCGCGGCGCGCGCCGGGGTTGTCACGGATCGCGCAGCGCATTGATTCCCCCGTCACGGGCGTGATCGGAAGCCACGCCGAAACAAGATGCAATGGCGGCCGCTGCCGCACGCGGATCGTCTGCATCGAATACGCCGCTGATCACCGCCAGCAGCGTTGCACCGGCCGCAATCAGCGGCCCGCAATTGCCGGCGCTGATGCCGCCGATCGCCACCAGCGGCAGGCCGTGGCGGCGCGCTTGGCGCAGTTGCAGCGGGTGCGCCCGACGCGCGGCCGGCTTGGTTGCCGAGTCGAAAAAGCTGCCGAAGGCCAGATAGCTCGCACCTTCGGCCGCGCGCCGTGCGGCACGCGCAGGATCGTTGTAGCAGGACGCACCGATGATCGCGCGAGCACCAAGCTGCGCGCGGGCATCGGCAATAGACACATCTGTTTCACCCAGATGAACGCCTGCAGCACCCACTTGCGCGGCCAGCGCCACATCGTCGTTGATGATCAATGGCACGCCGTGCGCGCTGCACAGTGCCACCAGCGCGCCGGCTTGCCGCAGCCGTCGTGCGCAGTCGCCGGATTTGTCGCGGTACTGTACCGCCACCGCGCCGCCGTGAAGTGCCGCGGCGACGATGTGCAGCAGCGTTGCGGTGTCGGCGGTCTCGCGGGTCAGCAAATACAAGCCGCGCGGCAGGGCAGGGACCGTGGTCATGGTGCGAGTTGGCCCGCAGGCTGGGGCCTGCCACAATACGCGGCAAGCAATCTCCGGCCTATCCCATGAGCAATTCCAATCCGGGCCCCGACGGGCAGCCCTGGCGCGTTTTCATGTGCGTCGTGTGCGGTTTCATCTTCAAGGAAGCCGATGGCTGGCCCGACGACGGGATCGCCGCCGGCACGCGCTGGGAAGACATCCCGGACACCTGGAGCTGCCCCGACTGCGGGGTGTCGAAGTCCGACTTCGAGATGGTGCAGGTCTGAGCGGAGTTGCCGCGGCACCTGCGATCGCCTCGGTCGCTGCCGTGCCGGCGACCGCAACCTTGCAACTTGCAGCGACTCCGGTCGCTGCCATGGCAGCTCCCACCGCTGGCAATGCTTGCCTCGAACTCACTATCTCGCGGTGGGAGCCGGCATGCCGGCGACGGCGGAGTCCCAGATCATGCGCGTCGCTGCCATTGTGGCGACCGCAGAGCATCCGCTCGCCCTAATTCAGCCGACTGCGCTCGCGACCTGACTTGACCAGCACGTCGCGAATCTTCGCGGCGTCCTCCGGCGGCGGCACCCGCCCCAGGTAGGCGTTCAGATCCGCTCGCGCTGCGGCCGTATGGCCCACGCGCAGGTACAAAAGGCCGCGATCACGCTGCTCTTCGGCCAGGTTCGGGTCCAGAGTGAGCAGGCGGTCGGCGCAGCGCACCGCGCGCGCCCAGTCTTCGAGCTCCACGTAAAGCGCCTTCAAGTTGCGCAGCATGCGCGACAGGATCGCGCGATTGCTCGCCGGCGCAAGCAATTCCGAGAGCTGTTCGTCGTGCAGGTCCTGGTCGCCCACATGCGGCTGCGCGCGCGATTTGAGCTCCTGCACGTCGATCGAGCGGCCACGATGGTAGGGATCGAGCACCAGCACGCCGCCGTCGACCGGCATCGAGAGCAGGAAGTGGCCCGGGAACGACACGCCCTGCAGCGGCAGGCCGGCGTGCTGGGCCAGCTCGATCTGCAGCACGCCGAGACTGATCGGGATGCCGAGGCGGCGGTCGAGTACCTCGTTGAGGTAGCTGTTGCGCGGGTCGTAGTAGTCCTGCTGATTGCCGCTCATGCCGATCTCGTCGTAGAGCAGCGCATTGACCGCGCGCAGACCCTGCATCGGATCGACCTCCGCGGTGCCGCGCACGCGCTTGCCCCAATCGACGATGCGCTGCTCGTAGGCGGCCACATCCAGATCGGGATATTCGTCGCGCGCGATGGTCAGGGCCGCCCACACCAGCGGGATGTCCTCATCGCGGGCATCGCGCAGGAATTCCCAGGCGCGTTCGGGGGCGGGGCGAGAAGGGTCGTTGTCCACACCTCCTTATTAGGATGAACCGCGCCGCGAATCAAGCCATCCCGCGCGCCCGGATTCCGCCACTCGTCGGTCATGCGGCGGTCGTCTTACGGTGATGGGATGGCTTCCGCGGCGGGTCTTCGCCCGCAAGGAGGATGCTGTGCAGATCAAGGTGTTCGTTCCGATGCCCGACGAGGGCGCGGATGCCAGCGTGCTGGCGGGCGTGCGGCTGGTGCCCTATCGCTGCGGTGTGGCGGTGCTCGCGATGCTCGATGCCGCAACCTGCGAGCGGGTCGCCCAGCCCGCTACTGCGCCACGGCTTCCGGCATCGTCAGTGGATCGCCTTCCTTGAGCGCCAGGGCGCGGCCCACACCGCTGTTGAGCTCCAGCACGTAGCGCGCGGGACGGTTGCTCGCGTAGCTCGGGCACTGCGCGGAGCGGCACGGCGGTGCGCCGTAGTGGCCGTTGATGAAGTGCCCTTGGCCGTCGAAGAACAGGATGTCGAGCGCGATCTCGCAATTGCGCATCCAGAACGCCTGCGGCTGCGCGCGGTCGTAGGTGAACAGCATGCCGTGGTCGGGCGCCATCTCGCGGCGGAACATCAGTCCCTGGCTCTGCTCGGCGATGTCGTCTGCGATCTCGACGCTGTATCGCTGACCCTTGAGCTCGACCGTGGGCAGTGCAGGTTCACGGGCGCAGCCGGCCAGCGGCAGCAGCAGGATTGCCAGCACGCACAGGCGCGGCAGTGCGTTCATCGCGCGCTTTGTTGGCGGCGCAGGCGCTCGAACTGCTCGATGATGCCGGCCAGCACGCCGAAGTCGTGCGGCGGCATGTCGACGAACTCCAGTCCGAGCCAGCCCGGCTCGGCGTGGGCGAGCTTCACCTCGGCCTTGAACGGCTTGCCCTGGCCGATCGCGAGCGAAATCGGGAACTGCGCATTGACCACCGCCTCGAACGGGTCCGGACGGCTGAGCTTCAGGCCATTGAGCGACAGATCCAGCACCAATGCGCGAATTTCCTTGCGGCCAACCCTGAGGGTCGCGCTGCCGGCGGTCCGGAAGCGGGGTTCCAAACGCCGCTCATCGTGGAGGTCGGGCATGGCGCATGCTCGGAAAGGTCAAGAATGGTAACATGCACCCTCGCCAGCCTGCGGAGTCTCCGGATCTCGTCATGCTAGGCGGTTCTGGTTCCCGATGGGACCGGATCATCGCGCCGCGGTCCGGCCTGGACAGTCGCCTGCCCCGAATCCAGGGAGCGGACTTGCCAGTTTGTGCGGCTGCAGCTATTCTCGCGCGCCTTTTCCGTCAAAAATCCCCGTCCAGGGAGTTGCCCTTATGAAGACAGTCAGCGCCAAGAACGAGACCGTCCAGCGCGACTGGTATCTGATCGATGCGTCCAACAAGACCCTCGGTCGGCTCGCCACCGAACTCGCGCACCGCCTGCGCGGCAAGCACAAGCCGATTTTCACGCCGCACATCGACACCGGCGACTACCTCGTGGTGGTCAATGCCGAGAAGATCACGGTCACCGGCAAGAAGCTGCAGGACAAGATGTACCACCGCACCACCGGGTACATCGGCAACCTCAAGACCACCAGCCTGCGCGACCTGCTGGCATCGCACCCCGAGCGCGTGATCGAAATCGCGGTCAAGGGCATGCTGCCGAAGAATCCGCTCGGCCGCGCGATGTTCAAGAAGCTCAAGGTCTACAAGGGCCCCGACCACCCGCACGCGGCACAGCAGCCGCTGACGCTCGACATCAAGGCCTGATCCAGGAATCCACATGGCAGCTACCCAGAATTACGGCACCGGCCGTCGCAAGTCCTCCGCCGCACGGGTTTTCCTGCGCCCCGGCAAGGGCCAGATCGTGGTCAACGGCCGTCCGCTTGACGAGTTCTTCGGCCGCGAGACCTCGCGCATGATCGTGCGCCAGCCGCTCGAGCTGACCAAACTGGTCGACCGCTTCGATGTGGTGGTCACGGTGGAAGGCGGCGGCATGACCGGCCAGGCCGGCGCGATCCGCCTCGGCATCTCGCGCGCCCTGGTCGAATACGACGACGCCCTCAAGTCGCCGCTGCGCAAGGCCGGTTTCATGACCCGCGACGCGCGCGAAGTCGAGCGCAAGAAGGTCGGCCTGCACAAGGCACGCCGCGCGACGCAGTACTCCAAGCGCTAAACATCACGGGGTTTCCTGCGCCTGCCCCTTAGCAGGCGCCCGCGGTCAGAGCGCGGATCCGTACCGATCTCATGGGGGATCGTCTAACGGTAGGACAACAGACTCTGACTCTGTTTATCTAGGTTCGAATCCTAGTCCCCCAGCCACCAACAACGACGGCCCGCACAGCGGGCCGTTTTTGTTGGTGGCTGGGGGACTGGCCATGATGAGGAGCTATGGGTTCGACTGATTCGCCGGGAGCGAATCAGCGCAGCGGCGCAGCCGCTGCCCGCGCGCAGCGCGGGTGCGGCCCAAGGATGGGCCGCATTCATCCTAGTCCCCCAGCCACCAACAACAACGGCCCGCACAGCGGGCCGTTTTTGTTGGTGGCTGGGGGACTGGCCATGATGAGCACGCAGAGCCGCGGGTCGGGACGACCCGCGCTACGACCCCAGTGCATCGGGTTTGGTCGAGGCATACGGCAGGTCGTCCCCGACCTGCCATCACGGTCGCCGCGGCGAAGGTCGATGCAACGCGCAGAGTCGCAGGTCGCGACGACCCGCGCGACGACCCGGGACTTGGGGCAGAGCCATTTGTCGAAGCCCGCGCTCGTCGGCTGGCTGCCCCATCCGCGCCGCTTGCGATGCACCGCGTACTGCCGCACCCTGCGTGTCCCGGCGTCGCGGCCGCATGCCGCGCGCCATTGACCGGATTGTGTCTCGCCCCATGTCCGACGCCAGCGGCATCGTGGTCTATCGCGCCAGTCGGCTGGAGGCGTTGCTCGATCCGTTCGAGGCATTGCGGTACCGCGGATCGGAGGGTGATGTGCTGCGGCCGACGCGGGTGGTGGCCGCGCATCCGGGGATCAAGCGCTGGATGATCGGGGCGCTGGCGCGGCGGGCGGGGCCGCGTGGGGTGGTGGCGAACCTGAACGTGCGATTGCCGAGCGAGTGGCTCGACGAGCTTGCACTCACGGTGCTGGGCGGGGCGGCGCTGTCGCTGGCTCCGTATCGGCGCGACGCGCTGCGCTGGCGGATTCTGGATGCGCTGCCACGGGTCGAGCATGCGCAGCTGCGCGACTATCTCGCGCGCACCAGCGAGCCGTGGCAGCGACTGCAGTTCGCCGATCGCCTGGCCGGGCTGTATGCGCAGTACCTGGTCTATCGACCCGACTGGCTGCTGGCGTGGCAGCGCGGTAACTTCGAGCTGCCGGCGGAATCGCTGCTCGCGCCGCTGTGGCGGCGCCTGCGCGAGGACATCGGCCAGCCGCATCGCGCCGAGCGCATGGCGCTGCTGTTCGAACGCATCGCCGGCGGTGCGGTAGCGGCCGACGACGACGGTGTGCTGCACGTGTTCGGCGTCAGCCATCTGCCGCCGGCGGTGCTGCAGGCGCTGCGCCTGCTCGCGCGCACGCGGCTGGTGGCGATCTACATGCCGGACCCGTGCGTGCAGCACTGGGCCGGATTGCGCAATCAGCGCGAGGTCCTCGCGCAGTTCAGCACGCTCGGCGTCGATGCGGCGGCCGAACGCGCCTATCTCGATCTGGGCCATCCGCTGCTGGCGAGCCTGGGTCGCATGGGCCAGCACTTCGGGCTGGTGCTCAACGAGGGCGAGGAGGGCGTGCGTTCGGATACGCGCCACTGGGCCGACCGCGCGCCACAGGCCGACGACACGCAGCAACTGCTGGGCCGCTTGCAGGACAGTATCCGCCAACTCAAGCCATCGCTGGTCGATCTGTCGAGCACGCTCGATGCGGATGCCGCGTTCAATGCGCTGCTCAACGATCCGTCGTTGCGCGTGCATGCCTGCCACACGCGCCTGCGCGAAGTCGAAGTGCTGCGCGAATCGCTGTTGTCGGCACTGGCCGACGATCCCACCCTCGAGCCGCGCGACATCGTGGTGATGGCGCCCGACATCGGCGCCTATGCGCCGCTGCTGCCGGCGGTATTCGGCCCGGCCGGCCAGCATCGCGGGCCGCTGCCGTACCACGTCGCGGACGTGGGTCTGGCGCGCAGCCATCCAGTATTCGAGGCCTTCCTCGCGCTGCTCGAATTGCCTACCGCGCGGGTCAGCGCGCCGGCAATCGTCGGCCTGCTGGCTCTGGCACCCGTCGCGCGTGCATTGGGAATCGATGCCGATGACTGCGATGCGCTGGACCGCTGGCTCGGACGCGCACGCGTCGCGTGGGGGCTGGATGCTGCCGCGCGCGCTGGCTTCGACGTGCCGGCGATCAGCGAGCACACCTTCGCATGGGGTGTTTCGCGCATGCTGGCGGGATTCGTCTACGGCGAGGATCGCGATGGCAGCGAGGTGCCGTTGCCGGAGCTGCTGCCGGTAGCCGGCATCCAGGGGCCGCAGGTGCAGGCGATCGGTGCGCTGGATCGGCTGTTGGGCGAGATCGATGCACTGCGCGGCGATGCCAAAGCGCAGCACCCCGCGCGGCTCTGGTTCGAACGCCTGCGACGACTCGCGAGCGGTCTGCTGCGCGCCGATCCGGACGACCGCGAGGAGAGCGAGGCCCTGGCCCTGCTCACACGCGCAATCGACGGCGTGAGTATCGAGATCGGTGATGCCGGTGTCGATCCGTCGATCGATTTCGCGACCGCACGCGGCGTGCTGCGCGAACGCCTCGAAGCGCTGCCCGGTCGCGCGGCGTACCTGCCCGGTGGCATCACCTTCTGCGGCATGGTGCCGCAACGCGCGGTGCCGTTCCGCATGATCGCGGTGCTGGGTCTGGACGACGGCGCGTTCCCGCGCCAGCGCAGCGATGGCGGCCTGGATCTGATGGCGCGCTTTCCGCGGCTGGGTGACCGCGATGCGCGCAGCGATGATCGCTATCTGTTCCTTGAGACCCTGATGGCCGCGCGCGCGCGCCTGCATCTGAGCTATGTCGGCGAAGGCGCGCAGGACGGCCGCCCGCGAAATCCCGCAGCGCCGCTGGCCGAGCTGCTGGCCTTCCTGCAGGCGCAGCATCCGCTGCTCGAGCCTGCGCAAGCGCGCGCGCCGTGGCTGGTGCGCCATCCGCTGCAGCCCTTCGACCGCCGCTACTTCGACGGCAGCGATCCACGCCTGCAGTCGCATGATCGACCGTTGCTTGCCGCCGCGGGGCAGCACAACGCAACTGCGCCCGCGTTCGTCGGCAGCGCAGGTCAAACCACTGCATACAGTGATGATGCGCTAGCGGTACCGTTGCGATCGCTGCTGAACTACTTCGCCGATCCCGCGCGTCAGTTGCTGGTCGATGGCCTCAAGCTGCGCCTGGATGCCTTCGACGATGACGCGCTGGCAGACAGCGAGCCGCTCGATGTGGCGGTATCGCGCATGGAAGGCATCGAGCGCCGGCTTGCCTTCGATGCGCTGGCCAGCGGTGCCGATGACGTGCCGGGTACGCCACCCGACTGGCTGCGCCTGTCCGGCATCCTGCCATCGGGGCGTCTGGGCGAGCGCAGCTTCGCTGCCGTGTACGACACCGCGAGCAGCCTGCTGCAGGCCGCGCGCGAGTTGCCGCTGTTCGCGCGCGGCATGCCGGAGGCGACACCGCAGGTGCTCGATCTGGTGCTGGGTCGCTATCGGGTGCAGGGCATGCTCTCGCGCGTGTTTTGCGCACCCGACGGTTCACTGCACGTGGCCATGCTCGCGGCCAAGGATGGCAAGAAGCTGGGACTGCGCGAGCAGGTGCCGCTGTTCCTGGAATGGGCATTGCTGGCGCTGGCGCGCCCCGCTGCGCGCGTTGCTGCGGCGCTGATCGCCACCAGTGGCCCGAATCCGTGGGCGCAGTCGCTGGCAGCAGACGCCGGCCGCCTGCCGCAGTTGCGTGCGCAGGTGCTCGGTCTGCTGGATATCTGGCACGCCGCGCAAGTGCAGCCCGACTGGTACTTCCCGCGCAGCAGCAGTGCGGCGTTGACCGCGGCAAGCAAGGGGCCTGAAGCCGTCGCACGCGCCGTGGCCACAGCGTGGGCCGGGCAGGGCGATCACAGCACCGGCGAGCGCGACTATGCGCCCGGCTATGCGCGGCTGCTGGCCACCGGGCGTGCACCGGACGATCCGGATACGCCGGAGTTCGCGCGGCTGTGCGCGCTGGCGCTGCAGATCGGTGCGCTGATCGGTGCGCAGCAAACCGCGGATTCGGCATGAGCAGCGCGCCGCCTGTCAGCTGGCAGAACCTGCCGCTGCACGGCCGCAGCCTGGTCGAGGCGAGCGCCGGCACCGGCAAGACGTGGACGATCAGCGTGCTGTACTTGCGCCTGCTGCTCGAGCGCGAACTCGGTGCGCGGCAGATCGTGGTGACCACGTTCACCGAAGCGGCAGCGCAGGAACTACGCGAGCGCCTGCGTGCGCGCCTGGACTGGGCCGCAGCGTACGCCGCAGCGTGGCGCGATGGCGGCCACGCGCAGCCGCGCGATGACGACGAAGCGCCGGAGCTGGTTTGGCTGCACGATCTGCTCGCCCGCGAAGAAATCGCTGCCGATGGGCGTCCGCAAGGAGCGGCCCTGCATCGCCTGCGGCTGGCGCGCGCGGAACTCGATCTCGCCCCGATCGGCACCATCCACAGCCTGTGCCGGCGCGTGCTGGCCGATCATCCCTTCGATGCCGGCGCGCCGGTGGCCACTCCCAGGTTGGTTGCCGAAGACAGCCTGCGCAGCGAGCTGGTCGACGACCTGTGGCGCAACTGGACCCAGAATGATGCGCCGCTGCAGCCGGGTCAGTCCGAGTGGATCGACAGCGGACGCGCAGCCCTTTCGCGCGCACTGCGCGCGCTGGAACTGCCGCAGCTGCAGCTTAGCGTGCCGGATCCGGCCAGCATCGACGGGGCGATGGATCCGGGACCGGTAAAGGCCATTCGCAAGCTGGCTGCCCGCAAGGATTTCTTCGGGCGCAGCAATGCCGCGCTGATCACCGAGCTTCTTGCCTTGGCGGATTTCCTCGAGCGTGGCGATCCGGCCGCTGTGCTGCGTGAGCTCAAGCATCTGGGTGGCGAGCCGACCGCCAATCAGTTCAAGGCCGGCCTGCACGCGGCGGCCTTGGCCGATCCGACACTGATCGACGCGATGCGGGTCGCGCACGTGCTGCAGCACAAGGACCGGATCCGGCGCAACTTTGCACTCGCCCGCGCGCATGCGCAGCTGTGCGAGCGCCGCGCGCAGCTACTGGCACAGCGCGACCAGTTCACCTTCGACGATCTGATCGCCCACGTGTGTCGCGCAGTGTGCGCGCCGGATGCGACGCTGGCCGCGCGGTTGTCGACCGACTGGCAGGCCGCACTGATCGACGAGTGCCAGGACACCGATCCGCGCCAGTACGCGATCTTCGACACGCTGTTCAGCGCACCCTTCGCGATGGACACGCGCTGCCTGATCCTGATCGGCGATCCCAAGCAGGCCATCTACGCGTTTCGCGGTGGCGATATCCATACCTACCTGCGCGCAGCGCGCGACGCCGACCAGCATCTGACACTGGAGCATAACCAGCGTTCGTCGACGCGGTATATCGCAGCGCTCAACCAATTCTACGCCGCGGTCGTCGATGGACTGCTGGACCCGGACATCCGCTACATCCCCGTGCACGCCGCCGGCCGCGCCGACGCCACGCCGTACAGCATCGATCACCAGCGCTGCGAGCGCCCGTTGGTGATCCATGCGATCGACAGTCTTGCGCTCACGCCACCCAACGCGCCCGAGCGCGAGCGCTACGCGCTGGAAGCCTGCGCGGATGAGATCGTGCAGCTGCTCGCGCAAGGCAACCATCGCATCGGCGACAAGCCGATCGAGGCGGGTGACATCGCCGTGCTGCTGCCACAGAACCGCCAGATCGAAACCCTGCGCCGCCTGCTCGCGCGCCGTCGCGTGCCGTGCGTGGGCAGCGGCCGCAGCAGCGTGTGGGACAGCGAGTGGGCGTGGGCGCTGCAGGCGGTGCTGTTTGCGGTGGTGCATCCGCAGGACGATGGCGCGGTGCGCGCTGCACTGGCCACGCGGCTGTTCGGATTCGACCATGCAAAGCTGCGCGCGCTGGTGGCCGACGAGCCCGGATGGCGCGTACAGGTTGCACGTTTCCACCAGCTGCAAGTGCTGTGGCGCGACGCTGGCGTACTCGCCGTGGTGCGCCAGCTCGGCGTGGATGCCGCGCCGCAGCTGCTGGCGGCTGCCGACGGCGAACGCGCACTGACCGACCTGCGCCATCTCGGCGAGCTGCTCGCGGCCGAAGGCGAGCGCCTGCATGGCCCCGAACCGCTATGGGCGTGGCTGGTCGCACAGCGCACTGCCGAGGGCGCGGCTGATGAAGAGGCGCTGGATGCGCAGCGCCTGCGCATCGAATCGGACGCGCGCCGTGTGCAGCTGATGACCCTGCATGCCAGCAAGGGCCTGGAGTTCTCCATCGTGTTTCTGCCGCTGATGTGGGCCCACTGCGGACGCGATATCAAGATTCCGATCGTGCACGATGCTGCGATTGGCGCGATGGTGGCTGACCTCGGAACCCCCGCCCATGACGAGGCGGTCGCTCTGGCGGAAAGCGCGGATCAGCGCGAGCGTGCGCGGGTGCTGTATGTCGCGTTGACCCGCGCGAAGTACGCCTGCCATCTGTTCGCGCTGCCGGTGGAGCGCCCGCAGTCGGGCAACAAGGCGCCGCTGGCCGATCCGCAACGATCCGCGCTGGATGCGCTGCTCGAGCGCTGGCAGCAGCGCAAGCTGCCTGCCGCGAGTGTGTGTGCCATCGAGTGGCGCGGCGATTGGCCCGGCCCGCCCACGGTCGACATGCCCAGCGTGCCGAATGCGCCACTCGACTCGCTGCCGCTGCCGATGCCGGCGGAGCGTCCGTATCGCGGCCAATACAGCTTCACCCATCTGCTGCGCGCCGGTGCGCGGATCGCCGCGAGCGACGATGCGGCGGCCGACGAGACCGCAGCGACAGTGGTGAATGTGGCTGAAGACGAAAGCGTCGGCAGCGCGACCCCGCATTCCGTGCTGCTGGAACTCGATGCGATCGGCGGTGCCGATTTTGGCAACGCAGTCCATGCAGTGTTCGAGCGCCGTGCGCTGGGCCAGCCGGTCGCCGAGCAGCTGCCGCTGGTGCGGCGCTGCCTGCAAGAATACGGCGTGCGCAGCAGCAGCATGCCCTTCGAGCTTCTCGCAGCGCGGGTTGCAGCGCGCGTCGACGCCACGCTGGCTGCCGATCTGGGCGCTGGACTGCGGCTCGGAGCGCTCGGCCCGCAGCAGCAGCGCGCCGAGCTGGGTTTCGATTTCGTGCTGGAGGGCAGCTCGCTGGCGCGCCTGCGCGAGGCCTGCGCCGTGCACGGCGATCCCGGTCTGCTGCCGGCCGCGCTCGGCGGCCGCAGCCTGCGCGGCATGATGACCGGCAAGATCGATCTGGTGCTGCAATCCGGCGCCAGCTTCCACGTGCTCGACTACAAGACCAATCGCCTCGGTATGGGCTTGTCCGACTATGCCGGGCAGCATCTGGATGCCGCGATGAACGCGCACGCCTATCGCCTGCAGGCGCTGCTGTACAGCATCGCCCTGCATCGCCACCTGCGTCAGCAGTTGCGCGACTACGACCCGGCACGCCATCTCGGCGATGCCATCTACCTGTTCGTGCGTGCGGTCGGCCTCGCGCCCGGGCACGGCGTGTGGCGGCGGGCGTTCCCGCTGGCGCTGATCGATGCCGTAGATGGCGCACTCGCGCATATCGACACGACGCTGCGATGAGCGCCTTCGACTTCCGTCCGCTGCAGCTGCCGCCCTCGCTGGATGCGCTGCGGCCTCTCGATCGCGCATTGGCGCGCTGGGTCGTTTCGCAAGGCGGTTCGCTGCAGCTGGCAGAACTGGCCGCCCACGCCAGTTTCGCCGAGGCGCAGGGTGATACGTGCCTCGTGCTGTCCCAGCTGCCGCCGAGCGCGCTCGACGCTGTCGACCTCGCAGCGCTGCGCACCCAGGCACTCATCGGCGACGGATCGCAGCTGAGCGCCTTCGTGCTCGATGCCGATGCGCGCTTCTATCTGTGGCGCAACTATCGCCATGAACAGCAGACCGCCGCTGCGATCGCGCAGCGACGCGGATTTCCCTTGCCGCCGCCAGCCGCGAGCCTGGCGCACGATCTCGACCAGCTTTTCGCCGGCGCGGATCGCGCACTGACCGCGCGCCAGCGCGATGCGGTCGCAGCGGTGCTGGGTCGGCGCTGGTTCGTGCTCACCGGCGGGCCCGGCACCGGCAAGACCACCACCGTGCTGCGCATGCTCTTGATGCTGGCCCGACACGCAGGTGATTCGCTGCCGACCATCCAGGTCGCGGCACCGACCGGCAAGGCCGCACAGCGCCTGACCAGCAGTCTGCGCGAGGGCATCGCGCAACTCACAGCCACGCTCGGCGACGACTGGCAGGCGATGCTGGCCTGCATTCCGGAAGGCGACGCTCAGACCGTGCACCGCCTGCTCGGCTGGCAGCCGGCACAGGATCGCTACACCCGCGACCGCCGCAATCGGCTGGCGGGCGACATCGTGGTCGTCGACGAGGCCTCGATGCTGGACCTGGCCATGCTGCGCGCGCTGCTCGATGCCGTGCGCCCCGATGCCACCCTGATTCTGGTCGGCGATGCCGAGCAGCTGAGCTCGGTCGGTGCCGGGTCGGTGCTGATGGACGTGGTCGCCGCGATGGAGCGCGCAGCCGCTGACGACCTGGTGCGCCTGCAGCATGTGTTTCGCGCCGACATCAGTCTGGTCGCCTTCAACGAGGCAGTTCGCAGCGGCGATCCGCATGCGCTGCTGGCCGCGGTCGAGGCTTCGCAAGGCCACGCCACGCTGCGCGCGATCGACACGCCCGCGGCGCTGCAGCGCGCGCTGCGCGACTGGGCCGATCGCATCGCGCACGAGCCGCCGCCGATAGCCAACAGCATCGGCTGCGCAGTCGCGGCACTGCAGCGACTGGCACAGCGCCAGCTGCTGTGCGCGCTGCGCGAGGGCCCGTTCGGCGCGATGCAGGCCAATCGCGCCATCGAACAGCGCCTGCGCGAGCGCTTCGGGATTGCGACCGATGCGGGACCTTACGCCGGCCGCGCGGTGCTGATCACGCGCAACGACTACGCGCGGCAACTATTCAATGGCGATGTAGGCGTGATATTGGCCGATGCCAGTGGCGAGCTGGGCGTGTGGTTCGCAGCGGCCGCAGCCGACGGCACGCTGTCCGCGCGCTGCTTTGCGCCGCAATCGCTGCCGCCGCACGAGCAGGCCTTCGCGCTGACCATCCACAAGAGCCAAGGCTCGGAGTATCCACAGGTGGCCGTGCTGCTGCCACCGGAGCGCGACAATCCGATCCTCTCCAGGCAGCTGCTGTACACCGGCGTGTCGCGCGCGCGGATGCATGTCGCGCTGTGGGCCTCGCCGGCAGCCATCGAAGCCTGCCTGCAGCGACCGCTGCAGCGCGTGGGTGGTCTGCGTGCGCGGCTTGCCGAGGTTTTCTAGTTTGCCCGCGCAGCTGCCGCGAGGATCCGACGCACCACGCCATGCCACACCAGCCACATGAAGCCCAGCGGCAACAGCACTGTCTGCACCACGAATACCGCAATCAGGGTGATGATCTGTCGGGTCGCCTCGGTGGCGGTGGCCTGCAGTTGCTCGAGCCGCGCGCCGAGGTCGAAGGTCTCGCGCGCATCATCGATCAGCGCGCGCGCGCGATCCAGCAGCGTGGCTTCCGGCGGCATGGGCGGGCGCAGGGCCTTGCTCTGTTCGGCCAGCAGCTGCGCGGTATCGGCCAGCGCCGCACTCGACTGCGCATAGTCGTCGGCCAGCAGCATGCGATAGGCCGCCTCGCTGGCGACCGCCGATACCGGCACGGCCAGACGCAGCACCAGCAGGCCGAGCGCTGCACTGCGCGCGATGCCGCGTGCGCGCGGGCTGCCGCGGATACCCACCAGAAACCACGCGATTACCGCCACCGTGAGCAGAATCTTCAGCGGCAACCACGCGCTGACGCCAATCAGCAGCTTTTGCAGTCCCAGCGATGCGGATGCGGCCAGCATCAGGCTCGAGAACTGCTCGACCAGATCGTTGACCGGGTCGAGGATCTCGCCGGGACTGAGGCTGACACCGATGCCCGCCGGCTGCACCGCGATCTCGGTGCTTTGCGCCACCGAGATCGCGCCGTTGATGCCGCGCGCGATGGCGAACGCGGCCAGTGCGCGTGTCAGCGCGGCGTCGACGGTGTTTTCGGCGAAGGTGTCGACCTGCGGCGCCCACGACAGTACGAGCAGCGCCAGCAGCGCCGCGCCGAATCCGAACTGCCGCAGCCGCGTGTTGGCCGTCGTTGTCTCCATCGCCACATTGTACGGCCGCAGCTGCAAGGTGCGCTGACGGTCGGGCAAACGCCGCGGTCCGCGTCGCGTCGCCTGCATGGCAGCGATCAGCGCCGCCGTGCACCGACCATGACCTCAGGCACCTTGCATCCACGCGCAGACATCCACATGCTGGCTGCATGCTGACCTTCTTGCTCTGGCTGCTCGTACTGGTGCTGTGCTGGCCGCTGGCACTGCTCGCGCTGGTGCTCTACCCGCTGCTATGGCTGCTGCTGCTGCCATTGCGCCTGCTCGGCGTGGTGGTCGAGGGCGTGTTCGAGTTCCTGCGCGGACTGATCGGGCTGCCAGCGCGCATCCTGCGCGGCCGTCCGCTAGCCTGAGCGCTGCGTGCTGCTCGGGTTGGCCGATCGACGCGTGATCCCATTGCCCAGGAGCGTTCCATGATCCAGCGATTCGACGTTGGCACCCGCTTGTCCGAAATGGCCATCCACAACGGCACGATCTATCTGGCCGGGCAGGTGCCGGACACCGTTGATCTGGATATCGGTGGGCAAACCGCCGAGGTGGTGGCCTCGATCGACGTACTGCTGGCGCGTGCCGGCAGCGACAAGTCGAAGATCCTGCACGCGCAGATCTTCCTCGCGGATCTGGCCGATTTCCCCGGCATGAATGCGGTCTGGGACGCGTGGGTATCACCCGGCAACGCGCCAACTCGCGCCACCGTGCAGGCGCAACTGGCGCGCCCGCAGTGGCGCATCGAGATCGTGGT
>Ga0136636_10000084_pt1 | contig 34691 bp, 35 predicted proteins | sample AntDrymUQ8522106_2_FD_104653 | JGI IMG/M metagenome (GOLD analysis project Ga0136636, IMG submission 104653) | Polar desert sand microbial communities from Dry Valleys, Antarctica - metaG UQ852 (21.06) | ecosystem: Environmental > Terrestrial > Soil > Desert | place: Antarctica: Dry Valley... | reverse complement strand
ATCTGTACGCCCGCCAGTGGAGATTCACCACTGGATGCAAGTACTGGCGACGACTGACCCGCTGTCGCGTCCAGCGCAGTCTGAACCACGATTGGTGCGGGCAGGGCAGATGACAGTGCAAATGCAGTGACCGCGGTCGTCGTTGGCAGCGGCGTTGCGACGGGCGCAGCCGTGAACGCGAGCAGGTCGAGGATTCCACCACGCGAGCCCGGCGTGCCGTCGGCATCCGGCGTTGAATCGATGGTCGGCGTTGCGCTTGCATCCAGCGTTTCCGGCGCGCCAGCCAAGCCACCAGTTGCCGGCGCAAGACGTAGCGCCAGCATCGCGGCCAGCAACTGCGATGGCGACTTTGGGCCGCGCAGCGTTGTCTCGCGCGGCGGTTGCATGCCGCCGAGCGCGCTGGTGATTGGCGCTTCGGGCAACTCCGCTGAGACCGTGTCGAGGAGCGCAACTGCGGGCGCCGGCGCTGGCCGCATCGACAGTGCGTCGAGCATCGCTGCGAGCAGCGCGTCGGGAGCTGGCGCCGCAGCGGGCGGCGATGGCGCTGCCACCGCGAGCGCGGTTGCAGCCACATCCAGCATGCTTGCCGCGGCCGATTCCGGGTCGGATTCCATGCCCGCATCCCTTATTGGCGCCAGCAAGTCGTCGAAGCTGGCCTCCTCGGCTTGCGCAGCATCGACATCGAGCCGCACGCCGGAAGGGTGCAGTTGAGCGAGCGATGCAACTGCGGCGATCGGGGCACTGGCAGGCAGCGGATTGATCATTCGTGCTGTTCGCGGGTCATGAAGCGGCGCATCGCGAGATCATCCAGCTCGCGCTGCTGGCGCAGGTCGGCGCGTCGCGCAACCTCAGCGCGACGCGCCGCGGCCAGCTTCTGCAACGCCTCCGATTCGCGTCGCGCACACACCAGGGCCTCTCGCCCACGTTCGGCGAGCACTCGCGCATGCTCGACATGCTGCTGCTGCTGCTTGGCGACATCGTCGACGCGCGCGGCGAAGGCGCGACGGTTGGCCAGCAGTGCCGCGTCGGTGTTGCCGGCCGGAATCGCGTGGTACTCGCTCGCGAAACGGCCCAGGTCGCCGAGGCGGCTGCGCTGCCGGTCGAGCTGCCCGTTCGACTGCGCGAACGACTGCGCCGCGTCGTCTACGCGGGCGGCGGCACGTTGCAACAAGGGATCGAATCGTCGTGGGTCCATGGCACCTCCTGCAGGTTCAGGGCTGCAAGAGCCGGGCCACGTGTAATCTGATGATTATGCGAGCGAAACGGTGGCCAAGTGACGGCGGCTTGGCAGCCAGCGGCGAGATGCCGACAGGTCCGCCGTCGTGGCGAGGAAGCGCGCCTGGCCGCGACGCTCAGGCCAGTACCGCATCCATGGCGGCACGGCTGTCGAGCAGCGAGGCACTTTCCGCCACGTCCTGCCCCAGCAGCTTCTGCACCATCGGCCAGCGCCGGATCGCCTCGTCGATGCGCGGGTCGGCGCCGCGCTGGTAGGCACCCAGTGCGATCAGATCGCGATTGGCGTTGTAGGACGACACCAGGGCGCGCACCGCGCGGATGCGTTCTCGCCACGCAGCGTCGGTGATGTCCGGCACCACGCGACTGACCGATGCCTCGATATCGATCGCCGGATAGATGCCGCTGTCGGCAACTGCGCGCGACAACAGCACATGGCCGTCGAGGATCGCGCGTGCGGCGTCCGAGATCGGCTCGTTGTGGTCGTCGCCCTCGGTCAGCACGGTGTAGAACGCGGTGATCGAGCCACCACCCGGACCACCGTTGCCGGCGCGTTCGACCAACTGCGGCAAGCGCGCGAATACGCGCGGCGGATAGCCGCGGGTGGTCGGCGGCTCGCCGACCGACAGACCGATCTCGCGCTGCGCCTGGGCCACGCGCGTGAGCGAGTCGAGCAACAGCAGGACATGCTGGCCCTGATCGCGGAACCATTCGGCGATCGCGGTCGCGCGCCACGCACCGCGCAGGCGCGCCAGCGGCGGCCGATCGGCCGGCGTGGCGACCACCACTGCGCGGCGCATGCCGGACTCGCCAAGCGTGCGTTCGACGAAGTCGCGCACCTCGCGACCGCGCTCGCCCACCAGCCCCACCACGATCACCTGCGCCTCCGTGTAGCGCGTCATCATGCCCAGCAGGGTCGACTTGCCGACGCCCGAGCCAGCGAACAGGCCGATGCGCTGGCCGCGCCCGATCGGCAGGATCGCGTTGATCGCGCGCACGCCGACATCGAGCGCGCGGGTGATCGGTTCTCGCTGCAGCGGATTGATCGGGCGTCCGCCCAGCGGCACTTCGGCGTCCACGCGTGGTGGCGGCCTGCCATCGAGCGGAACGCCCTCGCCATCGATCACCCGGCCGAGCAGGCCGGCACCCACGCCGATGGCGCCCTCGCCGGCCACCGGGATCACGCGGGCGTTGGGCAGCAACCCGTGCACATCGGCTGTCGGCATCAGGAAGGTGCGATCGCCGGAGAATCCGACGACCTCGGCGTCGACCCAACCACCGCGCGCGGCAACCCGGCAGCTCGCGCCGACCGACAGCTCCATCCCGACCGCTTCCAGGGTCAGGCCGACTACGCGGCGCAAGGTTCCCTCGCGCTGCATCGGGCCGTGTTCGGGCACTGCATCGAGCAGATTCTTCAGGCGCAGCGCATGGGCGGCGCTGCGTGCGAGCACGTGCGGATCATGCATCGCGCGCACGCCCGGCGAGGGCTGCGGCGATGCCGGCCAGTCGGGTGTCGACGGTTGCATCCAGGCGCAATACCTCGCCATGCACGCGCACATCGCCCGGCTGCAGGCTCGGATCGCCGACCAGCCGCGGCAAGGTGCTCACGCCGCCTGCTTCCAGCGCCATCTCGACCCGCGACACGTCGCCCGGATGCAGGCGCAGTTCCACCACCCGCTCGTTGACCGCAGCCGCCAATGCCTCGCGCACCACTTCCATCATCGCCCCGGTATCCCACGCCAGCTGCACGCGCGAAACCGCGCGCGCGATCGCCAGCGCCAGTTCCATCAACTGCTGCGCGACATCCTGTTCGAGTTCGGCCAGTGGCCGCGCAAACGAACGGCACAACGCGGCCAGCTGGCGTTGCTCGACCCGTGCCGCGCTCATGCCATCGGCATAGCCGTGCTCGCGGCCTTCGTTGAAGCCCTCGTCGCGGGCCACGCGCACCATCTCATCGAGCGCCTCGATGGTAGGTGCCGCGCGCTCGGCCAGCTCTTCCGGCAACCACGTGGTCGCGAGCGATGATTGTTCGCGGTCGAACAGGGAGTTGCTCACGATGGCGATGGCTCAGACCATCTTCTCGGCGCCGGCACCGCCGACCTGGATCGCGCCCGATTCCTGCAGTTTGCGCACGATGGTGAGGATCTCCTTCTGCGCGGACTCCACGTCGGACAGCTTGGCCGGACCGCGTGCTTCCATGTCCTCGACCAGCATATCGGCCGCGCGTTTGGACATGTTCTTGAGCATTCTCTCGCGCACCTTCGGCTCGCAGCCGCGCAGCGCCAGGCCCAAGCGGTCGCCCGGAACTTCGCGCAGCACGCTCTGGATACTGCGGTCGTCCATCTCGCCGATGTCGTCGAATACGAACATCAGGTCCTGGATGCGGGCCGACAGCTCGTTGTCGACCGCGCCGATACTGCCGAGAATCTGCTGCTCGAGTGTTGCATCGACGAAGTTCAGAATGTTGGCCGCGGCCTTCAGCCCGCCGACAGAGGAGGCCTTCTGCGCCTGGTTGCCGGTGAACTGCCGCTCTAGAATATCGTTGAGCTCGTTGAGCGCGTTGGCGGGGATGCTGTCCAGCGTCGCGATGCGCAGCATCACGTCCGGTCGCACGCGCTCGGGCAGATTCTTAAGCACCTCCGCCGATTGGTCCGGATCGAGATAGCTCAGCACGATGGCGATGATCTGCGGATGCTCGTTGCGGATCAGGTCGGCGATCGAGCGTGGCTCCATCCATTTCAGATTCTCCAGGCCGCGCGAGTTGCGTCCATGCAGGATGCGGTCGATTACGCCACTGGCCTTGTCTGCGCCAAGGGCCTGTACCAGCACGTTGCGCAGGTAGTCGTCGGAACCCAGGCCGATAGAACTCTGGTTGTCCAACTCGCCGGAGAACTCTGCCACGATCTGTTCGAGCTTCTCGCGCGACACCCCGTTGATGGTCGCCATCGCGGCGCCCAGCTTCTGCACCTCCTTGGCGCTCATGTGCTTGAGCACCTCGGCGGCTTCCGTCTCGCCGAGGCTCATCAGCATCACCGCGGCGCGCTGGGTGCCGTTGAGTTCCTCGGCCTTGACGTCAGGCATCGTTGCCGACCCAGTTCTTGACCACTTGGGCTACGCGGCGCGGATCCTGCTGCGCGGCCTGGCGAGCTTGCGCCAGGCGTTGGTCGTGTGGATTATTCGGTGGTGCGAGCATCTCGGCGGTCTGCGCGCGCTCGCCTTCGAGCATGGCCATGCCGTTGGAACTCTCGATGGTGGCCAGCAGCGGCTCGGACTCGCGCGGCGCGGCGAGATTGCGCAGCAAAGGGCGCAACACGCCGAACACCAGCATCAGCACGACCAGGGTGCCCAGCCCGATGCGCGCGTAGTCGCGCATCTCCGGCTGCCGCCACAACGGCACGGCTTCCGGCGGCGGCAGCGCCTCGGGGCGCGCGAACGGCGCATTCATCACCGACACGGTGTCGCCGCGCTCGGTGTCGAAGCCGACCGCCTGCTTGACCAGCTTCTCGACCTGGTCCAACTCCTCGGGCGTGAGTGCACGTAGCGCCGGCGCGGTCGCGGCCGCAGTCGGTTCAGCGGCAGGATCGGCTGTCGCTGCCACAGCCTGTGGCGGCACGTGGTCGACCAGTACCGCTACCGAGACCCGCTTGACCCGTCCAGCGGGCTGGCGCGTATGGCTGACCGTCCGGTCCATTTCGAAGTTACGGGTAGCGCTGCGCGAGGCATTGCTCGGATTTGCCTCATTTCCTGCAACCGCATCGGCGCTGGTCGGCGGCGCGGCCTCCGGCGGCTGGTTGCTGACTGCACCGGGCACGCCGCCGGGCTTGCGGGTTTCGGTTACCGCCTCGGCGACCTGCTCGCTACGCAGCCGCGTATCGGGCGCGAAGGTTTCGCGCGCTTCCTCGGTGACTGCGAAGTCCATGTCGATCGCCACCTGGGCGCTGACCCGACCCGGACCGGTCAGCGGCTCGAGCAGGCGCTCGATGCGCTGCACGTAGGTCGTCTCGACGCGGCGTGTCTGCGAGAACTGCTCGGCGGCAAGTTCGGCATCGGTGTCGCCATCGTTGCGGGTCAGCAGCCGCCCGCTTTGGTCGACCACGGTCACGGCCTCTGGCGACAGTTCTGGAATGCTGGAGGCCACCATGTGCACGATCGCGGCGACCTGACTGGGCTCGAGCGTGCGACCGGGATACAGGTCGAGCAAGACCGACGCGCTGGCCGGTTCGCGCCGCGAGGCGAACACCGATGCACGCGGCAGCGCCAGGTGCACACGCGCGCTGCGCACCGGGCGCACCCCACCGATGGTTCGCGCAAGCTCGGTCTCGAGCGCGTGCTGGTAGCGCGCGCTTTCCACGAACTGGCTGGCGCCGAAGCCCTGGTCCTGCTGGATCATCTCGATGCCCATCCGCGAGCCGGCCGGCAGGCCTTGCGCGGCAAGCTGCATGCGCGCGGACTGCAGCGCGGTCTCGGGCACGGTAACGCTGCCGGTAACCGGATCGAGCAGCACCGGAACCTGGGCTGCGCGCAGTGCATCCAGCACTTCCGACGCGTCCTTGTCGGCGAGCCCCGGATACACCGGCACGTAGTTCGGCTTCTGGGTCCAGAAAAACACGTACAGGCCCAGCGCGATTGCCGCTGCAATGCCGGCGAGCAGTGCGAGCTGCCGCACGTAGGGCAGATCCTGCAGGCGCGGTTTGGGTCCAATGAGGGCGAGTGTTTCGGCCATGGCTGTTTTGCTACGCGTCCGATGCCTGGTGATGTTCGGAATTCGGGATCAATTGCGTGTGGCATGCTCACGGGGTGCGCCTACAGCGCAGCCCAAGGCACTACATCGGCATGTTCATCACGTCCTGGTACGCCTGCACCACGCGGTTACGAACCTCGACCAGGGCGCGAAACGATACCTGCGACTTCTGCATCGCCAGCATCACGCTCGGCAGGTCCGCGCGCGAGTCGCCGAGTTGGAAACCTTCCTGCAGTTTCCGCGCCGCGCCCTGCGCGTTGCTGACCTGATCGAGCGCGCCCTTGAGCACATCGCCGAAAGCCGGCATGCGCACCGAATCCGCAGCGCCAGTGGCCGCTGGCGCATTCAGTGGCGCCATCGGTTTCAGCGCCGCGGTCTGCTCGCGCAGGCTGCGGATCTGTCCCAGTACGCTGGCGATGTTGACCTCGCTCATGGCTGCAGGTTCTGCGCGCTCAAGATTCTGTGCCGATTAGCGATTGCAAGGTGTGTGCCGCGCTCGCTGCGGCAATCACGCAACCGCATCCATGCCAGCCTCGTCGCCGCGTCCGAGACCGTACTTGCGCAGCTTCTCGACCAGCGTCGTGCGGCGCAGGCCGAGCAGTTGCGCTGCATGCGCCACGACTCCGCCGGAGCGTTCGAGGGCGGCCTTGATCAGGGCGGTTTCGATCCGAGCCATGTGTTCTTTCAGATCCAATCCTTCCGCGGGCAGCTCGTCTAGCCGCACACCCGCGGCCGCCTGCGCGATGCCGACCGGCGGGGCCTCGTTCGCGGTCGAATGGAAGGCCACGCTCGGCGCGCCATCGTCCTCGACCCGATAGCGTGCCGGCAGATCGCTGGCCCGCACGCTGCCGGATGGGTTGAGCACCGCGAGCCGCTCGATCAGGTTTGCGAGCTCCCGTACATTGCCCGGCCATCGGTAGCGCGACAGCGCGGCCAGCGCATCGGTGCTCAAGCGCACCCGCCCGCGACCGTTCTTCTCCAACTGCTGGGTCAGGACATCGACCAGCTCCGGCAGGTCGGCCAGGCGCTCGCGCAGCGGCGGCATCTCCAGCGGAAACACGTTGAGTCGATAGAACAGATCCTCACGGAACGCGCCCTTCTGGATGTTTTCTTCCAGATTGCGATGGGTGGCGGCGATCACCCGCACGTTACAGCGGATGGTCTGGTTGCCTCCGACCCGTTCGAAGCTGCGCTCCTGCAGCACGCGCAGCAGCTTGACCTGCATCGGCATCGACATGTCGCCGATCTCGTCGAGAAACAGGGTGCCGCCATCGGCCATCTCGAAACGGCCCTTGCGCGCGGTGATCGCGCCGGTGAATGCGCCTTTCTCGTGGCCGAACAGCTCGCTTTCGAGCAGTTCGCCGGGGATCGCACCGCAGTTCATCGCCACGAACGGCTTGCTGCGTCGCGAGGACGCATCGTGGATGGCGCGTGCGGCGACCTCCTTGCCGCTGCCGGACTCGCCGAGGATCAGCACCGTGGTGTCGAAGGGCGCGACCTGCGCGATCAAAACGCGCAGCCGCTGAATGCCGGGCGCATGCCCGGTGGGCCCGCCGAGGATGCTGACCACGCGCGCTTCTTCATCGAGGCGCTTGATGCTGGCCCGACGCAACAGCTCGGACAGCAACGGGTACTTGATCGGATAGTCCAGCGGCCAGAACTGCGCGCTGTTGAGGCCGAACTGGCGGGCACCGTCGTCATGGTGCTCGGGCATGCCGAGCACCGGCGGATGCAGCGGGTCGCGCTTGAGCCAGTCGAGGAAGCGCTGCCAGGTGGCGGGATCCGGAATGCTGCCGAGCACCACGGCAGCCCAGTCGCGCGGCGCATGGCGCTCCAGCGACAGCGAGCCGACATCGGCCAGCACTTGCGGAACATAGTCGATGAAGTCGAGCAGCTCCGCGGTGCGCGAGGCACGCACCGGATCGGCGTCCAGCACCAGCACGCGGGCCTCAGACATCGCTGTCGTCTCCGGCCAGTTTCTCCAGGATCGGAACCACTTCCTGCACGTAGAACATCTTGCTCACGAAGCCATCGGCGCCGGCGCTGGCGGCGTGTTCGCGATGCTGCGGATCGTCGAAATGGCTGGCGATGACCACGAACGGCGGCTTGGTCTGCGCCTTGATCAGGCGCGTGGCCTGCAGCCCGCCCATCTCGGGCATTGCCAGGTCCATCAGGACCGCATCGGGGGTGAGCTGTTCGGTCAGGCGTACCGCCTCCAATCCGTTGAGCGCACGACCCACCACCGATACCCACGGCAGGTTGCGCAGCTGGCGCTGGGCGGCGTTGAGGAATCCTTCGTGATCATCGACAAGCAGGACGCGGAGCTGACGCATGGTGGCGGTTTCCAGAAGAGGGTGCATGGGCGGCGCGGGTCAGGCGTAGGCGACGGCGGCGACCGTCTCGCGGCGGCGGTCTTTGGCCGCAGCGATATGCAGCACGTCGCGGTATTTGGCCACGGTTCGCCGCGCGATGCGAACGCCCTGGCGCGCGAGCAGGGCAGCGATGGTGTCGTCGGCCAGCGGCACGGCCGGATTCTCCGAATCGATCAGGCGCTTGACCATGGCACGGATCGCCACGCCCGATACCTCGGCACCCTGCAGGCGGTTCGAGAAGAAGAACTTCAGTTCCAGGGTGCCGCGTGGGGTTTGCATGTACTTGCCGGTGGTGATGCGCGACACGGTCGACTCGTGCATACCGATCGCGTCGGCCACCTCGCGCAGTGTCAGCGGCTGCATCGCCTCGGCGCCGCGCTCGAGGAAGGCGCGCTGGCGCTGGACGATCACGGTGGTCACTTTCATCAAGGTCTCGTGGCGCATGGCCAGCGCGCGGACCAGCCAGCGCGCCTCCTGCAGCAGGTCGCGCAGGGTGCGCGACGAGGCGTTGTTCTCGCAACGACCGAGCATGCCTTCGTAGACGCGGTTGACGCGCACGCGCGGGGCGATCGCTGCATTCAGCTCGACCTTCCAGCCGCGCTCGTCGCGGGTGACCAGCACATCGGGTACCACATAGGCCGGGTTGCTGACCGCGAAGCGCTCGCCCGGCCGCGGATCGAGCGACAGGATCAGGCGCTCGGCGCGCACCACGTCGTCGACGCCAGCATCGAGCAGCTCGGCCAGGGCTCGGTGGTCGTGCTCGGCCAGTAACGGCAGGTGATTGAGTACAACGCGCATGGCCAGCGTATGCGCCGCGCTGCAGTTGTCCATTTGCGAGAGCTGGGCAAGCAGGCACTCGCGCAGGTCGCGCGCGCCGAAACCGGCCGGGTCCAGCGACAGCATCAGCTGGCGCATCTGTTCCAGACGGTGCGCCGGCAGTGCGCAATCGGCCGGCTGCAATCCCGCCAGGCAGGCAGGTTCGCGCTCCAGATATCCGGCATCGTCGACCTGGTCGACCAACCAGGCGGCAGCGGCGATCTCGCGGGCGTCGGTCAGCATCAGCTGCATCTGCATGAGCACGTGTTGGCGCACATCGGTCACGGTTGCGGCGATGCGCGCGGCGGGACCCTCCTCATCGTCGCCGGCATCGGTGCCGCCACCAGCGCTCGAATAACCGGGTTCGCTGCCGATGCCGCCGTCCTCGACGCGGACCGCCACCACCGGCTCGGGTTCCGGGCTGGCCGCCTCCGGCGCATCGGTTCCGTCATCGCCCGTCTCGCCGGCCTCCGGCTGCTCGAGCATCGGATTGGCATCCAGCGCTTCGCGGACATGCGCTTCAAGCTCGGCGCCGGTCAGCTGCAGCAAACGGATCGACTGCAGCAGCTGGGGCGTGATGTTGACGCCTTGGGAAAACTGAACTGCGAACGACGCTTTCATGGCATATCCCTTGGGAGCTGAAGTACGCGACCATTCTGTTCAGCGCGCGTCGGTCTGGTAATCAGGACGACTCCGACAGCTGTAGGGCGCAGCGGATGGCCAAGGTCAGGGCGATCCCTACAGCGGCGAGCGACTGGCGCCGGTTCGGCGGCGCGCCAGGAAAACGCGCAGTGCCCGGGGGCGGCAAGCGAGGTCTCGCGTTTGCGCGACTGCGCGGATGCGGGTGCCTGCCGGCGTGATGGCCAAGCGGACATTGCGCCTGGAATGGCGTCAGATGGCCGCGTGGTGCTGGGTGCCGGCCGCATGGGAACGGCGCCTTGCGACGCCCTTGGAGACTACGCGTCGAGACGGATCAGGCCTTGCGTATGACGATCGCACTGCATCTGCGGGTCCGTGGCTGCAGCGGGAATCACCGCACCGGTGGATGCCGGCGTGGCGGGGCGCCGGATAAAACACTTGCGAAAACCGCGCTGGTGGTTGTTCATTGACTCCCCCGGGCGTTGATTGCTGTCGAAAAACTGGTGAACTCCGCAGCGCCTTGCAACACAGCGCCTGCAGTGTCCGGGTGCCGGTCCCCTTCCACTGCGTTGAGAATTCGCATGTTTGAGCGCTGCCCCACTTCACTTCCGAGCCGATGAGCCGACCCGTCCCGGGCCCCGATGCCAGCGCGCCGCAGTTGCCCGCGGCACGCTTGCGCGGCCTGCCACCCGGTCCTGCAGCGGCACTGCGTGAGGCGGTAGCACAGCTCGCGCGCGGCGCATTGAACGCAGCGGAACTGCAGCTGTTCAGCGCAGGCGCCATCGCGCCCGCGCACCCTGAAGTTCTGCGCTGGGCCGGCGTGCTGCAGCGCCAGCAGGGCCGGCTGGCCGCCGCCCGCGAGTCGCTGGAACGCGCGCACGCGGCGAACCCGCAGGACGTGCCCATCCTGATCGATCTCGCCGCGGTGTGCGAAGCCGGCGCCGACGCCGTTGCTGCCCACGCCGCACTGCTCGCCGCCGCTGGCGCCGCTGGCACCCCCGAGACCTCGCTGGCTTTAGCGCTCGAGTGCGATCGCCAGGGCTACGCACTGGAGGCCACCGCACTCGCCGACCGACTGCTGACAGGCAGCGGCACGCATGTGGTGGCGCGCCTGCTGCGCGCGCGCTGTCGACAGGCGCTGGGCGACGCGACAGGGTCTGCGGACGACTATCGACATCTCATCGCACAGCAGCGCGAACCTGCGCGGGCCTGGTTCGGCATGCTGGAGATCAAGACCATCGACCTGCGGCCGGGCGAGCTGCAGGCGCTCGAGCTGCAGGCGCGGGCCTCGGGCCTCGACGCGCAGTCGCTGGGCATGCTGGAGTTCGCACTCGGTCGTGCCTACGAGCAGTGCGGGCGGCTTGCCGATGCGGTGGCGACACTCGATCGCGCCAATGCGCGGATCGCCGCAGCAAAACCATGGGACGGCAACGGCCACGCGCGCCTGCTTGCAGCGGTAGACGTGGTATTCGCCGCACCCGTGGACTCGCAGGCCTCCGCCGCGGGTCGCGAAGTGATCTTCCTGGTCGGATTGCCGCGCTCGGGCACCACGCTGTTCGAGCAGGTTCTGGCCGCGCACCCGCAGGTCGAGGGTGCCAGCGAACTGCCCTACCTGCAAGCCACGGTGGACGAGGAATCGGCGCGTCGCCGGATGCCGTTCCCGGCCTGGGTGCCGCACCTGCAGCAGTCCGACTGGGACCGCCTGGGTCAACGCTATCTCGCACTCAGCGCACGCTGGCGGCGCGTGCGCCCCATCGCCACCGACAAGCTGCCCGAGAACTGGATGCTGGCGGCTGCTGCATTGCGCATGCTGCCGCAGGCCCGCGTGATCGACTGCCGTCGCGACGCGCTGGAAACCTGCTGGTCGTGCTTCAAGCAGCTGTTCGCACCAGGGCGGGTCGGATTCACCTACGACCATGCCAGTCTCGCCGCGTATTGGCACGGCTATGTCGCGCAGTGCGCACGGTGGCAGCAACGCATGCCGGATCGCTTTCGCACCCTGCACTATGAGGCCCTGCTGGCCGACCCGGAAGGCTGCACCCGCGAACTGCTGGCATTCTGCGGGTTGCCGTTCGACGCGGCCTGCCTGCGATTCCACGAAGTCCGGCGCAGCGTGCGCAGCGCCAGTGCAGCCCAGGTGCGGCAACCGTTGCGGCGCGACACTGCGCGCGCGAACGCCTACGGTGAACTGCTCGATCCGCTGCGGCGACTGCTCAACCCTGAGGCCTGAGGCCTCAGCGCTCGATTTCGAGCCGATTTTCGATCGCGAACCGCACCAGGTCGGTGCCGCGGCGCACGCCGAGCGTCTCCATCATGCGCGCACGGTGGGTCTCGACGGTCTTGACGCTGATGTTCAGATCGGAGGCGATCTCCTTGGTGCTCTGCCCACGCGCAAGGCGGGCGAGGATCTCGCGCTGGCGCGGCGACAGCTCGCCCAGTTTGTCGCCAGGATCGCGACGCAGGCCCGGGTTCATCATCCGCCCGGACACCTTCGGGCTGAGAAAGGTCTGCCCCGCCACCGCGGCATTCAGCGCGAGCTCCAGCTCGCCGGGGGCTGCCTCCTTGACCACGAATCCGATCGCGCCGGCAGACATCGCCTGGCGCACATACGATGTGTCGGTGTGCATCGACATGATCACGACCGCCGTATCCGGATAGTCGGCACGGATCGCGCGGGTGACCGCAAAACCGTCGAGTACCGGCATGGCGAGGTCGACCACCGCCACGTCGGGACGGTGCAGCGCGACCATGTCGATCGCCTCGCGCCCGTCGCGCGCCTCGGCAACTACTTCCATGTCGGCGAAACCCTCGACGATCCGACGGATGCCGGCACGCACCAGCGTGTGATCGTCAGCTAGCAAGACACGCACTGCGGCTCTCCCTGTGACCGCACCAATGTAGCGCGCCTGCGCTGTGCATGCACTTGCTGCGTGCAGCGCGCTCCGTGCAGTCACCGGGCAAGCGGTGCTTGTGCGGCCGCGGCCCGCCGCGCCAACGCGATCTGGCGGCGGTGGCGGCTGAACACGTGGCGCTCGAGCGCAGCCTCCAGAGCGGTATCGAGTGCATCGAAGCGCGCCCAGACGGTCACCCCCTCGGCCTCCGTGCGGGTGGCGATCAGCCGCGCCGGAAGTTCCAGGACCTGCGGCAGTCGGGCATCGGGCAGAATCCGTAGCAGGCCCGAGGTCGATGGCGGCGCTGCAGCGGTGAGGAAGCGAGCGCCAATCCGCGACCAGCGCACCGCGGTGCTTGGCAACACAGGTTGCCGCTCCCGCAACATCGCGCCAAACAGATTCAGCAACAGGTCGACTTTTGCCTCGATGCGGGCCAGTTCAGCGGTTTGCGGGTCACACTCCTCGCGCTCGCCATCGCGGGGCTCGTCGATGAGCGCCAATGCGCGCAACAGCCCGAGCGCCTGCGCTGCCGCGGCGCCGGTATCGAACGGATCGACGCTGAACGCGATCGGCAGGCGCTCGTCGCAACCGAGCGCGTCGCCGAACAGCGCTGCGTCGGCGTCCACGTTCAGGCCGCGCTGACGTAGGCCGCAGCCACCACGCGGGCGCGCCCTGCGCTGCTGACTTCATGTCCCGCCGCATCGCGCAATTCGAGAAGGCGTTCCACCGTGCGCTGCTGCGCGACGAGCAATACGCGCCAGCGCGGGATCTCGGTGGCGCGCGCGCCTGCGCACACTGCGCGCACCGTGGCATCGTGTTCGACCAGCATTCGCAAGGCCACGTCGAAGTGGCCCGCCTCGGCCAGATTGACCATGTCCTTGAGCGCTGCGCCCAGGCTCTCCGGTGTACCGTCGGTGGTTTGGATCATGGCCCAGACTTCGACTGCGGCAATTGCGCCCATGCACTGTCGATGGTTCCCAGCAGGCGTTCGCATTCGTCCAGTCGCGCCACGTCGTCGGTCGCGTTGGCTTCCAGCAGACGCTGGCCGATGTATTCGTACAGGGCATCCAGGCGCTCGGCGATGGCGCCGCCGTTGCTGCGGTCGAGCGACATGCGCAGGCCGTCGACGATCGCTGCAGCACTGCGGATCGCCTCGGCCTTGCGCGCGCGCTCGCCGCGGGCGATCAGAGCTCGCGCAAGACGGATGCGCTCAAGGGTGCCGCCCAGCAACTGGGCGATCAACTGATGCGGGTTGGCTTCCAGCGCGCGCGAGACCACTCCGGTCTGGCGATAGGCGGCAGCTGCGTATGCTACGGGCATGGCATGGGCTCCGGGGTCAGCTACTGCAACTGCGCGGACAGGAAGTTCGAGGTGGATCGCAGCTGCGCGACCAGTCCATCGAGCGCGGTGAACTGCGCACGGTATCTCGCTTCGATCGCCGCCAAGCGCTCATTGAGGCCGACGCGGCGATCGTCGATGCCGCGCAGGCGCTGGTCGAGGCCCTTGGTGCGGCCCTCGATTGCGCCGCCGCTTCCGGCCATCCGCTGCACGGTCGCATCGAGCTTCGCAGCCAGACCGCTATCGCCGGTCACCAGCGCCGCGACCTCGGCCGGTCGCTCGTTGAGCGCTTTGTCGAACTTGGCCGTATCGAGGGTCAAGGTGCCCGAGACCGAGGTATTGATGCCGAGGTCTGCCATGGTCCGGACGCCTTCGTTGCCACCGCCGGTGCTGCCGACGATGCGACGCAACTCCGCCGATACCGCGCGCGGCAGCGGATCGCCGGTCAGCGACGACCCGGTCTTGGTCGCCGCGTCGTAGCGGGTTGCCGCGTTCAGTGAACCGATGGTGGTGTTGTAGGCCGAGATGAACGCCTCGACCGACTTGCGCGCGCTATCGGTATCGCGCGCGACGCTGACGGTCTTGATCTCGCCGGGTGCCCGCGAGAGCAGGTCGAAGCTCACGCCGTCGACCGCACCCGTGAGGCGATTGCTCGCCGAGCTGAAATTGAACCCGTCGACCCGCACCACCGCGTCGGCGGCGGCCGATTTGAGTTCGAGGTTGACCAGCGTACCGGGGTTGTAGACCAGTGCATCCAGACCACCGTCGCCGCCGCTGCGGGTCACCGTGATCGCATTCGCAGCGCCGGTATTGCGCGCGCTGATCACCAGTCGCGCACCTTCAGTCGTATTGAGCACGCTGGCGGTTACGCCTTTGTTGTCGCTGGCGGCGTTGATCGCATCGCGGATGCCGGCCAGCGTATTGTTGCCCGAATCGATGGCGACCGAAAAACTCTCGCCACCGACACTGACCGCGAGTGTGCCGGTTCCGATGACACTGCTCGCTCCCGCATATGCCGCCGAGCTCAGGCGCTGCGCACTGGCCAGTGACACCACTTCGACCTGGAAACTGCCCAGCGCTGCTCCAGCGGTGGCGGTCGCTGTGACCACGGTCGGCGCGCTGCTGCTGGCCTTGCGCGGATCGAATGCAGTGGCGAGCTTCAATGCCTTGAGGCTGCCGCCGAGCTGCGACAGCGCGCTCTTGAGCGCACCGAACGAGGAGATCTGCGCGCGCGCAGTGGTTTCTTCGCGCTGCAGGCGACTTTGCGGACCCGCGCGCTCGGCGTCTACCAACTGGGTCACGAGACTGGCAATGTCGAGGCCGGAACCTATTCCTGCTGCGGAAATGGATGGCATTGGCAGATCTCAGGCGCTGTCGCGAACGATGCCGGATCCGCTATCGGAAAGGCTCTGGGCAATCGCCAGGGCCTCTTCGCTCGGAATCTGGCGCAGGATGTCGCCGGTTTTCGAATCGACGATGGAGACCACCACCCGATTCAGTTCCGGATCGACGCGGAAGCGCAGGCTCGCGGTCGGCGGCGCAAGGCGCGCCAGATCGGCTTCAAGTCGCGCAGCATCTTCGGGTGTAACCCTGGTCGGCTGCGGTCGACTCGCGACCGGCTCCGGCACCACTACGCGCGGCGGCGCCGCTGGCGCCCCCACGTTTGCAACCACCGCCTGCGCGGGGCGCACTGCGCTAACGCTGTTCGGTTGGATGGATGTGCTGGAGCTCATCGGATCCTCCACTGGCCCCCGACGGGCCGCATGGTTCATGAATGCAGGAACGGGCGGCGCCTTGCGGCGCCCCCGCTGTCCGCAACCCCGGACGTGCAGCAAGTCCGGTGCCGCCAGCGCCGATGTCGGGCATCGGGCCGCGACGACCGGAGCGCTGTCCTTGCGCCCCGGGTTGCGATGTCGCTTAACGCAGCAGACTCAGGACGCTCTGCGGAACCTGGTTGGCCTGGGCCAGCATCGCGACACCAGCCTGCTGCAGGATCTGCGAACGGGTCAGCTCGGCGGTTTCCTTGGCGAAGTCGGCATCCTTGATGCGGCTGCGCGACGCGCTCAGGTTCTCAGTGGTCGAGCTCAGGTTCGACACCACCGAACTGAAGCGGTTCTGGATCGCGCCAAGATCGCCACGCGCGGAGTTGACCGCTTTCAGCGCATTGTCGATCTGACCGATCGCGAGCTGCGCACCGGAGAAGCTCGACACGTTGACTGCGGTGATACCGGTGCTCGTCGCGGCCGTGCCGGTGAAGGCGTTGGCGACACCCGCGACCGTGGCAAGGTCGGTGGTACCGGTGGTGACCACCAGCGCATTGCTGACCAGGGTCACGTCGCCGGTGGTCGCGTCATAGGAAGCACCCACGCCGCTCTGCGATGAGACGCGGTTGATCGCTTCCACCAGTTGGCCGGCACGTTCCTGCGAGTTGGCGGCCACACCGATCGCACCGACGTTGGTGCCGTTGAGCACCAGGCCGCCGGCAGCGATAGCGGTGCCGAAGCCGGTCAGGGCAGTAGCGTTGAAGCTGCCCGTCACGCGGGTGAAGGCGCCGCCGATCGCTGCCGTCTGCACGTTGGCGATGCTGGCGACTGCGATCGTCTCGCCGGCATTGGCACCGACCTGGAAGGCGACGGCGGTGAACGAACCGTCGAGCAACTTGGTGCCGTTGAACGAGGTCTGCTCGGCCACGCGCTGGATCTCGGACTTCAGCTGCGTGACTTCGGCATTCAGCGCGTCGCGGTCGCCCTGGCTGTTGGTGCCGTTGGAAGCCTGCACGGCCAGTTCGCGGATGCGCTGCAGGTTGTTGCCGACTTCCGACAACGCGCCTTCGGCGGTCTGTGCGAGCGAGATACCGTCATTGGCATTGCGCTGGGCCTGGTTGAGTCCGCGGATCTGGGAGGTGAAGCGCTCGGAGATGGCGAGGCCGGCAGCATCGTCCTTGGCGCTGTTGATGCGGAAACCCGACGACAGACGCTGCAGCGAGGTCGCCAGCGATCCATTGGTGCCGGACAGATTGCGCTGCGCGTTGAGCGAGGCGACATTGGTATTGATGACTTGCATGGCGGTATCTCCTGATGGGTCGGAACTTCGGGCTCACCGGGGTTGGCCCGGTGTCCGCAGGTCGCCGCTGGAAGCGACTATTGCCTGCTTGAAGTCGTTATCGGAGCGCCGCGCAGGAACTTTAGGCGAGGATCGAGATGCGCTGTCGCGTTGCAACCCGTATGCGCCAGGCTTGGCGTGCGGCGATCTTCGGCCGCTGGTGAACGAGACGTGTTTTGGCGCGACCTGGGCCGCTCTGAACAAGTCCCGCGCAGCGCGCCGGGATCCGTTCAGAGGTCTTCGGGGGATCCCGCGCAGATCAACCGAAATCCGACGGTATCAACCCAGATAGTTGAACAGCGAAAGGTTCTGGATGCGCACGAAGCTCTGCTGCGCGGCCTGCAGCGCGGTCATTTCCAGATTGAGCTGGCTGATCGCCTGCGCATAGTCGACATCGCGCAGCTCCGACAACGTGGTCTTGAGCAAAACGCCGTTGGCCTCGCGCCCGGCGTCGGCTTGCTCGATGGTGTTCAAGCGCGCACCGAAGCCGGCGCGGCGGTCGATGATGTGTTCCTGCGCACGGGTCAGGTCTTCGATCCCGGCATAGATGGCATTGCGCTGGGTGGCGCGCTGCGACGGCGTGACCGCCGGGGTTTCGAGCGCGTCGATCAGATTCTGGATGGTGCTGAACACATCCTGGGTTGGCGCGGGCGAGACGGCAAAGGTGTCGCCGTTGGCCGGGGCGCCGTCGACAATGATGCGCACGCCGCGGAATTCGATCGGCTCGCCGGCCACGAAGGCCCCCGCGCCAACTACCGCATTGGCAGCATCCAGCACCTGATAGTTGCCGGCATTGAACACGACGCGATAGTCGCCACCGTCCCATGCGCTGGGGTCGACCATGGCGGTTGCGCGCAAGGTGGCGGCTCCGGCGTTGGCCGGGTCCTGGCGCACGACGAAGGTGCCATCGCCAGTACGGATGCGCAAGAAGATCTCGCTGCCCGGATCGACGTCTTCGACCGCAGTCTCCGGTGCTACTTCCAGTGATCTACGATTCTGGTCGCCTGCATAGCTGGCGCCGGAGATGCCGAAGGCGAACGGCGGCACCGCATCGGCGCTGCCGCCGAACAGGTAGCGACCAGTCCCGTCCGAGGTATTCGCCGAATCGACCACTGCGCGCAGCTGCTGGCGCAATTCCAGCGCGATCGCACGGCGCTGGTCATCGGTGTAGGTACCGTTGGCGGCCTGCAGCGAAAGCTCGCGCACGCGCGACAGGCGGTCGCCTACCTGGTCGAGACTGGCGTCGGCCAGTTCCAGGCGGTTGCGCAGGATGGTGGCGTTGCCGCCGAACTGCTCGAGCTCGGCTACCGCCCGGTCGACCGCCACCGCGGTCGACCAGCCGACCGGGTCGGAGGCCGCACTCGACATGCGCAGCCCGGTGGCCAGCTGCTGCTGGATGCGCGCAAGGTTCGAAGTGCGATCGCCCATCCCGAGCAGGGCTTGCTGGAACAGGCTGGTCGTTGACACGCGCATGGCTATCTCCGCATGGCCGCGAGCAGCGACTGGAACACCGTGTCGGCCACCGCGATGACTTGCGCTGCGGCCTGATAGGCCTGCTGGAAGCGCATCAGATTCGCCGCCTCCTCGTCCAGGTTGACCCCCGAGATGCTTTCTCGTTCCTGCTGGATCTGCGTATCGATAGTCGACTGCGCGTCGCGCGCGAGATCGGCACGGCGCGCAGACGAGCCGATCTGGGCGGAGATGCCCGCGACATCGGAGCTCATGCTTACGGTGCCGCCATCGAGCAAACCGCCACTGCCCACTGCGGCCAGAAGACGCGCGTTGCCATTGTCCGACGAACGCGGCGGCGTCGGACCGATGCTGAAGGTATCGCCCGCAACGGCAGGCCCTTGCAGCGCGACTTGCCAACCGTTGTAGCTGATCGGCGCGCCCTGCGTGTAGGCGAAGGGTCCGGTGCCGTCGATGGTGTAGTTGTTGGCGTCGACGAACACGATATCGACCGGCGCGCGCAGGCTGGGGTTGGTCGCATCGAGCACGCTGGGCGTGCCGATGCTGGCCGCACCGGTATTGGCGACTGCCGCACTGGAGCGCACCGGATTGGCCGCGGCGAGGCGGTTGGGATCGGTGATCTGCACCTGCATGCCGCCACCGGCTGCTGCAGTGGGCCGCAACAGGAAGGCATCGGATGCGGCCGCCGCACCGTTGAGCACCAGCGATACGCCCTCGACCACGAAGGGGTCGGCGACGGTGCCGGTGCCGGTCATGCCGAGGGCCTGCCCAGTGCCTTGTCGCACTGCCGACCAACTGGCGCCATTGAAGGTGAGTTCGATAGCGGCACCGTTCAGTGCGCCGATGTTGCTGACGCTGGCAGTGAACCCAGCGGTTCCGGTGTTGCTGTTGCGCGCCGAGACCTGAGGCGGGGTGACCGTGAACAGCTCGCCGCCGAGATCGCCGTAGTAGTCGACGCCTTCGCGATGCTGGGCATTGACGGTTTGCGCGAAGGCCGTGGCCAGTCGGCCAAGCCGCTCCTGCGCCGGATCGAGGACGTCGCGGGCGAACTCCAGCAGGCCGCCCAATTCTCCTCCAAGCCCGCTTGAACCGAGCAGGATGGGACCGTTGGCGGTTTGCAGCGACATCTCACGCCGCCCGGGATCATAGGGATCCGGGGTCGCCGCAAGGGTCGATGCGGTGCGCCCGACCACCAGCGCCTGGCCGGTGTTGGTGAATACGTTGAGCGCACCGCCATCCTGTGCCGCGACCGTCACCCCGATCCGCTGCGACAGGCGCTGCACGATCGCATCGCGCTGGTCGAGCAAGTCGTTGGGCGGGGCATTGCTGCCCAGAGCCAGCGCGCGCACGACCTCGCCGTTGAGGCGCGCAACCTCACGGAGGTCGGTATTGATGCCGTCGACCAGAGTTTCGGCGCGGCGAGTGCTTTCGTTCACCATGCCATCGAGTTGGCCATCGAGGGTGCGAAAACGTGCGGCAAGCACCTGTGCCTTGCCGAGAAAATCCGAACGCGCGGCGCTCGACGCCGGCTGCGAGGACAGCGACTGCGCCGCGTCGAGGAAATCCGACAGCGGTTTGGCGATGCCGCTGGCCGGGTCCGAAACCATCCGATCGATGCGCGAGGACAGCGACGACAGTTGGCTCAGCCGCCCCAGTTCGGAGGCCGAATCGCGCAGGCGCGAGATCACGAAGTCATCGGCCAGGCGCTCGATGCGATTGATCTGCACGCCGGAGCCGACATAGCCCGGCCCGATGTCCTGTCCGCCGCGCGAGCCGAGGAGCGCGCGCTGGCGGGTGTATCCGGGCGTATTGGCGTTGGCGACGTTGTTGCTGGTCGTGGCCATCATGCGCTGGAAGGCCAGCAAGGCCGAACTGCCGGTACTGAGGATATCGGGCATCTCAAGCGTCCTGGGTGGCGGCCAGCGGAAGCTCGGCCAACGCGCGACGCAGCGTCGGGCCATCGGCGATGGCCTTCAGCTTTGCCGCATATTGCGGGTCGGTGGCGTAGCCCGCGCGCGCGAGCGCGTCGGCAAATCGTGGGCCGTCAGCACCAGCCTGCAATGCTTCGCTGTAGCGCGGGTTGTCCCTGACCAGTCTCACGTAGTCGGCAAAGCTCTCGGCAACCGATCCGTAGGCACGGAATGCGGCGCGCTCGCGCTGCATCACGCCGTCGCGGAATTCGAAGGTGGATTGCTTGACCTCCGAACCCTGCCAGCCGCCGGTGGCCTTGATGCCGAACACGTTGTGGCTGGGCTGGCCGTCGGCGCCGCGCATCACGCTGCGGCCCCAGCCGGTCTCCAGTGCGGCCTGCGCGACCAGCATGCGCGGATCGACGCCGAGTTCGGCTGCCGCTGCCTGAGCATGCGGCCAGACTTGCGCGACGAACCCCTCCGGTGTGCCGGCTTTCGCCTGCGACAGCTTGGCCAGCGCCGCCTGCTGCGCTTGCGCCGGATCAGCAACCGACTCTTCAGGAAACCCGGCTATTGCAACCGGCGGCACCACACCGCGGGCATACGGGGCCATGATGTCGCCGATCGCCGCCAGTTGCGGGTCGGGAAAATACGCCGGCGCCTGCGGCAGCGCCGGTCGCGGCGGATTCAGTCCCAGCGCCGGCGGCGATGCCGGCGCGGGCGGCAGGTGCAACCGAGTGGTGGATGCAGCCTCATGCAATCCGATCGGCCGCGTCGGCGGCGACAGCGCGAATGGCGTTGCGGCGAGTTGGCCATCCGGCGCTGGAGTGTCGGGCGTGGGGGATGGTGCAAGCTGCTTGCGCAGCATGTCCGCGATTCCCAGCCCACGACCCATGGTCATGCGCGAGGCCAGTTCGCGATCGTAGAAGTCGCGATACATGGTGTTCTGGCCCTCGAACAGAGGATCGCCCAGACTGGCCGTGCGCATGCTCGACACCATCATTTCGGCGAACAGCGCCTCGAAGCGTCGCGCCACCGCATCGATGGCTTGCGGCTCACGGCGTGCAGCTGCCTGTGACAGCCTTGACAGGCCACCAAGTTCCGACAGCGGCGAGATGGTGGGGTCGCGCTGCATGGCCGCCTCAGATCACTTCCAGTTCGGCGTGCAGCGCACCGGCCTGCTTGAGCGCCTCGAGAATGGCGACCACGTCGCCGGGGGCGGCACCGACCAGGTTCACCGCGCGCACGATTTCTTCCAGCGATACGCCGCCTTCGAACACGAACATGCGGCTCTCCTCTTCGGTGATCTGCACATCCGAGCGCGGTACCACCACGGTCTCACCAGCGGCCAGGGCTTCAGGCTGGCTGACTGCGGCGCGCTCGGACACCGTGACGGTAAGCGAGCCGTGGGTAACGGCGGCACGCGAGACGCGCACCTGTGCGCCGATCACCACCGTGCCGGTGCGCGAATTGATCACTACCTTGGCCGCGGCATCGGCAGGCGTGACCTCGACGGATTCGATGCTGGCGAGGAACGCGGTGCGCGACGACGGCTCGGAAGGCGCATCGATCGCGATGCTGCCAGCATCCATTGCGCTGGCGGTACCCGGACCGAGCCGCGCGTTGATCGCATCCGCGACCCGTTGTGCGGTGGTAAAGTCGGCACTGTGCAGGTTCAGCATCATTGGCCCGCCAGTAAATGCCGCCGGCGACGGACGCTCGACGATCGCACCATTGGGAATGCGCCCGGCGCTGGTGATGTTCACCGTCACCCGCGAACCGTCCTGCCCCTGTGCGCCGAAACCGCCAACCACCAGATTTCCTTGCGCGATGGCATATACCTCACCATCGGCTCCGCGCAGCGGCGCCATCAGCAGCGCACCACCACGCAAGCTGCCGGCATTGCCGATCGAAGATACCGTGATGTCGATGTTCTGGCCCGGCCGCGCGAACGCCGGCAACTCGGCCTGGATTGCCACCGCCGCCACGTTTTTAAGCTGCGGGTTGACGTTTGGCGGCACGGTCACACCGAGCCGATCGAGCATGGTCTTGAGACTCTGCACGGTGAACGGCGCCTGGCTGGTCTGGTCGCCGCTGCCGTTGAGGCCCACCACCAGTCCGTAGCCGATCAGCGGATTACCGCGCACGCCTTCAAAGCGCGCGATGTCCTTGACCCGCTCGGCGTGCGCCCACGGCGAGACCAGCGCCGCGACGCAGGTCAGCGCGAGGCCAAGCAGCAGCACCCGCGCGCGTCTGCCGTGCGAGCGCGCCGACGGGTGCGCCGGCACGGGAACGATGCGAGTCGACTTGAAGCTCATGGGCAGGCGGCTTGTGTTGACGATCAGAATGGCGAGACCACATCGAAGAAGCGCTGCATCCAACCCTGCGTGCTGGCCTTGGCAAGACTGCCGCGACCGGAGTAACTGATCCGCGCCTCGGCGACGCGACTCGACGAGATCGTGTTATCGGGTGCGATATCGGCGGTGCGCACGATGCCCTGCAGGCGCACCAGCTCATCGCCCTGGTTGAGCTGGATCCATTTTTCGCCCTGCACCACCAGATTGCCGTTCGGCAGCCGGGCGACGATGGTGGCGGTGATCGAGCCTTCCAGCCGGTTGCTCTGCGTCGTGCCGCCCGCACCATCGAAGGCGCGTGAGGCCGAGATGTCGGTCTCAAGGATCGCGCGGCCGTTGAGCGTCGGCAGGCCGCCGAACAGCGTCGGGCTAGGCAGTGAAGTGGTCGAGTCGCGACTGGTGCTGGTCGAGGCATTCGACGCGGCGTTGGTGCGCTCGCTGAGGTTGATCGTCAGCAGATCGCCGACATCGCGCGCCTTGCGATCCTCGAACAGCGAAAATCCGCCACCGGCGTTGTAGATCGCGCCGCTGGTGGATGGTGTGCCCGGCACCATCTGCACCTGCACTGTGGCCATCGGCGGCGGCTGGCTGGGCGTGGTGGCGCAACCGGCAAGCAGTGCGGATGTGCCGAGCAAGCAGCTGCGCAGGACACCGGTGAAAACTTCGCGAAACCCTGCGGTCGTGTCGACGCTGCGGATATCCCGATCGTTGATGATGCGCATGGGCCTGTGCTCAGACTGACTGATTGAGGAACTGCAACATACCGTCGGTCGCAGCGATCGCCTTGGCGTTCATCTCGTAAGCGCGCTGGGTCTCGATCATGCTGACCAGTTCCTCGACCACGTTGACATTGGAGCTCTCCAGCGTGCCCTGCTGCAGCACCCCGAGGCCGTTGACGCCCGGCGTGCCGGTCTGCGCGGGCCCGCTGGCGCTGGTTTCCAGATACAGATTCTCGCCGCGTGCCTGCAGTCCCGCCGGATTGACGAAGTCGGTCAGCTGCACGGAACCGACCTGGGTCGATGCAGCCTGTCCTGCGACCTGCACCGACACCGTGCCATCGCGGCCGATCGTGACGCTTTGGGCACCCTGCGGGATTTGCAGCGCCGGTTGCACCACGTAGCCGCTGTTGGTGACCAGTTGGCCCTGGCTGTCGACCTGGAAGCTGCCGTCGCGTGTATAGGCCGTGGTGCCATCGGGCAGCAGCACCGGAAAAAAGCCGCGGCCGTTGACCGCCAGATCCAGCGCATTACCCGTGTTGAGCATATTGCCCTGATCGAAACTCTTGGCCGTGGCGACTACCCGCACACCGGTGCCGGTTGCCAGTCCCGTCGGCAACTGGGTCTGCTGCGAGGATGCTCCACCCGGCTGGCGCACCTGCTGGTACAGCAGGTCTTCGAATGCGGCGCGGCCGCGCTTGAAGCCGGTGGTGTTGACGTTGGCGAGATTGTTGGACACGACCGACATGCGCGTCTGCTGCGCATCGAGTCCGGTCTTGGCGACCCACAGGGCCTGGTTCATCGTTCAGCTCCGGTATGCGCGCTTTGCGCGAGGTCAGGAAATTCAGCGATTGCGGGCGAGCCGCCGGGCGTAAAGACCCGGCGTACGCCAGAAGCTTTGCTGCGCGGGATCTGTCACGGCGGTGTCCTGCCAGATCAGTACCCGCCAGCCGCCGAGTTCGATCCGCTGGCACGCGGTGCTGGCGACCGCCGATCCGCAGGTGACTGGCGTGACTGGCCCGATCTGGTCGTTTGCGCGTCGCTTTCCGTAATTCATGGACTTGCCTTTCGCAGTGGTCTCAACTCATGCGAAGCAAGGTTGATGCCGCGCGCGCGTTCTCTTCGGCGGTCTTGATCACCTTGACCTGCATCTCGAACTGGCGCGACAGCGAAATCATCTGTACCAGCGCCTCGGCGGCGTTGACGTTGCTGCCTTCCAGGGTGCCGCTGGTCAACACGCCGCCGGCTGCCGGTAAGACTTCCCGGCCGGGGGCTGCGCGAAACAATCCATCCAGTCCGCGCGTCAAAGCATCGCCGCTACCGTCGACGATCTTCAGGCGACCGACGGTTGCGACGGTCTCCGGCCCCTGCCCCTGCGGCACGATCGACAGCGTGCCATCGCCGCCGATGGTGAGGCTCTGGTGCGGCGGCAGCGCGATCGGACCGCCTTCGCCGAGCACCGGCAGGCCGCCGGAAGTGACCAGTTGACCCAGCGAGGTGAGTTTCAGATCTCCCGCACGCGTGTAGGCTTCCTGGCCTGCCGCGTCCTGCACGGCAAGCCAGCGATCCTCAACGAGCGCGATATCGAGCTGATTGCCGGTGGTCTGGCTGGGACCTTGCGAGGCGTCGAAACCGCCATCGGCGATCAGCGCATTGAAGCGAGTCTCGAAACCGGGACCTTCAACCTGCACCGCTTCCTGCTTGAGCAGTTCGGCCTTGAAACCCACCGTACCGACGTTGGCGAGATTGTGCGAAACCGCAGTTTGCGCCTTGAGCGTGGCGCTGGCGCCGGTCATTCCGATGTACAGAGCACGGTCCATTCTTTCGCGTTCCTGTCAGTGATCGCGCCGAGGTGCGGCGAGCAGGGTATGGGGCCCAAGGTACAGACGAGGGTCGGTGACCGATCTGAACCCTGGGTCCTGTACCCTTTCCGCTACTCCATCAGCGGATATTGATGATCGTCTGCTGTATCTGGTCGGAGGTCGAGATCATCTGCGCGTTGGCCTGGAAGTTGCGCTGCGCGGTGATCATGTTGACAAGCTCGGCGGTAAGGTCGACGTTGGAGGCCTCCAATGCGCCAGCCTGGATCACGCCGAACGATGAAGTGCCCGGTTCGCCGCGCACTGCCTCGCCCGACTCGGTGGTCTCGCTGAACGAGGTGTCGCCGAGCTGCTGCAATCCTTGCGGGTTGGCGAAACGCGTCATGACCACCTGGCCCAGCGGGGTGCTCTGACCGTTGGTGTAGCGCGCGGCGACCACGCCTTCGGGCGACACCGAAACACCAACCAGGCGACCGGTCGCGTAGCCGTCCTGGGTCAGGCTGTTGACGCCGAAGCGTTCGCCGCGCTGGGTGGTGGCCGAGAGATTCAGCGCAATCACCATAGGGGCCGCTCCGTTGGCCACCGGCGGCGTGCCGGAGGTCGGGGTATGCGGCGGCAGAGTAATCAGACCGTTCGCCGGCGCGGTCAACACGCCCTGGCTGTCGAAAGTCAGCGCCTGCGCGCCGCCGACGGCCGCGCCATCAATGTAGGTGTGGGCATTCCACTGGTTGGTGCCGGTCTTTACGAAGTACATTGTCTGCACGTGCGAGGTGCCGAGCGAATCGAACACCGTGACCGACGTCGAGTGGTTGTAGGAGCGCGGCTCGGTCGGACTGAAGGGTGTGATGGTCGGCACGGTGGCGTTGGCCGGCAGGGTCAGTCCAATCTGGGCGCTGGTAGTGGCACTCGGCGCACTGTCGGTGGTTGCCAGCTGCAGGTCGGTCAAGCGGCCGCCATCGAAACGATCAGGCAGACCTGCCACGGGTGGGAACACCTGCAGCCGCGCACCGCCGGCATTGACCACGAAACCCTCGCGGTCGACCCCGAAGGCCCCGGCGCGCGAATAGACCGTCGAGCCGTTGTCGTTGAGGGTGAAGAACCCGTCGCCCGAGATCGCCATATCGAGGCTGTTTTGGGTGAAGTCGACATTGCCTTGGGTGAATTGTTGCGACACGCGGTTGAGGGCGACGCCGCTGCCAATCGCGTTGTTGGCGACACCAAATGCCGACACGGCGAACACATCGCCGAACTCCGCGCGCGCGCGCTTGAAGCCGGTGGTGTTCACGTTGGCGATATTGTTGGCGGTAATCCGCAAGTCCTGGCCGGCGGCGTTGAGGCCGCTCAAAGCGACACGAAAGGGCATGGTCGGCTCCTGTTGCTGGTTGGGTCGTCGAAAAAGAGAACTGCGCGCTCAGCCGAAGCGGCGCACGCTGGTAAGGGGAAAATTGCCAAGGCCGGCGAGCGCGAGCAGCGCGCCCTCGGCACCGAGGCTGACGCTGTCGATGCGCGCGGAAAGCAGGGTCGGCGCGGTCTCGCCGTTGACGGTTGCACGCACCTTGTAGTCGCCGGCAGGTACCCGGGTGCCGGCATCGTTCTCGCCGTCCCAGCTGAACTCCGCGAGCCCTGCAGGCTGGCTGCCGAGTGGGATAGTGCGCACTACCGTGCCGGTGGCGTTGACGATCTCGATCGTCACCGCACCGCTGGATGCGAGGTCCACGGCGCCGGAGACCTCGAATTCCTCGTCGGCATCCACGGCAGCAGCGATGGCGACCGTGTCTGCACCGACCAGCGCGGAGGTGCCGACCAGACCTGCCGCCGACAGCGCCTGCGAGCCGCGCATCGAGTCGACCAGGCCGGCGAATCCGGCGCTGAGTTTCTCGATCCCCGAAACGGTGGAAAACTGCGCCAGCTGGGCGACGAAATCGGCGCCCTTTTCGGGATTCAGCGGGTCCTGGTTGCGCAGCTGCTCGAGCATCAGGCGCAGGAAATCATTTTGTCCCACCTCGGCATTGCCGCGATTGGCTGGCAGCGGATTGTTGATCCCGATGGACGAGTAGACATCGGCGGGATTGGTGGCTACGGGTGTGGGCATGTGCAGCGGCTCCTGGTTATCCGGCGCGGGCTCAGCGACTCATCGCGCCGATCGTGCGCAGGGTCAGGTCGCGCGCGGTGGTCATCACCTCGACGTTGGCCTGGTAGCTGCGTGCGGCGGAAATCATGTTGACCATCTGTTCGACCGCATCGACCGGCGGGGCATAGATGTAGCCTTCGGGATCGGCGAGCGGATGGCCGGGTTCGTAGCGCTTGAGGGGCGCTGCCGTGTTGTCGGCGATCTCGCGCACGCGCACGCCCGGCAGGCTCTGCCCATCGGACACCGCGATCGCCTCGAATACGGGTTCCTTGGGTTTGAACACCGTGTTCGGATCGCCGGTAACCGATCCGGCGTTGGCGAGATTGCTGGCAACCGCGTTCAGGCGCACCGACTGTGCGGCAAGCGCTGATCCTGCGATATCGAAGATCCCGAAGCTGCTCATCACTCGCCTCCCTTGATCGCGGTCTTGAGGGTGTTCATGCGTCCCTCGATGAAGGTCAGCGTCGCCTGGTAGCGCATCGCTGCCTCGGCGAACTTTGCGTTCTCGGTCGACAGCTCCACGGTGTTGCCGTCTTGCGCGGGCTGCAGCGGGATGCGGTAGACCTGCGTGGCCGGTGCGCCGGCGCTGTTGTGTGCGTTCAGATGACCGGGCGCGGTGCGCGCGATGTCCACGCCCGCATCGGCGCTGCCGGCGGCGCGCTGCAGGGCCTGCTCGAAGTCGATATCGCGCGCGAGATAGCCCGGAGTGTCCGCATTGGCGATGTTCGACGCGATCTGATCGATCCGCGCACGATGCAGCGACAGTGCGGTGCCTTGGATGCCAAGCAGGTTGTCGAGGGGTCCGGCCACTGCGGTTTTCGCCTGCGACGCGTGCGATGCGTCGTCGGAAACCATCGAGGCAAGGGCTGTGCCAGCAGCGCCAGGTCCGTGGCCGGAAGCCGGCGACAGACCCGCAGCGCAGGACCCGCGCCGGAAACCCAGCGCAGATATGCGGTGGCGTAGATCGACAGCCTCAGGCGGCCGCCTCCACCGCAATGACGCGTTCCAGTACGGTGGCGGCGAGCTCGTTGGGCGTGTACTTGGGCACGAAGCGATCGGCGCCGACCTGCGCCACCATCGCATTGTTGAAGATGCCCGACAGAGAGGTATGCAGGATCACGAACAGATCGCGCAGGCGCGGATCGCGGCGGATTTCCGTCGTCAGCGTGTAACCGTCCATGTCCGGCATTTCGATGTCGGAGATCACCACCGAATAGCGATCGGTCAAACACTCGCCGCGATCTGCGAGGTCCTTCAGATGGCGCAGCGCCTGGCGGCCGTCTGGCATCTGGGCGCACTCGAGGCCCAACTGGTCGAGCACGCCGTGGATCTGGTTGCGCGCGACCCGCGAGTCGTCGACCACCAGCACCTGCGCGCGACCTTCGCGCCGCTGGCCCGCGCGCGCGATCAAATCGGCCGACACCGTGATGCTGGCGCCGTTCACATCCGCCAGCACTTTCTCGACATCGATGATCTGGATCAGCTCGTTCTGGTAGCGGGTAACCGCGGTCAGCTGGGTTGCGCGCGCGCCGACATCCGGTGGCGGCAGCACGTCCTCGACGGCGATATTGACGATGCGATCGACTGCCGCAACCAGAAATCCCTGCACGGTGCGGTTGAATTCCGTCACCACCAGATAGCCCGCGTCCGCAGGCTGCGCCTCGGGATGCCCGATGGCGCGGCCCAGATCGAGCACCGGCAAGGTACGACCGCGCACATCGGCCACACCCACCACCTGTGGATGGCGGGTCGGCAACGGCCAGATGCGCGGGCGCTTCATCACCTCCTGCACCTTGAACACGTTGACCCCGAAACGCTGCTTGCCGCACAGGCGGAACAGCAGCAGGGCCAGGCGGTTGTGGCCGGCAAGCCGGGTCCGCTGGTCGATGGTGGAGAGAAGGCGGCCGCTCATGATGTTCTCGTCATCGGCAGCGGACCGGCAGAACTTGAGGGATATGGTGCAGTTTCATTGGCACGCGCGGCACGTGCCTTGCCTGCATGGGGATGTCCCAGGAACATCCTGTCAATGATCCGTTCCCTTCTCATACTGTTGCTGTGCGTTGCACCGGATGCATTGGCCGAAGACGGCGTGCAGCCGGTGTTCGCGATCCGGGCGGCAGCCGAGTCGGCGATCGCCGGCGGCCCCGGGATGCAGGTGCAGGCCAGCATCGACGAGCGACTGCGGATGCCGCGCTGCGTAGCGCCGCTGAGCGCGATGCCAAGCAATGCCGCCACCGTGGAAGTGAGCTGTTCCGATCCTGCCGGCTGGAAGCTGTACGTGCCCGTGCGCGTGAGCCGCAGCGGCTCGGTGCTGGTCCTGACCCGACCGGTGGCCGCTGGCATGCCAATCCCCGCCGATGCCCTGGTGCTCGAAACCCGCGATCTGATGCGGCTGTCCGGCAGCGCGCTGGACCGGCCGGAACTGGCCGTCGGTCGCATCGCGCGGCGGGCGCTCAGCGCCGGCATGCCGCTGGGCGCCAGCGATCTGTCGCGTCCGGCCGCGGTGCGCCGCGGACAATTGGTGACGCTGGTGGCACGCAGCGGCGGACTCGAAGTCCGGGCCAGCGGCAAGGCGATCAACGACGGCGCGCCCGGCGAGCACGTGATGGTGGAGAATCCATTGTCGCGCCGCCAGGTACAGGGAGTGGTGCAGGACAGTGGCGAGGTTTGGGTGCAATGAGCCCCGCCCCGCGTGCCAGCCTGCCTGTCCTGACGTGCCGGCCAACGCCCAGGGCGTCTGCAATCCGGGCTAAAGTTGTGCCGATACGTGCCGATACCAACCACGTACCGCAATCGTGGAGCAAACAATGAGCAGCAAGATCGAAGGTCCCCGTCTGGCCCCGTTGCCGCCGACCCCCGGCGTCGATCCCGCTGCCGGGCGCGCACGCGCCAGCGGCGAAGACAAGGTCGGCGCCGTTGCCGCCAGCGACAGTGTCCGTCTGACCGATATCGGCAGCGAACTGGCGGCAGTCTCGCGCAGTGCCGGAGAACCGGCACCGTTCGATTCGGCCAAGGTCGCCGCCGTACGCTCCGCATTGGCCGACGGCTCCTACCGCGTCGACGCGCAACTGATCGCCGATCGCCTGCTGGCGGTCGAAAAGGACCTGCCGCGGTGAGTGTCGCGCTCGATCCCGGCTTGCTGGATGCATTTGCCGCAGCGCTCGAGGCGGAACGGCGTGCGCTGCTGGCACGCGACGCCGATGGCCTGCGCCAGGCGTGTGCTGCAAAAAACGACTGCTTGCGCGGTCTGGCGCAAACCGACACCTCGAATTTCCTGCCCGGCCCGCACGCCGAGCGCCTGCAGGCGCTGGCTGACCTGAACCGAGCCAATGGCGAGCTGATCGCACGCCGCCGGCGCGACGTTGAATGGACGTTGTCGCGAATGGGCAGAAGCGACACTGCTGCGGCCTACGATCCGCAGGGCGTACTGGGCAGCACCATCAGCGCCCGCAACCTCGCCCTGGCCTGAGACCGGGGTGGCCGCAAGTCCCTGCGGTCGGCAAGCCAGGGCCGGAAATTGATGCGTTGAAATAAACAGCAGGCTGGACCATGCTCCCGCAACGGATGGATATCGCTCAGCCCGCAAACACTACGCTCGAGACCGACGCGTTGCTCGAGGCATTGTCGCAGCATGTGTTGCTGCTGGATGCCAGCGGCAAGATCACGCGCGGCAACGGCGCGTGGGCACGTTTCGCGCGCCAGCGTGGACTGGCGCAGGAAGCCTGGCTGGGCAGCGACTTCGTCAGCATGTTCGCGCAGATCGGCGCGGTCGGCGGGAGCAAGGTCGAGGCACTGCGCGTGGGCATCGGCGAATTGCAACCGGGTCGCGCCGGATTCAGCACCGACGCCTGTTTCAGCAGTGCCTCGCTCACCCAGTGGTTCACGGTCGACGTGCATGCGCTGGCCGACGGCCGCCGCATCGTGGTGCAGCACGATGTCACGGAGCTGCGCATCTTCGACCATGCACGGGTCCGCTTCGAACAGATGGTGGACGCCTCGACCGACGCGATCCTGGTCGTCGATGGCGACGGCAACGTAGGCTACGCGAACGACGCGGCCTGCCGCCTCGCTGGCGCCCTGCCGCGCGAGGGTACCAGCGCGGTGGCGAGCCTGGTCGATCGCACCGCGCTGGCGATTGCCGGTGCCAGCGGTGCCTGGCGCAGCGAGGTGATCATCCGCACCCTCGATGGCGCCGAGATCCCGGTGGTGCAGGACGTGCGCCGGCACGATTCGCCCGACGACGGCAGCGCATACTACACGGTGATGCTGCACGACATCAGCGCGGAAAAATCGCGCGAGGAAGAGCTGCAGAATCGCAACGTAGAACTGCAGCTGGCCTACTCGCAACTGCGCGGCGCGCAGGACCAACTGCTGCAATCGGAGAAAATGGCCTCGATCGGCCAGCTGGCGGCCGGGGTTGCGCATGAGATCAACAATCCGATCGGCTACGTGCATTCGAACATCGGCACCCTGAAGGACTACACGCGAAACCTGTTCTCGATGCTGGCCAGCTACGAAAACATTCTGGCCGACGCGCCCCTCCCGCCGGAACTGCGCAAGTCGCTCGACGAGCAGCGCGAGCGTTTCGAGATCGACTATCTCACCCAGGACCTGCCCAGTCTGCTCGACGAATCGGCCGAGGGGATCGAACGGGTGCGCAAGATCGTGCAGGACCTGAAGGATTTCTCGCACGCCGGCCAAGGCGAGGAGTGGCAGGTGTCCGATGTGCACCGTGGACTCGACTCGACCCTCAACATCGTCTGGAACGAGATCAAGTACAAAGTCGAGATAGTCAAAGACTACGGACCACTGCCGCCGCTGGAATGCATTCCCTCGCAGATCAACCAGGTGTTCCTGAACATCCTCGTCAATGCCGGTCACGCGATCCGCGAGCGCGGCACGATCCGCCTGTCCACCGGCGCCAGCGCCGAGACCGGATGGATCGAGATCGCCGACTCCGGCGACGGCATCGCGGAAGAAAACCTGCAGCGAATCTTCGATCCGTTTTTCACCACCAAACAGGTCGGCCAGGGCACCGGGCTTGGCTTGTCTTTGAGCTACAGCATCATCAAGAAACACGGTGGGCGTATCGAGGTCAGCAGCAAGCTGGGCCGTGGCACCGCGTTCCGTATCCTGCTGCCGCTGCGCCAGCCCGACCATGGCGCTACCCGGCCCTAGGGAGCCGCTCGAGAAAACCCGCGCAGCGGGTTGTCACGCCGTCGTCGGGCGCCGCTCCGACTGCGTTCGGAATGCCTCGCGGATTTCGCGCCGCAATTCTTCGTCATCCCATGGCTTGGTCAGGAATTTGTAGATCGCGCCACGATTGATCGCCTCGGTCACGGTGCGCAGGTCGGTATAGCCCGACAACACCAGGCGCACGGTATCCGGATACAGGGAGCGAACCTGACTGAGGAACTCGGTGCCGCTGATGTCCGGCATGCGCTGATCGGAAATGACCACATGCACCTCATGCCGGCCGAGCATCTCGAAGGCCTCGCGCGCGCTGGTCGCACTCAGGATCTTGTAGCCGTCGCGGCGCAACACCCGGGTCAGCGCACGCAGTATGTTTTCCTCGTCGTCGAGCAGCAGCAAAGTGCGTTCTTCGGAATCGCTGGCGAACGACTCGCGCGCGAGAAAGCGCCTGCCGAGCAGCTCTCCGGCCAGGTCGGCACGCACCGGTCCTGCGAAGAACAGACCCTGGAACTGGTCGCAGTGGTTGCGGCGCAGATAGCCCATCTGCGCGGCCGTCTCCACGCCTTCGGCCATCACCGTCATACCCAACTGGTGCCCCATCGCGATGATCGCCCGCGCGATGCCTGCATCGCCCGAATCGCGCGTGACATCGCGCACGAAGCTTTGGTCGATCTTGAGCTTTTCGATCGGAAAACGCTTGAGGTGATTGAGCGATGAGAATCCGACACCGAAATCGTCGAGCGCCATATGAACGCCCAGGTCGCGCAGGGCGTTCATCGTCTCGATCATGCGCTCGACGTTTTCCATGATGCTGGACTCGGTCAGCTCCAGCTCCAGGTGGTGCGCAGGCAGACCCGCGCCCTGCAATGCTGCGCGCACCTCGGCCACGAAGGTCGGACGCTGCAACTGCAGTGCCGAAACATTGACCGCCACGCAGAAATCATGGTGCCCGTCGTCCAGCCACTGCCGCGCCTGTGCGCAGGCGTGTTCCAGCACCCAACGCCCGACATCGGCGATCAGACCCAGTTCTTCTGCCACCCGGATGAAGCGCCCCGGCGGCAGGAATCCCAGCTCCGGACTCTGCCAGCGCACCAGTGCTTCCAGACCGATGACCTGGCCATTGTGCGCGCTGACCTGCGGCTGGTAGTGCAACAGAAGCTCGCCTTTGCGCGCGGCATCGCGCAGATGGCTGCCCAACGACAGGCGGTCGGCCAGTTCCTGCACCTGCTCGTTGGAGAATCGCGCTACCGCATTGCGGCCGTTGCGCTTGGCGCGCGTCATCGCCGCTTCCGACTGGTTGAGCAATTCACTCGCACTGCTCGCGTTGTCGGGAAACGCGCTGATTCCGACGCTGGCGGTCAGATACACCGAATACGGCGGTGCGGCAACCGGCTGTTCGACCGCGTCGCGGATGCGGTCGGCCAGCACGGTGCCATCGCGGTCGTCGGTAGCGGGCATGTACACCACCACGAACTCGTCGCCGGCGATCCGCGACACGCGGCCATCCTCGCCGACGACCGCGCGGATGCGCTGGGCGACCGCGCGCAGCGCCTCGTCGCCGACCGCGTGGCCCATGCTTTCGTTGACGCTGTGGAAACGGTCGATGTCGACGTACAGCATCAGCACGCGGCTACCGGTGCGTCCAGCATCGGCGACCGCGGCGCGGGTGAACTCCTCGACGGCGATGTAGCGCGGCAGGCCGGTAACGTTGTCGTGAATGGCCATGTAGGAGATCTCGGCCTCCTGGCGTCGGCGTTCGGTGATATCGACCTGGACGCCCACGTAGTGGGTGATCTCGTCGCGCTCGTTGCGCACCGGCGCGAGGTTCAGGTGATTCCAGAACAGCGTGCCGTCCTTGCGATAGTTGCGCAACACCACATCGGCGCCGTGACCTTGGACTAGTGCCTCGCCGATCTCGTGCACCTCCGCCTGGTCGGTGTCGCTGCCCTGCAGGATCCGGCAATT
>Ga0136636_10000083_pt1 | contig 34928 bp, 41 predicted proteins | sample AntDrymUQ8522106_2_FD_104653 | JGI IMG/M metagenome (GOLD analysis project Ga0136636, IMG submission 104653) | Polar desert sand microbial communities from Dry Valleys, Antarctica - metaG UQ852 (21.06) | ecosystem: Environmental > Terrestrial > Soil > Desert | place: Antarctica: Dry Valley... | reverse complement strand
GTTGGTGAACGCGTTCTGGTGACGACACTGACCAAGCGGATGTCCGAAGATCTGACGGATTTCCTGGCCGAAAACGGGATCAAGGTGCGCTACCTGCACTCGGATATTGATACGGTCGAGCGCGTCGAAATTATTCGTGACCTGCGTCTCGGTGAATTTGATGTCTTGGTCGGTATCAACTTGCTACGCGAAGGCCTGGATATTCCCGAGGTTTCGCTGGTCGCTATTCTGGACGCGGATAAAGAGGGTTTTTTACGCTCTGAGCGCTCGTTGATCCAGACAATCGGCCGCGCGGCGCGCCATATCCATGGCACAGCCATCCTCTATGCTGATAAGATCACCAAATCCATGCAGCTAGCCATTTCCGAAACAGGTCGGCGGCGGGAAAAGCAGATCGGCTTCAACAAGGAACACGGCATTACGCCACGCGGGGTGTCCAAGAAGATCAAGGACATCATCGACGGCGTATACGATGCCGAGTCCGCCAAGACCGAACTGAAGGCGGCACAGCAGCAAGCCACCTATGAAGCAATGGATGCAAAGACAGTAGCCAAGGAAATCAAACGCCTCGAAAAGTTGATGCTCGAGTGTGCGAGAAACCTTGAATTCGAAAAAGCGGCGGCAGCCCGCGACGATCTATTCCAGCTCAAAGAGCGGGTATTCGGCGTGGCGCAGCACGACACTGACGGAGACGGGACAAAATGAACTTTCGCGTGCTGCTCGTGTGCATGGGCAACATCTGTCGCTCCCCAACTGCAGAAGGGGTTTTGCGTCAGTTTATAAAAATTAATAAGTTAGGCGATAAAGTTGAAGTAGATTCTGCGGGAACGCATGGCTATCACGTCGGTGAAGCACCCGATTCACGGACTCAGCGCGCCGCTTCGGTGCGTGGTTACAACCTGTCCCAACTTCGGGCCCGCAAGGTGGCGCGGCAGGATCTCGATTACTTTGACCTGATTCTAGCGATGGACAAAAGCAATCTTGATAACCTGAAGCGGATGTCGACCACTGAGCAGCAGGAGCGTATCAAGCTCTTCATGCAGTACGCTAAAAACTTTGAGGATGACGAAGTCCCTGATCCGTACTATGGGCTAGGTCATGGCTTCGACTTGGTTCTCGATATGGTTGAAGATGCTTCGCAGGGTTTGATCGAGGAAATCAAACAAAAAATCGGCCGGGCATAAACGGAGTTGTTTAAGGGACAAAAAGAAGGGGCGCCAATTTGGCGCCCCTTCTTTTTGTGTGCAGCAGATTACTTGGCGGTTTCGACCGAAATCAATGGCTCTGCATCAGCCTGATCGGCTGGCGATTTCGCTTTGCGCGGACGCCCCAACTTCACTGGTGCTTCTGGCTGGGCAATAACGGCCGTTGATGTCGTCTGAACCATCATTAAACCGCTGTCGGCCAGCGTCTTTTCCAGATCGATTGGTTTTGCCACAGCAACATCGGCTGGGGCAGCAACGATTTCCTTGCTATCCACGATATCGACCGCAGCAGGCTTGACCTGCACCGGTTCAACAACCGCAACGGGCGCAACTTCAATTGCTTCGACGACGATCGGGGCTGCTTCAACGATTGGTGCAACAACAGGGGCAACAACGGGTGCGGCCTCAATGCTTGGTGCTATCGCTTCGACAACAGGTGCTGGTGCAATGGCAACGGGTTCCGGCGCCGGAATGACAACAATCACTGGCTCCTGATTATTCAAGGGTGCGGCGACTTCCAGTGGCGTTGAATTCTCCTGAGCGACGTTTCCAGTTGCGCTGCCTTCAGCTTCGTTACGACGTTCGCTACGGCCACGGCCACCGCGACGACCACGCCGACGAGCGCCTTGCTCATCACCGCTGCCGGCTTCTAGACCTTCGGTCACGCCAAGCGGAGTAACGCTTGCGGCGATGCCTGCATCAACTTCCGGTATCAGCTTGTTCTCAGCAGCTTCCTGCTGCGGACGCTGGCGTTCCTTGCGCTCGCCACGCGGACGACGCTCCTGACGCTCGCCGTTTGCTGCGGTCGACTCCTCACGCGGCGCCTTTTCGACATTGCGTTCGTTGCGATTGCCGCGTTCCGGACGTTCGCCACGCTCATTGTTACGCGGCTGTTCGCCCGCTTCTTCACTGCCACGGTTGCTATTGCGACCACCGCGACGATTGTCACGACCATCAGTACGTTCACGGCGGCCGTCCTTACGTCCTTCACGTGGCTTTGTGGCCGGCTCTGGCGCAGTTACTGGCTCAACAGCCTTCGGTGGGGTACGAAACCAGGAGAAGATTTTCGAAAACAGGCCGGCTTCAGCTTCAGCCGGTGCCGAAACAGGAGTTTCGACGGCCTTTTCCGGCAGGATCGGCGCTGGCTTTTCCGGAGAAATGCCCTTGATAACCGCTTCCTGGCGCGGCTTGGCAGCCTCCTGCTGGGTTGCCAGTTTGATCGCTTCCTCAATCGGTGCGTCGACCATCTTGTAAGAAGGCTCACGAATCTCGTCGCCATTCAAGTCGTCGTGACGCAGGCGGGTAATCGTATGGGCCGGCGTTTCGAGGTGAATGTTCGGAATCAGCAAGATGGTTGCCTTGTGGCGTGACTCAATTGCCTGGATGTCCGGGCGTTTCTCGTTGAGCAGGAAGGTGGCCACATCGACCGGTACCTGAACATGCACGGCACCAGTGTTTTCCTTCATCGCCTCTTCTTCAAGAATGCGCAGGATATGCAGCGCAGCCGATTCGGTCGAGCGGATGTGGCCCGTGCCGGTGCAGCGCGGGCAGGAGATGTAGCTGGTTTCAGCCAGGGCAGGGCGCAGGCGCTGACGGGACAGTTCCATCAGGCCGAAGCGGCTGATCTTGCCCATTTGGACGCGGGCCCGGTCAAAACGCAAGGCATCGCGTAGGCGATTTTCAACTTCACGCTGATTGCGCTGGTTTTCCATGTCGATGAAGTCGATGACGATCAGGCCACCGAGGTCACGCAGGCGGAGCTGGCGAGCCAGTTCTTCAGCGGCTTCCAGGTTGGTTTTGAAGGCCGTTTCTTCGATGTCGGCACCCTTGGTCGAACGACCTGAGTTGACGTCGACTGCAACCAAAGCTTCGGTATGGTCGATAACGATGGCGCCACCGGAAGGCAGGTTAACCTGGCGGCCAAAGGCGGTTTCGATCTGGTGTTCAATCTGGAAGCGGGAAAACAGGGGAACGTCGTCGTGGTATCGCTTGACCCGATGAACGTTGCCCGGCATGACCGTGTCCATGAAGGCACGGGCCTGCTCGTAGACTTCGTCGGTGTCGATCAGGATTTCGCCGATTTCTGGCTGGAAGTAATCGCGAATGGCGCGGATAACCAGGCTACCTTCGAGATAAATCAGAAAAGCGCCGCTTTGTTGTTTGGCGGCGCCTTCGATGGCGGTCCATAGTTGCAACAGGTAATTCAAATCCCACTGCAGTTCTTCAGCCTGACGGCCAATCGCTGCAGTACGGGCTATCAGGCTCATGCCGTTAGGCACTTCGAGCTGATCCATCGTTTCGCGCAGTTCGGTGCGCTCGTCGCCATCAACGCGACGGGAAACACCACCGCCACGCGGGTTGTTCGGCATCAAAACAAGGTAACGGCCGGCCAGTGAAACGTAGGTGGTGAGGGCGGCACCCTTGTTGCCACGCTCGTCCTTGTCGACCTGAACGATCAGTTCCTGGCCTTCTTTCAGCGCTTCATTGATCTTGGCGCGGCCGGTTTCAACACCAGGTTGGAAATATGAACGGGAAACTTCTTTGAAAGGCAAAAAACCGTGGCGATCGGCACCGTAGTCGACGAAGCAGGCTTCGAGACTCGGTTCGATGCGGGTAATTACCCCTTTGTAGATGTTGCTTTTACGTTGTTCTTTGGCGGCCGATTCGATGTCTAGGTCAATCAGTTTCTGACCATCAACAATCGCGACACGGAGTTCTTCGGCCTGTGTCGCATTAAAGAGCATGCGTTTCATTATTTTGGGGCTCCCAGCGCACCAAAGCGATAGCAGTGGAGCACCCGAGCAGGCAGCGACAGTTTCAGTTATCGGGTTGCATATTGAGTAAAGGCAAAGGCGACGATGAAAGTGCTGATCAACAAACAGTCACGTTATTTTTTATTGAAAGGCGCGACTTGAAAATTCCTGCGACGGGCAATCCGTGCGTGCTTACGGCGGGCTAATCCATTAACATCACTACTTTTGGTGAGTGAACTTAACCAGTCGTTTTACGTTGTTTTGGCTTGCGCACGTCGCGCAAGTGAGACTTCGAAACCTGCCGCCTGGCAGTCGCGCTAGTGGCGCGAGGCAAACGGTCTGACAGTTCTGAATCTCTTGCAAATCGAGACGTAAAACGTGGGCAGTATATTTCAAAATGAACAACGCTGGTAACAATTCGGTCACCCATGTGGTGATCAGTGAAGAAGAGCAGGGCCAGCGTATCGATAATTTCCTGATTCGTTGCTGCAAGGGGGTGCCAAAGAGTCACCTCTACCGTATTTTGCGTAGTGGCGAGGTGCGGGTGAATAGCGGGCGGATTGATGCGACCTATCGTCTTCGCCTGGGTGATACCTTGCGCATTCCTCCGATCCGGATTGCCGAGCGGCCGCAGAATGAAGTCGACGAAGCTGCCAAGGAGCGGGTCGACCTGCCGATCATTTACGAAGATGAGGCGATGCTGGTGATCAACAAGCCGGAGGGTGTTGCTGTTCATGGTGGCAGTGGTGTCAGCTTTGGCGTCATTGAAGCACTGCGTCGGCAACGGCCGCAGGCCAAATTTCTGGAGTTGGCGCATCGGCTTGACCGGGAAACCTCAGGCGTTCTTCTCGTCGGCAAGAAACGAACGGCGTTGACCGCGCTGCATGACATGTTCCGCGAACATGGCGCCGGGGCTGACAAGCGCTATCTGGTGTTGGTCAAGGGGCGCTGGATGAACACGACGCAGCACGTCAAGCTACCGTTGCATAAATATTTGACAGAAAGTGGTGAGCGACGGGTTTCGGTCAATCCTGAAGGCAAGGCGTCGCATACCATTTTCCGTCTTCTCGCCCGCTGGCCGGAAATGAGCCTGCTCGAAGCGCAGCTGAAAACCGGGCGGACGCATCAGATTCGCGTCCATCTGGCGCACCTTGGCTTTCCTATCCTGGGTGACGAGAAATATGGCGAGTTTGCGCTGAACAAAAATCTCAAGCGCGACGGCCTGAAGCGGATGGCTTTGCACGCCTGGCGCATGGCTTTCCGACACCCGCTGACGGCGGCGCCGCTGGAATGCATTGCGCCAGTGCCGGATGGCCTCCGATCCTACATTGCTGCGGTCGACGCCAAAAAAACACGAGAATTCAGCGCCGAAAACATCAACGAAATTTTTGCCAAAGGCCAGCCAGACTAATGAAATATCAACTGATTGCCTTCGATTGGGATGGCACCTTGCTCGATTCGGCGGGAGCCATCGTGCATGCCATCCAGGCGGCCTGTCGCGACCTTGAGTTACCGGTTCCGGATGATGCCCGCGCCCGGCATGTGATCGGCCTTGGGCTGATTGATGCGATGCGCCACGCTGTTCCTGATCTCCCGCCTGAGCAATATCCGGTTGTTGCCGAGCGCTACCGTTTTCATTATCTGGCGGGCGATCACCAACTCACCTTGTTCGCCGGTGTGCGGGAAATGCTTAGTCGCTTGCAGGCGGCCGGGCACATCCTGACTGTTGCCACGGGCAAAAGTCGGCACGGCCTGGATCGGGCGCTTGATCATTCCGGCTTGCGGCCATTTTTTCAGGCAACGCGCTGCGCCGACGAATGCCATTCGAAGCCGCACCCGCAAATGCTGCAAGAACTAATGGCCGAATTCGGCATCGCCACTGCGTCGACGGTCATGATCGGCGATACCTCACACGATCTGCTGATGGCCAGCAATGCCGGAGTTGATAGCCTGGGCGTTACCTACGGCGCGCATCCCCACGACCATTTGCTTGAGCACGCGCCCTTGGCATGCTTGCACAGCGTGCCGGAACTTGATTTGTGGCTGCAGCGCTTCGCCTGATCTGCGCCAGCCATGAACTCGTCGATGCTGGCCCGGGCTTTCGATTCTCTGTTTCCCGCTATGGCCGGGAGATCCCGGCCTTTGCTATCCGTTTCCATGGACAGGTTTTCGGCTATTTGAACGAGTGCGGCCATGTCCCGGCTCAACTGGACTGGCAGCCGGGCAAGTTCTTCGATGATTCCAAGCTATACTTGATTTGCTCGATTCATGGCGCACTTTATGCTCCAGAAACGGGGAGATGCCTCAGTGGGCGTTGCCAAGGAAAAGGTTTGAAACCTCTTGGGCTTTGTGAGATCGAACGTCAGATATTTTTAAAGCTAGAAAAAAATTATGGATAACCCCCAAACACCCAACAACGATTCCGCCTGGGAGCGGAAAACCCTGGAGAAGCTAGCCTTCTCTGCTTTGAATGAACAACGGGCTGGTCGGCGCTGGGGAATATTTTTCAAGTTTCTTGGTTTTGCCTACTTGCTCGTCGTGCTCTTTGCGTTGGTCGACTGGGGTACCGGTGCGGAGCACCAGGAACGGCACACCGCGCTGATCAATCTCAACGGCGTGATTCAGGCCAAAGGCGAAGCCAATGGCGAGAATCTGGTTGCGGCGCTAAACAGTGCGTTTGAAGAAAAAAACGCAGTCGGTATCATTTTGCGGATCAACAGCCCCGGTGGTAGTCCCGTCCAGTCGGGCATTATCAATGACGAAATCCACCGGTTGCGCGGCAAGTACCCCGAAAAGCCGCTCTATGTCGTGGTTGAGGATATGTGCGCCTCTGGTGGTTATTACGTTGCAGCGGCGGCGGACAAAATTTATGTCAATAAGGCCAGTATTGTCGGTTCGATTGGCGTCTTGATGGATGGCTTCGGCTTTACTGGTGTGATGGACAAGGTGGGCGTTGAGCGTCGCTTGCTGACAGCAGGTGAAAACAAGGGTTTCCTCGATCCTTTCTCACCGCAGGCACCGGAGCACAAAGCGCACGCCCAATTGCTGCTCAAAGATATCCACCAGCAATTTATTGACGTCGTTAAAACGGGACGCGGCAAGCGCCTGAAAGAAGACCCGGAAATATTCTCTGGCTTGATGTGGACCGGGGCGCAAAGCATTCAACTCGGCCTGGCTGATGATTTTGGTAGCGTTGAATCAGTGGCGCGCGATGTCATTAAGGCAGATAAAGTCCTCGACTATTCAATCAAGGACAATATTGCCGAGCGCTTTGCCAAGCGGCTGGGCGCTGGTGCGGTCAACGGCTTTTGGAAGGGTTTTTCCGAAAGCGCGATGAGTGCAACGCTACGCTGAAATTCAGGCGAGCAGCAGGAAGACGGTCGGACGCCGCTCGATATCGGGCGGCGTTTGTTTTTTCCACTGCGCGATTGTGCGAGTTAACACTGATTCGCTATTGAGCGTCAGGTCAGTCGCCACGGTCAAGCGAGTAGCCGGCTGGCAAGTTTGCAAAATGCTGCTGAATAGCGCCTGGTTACGGTAAGGCGTTTCAATAAAAAGCTGGGTTTGCTGACGTTTGCGCGATTCGGTCTCCAGGTCACGCAACGCCTTATTGCGCTCAATCTCTTTGGCCGGCAAGTAGCCTTGAAAAGCGAAGCGCTGACCATTCAGGCCGGAGGCCATCAACGCTAGCAGCAGGGAGGAGGGGCCAATCAGTGGCACGACCCGAATCCCTTCCTTTTGCGCCAGTGCGACGAGATTGGCGCCGGGGTCAGCAACGGCCGGGCAACCCGCTTCTGAGAGCAGGCCTATATCGTGACCCGCGCGCAACGGGGCGAGAAGGCGATCCAGTTCAGCTTCTTTAGTGTGCTCGTTCAATTCTTCAAGTTGCAATTCCTGCAAAGGCGTATCAGTCCCCGCCGCTTTCAGAAAAGCACGCGCTGTTTTTGCTTGCTCCACAACAAAATAGGTTAAAGGCCGTACCGACGCCAAAACATTGACTGGTAGTGATTCCTGCGGTGCGGTCGGGCCGAGTGGAACAGGTATGAGATAGAGTATGCCGGCCATCAAAGTATCGCCACGCCTTGGTTACGTAGTAAATCGCAGAGCGCAATCAGCGGTAAGCCAACCAGCGCATTCGGATCGTCGCCCTGTATGCGACTGAGCAATGCAATGCCCAACCCTTCCGACTTGGCTGATCCGGCACAGTTATAAGCTGGTTCACGCTGCAGATAATTTTTAATTTCGCGGTCAGTTAAGTCGCGAAACGTGACCAAGGTTGCAACGCCACGCACCTCGGCGTTACCTGTTTTGGCATTCAGCAGGCAGAGGCCGGTGAAAAAATTAACGGTTTTTCCGGAAAGGGCGTGCAATTGTTCAATGGCGCGCTCGTGGGTTCCCGGTTTTCCGTAAATTTGACCGTCGACCATAGCAACCTGGTCGCTACCGATAATCAATGCATCAGGAAATGCGTTGGCGACGGCGCGTGCTTTGGCCTCAGAGAGACGTAGCGCCATACGTTCCGGGTCTTCACCGGGGAGGGGGCTTTCATCCGTTTGCGGGTTGGTGACTTCAAATGGCAGGCCAAGACGGCCAAGTAATTCACGACGATATGGGGAGGTGGAGGCGAGGATCAGTGTTTGTGGCATGAAAGTTTCGTAACAACAAGGTGTTGCGCCGACTTCTTGAAGCAGCACTTTGTTTTGACTTGGAAAGCCAAAAATAATATCATCTCGCGTTTGAGTCGAAACAGTTTAAGAGTGAAAAGAATTTCAGACGCGTTTGTGTTTGCCAAGGAAGGCCGAGTTCTCGAAGGAGTGCTACCGCTTTCCAGTTTGGAACGCCTGCATGACCTGTTAACAGAAGTGTCGGGAGACGTCAGTTTCCGGCTTCAGGGTTTAAAGGGCGAACACGGAGAATTGATGTTGCATCTTGAGGTGAGTGGGCTTTTGCCGCTAGCTTGCCAGCGCTGCCTGAAAGCCATTCCTTTTGACTTTGATGTCGATAGCCTGCTGGAGCTTATTCCGGAAGGTGCAGACATGTCGCAAGACGAACTAGAAGACGACACCCGAGATTTCCTGCCGGTGGCAGGCGAACTGTATGTGGCCGAACTCGTGGAGGATGAAATCCTTCTGGCCCTACCAGTCGCGCCGCGGCACGAAAAATGTGGTTTACCTGGTGCAGCCGATGCCGGTGAGCGGATCAATCCGTTTGCCGCGCTGTCTGGACTTAAAGGTAAGCCGAACTGATTTTTTTGGAGTATTACCATGGCCGTTCAACAGAACAAAAAATCCCCTTCCAAGCGTGGCATGCATCGCGCACATGATTTCCTGGTTGCCCCGCCGCTGGCGGTTGAGTCAACCACCGGTGAAGCGCATCTGCGTCACCACATTTCCCCCAACGGTTTTTACCGTGGCAAGAAAGTCCTGAAGGCCAAGGGCGAGTAATCAGACATTTGAAAGGCAGGTGGCTCGTTTCGGGCTGCCTGCCTTTTCTTTTGCCATGAAAACCCGCATCGCCATTGATTGCATGGGGGGTGACCACGGTCCGTCAGTGACGGTCCCGGCGGCTATCCAATTCCTTGCTGAACACTCGGCAGCTCATCTCATCCTGGTTGGTAAGGAGGAGGTCTTGCGCCCGCTCCTCGGCAGCCATGCCGAAGATCCCCGCCTGCGCGTCGTTCATGCCTCCGAAGTGGTGGGTATGGATGAGTCGCCGGCGCTCGCCTTGCGCAATAAAAAAGACTCTTCGATGCGCGTGGCCATTAATCTGGTCAAAGCGGGTGAGGCGGATGCTTGTGTATCTGCGGGCAATACCGGCGCGCTGATGGCAATCTCGCGTTTTGTCCTGAAAATGCTGCCCGGCATTGACCGGCCGGCAATCTGCGCCCCTCTGCCAACGATCAATGGCCACACGCACATGCTTGATTTAGGTGCGAACGTTGATTGTGGGCCCGAGCATCTGTTGCAGTTCGGCATCATGGGGGCCATGCTGGTCGCCGCGATGGAGCATAAAGAGCGCCCCACCGTAGGTATTCTCAATATTGGCGCGGAAGAAATTAAAGGCAATGAAGTCGTCAAGGCGGCGGCAGAGCTGTTGCGCGCTTCCGACCTCAACTTTATCGGTAACGTCGAAGGTGACGGCATCTTTAAAGGCGAGGCGGACGTCATCGTTTGCGATGGTTTTGTCGGCAACGTCGCCTTGAAAACGACAGAAGGGTTGGCGCAGATGCTGGCTTCTTCGCTGCGTGGCGAATTTAAGCGCAACTGGCTGACTAAAATTGCGGCACTGATCGCCATTTCTGTCCTCAATAACTTCAAGAAACGTTTCGATCACCGGCGCTACAATGGTGCGATTCTCCTTGGGCTAAAAGGAATATCAGTCAAGAGTCACGGTTCGGCTGATGCAATGGCCTTCGGAAATGCGATTTCCCGAGCCTATGATGCAGCTGAAAATCGGGTACTCGAACGAATTGCCGGGCGAATTGCCGAGATGGCTTCGGTGCCGACCGCTGCAGTGGAGAATGTCTGAATGTATGCCCGTTTAATCGGTACCGGCAGTTGCCTTCCCGGCAATCCTGTCAGCAACAATGATCTGGCCGCTCGCGGCATCGATACCAATGATGAGTGGATTGTCACACGGACCGGTATTCGCAGTCGCTATTTGGCTGAGCCTGGTACAACATCCAGCGAACTCGGCCTCATTGCGGCCCAAAAGGCGTTGGAGATGGCCGGCGTTGCTGCCAGCGAACTTGATCTGATCATCGTTGCCACCTCGACCCCGGATTTCATATTTCCCAGTACTGCCTGTTTGATTCAGGGCAAGTTGGGAAACAAGGGTGCGGCGGCGTTTGACGTGCAGGCAGTATGTGCCGGTTTTGCTTATGCACTGGGTATCGCCGATAAATTTATCCGCTCTGGCAGCCATAAAAAAGTCCTGGTAATTGGCGCCGAGGTTTTCTCGCGCATATTAGACTGGACAGATCGCGGCACCTGCGTGTTGTTTGGCGACGGTGCTGGCGCTGTCGTCCTTGAAGCTTCTGACAAACCGGGTATTCTAGCCACGGCAATGCATGCCGACGGCAGTCAAAGTGGGATTCTGAATGTTCCTGGTCAGATTTGTCGTGGACAGGTGACGGGTGACCCCTTCCTGCGCATGGATGGTCAAGCAGTCTTTAAATTTGCCGTGCGCGTACTGACCGATATAGCCGAAGAAGTTTGTCAGGCTGCTGGGATCAAAACCAGTGAGGTTGACTGGCTGATTCCCCATCAGGCCAACATCCGGATTATTGAAGCGACCGGCAAGCGACTCAATCTGGATCGCGAAAAGGTGATTGTTACGGTCGAGCGCCACGGTAATACCTCGGCTGCTTCGGTGCCCTTGGCGCTTGATGAGGCGGTCCGTGACGGGCGCATTCAACGTGGTCAAAAGGTTTTGCTCGAAGGTGTGGGCGGTGGTTTTACCTGGGGCGCAGCCCTGCTTGAATTCTGATACAGGAGACTGAACATAATGTCTTTTGCTTTCGTATTTCCCGGCCAAGGCTCACAGAGCGTCGGCATGATGGCCGCTTACGGTGAGTCTGCTGTAGTTCGTGCAACATTTGATGAAGCCTCCTCAGCCTTGGGCGACGATCTTTGGGCCTTGGTGGCCGAAGGTCCAGCCGAAATTTTGACGCAGACAGTAATCACCCAACCTGTCATGTTGACCGCAGGTGTTGCGGTGTGGCGCTTGTGGCAGGAAAAAGGTGGTCGAACACCTAGCGTTGTGGCGGGTCACAGTCTCGGTGAATATTCAGCACTGGTTGCCGCTGGCGTTATCGAATTCAAGGATGCCGTACCGCTGGTTCGCCTGCGCGCAGCGGCCATGCAGCAAGCCGTACCGGTCGGTACTGGTGCCATGGCGGCCATTCTCGGTCTCGATACCCCTGGCATCGTTACCGCCTGCGCTGAAGCGGCACAAGGTGAAGTCGTCGAGCCGGTAAATTTCAATGCTAACGGTCAGACGGTTATTGCCGGTCATAAGGGCGCAGTCGAACGTGCCATGAATGCCTGCAAGGCGCGTGGTGCCAAGATGGCCAAGGCGCTGCCGGTTTCAGCACCGTTCCATTCTTCGCTAATTCGCCCGGCGGCCGACAAACTTGCAGTCCGCTTGGCTGAGCTGACGTTTAATGCACCAACCATTCCGGTCATAAATAACGTCGATGTCGCCATCGAAAATGATCCCGCTGCAATCAAGGATGCCTTGATCCGCCAAGCTTATAATCCTGTGCGCTGGGTTGAAACAATTCAGGCCATGGCCGCTTTGGGTATTACTGCGGTTGCGGAATGCGGCCCAGGCAAGGTGCTAGCTGGGCTAACCAAGCGTTGCGCCGATGGTATAACCGGGGTTGCTCTGGCTGATGTTGCAGCAATTGAAGCCAATCTGGGCCTGGAGTAAGTGATGCTGACTGACAAGATTGCCCTAGTGACGGGCGCTACTCGCGGCATTGGCCGTGCTATCGCGCTTGAACTTGGCAAGCAGGGCGCAACGGTTATTGGCACGGCAACCAGTGTGGACGGCGCCGGCCAAATTTCAACCTATCTGGCCGAAGCGGGCCTGAAAGGCAAAGGCATCACGCTTGAAGTACGCGATGCAGAGCAACTTAATGACACTTTGGCGGCGATCGCCAAGGAATTCGGCGCGATCACGATTTTGGTCAACAATGCCGGCATTACCCGCGATAATCTGACCCTGCGAATGGGCGACGATGAATGGGATGCCGTGATTGATACGAATCTGAAAGCCGTTTTCCGCCTGTCGCGTGGTGTGATGCGGGGCATGATGAAGGCGCGTTTTGGTCGTGTCGTCAATATCACCTCAGTTGTTGGCTATTCTGGCAATGCCGGCCAAGCCAACTACTGCGCGGCCAAAGCTGGTGTTGCCGGGATGAGTCGTTCCTTGGCTCGCGAGTTGGGTAGTCGTAACATTACCGTCAATTGTGTTGCGCCTGGTTTTATCGCAACCGACATGACGCATGCACTTGATGATAAGCAGAAGGAAGCCATGCTGGCTTCAATTCCGCTCGGTCGTGCTGGTACGCCGGAAGATATCGCCGGTGCTGTCAGCTTTTTGGTATCCCCGGCAGCCGCTTATGTCACAGGCACAACCGTGCATGTGAATGGCGGTATGTTCATGGATTGATTCCCTCAAGCCTCGGCTTTTGGTAAACTTACACAATGTTTTTTTTCGTACCCCCTAGAGGGAAGGAGTTTTTCTAATGGATAACATCGTAGAACGCGTCAAGAAAATTGTCGCCGAGCAACTGGGCGTGAACGAAGCGGACATCAAGAACGAGTCCTCCTTTGTGGATGATTTGGGCGCTGACTCACTGGATACCGTTGAGCTGGTCATGGCACTTGAAGAAGAGTTCGAGTGCGAGATCCCTGATGACCAGGCTGAGAAGATCACCACGGTTCAGCAAGCAGTTGATCACATCCTCGCCAACAAGAAGTAATTTTATTCTTCGTTGACTCAGGCAAGGCCGGCCCCCTTGGCCGGCCTTGCCGCATTTGAATTCGGAGTGAACCTTGGCACGTCGCAGAGTCGTAATTACCGGTCTGGGTATTGTTAGCCCGGTCGGAAACACCGTCGAAGAGGCATGGCAGAATATTCTGGCCGGTCGCTCCGGCATCGCCCATGTTACCAAGTTCGATGCATCCACTTTTTCGGCCCAGATTGCTGGTGAGGTCAAAAACTTTGACATCACCGACTATATTTCAGCCAAAGATGCACGCCGCATGGATACCTTTATTCATTTCGGCATGGCTGCAGGCATTCAGGCTGTGCGAGATGCTGGTCTGGACAAAGAAAATGTTGCTGACCTTGAACGGGTTGGTGTCGCCATTGGTTCTGGTATCGGTGGCTTGCCGCTGATCGAGGAAACCAAAGCAGAATATTTGGTTAGTGGTATCCGCAAGGTTTCCCCCTTCTTTGTGCCCGGTTCGATCATCAATATGATTTCCGGCAACCTGTCGATTATGTATGGCTTTAAAGGACCGAATATCGCCCATGTATCGGCTTGTACGACAGGTACCCACTCGATTGGCGAAGCTTCGCGCATCATTGAATACGGTGATGCCGATGTGATGATTGCCGGTGGCGCTGAATCGACCGTTTCGCCGCTGGGTATGGGTGGCTTCGTTGCGGCACGCGCCCTGTCTACGCGCAATGATGATCCGACCACTGCCAGCCGGCCGTGGGACAAGGATCGTGATGGCTTTGTGCTCGGCGAGGGCGCTGGTGTCATGGTGCTTGAAGAGTACGAGCACGCCAAAGCCCGTGGCGCCAAGATTTATGCTGAATTGGTCGGTTACGGGATGAGTGCTGATGCGCACCACATCACGGCACCGAATTCTGATGGCCCACGGCGTAGCATGGTCAATGCCATGAAAAATGCCGGCGTAACGCCAGCGGATATTCAATACGTTAACGCGCATGGCACGTCGACACCACTCGGTGATAAAAACGAAACCGAGGCCATCAAACTGGCATTTGGTAATGCCGCCTACACGATCGTGGTGAATTCGACCAAGTCGATGACCGGGCACTTGCTGGGCGGGGCGGGCGGTATTGAGTCACTCTTTACCGTGTTGGCTCTGTATCATCAAATTTCCCCACCGACGATCAATATCTTTAACCAGGATCCAGAATGCGATCTTGATTACTGTGCCAATCAGGCGCGTGAAATGAATATTGAATACGCGCTGAAAAACAACTTCGGCTTTGGCGGAACCAACGGTTCTCTGGTATTCAAGCGCTTTTAAGTCAGCGCGCAGGATAGAACGGTGCAATTTCCGATTACCATCGGGCTGCACCGTTCGCGTTTTCTGGATCTCGGATTCGGCTTTATTGCGCTGCTGGCGAGCGGTGTGATCCTTACATTTCCGCAAAGCGCCTTGTTTCAGTTATTGATCTTTACTGCAATCTGGGTGGCTGCCGGTATAGCGTGGCGACAATTGTCGCCAAAGTGCTCAGCTATTCGTCTTGAGCATAGTGGGCAGATTTCTGTTGTCTGCCATGGCACAAATGATTTTTTGCCGGCCGAGTTGCTGCCGGATGCGACAGTGCATCCTTGGTTGACTGTCTTCAGGCTAAAAACCGAATCCGGTGACGCGTTCATCCTCTTTGCTACGGTCGACTCGTTAAAACGGCAAAATTTCAGACGCTTACGCGTCTTCTTACGCTGGCAAGCCGATTTCAACGCTTTAAACGACGACGCCTGAGTATGGTGTTTTTCGCTTTGGGCAGCATTTCGGGATAATCGCGAGAATAGTGCAGGCCGCGACTTTCCTTACGCAGCATGGCGCAGCGAACAATAAGATCAGCGGTGACGACCAGGTTGCGCAGTTCGATCAGGTCGTGGCTGACCCGGAAATTGGCGTAGAACTCTTCAATTTCACGCATCAACAGGCCAATCCGGTGCTGAGCACGTTTTAAGCGCTTGGTGGTGCGGACAATGCCCACGTAATCCCACATGAAGCGACGCAACTCATCCCAGTTGTGTGAGATAACGACTTCTTCGTCGGCATCGGTGACCCGGCTCTCATCCCATAAGGGTAGGGCGGGGAGCGGTTCGGATTTAGTGCTCAAAATGTCGTTGACCGCAGCTTCCGAGAAGACCAGACATTCGAGCAGGGAGTTCGAGGCCAGTCGATTGGCGCCATGCAAACCGGTGCATGAAGCCTCGCCAGCGACGTACAGGCCAGAGACATCCGTGCGGCCGCGCAAGTCGCTGACAATGCCGCCACAGGTGTAATGTGCCGCCGGGACCACGGGAATTCCATCTCGCGCAATGTCGATCCCAAGTTCAAGACAACGAGCGTGAATGTTCGGAAAATGGGTACGAATGAAGTCTTCACCCTTGTGCGAAATATCAAGAAAAACGCAGTCAATGCCGCGTTTTTTCATTTCGAAGTCGATCGCGCGGGCGACGACATCACGTGGCGCCAATTCAGCGCGCTCATCATGTTCAAGCATGAAGCGCGTGCCGTCGGGCAAACGGAGCAGGCCACCTTCGCCGCGTACCGCCTCGGAAATCAGGAATGACTTGGCTTGCGGGTGGTACAGGCAGGTCGGGTGAAACTGGATAAATTCCATATTTGACACCCGGCAACCAGCACGATAAGCCATCGCGATGCCATCACCCGTCGAGGTGTCCGGGTTTGTCGTGTAAAGATAAACCTTGCCGGCACCGCCGGTGGCAATCAGCGTGTTTGGCGCACCCATAGTGATCACATCACCGTTTCGGCTATCCTGAATGTAAGCCCCGAAACAGCGATTTTCTCCCGTACCCAGTTTGTCGCCGGTAATCAGATCAATCGCAATATGACTTTCAAAAACGGCGATATTGGGATTGGCCCGCACTTTTTTAGTCAGCGTCGCCTGTACCGAGAAACCAGTGGCATCATCCACGTGGATAACGCGGCGGGCGCTATGCCCACCCTCTCGGGTGAGGTGGTAGCCCGCTTCATCCTTGGTGAAGGGAACGCCTTGCTCAATGAGCCATTCAATTGCGTGCTGGCCATTTTTGATAACAAAGCGGGTCGCTGCCTCATCATTTAACCAGGCGCCTGCGATCAAGGTGTCCTGAACATGCGCTTCAATCGAATCACGGCTGTCAAGCACAGCAGCGATTCCGCCTTGAGCCCAGCCCGAGGCGGAGTCTTCCAGGCTACGTTTGCTGACGAGTGCGACGCGACAATATTTGGCCAGCCGAAGTGCGGCGGATTGCCCGGCCAGACCACTGCCGATGATAAGGACATCAAAATTCTGCACAGCTGTTCTCTATTGGGTTTGTTTTTTGAAGAATATAGCACGCAAAAAACGATTAACCCCGTTACAGAGAGTCACAAATAAGGATAATTACCTATCTACAGCACAAAAACAGCTGCGCTATACTATGTTCAACAAACATACTAATGACAACCCCCAGGGAAAACGAGAGCCATGAGTGAGCGCGAGATCGATCAAGCACTGGTCGAGCGGGCGCAAGGCGGAGATCAGCACGCCTTCGACCAGTTGGTAAGCAAATATCAGCGTAAGCTGGGACGTTTGCTGTCGCGTTTTATTCGCGACCAGGCAGAAGTTGAAGATGTTTCGCAAGAAGCCTTTATCAAGGCTTATCGGGCATTGCCCTCTTTTCGTGGTGAAAGCGCCTTCTACACTTGGCTTTATCGAATTGGCATCAATACCGCCAAAAATTATCTGGTTTCGCAAGGCCGCCGCGCACCGACATCAACGCAATACGATGCCGAGGAGGCCGAGTCCTTCGAGGATGCCAGCCAGTTGCGCGACATCAATACACCGGAAAGCCTGTTGCTCTCAAAGCAGATTGGCCAGACAGTGAATGCGGCGATGGATGCGCTTCCCGAAGAACTACGTACCGCCATTGTGCTGCGAGAAATCGATGGTATGTCCTACGAAGAAATTGCCGGCATCATGGATTGCCCAATTGGTACCGTGCGGTCGCGAATTTTCCGGGCGCGGGAAGCAGTTGCTGCCAAATTGCGGCCGCTGCTTGATATTGCCCCGGATCGGCGTTGGTAACCATGACACAGGAAGGAAGCACCATTCGCGCCGTTGTTCGTGCCGTGGATGGCAGTCTCGCTGAGGTTGAAGTCGAATCGGGTGGTTGCGGGCGTTGCCACGAAGAAGGCGGTTGTGGCGGGCAACAATTGACCCAGATGTTTTGCAGTGGCCCAAAAACATACAAGGTGGATAACGCACTCGGAGCGTCAATTGGCGATCGGGTAACCGTTGCCATCGCGGCGGGCAGTGTTCGGCGTACGGCGAATTTAGCCTATGGCGTGCCGTTGACCGCAGTAATCATCGGCGCTGCACTTGGTTCATCAATGGCGGGAGATTCGGGCGCCATGCTGGGCGCTGCGCTTGGCCTTGTACTCTCCTTGTTTTATGTTCGTTTTCGTTCGCTAGATGCCTCTGGAAATGTTGCCGGACGCCCGTATATCATTTCCCGTCCCTAGCTGAATCTGGAGGTATGTCGTTGATGAAACGCTTCATCGTCTTTTTTTCATTGTGGTTCACTTGTTCATTCGCTTTCGCGCAAACACGCGGCTTGCCCGACTTTACCGAGTTGGTGGAAAAGCAGGGTTCGGCTGTGGTCAACATTAGTACGACACAGTCAGCGCGTAGTCAGGCAACGCCTTTCCCCTTTGACGAGAACGATCCGGCTTTCGAATTTTTCAAGCGCTTTATTCCGCGTCCACCCAGTGGCGGTGCGCCGAGAGAATTTGAAAACAAGTCGCTCGGTTCCGGCTTCATCATCAGCAGCGACGGTTATATTTTGACCAACGCGCATGTGGTCGAAGGTGCTGATGAAGTAACGGTGCGGCTAACCGATAAGCGTGAATTCAAGGCCAAGACTATTGGCACTGACAAACGAACCGATGTGGCGTTGATCAAGATTGAAGCGAGCGGACTGCCTGCCGTGAAATTCGCTGACACCAATCAACTGAAAGTCGGCGAATGGGTCGTAGCCATTGGCTCGCCCTTTGGCTTCGATAACTCGGTCACCGCAGGCATTGTCTCCGCCAAGGGACGTTCACTACCGCAGGAAAATTACGTACCTTTCATCCAGACCGATGTCGCTATCAATCCAGGGAATTCCGGTGGCCCGTTGTTTAATATGCGGGGCGAGGTGGTTGGTATCAACTCGCAAATTTATAGCCGTAGCGGTGGTTACATGGGTGTTTCATTTGCTATCCCGATTGATGTGGCGATGGAAGTACAGGGTCAACTGCGTGCCTCCGGCAAAGTCAGTCGCGGTCGTCTTGGTGTTGTCATTCAGGAAGTCAGCAAGGAACTGGCCGACTCGCTTGGCTTGAGCAAGCCGATCGGTGCGGTGGTTAATGCGGTCGAAAAGGGCGGGCCGGCTGAAAAAGCGGGTCTTGAGCCAGGTGATGTCATTCTTAAATTCGATGGCAAAACCATCAATACATCCGCCGATTTGCCGCGTATGGTGGGCGCTACCCGTCCAGGCGTCCGCTCGGTAATGCAGGTTTGGCGCAAGGGGACAACGCGCGACATCGCCGTTACCGTTGGTGAGATGCTTGAAGAAAAGCCGGCGAACGCCAAGCAGTCGCGTGGCACGAAGCCTCCTGAGCAGGTAGCCAATCGTCTTGGTTTGGTAGTCAGTGAGCTTACTGCTGAGCAAAAGCGTGAGCTAAAAATGGTCTCCGGGTTGCTCATCGAGGATGTTCGCGGCACCGGGGCTCGTGCCGATTTACGTCCGGGCGATGTCATTATTTCAGTCATCAGCAAAGGTGCGACCACTGAAGTCAAAACGGTTGAGCAATTCAATAAATTGCTCGCCCAGTTTGATAAAGGAAGCAGCGTTACTTTGTTGATCCGGCGTGGTGAAATGCAAACTTTCGTAACGATTAAGGGTTTGAATGGTGGCAATTGAGCTAACGCTGATCAGCCGGGGCTATTGCCACCTATGTCATGACATGGAAGTAGCGTTAGCGCCAATAGCCGCCGAGTTTTGTGCCACGGTAAAGGTCCTGGACGTCGATGCTGACCCGGCCCTCGAAGCAAAATACGATGAATTAGTCCCGGTTTTGCTGCACTGCGAAAATGAACTCTGCCATTACTTCCTAGATGAGCCTAAAACCCGTGAGTATTTAGCCAATATCCGCTAAAATCCAAGGTCTTCTGAACAGGGAAGGGCGCCAAAAGCGCCTTTTTTTACAAGCACCATAGGAACAACGGCTGGCATTAGTATCAATGGATCACATTCGAAATTTCTCCATCATCGCCCACATCGACCATGGCAAGTCGACCCTGGCTGATCGCATCATTCATCTCTGCGGCGGTCTTTCTGATCGCGAGATGGAGGCTCAGGTTCTCGACTCGATGGATATTGAGCGTGAACGCGGTATTACCATCAAGGCGCAGACGGCTTCGCTGCAATACAAGGCGCGTGATGGCAAGATTTATAATCTGAATCTGATCGACACGCCGGGGCACGTTGACTTCTCCTATGAGGTGTCGCGCTCACTGTCCGCTTGCGAAGGCGCGCTGCTCGTGGTCGATGCTTCGCAGGGAGTTGAGGCGCAAACGGTTGCAAATTGCTATACCGCGCTTGAGCTTGAGGTTGAAGTCGTTCCTGTGTTGAACAAGATTGATCTACCTTCGGCTGATCCGGATAATGCCCGTCAGGAAATCGAGGATGTGATCGGCATTGATGCAACAGATGCTGTACTTGCTTCTGCCAAGACCGGCCTCGGGGTCGAGGATATTCTTGAGGCGGTTATTCGGCGGATCCCACCCCCCAAGGGTGATCCCGCGGCACCACTCAAGGCGCTGATTATTGACTCCTGGTTCGACAACTATGTCGGCGTTGTCATGCTGGTTCGCGTTGTTGATGGTGTTTTGCGCCCGAAGGACAAGTTGTGCTTTATGGCCACAGGCACCGTGCAGCTATGCGAGCAAGTAGGTGTGTTTTCGCCGAAATCGGAACCGCGTGAGTTGTTGCGGGCCGGTGAGGTTGGTTTCGTTATTTCCGGTCTTAAGGAGTTGACCGCAGCTAAGGTCGGCGACACGATCACCACGGCTGATCGTAAAGCCACTGAGGCTTTGCCTGGCTTCAAGGAAATCAAGCCGCAGGTGTTTGCTGGCTTGTACCCGGTCGAGTCGAATCAGTACGACTCATTGCGCGAGTCGCTTGAAAAGCTGAAGCTAAATGATGCTTCCTTGCACTACGAGCCTGAGGTTTCTCAAGCGCTGGGTTTTGGCTTCCGCTGTGGCTTCCTCGGCCTGCTCCACATGGAAATTGTCCAGGAGCGTTTGGAACGCGAATTCGATCAGGATCTGATTACCACAGCGCCGACGGTCGTCTACGAAGTAGTGATGCGCGATGGTTCGGTCATCGAGATTGAAAACCCAGCCAAACTGCCCGACCTCAGCAAAATTGAAGAGGTTCGCGAACCGATCATTACAGCAACGATTTTTGTGCCACAGGATTTTCTCGGTAATGTCATCACGCTTTGTAATTTAAAGCGCGGCAATCAGGTCGACATGCATTACCACGGCCGTCAGGTCAAAGTGGTTTATGAAATGCCAATGGCCGAAGTAGTGATGGATTTCTTTGACAAGTTAAAGTCATGCTCGAAGGGTTATGCCTCGCTTGATTATGACTTTAAGGAGTACCGTGCGGCCGATGTGGTCAAACTCGATATCCTGATCAATAGCGAAAAGGTGGATGCGCTGTCGCTGATTGTCCACCGGGCCAACGCGCAGTACCGTGGCCGAGCACTCGCTGCAAAAATGCGTGAACTGATTCCGCGTCAGATGTACGACGTGGCGATTCAGGCAGCCATCGGTTCGCAGATTATCTCCCGGGAAAATGTCAAGGCCATGCGCAAGGATGTGCTTGCCAAATGTTATGGCGGAGATATCAGTCGTAAAAAGAAACTGCTGGAAAAACAAAAAGCCGGCAAAAAACGCATGAAGCAGGTGGGCAGCGTGGAAATTCCGCAAGAAGCCTTCCTTGCTGTTTTGCGTGTCGATAACTGAGAGCTCTAATGAACTTCGCTTTAATTCTTTTCGTATTACTGGTTTTTACTGGTGCGCTTTACGCGGTCGACGTTCTTAAATGCCGAAAACTGCGTGCCCAAAATGCCAAGGAACCGCTTTGGGTGGAGTGGGGCGCCAGTTTTTTCCCCGTTATCCTGATTGTTTTTGTGTTGCGTTCTTTTCTGTTCGAGCCCTTTAAGATCCCTTCAGGCTCAATGATCCCGACCTTGCTGGTCGGCGACTTTATTCTGGTCAATAAATTCACCTATGGCATTCGCCTGCCGGTGATCAATAAGAAGATTATTGACATCAATTTGCCTCACCGTGGCGATGTGATGGTTTTCCGTTATCCGGAAGATCCATCTCTGGACTATATCAAGCGAGTAGTCGGTTTGCCGGGTGATACAGTGGCCTATCAAAATAAGCGTCTGACCATTAATGGTCAAGCCGTTGAAATGAGCAAAATCACGGATTATCTGCATCCGGAACGTTTGTACTATTCGGAGCAATATCAGGCCAACATGGGGGTCGAACATCGCTTGCTCAATGATACCGATGCACCGGCCTTCATTCCCGATGTTGGGCGCTTTCCGTATCGCGAAAACTGCACTTACAATGCAACTGGCGTCATTTGCAAAGTCCCGGCCGGCCACTATTTCATGATGGGCGACAATCGCGACAATAGTCGCGACAGCCGCGCTTGGGGTTTTGTGCCTGAACAAAATATTGTCGGCAAAGCATTCTTCATCTGGTTGAACCTGAGTGATCTCAGCCGGATCGGTTCATTCAAGTAAGGAGAAATGATGAAATATCAACGCGGCGTAGCACTTTCTGGCTTGATTTTCTGGGGCATTATTTTCTTCCTTGTTTCTGTGCTCGGCATGAAAGTATTGCCCAGCATCATTGAATATTACAAAATTCAAAAAGATACTAAGGTCGTTGCGGCACAAGCGGCTCCAGAGGCGACCGTAGCCGATATTCGAAATGCTTTTAATAAATTTGCGGACATCGACTACCTTGAATTCAAGGGCGACCAACTTGATATTTCCAAGGATAACGGCAAGATTGTCATCGAATTTGCTTATGAAAAGCGCATTCCTCTTTTTATGAATGTCAGTCTGCTCATTGAGTACAAAGGGTCGACCGCTGGACAGTAAAGCATGAGCGCATTGTCTGTTGCCGAAAAGCTGGGTCACTCTTTTTTGGATCAGAAACTTCTGCGCACGGCGCTGACTCACCGCAGTTTTGGTACGCCGAATAACGAGCGACTAGAGTTCCTCGGTGATGGCATTCTAGATTGCGTCATTGCTGCCGCCTTGTTTCACCGTTTTCCTGAATTGCCGGAAGGCGATCTCTCTCGCCTACGCGCCAATCTTGTTCGTCAGGATGCATTGCATCGCTTGGCAATTGGTTTAAATATCGGTGAATCTCTGCGCTTGGGTGAAGGTGAATTGAAAAGTGGTGGCGCCCAGCGCCCGTCGATTCTGGCTGATGCGCTTGAAGCCTTGCTCGGCGCCATTTATCTCGATGCCGGTTTTGAGGCGGCGTATAAGGTGATCGCTAATCTCTACCAACCATTGCTCAATGAACTGAAGCCGGGGCAGGTTGAGAAAGATGCCAAAACCAGTTTGCAGGAATGGCTGCAAGGGCGAAAAAAACCTGTACCGCGCTACCTTTTGCTTGAAGCGACTGGCGCTGCCCATGAGCAGCGCTTCGAGGTGGCTTGTGAAATTGATAATCCCCGCTTGCGTACCATCGGTCACGGCGCCAGTCGCCGTATTGCCGAGCAGGTTGCTGCCGACAAGGCATTGAAAGAATTAAAAGCATGAAGAAAATCCGTTCCGGTTACATCGCGATTGTTGGTCGCCCGAATGTTGGCAAATCGACCTTGCTGAATCGCTTTGTCGGGGAAAAAATCAGCATCGTTTCACGCAAGGCGCAGACGACTCGGCACCGTATTACCGGTATTGTCACTAATGACGACGCGCAATTTGTCTTTGTCGATACGCCGGGATTTCAGACCAAGTATTCCAACGCCCTAAACCGGGCGATGAATCGTGGTGTGACCCAAACTTTGGGTGACGTCGATCTCGTGCTTTTCGTCATTGAGGCGGGGCGTTACGACGCCAAAGACCAAGCGGTGGTCAAGCTGTTGCCGAAAGATCGGCCAGTCATTCTGGTCATCAACAAGACCGACCAGTTGAAAGAACGCAATGCCTTGTTGCCCTTCCTGGCCCTCGTTTCTGCCGACTATGATTATGCCGCCATCGTGCCGATCAGCGCGACTAAAGGCCGGCAGACCGATGAATTGCTCTCCGAGGCACGTAAACATCTGCCCAATGAAGGCTTGATGTTCCCAGAGGATGAGCTGACGGATAAGAGCGAGCGTTTTCTCGCCAGCGAATATATTCGTGAGAAGGTTTTTCGCCTGCTTGGTGATGAGATTCCTTACGCCACCACGGTTGAAATCGAGAAATTTGAAGTTGAAGGGGATCTGCGCCGGATTTTTGCCGCAATCGTCGTCGACCGCGACGGTCACAAAGCGATCGTGATTGGCAAGGGCGGGGAGACGCTCAAACGGATTGCCAGCGAAGCGCGTCAGGATATGGAGCGCCTGTTTGGCAATACGGTTTATCTCGAGATATGGGTCAAGGTCAAATCTGGCTGGAACGATGACGAGCGTCTGCTGAAGAGCCTCGGCTACGAATGAACCTGCGGAGCAAAGTCGACGGTCAGCCGGCCTACGTTTTGCACACATCCCCATTCCGGGAAACCAGCCTGATTGTTGAAGTGTTTTCCCGCGATTTCGGGCGCATGGCTTTACTGGCGCGCGGGGCCCGCCGCCCACGTTCAGCCATTCGTGGCTTGCTGATGGGTTTCCAGCCACTTGAAATTGGCTGGGCCGGTAAAGGCGAAGTATTAACGCTAATGAAGGCTGAATGGCAGGGTGGCCAACCCTTGCTGGCCGGTGAAGCCCTGTTTTGTGGCTATTACCTCAACGAATTGCTGATGCATTTACTCCCCCGCGAGGATGCGCACGAGCGTCTTTTTTCGCGCTACGCTGAAATGCTTGCCCGTTTGGGTGTGGATCCCAGCGGTAAAGTTCGCGAAGCTGATTTGCGCCGCTTTGAGAAAGCCTTACTTCAGGAGTTAGGTTACGGCTTGACGCTGAATCATGACAGTAACGGCAATATTATCTTGGCCGATGCCTATTACACCTATCGGATGGAACAAGGCCCTGTTCGTTTGGAACATTCGGAAGCATCGGCTCAAGTTGTCCGGGGCAAAACCTTGCTTGATCTGGAGGCCGAAGACTTCTCCGATCCACGCTCGCGAATTGAGTCTAAGCAGTTGATGCGCACCTTGATGGCTTATTATCTGGCCGGCAAAGAACTGGAAACACGCAAAATATTCAGGGAGTTACAGGAATTATGATCGAGCTCGGCGTAAACATTGACCACATTGCTACGCTGCGCCAGGCGCGCCGCACTTATGAGCCGGATCCGGTATGGGGTGCGGTTGAGGCGCATCTTGGTGGAGCTGATGGCATAACCGTACATCTGCGCGAAGACCGCCGCCATATTCAGGATGCCGATGTGCGTCGCCTGCGCGAACTGACTCAGGTCAAGCTCAATTTCGAAATGGCCGCGACCGACGAAATGGTCGGTATAGCCTGTGATCTGCAGCCGGAAATGGCGATGCTGGTGCCGGAAGGGCGGCACGAAGTCACTACCGAAGGCGGTCTTGATGTTCTGGCTCAGGAGGCGCGACTAAAGGAAGTTATTGCTCGTTTGACCAACGCCGGCATCATGACCAGCGTTTTCATCGATGCCGAGATGCCGCAAATCGAAGCGGCGGCACGCATTGGCGTCCGTGTTTGCGAAATCCATACCGGTCCATACGCGCATGCCTTTCACGCGCTTGGCCGCGATGCCGAGGCGCCGGCAGTCGTCGCTGAATTGTACAAGATACGTCTGGCGGGCCAGCGCATTCGCGCGCTCGGTATGCGCTTCAATGCGGGCCATGCGCTCAATTATTACAACGTTCAACCGGTGGCTCGACTTGCTGGTATTCGCGAATTGCATATTGGTCACGCTATTGTCAGCCGTTCCATATTTGTTGGTCTGCGCGAAGCTGTGCGCGAAATGAAGCAACTGATGCGTGAAGCGGCCGAGCGCGGCGAATGATTTACGGAATTGGCACTGACATTGTTGCCGTCAAGCGCCTGCAGGGCATGTGGGAGCGTCATGGGGAAAAGGCTTTACAGCGCTTGCTAGCTCCCCAGGAAATGTCTGACTTTGCCCAAGCGTCCGACAAAGGGCGCTTTCTCGCCAAGCGCTTTGCCGCCAAAGAAGCTTTTAGCAAGGCGCTTGGCACAGGAATCCGGCCGCCGGCTGTCTTGTCGGCGATTGCCGTCAGTCACGACGAGTTGGGTAAGCCCATCCTGGTTTGCTACGGTCAACTGGCAGAAATGATCAAAAACCAAACTTTAATCGCCCACATTTCTCTGAGCGATGAAGCAGACTACGCCATCGCCTACGTCATTCTGGAACGCCCATGATGCAACTCGCCCTCGGCCCGCTGATGATCGACATCGCTGGCACGCAACTGACCGATCTCGATCGTCAGCGCCTCAGCCACCCATTAGTTGGCGGCATTATTATGTTCAGTCGCAACTACGCCAATCCGGCGCAATTATCCGAGTTGACCGCAGCAATTCATGCCTTGCGCACTCCGGCGCTGCTGATCGCCGTTGATCACGAAGGGGGCAGGGTGCAGCGTTTTCGTGAGGGCTTCACCCGCTTGCCGCCGATGGCTGCACTTGGGCGCCTTTGGGATGAACAACCCGAGGTGGCACTGATCGCGGCTAGTCAAGTGGGCTACGTGCTGGCCGCCGAGCTACGTTCGCGCGGTGTTGATTATTCCTTTACGCCGGTGCTTGACCTCGATTACGGTCCGTCGCGAGTTATCGGCGACCGTGCTTTTCACCGTCAGCCGGCAGCGGTTGTTGCCCTCGCCGGGGCGCTAGCGGATGGCTTGCGCCAAGGTGGCATGGGTTCTTGCGGCAAGCACTTCCCCGGCCACGGCTATGTCATTCCGGATTCGCATGTCGAACTGCCGGTTGATGATCGTAGCTTGGAAGCGATGCAGGAGGACCTCACTCCCTATCGCCAGCTCAGTCTTGATGCGGTAATGGCCGCACACGTAATATACGATTGTATGGATTGCAATACAGCAGTATTTTCAAATAGATGGATTGATTATCTAAGAAATAACATTAAATTTAATGGGGTGGTTTTTACTGACGATTTATCGATGGCTGGGGCGGGTGTCGTCGGTGGCATGCTCAATCGGGTCGATACAGCTTATCGCGCCGGATGCGATATGTTGCTGGTGTGCAACAGCCCGCACTCAGTCGGTGATGTGCTCAATAATTGGCAGCCCGACGTCGACCTCGCCCGGGGAAAGCGGGTGGAACAGTTGCTCCCGCAACAACCCGCCAAGGATTGGGTAGCGCTGCAATCCGATCCTGTCTATGTGGCTGCACAGCAGACAATTGCTCGGCTAAACGCCTGAGCTCGTTTAAACGCCCGAAATGAAAACGGGCAGCCCAGGCTGCCCGATCATTGCACCGCAAAACCGCAGATTACTTGGCGCGGCCTTTGTATTCGTCGGTACGGGTGTCAATTTCGATCTTGTCACCAATATTGACGAAAGCCGGAACCGGCAGTTCAAAGCCACTGGCCAACTTGGCTGGCTTCATGACCTTGCCTGAGGTGTCGCCCTTGACGGCTGGTTCGGTGTAGATTACTTCACGAACCACGCTATTCGGTAGTTCTACCGAAATAGCCTTGCCGTTGTAGAAAACGACTTCACAAGCCAAGCCATCTTCAAGATATTTAAGTGCGTCGGTCATGCTTTCGGACTCGACTTCGTACTGTTCGTAGTCGGCATCGACGAAAACGTACATCGGGTCGGCGAAGTAGGAGTAGGTCACTTCCTTCTTGTCGAGCTGGACGAGTTCAAACTTGTCATCAGCCTTATAGACGAATTCAGAACCAGCTTCGGTCAACAGATTCTTGAGCTTCATTTTGACAACAGCCGAATTACGGCCGGACTTGTTGTACTCGGCCTTTAGGACGACGAGTGGGTCGGCACCAACCATGATTACATTGCCAATGCGGAGTTCCTGTGCGGTCTTCATTCGGGATTCCCAAAAATCTGAAAAATAAAAGCCTTGGATTATACCTTGATGACACAGAACTTGACGAGTGCGTTGGCGAGATCAGGATTATTTGCCAGTTGGCGAGCCCATTGCGCGCTGTGTTCGCTAATTTCCGGCCTGGCCTGCAGGAAAGTGCCCCAGGCCTGGCGCAGACTGCCACCAGAATTCCATGCTTTATGGAGGTCGACCGAAATATCCCTTGCCGCCGGACTCAAGCCCGTCGCGTAGTGCTCAAGAAACGCCGTCAGCTTAATTAAATGCGCCGCATCTTCCTGCCGATAAATCTGCCAGATAAACGGCTTGCCAGCCCATTGCGCCCGGACAAAAGAGTCTTCGCCACGAATAAAATTGATGTCGCAACGCCATAGAAGGCGATCAAAATCGTCCTGCGATAGAAAATCGAAGGGGCGAATACTGAGTTTTCCATACTCCCACGGTCCGCTGCCGCCCAAGTGTGCCATTACCGCCGTCGTTGGCTGGCCGGGCGCAACGTGTAGCCGAACGGCAGTGGATGACTCGGCTAGCACATCAAGCAATTCACTGACGGGTGCAGTTTCATAGCAAAACAAACTGACCTCAAGAGCATCGTCACTGGCGTAATGGGCGGTTTCCGCATCTCGTTTGTCGAGTAAAGCCGACTCCCGCAACAAGCCACCACTAGCCGCCGAAAAGCCGGGGAAGAAAAAGTGTTTGACCAGTGGCAGGGAAGGGTGAGGCGACGCCATGCCGTGACAGCTCTCGGCCCATGCTTCAGCGGTTAGATATTCCAGATTCACCCAGCACGGTTTCGGCGAGACCTGCGCCATTTCTTGAAGATAAAGGGGCGGCAATTCGCAAGCGAAGGCTTCGATAATTACCTCTGCAACCCGGTCGACCGCAGCATTTTCTGTCCAATGACGAATTTCAATGCTCAGACAAGTTTGATTGGCCAGCAAAACATCGATAGCGGGGCAAAACGGTTTCAGGCTATTCAGGTCATCCAGCCATAGCCTAACCTTTTTGCCATGCTCGTTAGTCAACTGCCGGGCAAGTCGCCAGCAGACGCCGATGTCGCCGTAGTTATCAATAACCCGGCAAAAGATGTCCCAATGAAGCTGCATGGGTGCCATGCTAACATCGCCGCCATGCCTGCCTTTAACGACCCCCAAGACTGCACCGCCTGCCCACGCTTGGCCGGGCACCTCGCCACCATTCGTCAGCGCGATCCGGATTGGCACGCGCTCCCCGTTCCCGCTTTTGGTTCGCTGGATGCTGAACTCCTTGTGGTCGGCCTAGGCCCCGGTGAAAAAGGGGCCAATCGTACCGGTCGCCCGTTCACCGGCGATGTCGCCGGTGAGCTGCTTTATCCAGCACTAAATCGTTTCGGTTTTGCTAGCAGCGCCGACCCTTTGGCTGCAGATAGCTGGGCCAATCCAGCCATGATATTGAATAACTGCCGGATTACTAATGCCGTGCGCTGCTTACCGCCTGCCAACAAGCCGGTGACCGCTGAAATCCGCCAGTGCAACGCCCATTTGCAGGCCGAACTCGCCGCCATGCCGCGCCTGAAAGTGATTGTTGCGCTTGGCGCCATCGCCCATCAGGCCTTGCTCTGGGCCTACGACCTCAAGCTCAAGAACCATGTCTTTGGCCATAATGTCACGCACACTTTGTCGGACGGCCGTTTGCTGGTTGATAGCTATCACTGCAGTGGCTACAACTGGCGCACTGGCAGGCTTTCGCGGGAGAGCTTCGAAGCCGTCTTTGCTGGCGTAAAAGCGCATCTCGATTAACTTGTTCAAGTCATGAGTTTTGATGCCAAGGCATTCCTTGCCTCGCTGACCGAATTGCCCGGCGTTTACAGGATGCTTGGGATTGGCGGAGCCGTGCTCTATGTTGGCAAGGCCAAAAATCTTAAAAAACGGGTAGCGTCGTATTTTCGCGAAAATCTCACCAGCCCGCGCATTGCACATATGGTCAGTCAGATCGTCGCCATTGAAACAACGGCAACGCGGACCGAAGCCGAAGCGCTGCTCCTTGAAAACAACCTGATCAAGTCGCTGGCGCCACGCTACAACATCCTGTTTCGCGACGACAAATCCTATCCTTACATTGTCGTCACCAAAGGCGCGTTTCCCCGCCTCGGTTTTTATCGGGGAAACCCGGATCGCAAGGCCGATTACTTCGGCCCCTATCCCTCATCGTGGGCCGTCCGTGACAGCATTCACCTGTTGCAGAAGATGTTTCGCCTGCGTACCTGCGAAGACACTGTTTTTTCCAACCGCTCACGCCCTTGTCTGCTTTTCCAGATCAAACGCTGTAGCGGCCCTTGTGTCGAGCACATCTCGGCGGAGGATTACGCCAGCGATGTACAACTCGCTGCCATGTTCCTGCTCGGCAAACAGCACGAGGTCAGTAAACGGCTAACCCAGTCGATGGAAGAAGCTTCCAATCGCCTGGCTTTTGAACAGGCGGCAGTGTTTCGTGACCAGATTCAATCCTTGCGCCAGGTGCAGGAAAAACAATTCGTATCGAGTAGTAAAGGTGAAGATGTCGACATCGTCGTTGCCTTGCAGGAGGCCGGACAATTGTGCGTCAACATTGCAATGGTCCGGGGGGGCCGGCATCTTGGTGATCGCCCGATGTTTCCAAGTAACGTCGGTGAATCCACAGTGGCCGATGCGGTGGCTGCATTCATCCGCCAGCATTACGCCGCCCACCCGGCGCCAGCCAGGCTGCTCGCATTGCCACTTCCTTCAGAAGATGAAAAGGGAGAAGCCGAAGCCTCTTTAGCCCAACTAGCCGGTCGCCACGTCCCGATTCTGGAAGCCTATTCGCTTTTCAATAAGGCCTGGGTGGACATGGCGCTGCAAAATGCCCAGTTAGCAATTCTGGCGCGCAATCAGGCCACCGCCCAACAAGAACATCGCCTGACTGCTTTGCAAGAAGCGTTGCAGTTACCGGAAGCCATTTCCCGGATTGAGTGTTTTGACATCAGCCACACCCAAGGCGAAGCAACCGTTGCTTCTTGCGTGGTCTACCAGGGAAATGGCATGAAAAAAGCGGATTATCGCCGTTTTAACATCCGCGACATTCAGCCCGGCGACGATTACGCCGCCATGCGCCAGGCCGTTAGCCGGCGCTACGACAGCATTGCCGCCGGGGAGGGCGTTGCACCCGATCTGATCTTGATCGATGGCGGCAAAGGTCAGGTAAGTTCAGCCTTCAGTGCCTTGGCCGACCTCGGCTTGAGTCATCTGCCGATGCTTGGCGTTGCCAAAGGGGAGGGACGCAAAGCCGGCCTAGAAACTCTCATTTTCCCGAGTGGGTGCGATCCGCTACAATTGCCGCCGAACCACCCGGCGCTGCATCTAATTCAGGAAATTCGTGACGAAGCACATCGTTTTGCCATCACCGGCCACCGCGCCCAACGTAGCAAAGCAAGAAAAACCTCAAAGCTCGACAGCCTGCCCGGTATTGGCCCGGCGCGACGAAAAGCATTAGTCGCCCGTTTTGGCGGTCTGGCCGGCGTTCTCGCAGCCAGTGCAGATCAACTGGCTGAAGTAAGCGGCATCAGCCAAGAGATGGCCGATAAAATTTATTCTGCACTACACTAAGACATGCCTTTCAACTTACCTATTCTCCTGACCTGGCTGCGCATCGTCGCGATCCCGCTGATGATCACGGTTTACTTCCTGCCACCAGGCTGGGCACAGCCGCATGAACGCGACCTGATCGCCACCCTGATTTTCGTTGCCGCCGCCTTCACGGACTGGGCGGATGGCTATTTAGCCAGGAAGCTCGACCAAACCTCAGCCTTTGGCGCATTTCTCGATCCTGTTGCTGACAAACTGATGGTCGCAGCCGCATTGATAATTCTCGTTCAACTGGGCCGAGCTGATGCGATTGTCGCCACCATCATTATTGGCCGGGAAATTACAATTTCCGCCTTACGCGAATGGATGGCCAAAATAGGCGCATCAAAAAATGTCGCTGTTTCCATGCTGGGCAAGGTCAAGACGGCAGCACAAATGCTTGCCATCCCCGCGTTGCTTTACTCCGCCCCCTTATTCGGGTTTGATCTCCGGCTTGTCGGTAACTGGTTGATTTGGATAGCCGCCTTGCTGACACTTTGGTCAATGGGCTACTACCTGCAGATGGCCTGGCCAGAAATCGCCAAGCGGAGTGCAGAAAAATAAGTGAAGGATGTTGACAAGATCGCCGGCTAATCTATAATGCGCGCTCTGTTTGACGCGGCAGTAGCTCAGTTGGTAGAGCGCAACCTTGCCAAGGTTGAGGTCGAGAGTTCGAGACTCTTCTGCCGCTCCAGTTTTACAACGAAATTAAATTTTCGTTTAGCATTAAATAGTAATTTGGCACGGCGCGATAGCAAAGCGGTTATGCACCGGATTGCAAATCCGTGTAGGTCGGTTCGACTCCGGCTCGCGCCTCCAGCTCTTTGCAGCACAAGGCTTGGCGGCCATTGGGACATTTTTTCAATCCTATGCGGATTCGGAGGATGTTACCCATGCAAATCAACTACAAAACCCCCCAAACCGTGGCCGAAATTGCCACTGTTTACCTGTCACTCACTCCGGTGCGCGACCCTGTTTTAAAATCCCGTATTTCCTTCTGGATTGATCGCCACGGCGATAAGCCGCTGGCTGATTTAAGCCCCGACGACGTCGACGCCGTTTTGGGCGAACTCGAAACCGTCCCTAACCGGTATGGCAAAATAAAATCCGGCCCGACGGTCAACCGTTACCGGATGGCGATGCAATCACTGATCCGCTTCGCCCGGCAAAAGCGCCTGCTGCCGCGAGGCTGGATTTCCCCTTTCGCCGATATTCCGCAGCATAAAGAAAACCCCGGCAAGGTGCGTTTTCTGACGCCGGACGAGGAGCAGCGCCTGATGGACGCGGCCCGGCTGCAATCCTGGGTGCTGTTGCCGCTCCTGATCCGCCTGGCCATCGTTACCGGCCTGCGCCGTGGCGCGTTGCTCGATTTGCGCTGGGGCGATCTTCTCCTTGATGGCGATTCCCCTCGCGTAAAGGTTGAACGCACCAAAAACGGCGATTCTCACGTTTCGCCGATTACGCCTGATCTAGTTGCCGAATTCAAACGGATGCGCCGGATAAAATCCACTGAAACTGACCTGATCTTTGTCGGCAAGCACCTTCACACTGCGCATGACTTCCGGCACGGTTTCAATGCCGCCTGTGAGATGGCCGGGATAGCAGGTGTGACCTTCCACACGCTGAGGCACACAAGCTGCTCGCGCTTGGCACAGGCTGGCGTGGACATTCTGGCGATTGCTGAACATGCTGGCCATCGCTCTTTGAGCATGACGCGGCGCTATTCGCACCTGTGTATCAAGGGCCGCGCCAATACGATCAATAGCGTGTTTGCGTGATGGGGGCAGCCATGACAACCGGACAACAAACGATTAATCTTCTGCGTAACCAGATGGCCAGCGCCGATTTGCGCGAAATGACGCCTGAGCAGCTTCGCCAGTTTGAAGAACTTTGTTACCACTGGCAGCGGCTGGCCTGTAGCGAGTCGGTGCAGCGCAAAGGCCGCGCCAATACGGTCAACCGCGTTTTGTGTGAAGGGGCAAACCATGGCTAATATTAAGGCCGCACCAACACCACCAAAACGTCGCGGACGTCCGCCAAAGCAGGCCGCCCCAACAATACCGAGTTGCTTTCATCACATGGATGATCGCGCCCGAAAGGCAATCGACCGCGCCGCCAAATTAATGGAAGAAAGCGCGGTTTATCGAACTGAGGCGATGAATCACCCAAATACAATAAGAACTTATCTTAAATTCAAATTGGCGCCGCTTGAGCATGAGGAGTTGCACGCTATTTGGCTCGATGTTCGAAACCACATAATCGCTTTTGAGCGCCTGGCGTCTGGCAGCCTGACGCAAGCGAACGTCTACCCTAGAGAGGTTGTAAAGGCTGCCTTAAGACACAACGCGGCAGGCTTGGTGCTTGCCCATAATCATCCGTCTGGTGCGCTTGAGCCGTCCCGTGCTGACGTTATGCTTAATGAATCGCTGCTAGCCGTCTTGGCGTTAATTGACGTAAAAATAATAGATCATTTCATCGTAGCTGGAAACAGCGACCCGCTATCGTTTAAGGAGCGCGGCATTTTTTAAATCGAGTACGCCAACCCCTAGCCCGGCCAGGCGAAAAGCGGATTCCTTCACCGCCTGGGGTTGGCCCTAATTGAAGGAAGCGCTAGAAGGGTGCGTATGAATCAAACAGAAAAACTCGTTCGTGAATTTGGCAAACAAACACGAATAAAGACGGAAGATGCAGCAAAAAAACTTGGCGTTTTCATCGACCGGAAGTTTTTAGATAAAAGGTTTGCTGTTGACTGGTTTAAGGCGATTCTTCAAGCCGAAGACGTTGATAAGATTATCGATTTTTATGACGACGTGGCCAAACAGATCAAAGGTTCTTCTCGCGATCAAATGGGGATAGAGTTTTGCCTAAATACTTGTCGGGGTGGCTTCTCACAGGTCGACGGCGGCGATTACGGCGGGGCGCTCGAAACATTTGGATTGGTTAGATCGGTCCAAGGTTATCTTTTGAAAAATGACTACCGAAAAATGTTTTCAAAACTTGGGAGCAACGGCGGTAAATCAAAAAATGCTCCGATGAACCGCGTTAAAACCCGATTGATTGAACTATTTCAGCAAGGCGGCAACTGGAAAAATCCACGGCAAGCATCAAAGAAACTGGAGAATAAAGCTAAAGAATTTGCCAACGAAGAGGGCACGCGCTTTACAACGGATGACATCGCCGGCCGTCTGTATGGATGGTTCTTGGCGGCGAACAAGAGTTCTATGTCTGACGGCTAGACATAGTATTTCAAACGGCTAGGAAGCATTTTTTCATACAACCAAGTTCCTTATCCTCAAAAGCGTCCCAAGCCGCCAAGCCGGACGCTACTTTTGAGGAGATTTAAATGGAACAAACCAAACCTTGTGATTTTTTGCCACTTAAAACGTGGTTTCTCGAATACGGCCAGCCCGTGTTCAAATCCGCCAAGTTGCTGCACTATCACAGCCGGCCGATTCAGAAGGAATTGATCGAAGCCGGTGCAATGGCAAAAGTCGGTGTGAATATTTTCATTCACAAAACCCGATTCTGGCCGGAATACCAAAACATTATCGCTGGCACC
>Ga0136636_10000081_pt1 | contig 35051 bp, 35 predicted proteins | sample AntDrymUQ8522106_2_FD_104653 | JGI IMG/M metagenome (GOLD analysis project Ga0136636, IMG submission 104653) | Polar desert sand microbial communities from Dry Valleys, Antarctica - metaG UQ852 (21.06) | ecosystem: Environmental > Terrestrial > Soil > Desert | place: Antarctica: Dry Valley... | reverse complement strand
TCCCAAAAAAAATGCAATGCGCTCTTGCAAGATAAGCTGCCCTAGCCCCGATAGCAGCGAAAAGCCCGCAGCAGCGGAGTGAAACGCAGCGCGTGGACTTGTAGTGAATAGCGGGAAAAAGCTTCTATTATTCAAACCGCATGGCTTTAACGGGGGAAATTTTGGTAATAATATAAGAAGGGATCAACAAAACCAGCAGGCAAATTAACATAGTGCCTACATTGAGCGCGAGAATGTACATCCAATCCAGATAAACCGGCGCTTGATTGACATAGTAATTTTCGGGGTTAAGTTTAACGACACCAAAGTATTGCTGGATGAGTATTAACCCGATTCCGATCACATTGCCAAAAAACAATCCGCGCGCTATAAGGTAAAAGGCGTTGTAAAGAAAAATTTTGCGTACCGACCAATTGCCGGCGCCTAAAGCTTTGAGGATTCCGATCATCTGCGTTCGCTCGAGGATTAGCACCAATAATGCCACGACCATATTGATTGTCGCAACCACGATCATAACGATCAGAATCACGAGGATATTGAAGTCGAACAACTGCAGCCATTCAAATATATAGTAGAACTTTTCGGCAATGGTTTGCGTATTGAGCGTAGAACTCGTTTGCTTGTAGACTTCTTCTCCTTTGGTTTTGATCTCATTGAAATCGGCTACAAACACTTCGAAAGCACCTACCTGATCGGGTTGCCATTTATTGATGCGCTGGATATGCCTGATATCACCAATAAGATAAGCCGCATCAAATTCCTGAAAACCTGAATTATAAATTCCGGTGATCTCAAAAACACGCAGGTTGGGCAACTGTCGCGTATCTTCCTTCATAAAAAAGGTGTTGAACTTGTCGCCCACTTTCAGGTGGAGTCGGTTCGCGAGATATTGCGAAATCAAGACTTGCGCATTAAGTTCATGCAACAAATCGGGTAGTTTGCCTGCTACTATGTACTCTTTTATATTATCCCATTTGTAATCTTTACCGACACCTTTAAAAATGATTCCTTCGAAAGCATTTTCGGTGCGGATAATCCCAGCTTTCCCTGCGACAGCCTGGATATGGCTGATACCATCAACGGTTTTAAATTTCGGATAAAAATCCTGTTGCGTAGAAATTGGCGTTACACTGCCTTGCGACTGATTGTCGTCGTAATTGGAAATGATAATATGCCCGTTGAAAGCGGAAACTTTTTCGCGAATTTTCTGCTGCAATCCAATTCCGGTTGCAACCGAAAGTATCATCATCACCATTCCGATTGCAATGGCCGAGATCGCAATTTTTATAATTGGTGCAGAAATAGTACTTTTACGGCCTTTAGCAGTAATAAGTCGTTTGGCTATAAAATATTCCAGGTTCAAGATGGCGCTTCTAAGTTTGTTTGTCAAAAGTACAGCTTAGATGTGAATCTACCGAATTTGGAACATCTAATTATAATTATGATTCCCAGCAGCATTACAAAAAGCCGATTTTTCCTCACTTACCAAAATCGGGTTTTCGGACTATCAATTGTCGTCTCCATCTTAATGGCTGCGTGTAAAACACCACAAGCTGTGACTGGCTCGTCTATTCCGGCGCATACGATGGTAAGAAGCAAAATTAAATCGACTGAGTTTCTTACGGGCGCTGATAATATGGACAGCTACTTAAACCTGCTCCGAAATAAAAAGGTTGGCATTCTGACCAATCCCAGCGGACTTGTTTCTTTTGAATACGACTATACATTGACCGATTCTCTAAAACACACGCAACAATCAGGAAAAAAAATCGCGTTGATGCATATCGTAGATTTTATAGTTCAAAAGACGAAGGTCGACTTGGTTAAAATTTATGCGCCCGAGCATGGTTTTCGTGGCGAAGCTGCCGATGGTGAACTTATAGTAGACGGAAAAGACATCAAAACAGGATTGCCAATAATCTCACTATACGGCAACAGCAAAAAACCTACAAAAGATCAATTGTTCGGAATTGACGTACTGCTTTTCGACCTTCAGGATGTTGGCACACGATTTTACACCTATATCTCTTCATTGCACTATGTTATGGAAGCCTGCGCCGAAAACGACATACAGCTGGTAATTTTGGACCGGCCGAACCCAAACGGCAATATGGTCGACGGACCTATTCTCGAAAAACAATTTAGCAGTTTTGTAGGCATGCACGAAATCCCGGTATTGCACGGAATGACAATCGGGGAATATGCGCTGATGATCAATGGCGAAAGATGGCTAAAGGACAGTCTGCAATGCAAACTTAAAATTGTACCCTGCGAAAATTACCGTCGAGAAATGAATTACAGCCTTCCGGTGAAACCATCTCCGAATTTGCCAAATGACCAAGCCATCAACCTGTATCCGAGCCTTTGTTTTTTCGAAGGCACCAATGTGAGCGTTGGCCGCGGTACCGATAAACAATTTCAGATTTACGGTTCGCCATTCCTGACGGCCTATCATTGGTTCACCTTTACGCCGATGCCAAATGCAGGATCGAAAGAACCTCCGCAAAATGGAAAATTATGCTGCGGCGAAGATTTGTCACAGATTCCGAAAGTAAAACGCATTGAACTGAAATGGTTAATTGAAGCTTACCGCACGACCGAGCAACCTGAAAAATTCTTCAATTCCTATTTTACGAAACTCGCCGGAAGCAAGAAGCTGCAACAGCAGATCGAAGGCGGCATGTCAGAAGAAGAAATCAGGTCGACGTGGAAACCCGGACTCGTAAGATTTCGCGAAATGCGTAAAAAATACCTGATTTACCCCGATAGCTTTTTGGTGTTCAATTAAAGCGGCAGCCTTTTTTTCATTTCCTCGACAATATTGTAAGCGGCGGGGCAGATCGCGATATTCTGCAGAGTTAGATTCGCTATCTGCTGGAATTTCTTTCGGTCAGTGTGCGGGAATTCCCGACAAGCTTTCGGTCGCACTTCATAAATCATGCACGCATTTTCGGTGTCGAGGAAAGTACACGGCACATTTTGCAGTACATAGTCGTTGTCTTCATCTATGCGCAGGTATTTATCAATGAACTGTTGTGATTTTAGTCGCAGGTGTTTCGCAATGCGCTCGATATCGGCATCGGTAAAAAGTGGCCCGGTGGTTTTGCAGCAATTGGCACACGTCAGGCAGTCGGTCCGTTTGAATTCGTTGTCATGCAACTCCTGCATCACATAGTCCAGATTTTTGGGCGCCTTCTTTTTAAGCTTATCGAAATATTTTTTGTTTTCAATATGCGTATCTTTGGCTAACTTATTTAAAATATCGATTCGTGGAGTTGTCAATTGGACTGATGCTGATTCGCAGCAAAATTAATTAAAACTGAGATACGAATTACCGCATTAACAAAACAACGGATGAAAGACCTATTTGGAAAAGCCATACTCGATTATCAAACTGACAATTCGCCGGAAGACCTGATTACCGAAACATCGATTTCTGAAGAAGATGAGATGCAGGTCGCGTATTTGTTTCGGTCTTTTTCTGAGATGCCGCGAATTGAACAACAAGCGCTGCAACTCTCCAGTGGTTTCGTACTCGATGTGGGCTGCGGTGCGGGAAGCCATAGTTTGTACTTGCAAAATGAGAGAAAAATGGCTGTTACAGCGATCGATATTTCCGAAAATGCTATTAAGGCTTGTAAACTACGCGGTATAAAAGATGCGCGTGCAGTTGATCTCATGGCTTTTGAAAACGAGCGATTTGATACTATTTTATTGCTGATGAATGGCGCCGGGATGTGTGGACGGCTCAAGAATCTTCCGAAATTTCTTCGAAAACTCAAGTCTATGTTACGGGAAAACGGACAAATACTGTTGGACAGTTCGGATATCATTTATATGTTTGACGAAGATGAAGATGGCGGCAAATGGATTCCGTCGGAGCGCGAGTATTATGGCGAAGTGGTGTTCAACATCGCGTACAAAGGCGAGAAAGAAGTCGCTTTCGATTGGATGTATATCGATTTTAAAACCCTTCAGGATACTGCGAATGCAAACGGATTGCAATGCGAGATGGTTTGCGATGGTGAACATTATGATTATCTCGCCCGGCTGTATTAAGCAGTGCACAAATCAAAAACCTATATGGAAAACCAAACACTTGAAAAACTGCGCTATCCGATTGGACATTTTATTGCGCCGACGGTTTTTACGGCGACATACTTGATGGAGCAAATCGATTCGATTGCCTCGTTTCCCGAAAGACTAAAATCTGCAGTTTCAAATTTGACATAATCGCAGCTTAACACGTCTTATCGTGCCGAAGGCTGGACGGTCAGGCAAGTAGTTCATCATTGCGCCGATAGCCATATGAATTGTTACATTCGGTTGAAATGGGCTTTGACTGAAGAAAATCCGACAATTTAATACTATTTCGAAGACAGGTGGTCGGAAGGCTATGACAACCTTACAATGCCGATTGAACCTACGCTTTTGCTATTGGAAGGATTGCATTATCGTCTGTCATATCTTATGAAAAGCTTGACTGCCGAAGAACTCGAGAGGACATTTCAACATCCGGAAAATGGAAAAACATTCGCGCTAAAAGAGATCATTGGGCTTTATGCGTGGCATGGTCAACATAATCTGGCGCACATCACGGCATTAATCCAACGGAAACTTTGGTAATTGTATAAATTAATTGCGTTTATTCAAAATTCCGAAATCTTATCTTTATCGCATAAATTTAACCTAATTTAAAACTATGAAAATTTTTAGACTATGTACGCTTGCCTTGTTATTGTTTACTTTCAGTTGCTCTTCTGATGACGACAATTCAACAACTGAAAACGGAATCAATCATAGCGCCAACATCAAAACGACAGGCAGCAGTGCAAATGATTTTCTATCTGCGGCGAAATACCAATCGATTGTAGTTGAAGTACTTTATGTGGCTAATTTTCAACCTGCCCCACAAACCTTACTCAACCTGGAGCAATTCATGGAAAACCGGCTCAATAAACCCGGTGGAATCACGATCACACAGAGACAAATTGCAAGTCCGGGAACCAGCCCTTATGACATCAACGAGATTGTACAAATTGAAACAGTTACACGTACCAAATATAACAACGGGAATGTGCTAACATTGTATCTTCTTTTTATTGACGGAAAATCTAGTGGCGACACTGCGTCGAGTTTCACTTTAGGCACAGCTTATAGGAACACGTCGTTTGTTGTATTTGAGAATTCTGTAAAAGGCCTGAGTGATTCATTTGGTGAACCCGAACGCGCCGATCTTGAAACAACAGTGTTGCTGCATGAGCTTTGTCATTTACTTGGATTGGTGAACCTCGGATCCGCGATGCAAAACGAACACCTCGACGAAGCCCATGACAAACACTGCGATAACGAAAACTGTCTCATGTTTTGGAAAACAGAAAACAATACCGTTTTACAGATGATGCTTGGCGGAAACTTACCTCAATTGGATGCGAATTGTATTGCCGATTTACAGGCGAATGGGGGGAAATAAAATGGCCAAAAATTCCAAATCAATTTGGGGGTTCTCTATTTTAGACAAATAGTTTACTGAATCAAATTTGTCGTCGCCTTGATGTCGATTATTGCAGCGTGTAAAATATCGAGATCCTGCTGCGAATTGTAGGCATTGAGCGAAATGCGCAAAAAAGTACCGTGGTCAATTTTCATAACTGGAATTTCGATTTTGTATTCGTGATACAATAACTCTTTTAGACCTAGAATATCATTGGTCTTGATCGGAATGCTACACATTTGTCCTAAGAACTCGGAAGTGACCGGGCAAATGGGCTCTGTGCCGACAAGTTCGCAAAAACTGAGATAGTTATCCAATATCATTTTTTTACATTCAGCCGTTTTGGTTTTCCAATCGTTTATCTTTAAAAATTCAATTGCTGACGGTGCAGTCAGGAAAGCCGCAATATCGCGCGTTCCCTGATATTCGTGCCAATCGAGGAACTGGCTTTCACCGGGAACGACACTCTCAAAACCCCAACTCACTACTAGTGGGTCAATGTTGCCTTGAAACGATTTTTTCACATATAGGAACGAGGAACCTTTAGGCGTAAGCATCCACTTGTGAAGCGTTCCTGTGTAGAAATCGGGATTGAGCGCCATGATGTCCAAATCGATATGACCTGGCACGTGAGCGCCGTCGATAATAATTATTAGTCCGAGTGACCTTGCCTTTTCGCAAATTTCTTTTACCGGAAAGATCAATGCTGTAGCGCTTGAAATCTGATTGAGAAAAACGACTTTGGTTTTGTTGTTGTAGCCTTTCCAGAATTCTTCAAGCATTTGTTCTTTTGAAACTATGGGAAGTGAAATGTTTTGCCGGATGTATTTTGCACCAGACTTATTGCAGTAGAAATTCCACGTCCTGTCCATGGCACCATACTCATGGTTTGTCGAAAGGATTTCGTCACCAGGTTGCAGACTGAGGCTGCGCATCACAGTATTAATAGCTACAGTTGGATTGGTCGTAAAAAAGCAGTCATTTGGGGAACAGCCCACAAATTCGGCGAGCGCTTTTTTAGCAATCTTGAGATAGCCTTCGAGTTTTTTCGTAATAAACTGCACCGGTTCCCTTTCTAGTTCAAGTTGCCAAAACTGATAATTCTCAAAAACGGGTTTGGGACACGCACCGAAAGAACCGTGATTTAGATAAACGATTTCGGTATCGAGCAGAAATTGTGCTTTCATGTAGATTGATTTTGATGATCCAAATGTGTTAAATCCCAAATAACAATTATCAATGGGATATTATTCTTCGGTTAAGACCGCAATGGGAAGCCAACGTTGCACCCTTACATTTTTCCCGTTTTTTGTACCCGGAAGCCATTTAGGAGATGTTTCAAGAATTCGTCTGGCTTGTTCGCCCGTGCCAAAACCCGCATCGTGAATCACCCTTATATCGGATAATGCGCCGTCCTTTTCAACGACAAACGACAACATGATTTTATCTACCAGACCGCGAACATTGGGTGGCTTGAATTCTTGTTTGAATAATTTATAAAAGTTTTCGATGCCACCGGGAAAATCCGATTTGATGTCGACTATGGAGTCATTGTAAATTGTTCCTGTTGCAGTTGCTTGAGCATCTTGTGCCTGCACGATTTGAACACATATAAAAGCCGTGATTGCCAATAAAAGTCTTTTCATAAATTAAGGCATTAAGGTAATCGGCAAACTGTACTGAACCCGCACCGGTTTACCATTTTGCAACGCCGGGCTCCATTTGGGGCAGTTTGCTAAAATGCGAAATGCTTCCTCGGTCGTTCCGAAACCAATATCCTGAATCGCTTTCATTTCGGAAAGGCTGCCATCTTTTTCGACTACAAAGCTGATAACCATTTTTCCGCCTTTAAAAGCACGATCGCTTGGGACTTTAAATTTCTTTGCGACAAATATATAAAACGCCTCAGCTCCGCCGGGGAATTGAGGTTTTGTTTCTACACTGGCAACTTTGACTGCGTCTTCAGTCGCGTTTGGCAACGCATCATTTGCTGTACTTTCCTTTTCTTGATTGAAACTTTCACTTTGCTGTTTTTCGCTTTTATTAAAGACAATCGGGTATTTGATTTCAATGCTGATAGGTTTACCGCCGCGACTGGCTGGTTGCCATTTTGGAGAAAGTTTGAGCACCCTAATCATTTCTATGGCCGATTGAGAATCGATCATTTTGATTATCTTGATATTTTTAACGTCGCCATCGATATCAATCTTAAAGGCTGCAATCATTTTACCAGATTGGGTTACTTTGGAATTATCGAAGTTTTCATTTACAAATTTATTAAATTCTTCCATTCCGCCGTGATTGAATTTTGCTTCAATGCGGTCGCCATTTAAGTGAACTTCATCTTCTCCCTGGATTTGAGCTGACGATATATAAGGCAACAACGCAATCAAGAATAAAAAAAAGCACTTCATAGACTAAGGTATATTGAGGTATTTGTGTGTTTGTAAAGATACACGCCACTTTGGATTCTTCATCACATAATCGACGATTAGTGGTGTCATCTCTTGTTTTTTGCTCCATTCGGGTTGCAGAAACAGTATGGCATTTATATTTACTTTCTCGGCTTGTTCTTCTGCAAATATAAAATCATGTTTGTTGTAAATGATTACTTTGAGTTCGTGGGCATTATCATAGACTGTTTGTGTGGGCAGTTTATTTTTCTTTGGCGAGAGGCAGATCCAGTCCCAAGATCCAGTTAAAGGATAAGCGCCCGAAGTTTCGATATGCACTTTAAGGTTTGCCGATTTTAAGGTTTCTGTAAGTGGCGCCATGTCCCACATGAGTGGTTCGCCGCCAGTCACAACCACCGTATCGGCATAATGTTTAGCATGCGTTACTATTTGTGCGATATGGGTGGGCGGATGTATGTCGGCGTTCCAACTTTCCTTCACGTCACACCAATGACAACCTACGTCACAACCACCGATTCGGATAAAATAGGCAGCTGTTCCCGTGTGAAAACCCTCGCCTTGAATGGTGTAGAATTCTTCCATAAGCGGGAGCATGGTTCCTTTTTCGACAGCGGACTGAATTTCTTTTGCTAGCATTTTTTGTAATTAAAGTGCAAAGATAGCAAATAAGCGATTTAGAAGATGAAAGATTATCATGATCCGTAAGTCTTAGCCCTGATGGCAGTGGAAAGCCTTTTGCTGAGGCATTGCATTTTTTGCCGGCATAAAAAGGCGACCGAAGGAAGCCGTTTTATGATTTGCAAAAAAGCATTGGCGCGGAAAAGCTTGCAGCGGACAGCGGGAAATAGCTTCAAAAAAAAACCGACAGTGTAGACTGTCGGTTTCTAAAATTGAAATTGGATCCTTATCTTTTCAACTGTTTCAAAGAATCTACGGCGTATTGATTCGCCGGATCTAAGGCAAGCGTTTTATTGAAATATTCTCTGGCCTTGGCTTGGTCGGTATTTGCATAACTCGCAGCGATATTATTGTAAGCCTCGATGAATTTTATTTTGTTTTTGGTCACTTCTTCTTCGCCCTTTTCGGTTACAACTTTTAAATAATCTTCATAATATTTGATGATCATTGGTTCGTTTTCCAGCAACCTATTGGTTCTCGCGCGAAAGATATAAGCATCCTGCGTTGTTGGCGAAGCTTCAATAACCTTTCCGAATGCAGCATCGGCTTTTTGCAATGCTATTGCATCTGGTTTTGCAACATCTTTTCTGGTATTGTCATAATAGATCGAATTTCCAAGATAAAAATTGTCTAGCAGGTAATTTTTTGAAGTCGTATTTGTGGTTGCTATTTCATAGATAGCCGCAGCTTCTTTGAATAATTTTTGCTCGTAAAATTTCTTACCTACTTCACTCAGGTCGTTTGTCATTGTGATTTCCATATCCACAGATTTCTTGATGTCGGCTACTCCGGAAGTGAACATTGCTGCATCGACAGTTTTGGTTTCGGCATCGTTTGCTTTTCTGAGTTTCGCCAGTCCCAAATACATATGATCTCTTGCGATAATTTTGTTTGACGGATTGGCAATGAAGTCCTGCAATGATTTGATGGCAACATCTGTATTTCCGTTTTCATAAGCCGAATAACCTAGGTAACGTAATATTCTTGGATTCACTTTATCCAATTCCTTCATTTTATTGGCTTCCACTTCGAGTGCTTTGTAATCTTTAGCTAGAATCAAGAAATCGGCATGACGCATACGAGAAGTCAATGAATAATCGGTCAGGCTCATGTATTTCTCATAGTAACCTAGTGCTTTTTGAATGTATTCGTCGTATTTTTTTGGTTCGTTGTTTCCCCAGTAGTAATAGGTTTCCGCGAGTTCTCTGTAAACTGGTCCGTAATTCGGACTCGTTGCAATTACATCGTTATAAGCTTTTACAGCTTCGGTATAAGCTTTGGCTCCTTTGAGTAAAACACCCAATTGCATTTTTGCCCTAATTAACGAACTGTCGGTTTGGAAAGCATTTCTATAGGCTGCGTAGGCTTCATTTTGATTTTTATCACCATAAAAAGCGTCACCTAAAGTCATTTGAACATTGGCATCTGCCGCATTGGCAGCTTTTGCTCTTGCTAATATGGCGAGCGCCGCTTTGTAATCGGGTTTGTCAGCATTCATATATGCTTTTGCAATAGCGATATATTCTTCGGTATCTTTCTTCCTAATATCTTTGGTTGCGTTGACAAAATTAGCTTGTGCGGCGGCGGCATTGCTATGATCTAGTTCAATTTGGCCAAGACCGATATAATTTAATTTGCCGCCTTCACTTCCCGATAAACCTTTCTGAAAATAGATTTTCGCGGAATCTTCTATGTTCTGTTTTAGATATATGTTTCCTAGCAAGAAAGCTGCTCCTCCATTTCCTGGCTTTGCCTGAATAATAGACTTGAGCATTATTTTAGCTTTTTCATATTGCTCAGCATCGATTGCTTTTTTCGCTTGTTCTATATCCTGTGCCTGACTTACAGCTACTGTGGCGAGTAAGGCAAAGCTAACACTCTTCAATCTGTTCATGGTATTATTTTTAATTATTTTTTATCATTATTGATGTGATTCCGAATCAAGATTTTTCTTGAAGGAACCCGTATTGGAACCAGACCTGATTTCAATACAATTCGTTGTCCGGTTTCTCCTGCGATGAACGAGGCAAAGCCCATTCCGAGGCCCGAATAACCTTGACAATTGACGATGTACAAATCACGTGCCAAAGGATATTTGCCTTCTGCTATGCTGTTTTGTGTCGGAGCATAATACATATTATCGTTAGTATTCTTCACGCTGAGTACACTTATCTTATCCATAAAGGGATTCATACCCGGCATTGGCTGATAGATATAATTTACGCCGACAACTCCAATCATACCTTCATTTTCCGCAACATACTTTATAACTTCATTATTTGTCTTAAAGGAAAACACACCTTTTTCTGGGAGATTCTCTAATTCAGCGAGACTAGTAATATACCTTGCTGTGCTAGAATTTGGGTTGTCAAAAACCACCCCTTTGAATTTAGTCGAACCCTTTCCCTGCATGAAATCGATCACTTCCTGTAACGCAATTAAAGTATCTTTATTATTTCTATTGGTAATTAATGCAATGGCATCTTTAGCGAAAGGCGTTACTTTTGGCACCAACTTCCTCTTTTGAAAAACTTTGATTTCGTCTCCAGTAAGTTTTCTGGCAAGGACAGCAATGCGGGAACTGTCGTTGACCAAGGACTGTATCGCTTCTGCTTCCGACTTGGGTTCAATATTGATTTTAGCATTATATAAACTTTCAAAAACCTGAACTTGATCGTCAACAATAGGCGCCAATGTCTCATCGGCAATCACAGTTGTTTCGCCTTCAAGTATGGTTTCCCTTTTAGCATCCGCGTTTTTGCAGGTAAATGCTAAAAAGAGAAACGCGATAAAACAAAATATTTTAGTATATTTTCTCATTGCTATTTATTGGAATTAAAGAACCGCAAAAAACGTAAGAAGGAATATCCTATCAAAAGCAGACCGAATGCAATGCGATAATTCTGCTGCATAGCCAACGGGAATTTTTTCCAGAATATAATGATCAGCCCTAAAATAAGGTAAATCAAAAAAAACAAAATTCCTATAACGAGAAGAAATCGCTCTTTTAGCGATTTCTTCCTGAAATTAATAACTATTTGGTTGAGCATTATTCAGATTTTGGGATACTTATTGGCAATGAATAGTAAACCCTAACCTTTCTACCATTCTGCTCCCCCGGATTCCATTTTGGAGAAGCTTTCAAAACACGCATGGCTTCTTTACCTGTACCATATCCAGCATCTCGCAATACTACAATATCGGTAAGGGATCCGTCCTTTTCAACTACAAATTTCACGAAAACCTTTCCGCCAGGAAAGTCGTCATCTTCGGGAGCTTGATAGTTTCTTTGAATGTATTTAAAGAATTTCTCCATTCCGCCAGGAAAATCAGGTTTTACCTCGATACCCGCAGAGTTATAAATCGTATTATCTTCTTCAACAACATCTTTCGGTCCGTTTCCAACCGGCTCAACCGTCAATTCCGCATCAGGGTCACCTTTGATCGTTTCAGCCCCTAACTTTTTATCGACAATCTCTTTGATCTTTGGCGGTTCTTCTACCACTTCTTCTGCTTTAGCTACTACCGGTTTCACAAATTTAACCTGATCCACTTTCGGCGGCGGCGGCGGCGGCGGTGGAAGTTCTTCTTTTGGTTTCTCTTTCGGCGGTAATTTTATGGTAACAATTTTTTTATCCAGGCTTGCATCCTCAGTTTCAGCATCTGGAATTAGCTTCGCCAACATAGGTATACTAACCAAAAAGGCAAACACAATAGCTCCAAATATCAAAGCTCTGGTAGTAGTCTTTGTATTTGATTTACGCAAGTCGTACGCGCCATAGCTTTTATTACGTCCTTCAAAGACGATATCAAGCCATTGCTTTTTTAATAAATCTAATTTCATCTGTTTTCGTTTTTTTAAATTAGATTACAATTAAGGGGCGGCAGTTTCAGTTGCCGCAGGAGTTGTTGAATCAGCGCCTCCTTCTCCAATTAATTTTCTCTCTTCAGGACTATAGTCATTTACGATGGCATAAGTAGGAACATCGACTATAGCCATTTCATCGAGGATATCAATTAAATTTCTATAATTCGATTTTTTGCTCGGTTTTATGATAACGATTAATCCTTTGTCCTTATTTCCGGTGTATTGTATGACGCCTTGCTTTTGTTTTAGCAATTCTTTGCGAATCCCTTCCTTTCCGTAAGCGATGTTTTTAGGAGCAACTTTCGGCGTAGCCAATAATCCCATATAATACATCATCTTATTGTCGTCGCCAAGCAGAACGGTCATTGTTCGATTCTCGTCGACTTTCACATCCTTATTTTTTGTCGGATCATCGTCTTTATCAGGCAACCCCAAATCCATAGATTGCGGTTTAGACAAGGAAGTCGTCAACATAAAGAATGTGATCAGAAGGAACGCTAAATCTACCATCGCGGTCAAATCTACCGTTGAGTTCTGTTTTTTACTCCTTACTTTTTTACTGCCTTTCTTACCGCCACTATCGCCCGTATTTAATTCAGCCATTTCTGTTTATATTTTGTTAAAAATCTTTACCTCTTAAACCAGTTACCAAATTGAAACTGTTGATTTTCTGGTCTTGTAAAATATCCATGACCTTTTTAATAGCCGGATACTCTTCCTTTGCATCTCCTTTAATAGCGATCTGCAATTCCTTATCATTCACCTCAATGTTTGAAAGACGGGCATTCTGAATCCAGTCCGCCAATTGATTGTCGAGAGAATCTTTTGGGATACTGCTCTGCACGCCGGCTCTATTTCTCTCAGAACTTGTCATTGCAATGACGCTTTTAAGATTTTGGATTGGCACACCAAAACCTTCCATCAATGCAAATCTGCTTGCCTCTTCCTCAGTAAAAGTCACGCCATATTTTTGTCCCATTAACTCAAGGGTCCTTTTACGAACTTCCTTGCCTTTAAGATCAAAAAACACATTGCCTTTTCCTACTGTAATTGTAGCCAAATCCGTTTCGGGTAATTTTGTCTGTACCGTAGAGGCTGGTGTATCGACTGGAAGTGGTTCAGGCTGCTTTGCTGTAGCTGTCAAAATAAAGAAAGTAAGCAAAAGGAAAGCCACGTCGCACATCGCGGTCATATCGATAGATGTCGCCTTTTTGGACATTTTTACATTAGCCATATATTATTTTTTTAATACTCACTAAAAAACTCGTCGTGCCGTGTAGCACGGACTGTTTTCATGCAATATATCTAATTAATTTAGTTTTTTCCGCCTCTGAAACGTCTGTAGGTATTAACGATGGTGGATCCAGCCTCGTCAATTGAGTAAGTCAACGTATCGATTTTCGAAGTAAAGAAGTTGTATGCTACAATAGCCAAAGCCGAAGTTGCAATTCCCGTTGCCGTGTTAATCAAAGCCTCAGAGATACCGTTCGCAAGCAACGCCTGATCAGGCGTACCCGCAGTAGCCAAAGCCCCAAAAGCTTTGATCATACCTGTAACCGTTCCCAACAATCCTGCTAGTGTTCCTAACGAAACTAAAGTAGATAAGATTGTCATGTTTTTTTCTAACATTGGCATTTCCAAAGAAGTAGCCTCTTCGATTTCTTTATGAATAGTCTCTGATGCAGTCTCACTATCTAGACCTTCCGCTTTCACTTCCTGATATTTCACTAAAGCCGATTTAATAGAATTGGCAACCGAACCTTTTTGTTGATCACAGTTTTCTAACGCACCGTTAATGTCGCCTGTCGTAATATTAGCTTGCACTCTTTTCATGAACTGATCAAGACTACCTTTTCCCGCCGCTTTGCTAATTACCATATAACGCTCAAAAGAGAAAACAATAACCATTAAAAGTAATCCCATCAAAACCGGAACGATTGGACCTCCTTTATATACCATCGCCAAATAATTTCCAGGTAGTGGATGTCCTGTATTAACTCCGCCTTCAAAGTTCGAGCCCGCACCCATTATAAAATTCCAGATTAACCATCCTACGAAGATACATGCTACAATAACAATTCCCGAGAACATTCCACCTCCGTTTGAACTACTTTCTTGTTTAACGTTTGCCATTTTTTTTAATTTTAATAGTTTTAATTAATTTGATAATTTTAGTTGAAATAAATTTTGAATAGGAGCAAATTTAATTTTTTAGTTTAAATAAAAAAACTTTTTTTAATATTATTGTGATTAATTTAAAACGCGTTTATTTCCCGAAAATTCAGGGTTTATAGATATTTCAAAATTCATATTCAAAAACATTCTTTTACAAAGATTTAAACAATCTTTCATCTTTATAACGTCGCGATCGCGCAATATATTATCGGACTAAGAAACAAGGGTAAAATTCCTATGTTTAAATACAATATGCAGCGTTTTTGACTCCGAGCAGTATTTTCGAAGCTGAAAAAAATGTATATCTTGCATATTGATTATTCAAACTCCATTCTAAAAAGTTCAATCCATGAGCAAAAAAGACGATTTCATCAAAATAATAAATGAGGGATATGCTTCAAAAGGCGAAAGCATCATTCTTGGTGGCGCTATGCTCGATGGCGAGGCTCTTACTAATGCTGCTGTAAAAATTCCGTTGAAGACTTTGAATCGCCACGGACTCATAGCTGGCGCTACAGGAACCGGAAAAACCAAGACGATACAGGTGCTTTCCGAGCAACTGTCTTCATTCGGAATTCCGGTGCTGATGATGGATATCAAAGGTGATTTCAGCGGCATTGCCAAAGTAGGAGTGGAAAAATCATTTATCACCGAACGTCACGCTAAAATCAACATTCCCTATACCGTGTCCGCTTTTCCCGTAGAATTAATGACGCTTTCCGATCAAAGTGGCGTCAGACTTCGCGCAACTATTTCCGAATTTGGACCGGTGCTATTTTCAAGGATATTGAATCTCAACGATGTCCAAGCGGGAGTCGTTTCAGTCATCTTTAAATATTGCGATGACCACAAGATGCCTTTGCTCGATTTAAAGGATATTAAAAAAATTCTCAATTATATTACCGAAGAGGGCAAACAAGAAATTGAATCCGAATATGGAAAAATAGCAACCTCAACTACCGGAACAATCTTACGCAAAATCATCGAACTCGAACAACAAGGCGCCGATCTGTTCTTTGGTGAAATGTCATTCGATATCAACGATCTGCTGCGTTTTGACGAAAATGGCAAAGGCTATGTCAATATTATCAGACTGACCGATATCCAGGATAAACCCAAATTGTTTTCGACTTTTATGCTGAGCCTGCTCGCAGAAATATACGAGCAGATGCCCGAAAAAGGCGATGCCGACCAGCCCGAACTCATACTCTTCATCGACGAAGCACACCTCATTTTTAATGAAGCCAGCAAGACGCTACTCGACCAAATCGAAACCATCGTCAAACTGATCCGATCCAAAGGTATCGGCGTGTATTTTATTACGCAAAATCCGATGGATATCCCAACAGGAGTCTTGGCCCAACTCGGACTCAAAATACAACATGCATTACGCGCCTTTACGGCCAATGACCGAAAATCGATCAAAATGACCGCCGATAATTATCCTACTTCCGAATTTTATCAGACCGATGAACTGATCACCTCGCTCGGAATTGGCGAAGCACTCGTCACAGCACTCAATGAAAAAGGAATTCCCACGCCATTGGCCGCAACAATGATGCGCGCACCACAAAGCAGAATGGATGTACTGACCGAAACAGAAATCGCAGAACTCAATGCCAAATCCAAACTCGTCCGCAAATACAGCGAAGTCATAGACCGCGAAAGCGCTTATGAAATGCTCAACAAAAAGATTTCCGAACAGACTGCAGTAGCGGAACAACAACAGCAGGAAGCTGCAGCCGAAAAGGAAGAAAATAAACCCGCTGAACTCAGCCCTGTCGCCAAATCGGCCATCAAGGTCTTAACCAGCGCAACATTCATCCGCGGCGCATTTAGCATATTGACAAAAATGTTCAAAAAATAGATGAAAAGCCTGCTTACAATCGGTTTGCTGATTCTTTCCAATGTTTTTATGACACTGGCGTGGTATGGCCATCTCAAGTTTAAGGAACTCAAATGGTTTGAAAATGCGGGGCTGATAACGATTGTACTGATTAGTTGGGGACTGGCGCTTTTTGAATATTGCTTTCAGGTTCCAGCAAACCGAATCGGCTTTGCAGGAAATGGCGGTCCGTTTTCATTGATGCAGCTCAAGGTCATCCAAGAAGTGATTACCTTGGTGGTTTTTGTCTGCTTCTCAATGCTTTTTTTCAAAAATGAAACGTTGCGGTGGAATCATGTCGTTGGCTTTGGCTTTTTGGTGTTGGCCGTGTATTTCATCTTTAAAAAATAAGTCGACGCTCGATCGTGTTTCTATAATCTTTTAAGCCTAATCAAATGAAAAAATATAAAATCCAAAACGCTCCCTTTGTGGTTCCGACCGATGACGGAAAACTCATCGAAGAACATCACGGAATTGCTGCAACCGGAAATCCCGATCTTTCGATTGCACACATGATCGCACCGCCCAAATGGAGCGAGCCTTTTCAGACACCCGAGTTTGACGAATACACTTATATTATTTCGGGAAAAAAACAGTTTATCATCGAAGGGGAAACAATAATTTTAAATACGGGTCAATCGATAAAAATCGATAAAAACACGCGCGTGCAATATTCCAATCCATTTGATGAACCGTGCGAGTATATCGCCATCTGCCGACCTGCTTTTGATTTCTCTAAAGTGCATCGCGAGGAATAAAGCCTAGCCCCGATAGAAGCGATATCCTTTTGTGAACGCAGCGGAACAAAAGATAGAGCAAATAGCGGGAAACAGCTCCCAACGCATCTAATAAATATGGTTACTGCAACAGATCAAGAATCTTTTGTTCGACCTTTTCGCTATCCCAAATTTGTTCAATATTTTCCATTTTGAGGATCATTTCCATAATGTTGTGCTGGCGGTCGCCAATTGCCAGCGCTTCTGTATATGGTCGATGGCTAAAGGTAACGCGGCTGTACAACGGCACCCATTTGTCGGGATATTTCGCTGAAAAGTGTTTCTCGATTTTCTTTTGTAATTGGAATTTGGAGTCGGCAGTTTTGGTGCTCATTTCCATAAAATTGCGATAAGACAATTCGGCAATAGCATCGGCGTTGGGTTTGCGCGATTGCTCGTATTCGGAAAAAATGGTCTTCCAGTCATCGCCAAATTTTTCCATCATTTCCTGCAGGATTGAAATGTCTTCAAAGCCCGCATTCATGCCTTGTCCGTAAAACGGAACAATCGCATGGCAGGCATCTCCGATCAATGCGATTTTATTTTCATAGGTCCACGGAAAACATTTCATCGTCACCAATGTACTTGTAGGATTTTTAAAGAAATCTTCCGCCAGTTTGGGAATTACTTCTATCGAATCGGGGAAATTTTTCTCAAAGAACGCCTCGACTTCCTTGCGGTTGGTCAAAGCGTCGAACGAATTCTCGCCCTCAAAAGGCATGAACAGCGTACAAGTAAAACTGCCGTCGATATTGGGCAGCGCGATCAGCATGTACTTACCGCGTGGCCAAATGTGGAATGAATGTTTATCGAGTTTGTGCGTTCCATCAGGGTTCGCGGGAATATTGAGTTCTTTGTAACCGGTGTCAAGGAATTCCTGCGAGTAGTTGAACATACTTTGCCTTTGCATGCGATGGCGGATTCTCGAAAAAGCGCCGTCAGCTCCAAAAACCATATCATATGAAAGCTCTTCCCATTCTCCATGCTCGGTCTCACCGATGTGCAGCGTCGCAGTTGCCAGTGAAACATCCCATATCTTCTGTTCGAAGAAAAACTGAGCGCCGGCATTTTCAGCAAGATCGATCATCTTACGATTGAGCGTCCCGCGGGAAATGGAATAAATGCTCTCCCCTTCTTTTCCGTAATTTTGAAAACTTATTTTGTCGGAAACGTGAATCGCACGCTTGTCCATTGGAATTGCAATTGTGCGAACTTCATCGCCAACGCCAACACCGTCAAGTGCTTTCCATCCGCGGTGCGACATTGCCAAATTGATCGAGCGCCCTGAGAACGTGATTTTTCGGATATCGGGACTTCTATCGAAAACATGCACCGTGTGCCCGGCTTTTTTAAGATAAATCGCAAGCAACGATCCGACCAATCCGGAACCAACAACAGCAATTTTAAGTGGCGTTTGCATCAAGTATGTTCTAATGGTTGTAAAAGTAAGTAATTTAATATTTGCCCATCGCGAAATCTAAAGTCTAATGTACGAAGTAGACTCGCCACTAACGGCTATAACCTACTTGTTAAATTTAATTTTTTGTCCGACGTCCAATCCGTTGTTTTTAGCCAAAACTCCGCACATGTTGTACAACATCCGTGCGCCTACATTGCCATCCCAGTCGTCATCACCTGGCGCAACCTCAACGAGATCAAAACCGATGATTTCTTTTCCGCTGTCGGCAAGTTTACTAAATAGATAAGTCGCTTGTTCGAATGAAAATCCGCCCGGGACCGGCGTACCAGTATTCGGACAATACCATGAATACAGCCCATCGATATCAAAACTGATCGTCACCTTTTCCGGCAGCGAAGCAATAATCGTTTCACATTGTTGTTCCCAGGTAACGCCCCGGAACGTTTCAGCTTTCATATCGATGTCGGTGTGAATGTTGACCCGGTTGCCTTCCGCCATCACGGTTTCGACTTCCTGTTGGCAAAAATCGCGAATTCCGATTTGTACTATTTTTGAAACTTGTGGAATTTTGAGCGCATTGAACATGATCGACGCATGTGAATATTCAAATCCTTCGTAAGCATCACGCAAATCCATGTGCGCATCGAGATGCAATATACCAAAATCATTGTGAAGTGACGCTAATGCTTGATAATAACCCAACGGCGTGGAATGATCGCCACCTAACAATGCTACTTTTTTTCCTTTATTTGCCCAATAGAGCACGCGCTCTTTTAATTCACTATTCATCGTACCGCAAGCTGCGTTGATGTCATTAAGGTTCGTTTGGAGTTCGGGATGGTTTTCAACCGCCTCACCACTTTCTAAAGCATCGATAATATTTTGAGCAAGTCCTTTGTGATTTTGGCTGGTTGTTGCCCATTTCTCTGTTTGCTCGCTGAGGTCGAGATATATGCCGAGTTTCCACAATTCAGGAAATTCCTGATGGTGAAGATCGACCTGGAAAGAAGCTTCCAGAATTGCTTCAGGTCCGTCAGACGCACCGGCGCCATAACTTACAGTCACTTCCCATGGCACCGGAATGATAATGATTTCAGATTCTTCGGATGTAAATGGCAGTCCAAAAATACTTTGGTTAGCCAAGCCAGGTTGTGACGGATCGAAAGAGTCTATTTTTTCTTGTTTGGTCATATTGATTCTTGGATTGTTCGATTGTTAGACAATTACATCTTACAACGAATATTGTTTTAAGGTTGATATTAATTTTGAAGTCTTTAAGGTTATGCGATTCAGCTCGGCAGTCAGTTTATTAAGACTTTCATTTCTTAGCAACCCAATGTCGCCCGCTATCAATAACTGTGTTTCGAGTAACATGAATAGATTGCAATTTCTAAAAAGCGTGGGAAATCTAAATTTGACTTTCGTGACGCGCCTTCATCGATGTTTGAAGGAATTGAAATTGCTGCTCTTCTCATTTGGCTCGTTATTCTAAATTTCTCTTTTTCTGGAAAATCTTCTGTGTTAACCTATATTTCAGTACAAAATTTTCTGCTAATTTTCCAAATCTCTAAATTTTTAAATCTGTGCATGGCGTATATGTATTTATGGTTAATACTGACCGTCAAAAAATCGAACTATCGAAGAATCCCTTCCTTCAATATTTGTCCGAATTCATACATATCCTCATACGAACAATACAACGGAACAGGTGCCAGGCGAATTACATTGGGTTCACGCCAATCGGTGATTACCCCGTGTTGCATCAGATACTCAAATAGCGAACGGCCTTCGCCATGCAGGAAAACCGAGAGTTGCGAGGCGCGTTCCATTGGATTGGCGGGCGTGATGATTTCAAAAGTACTGTCGACTTCTTTATCAATCTCCTGTAATATAAATTCAAGGTAAGAAGTAATTTGATTGCGTTTTTCGATGAGCGCGTCCATCCCGATTTCATGGAACATTTCCACCGAAGCCAAGTAAGGCGCGAGCGCCAATATCGGCAAATTACTGATCTGCCAGCCATCAGCACCATTATTCGGATCGAAAGCAGGTTCCATTTTAAAACGGCGCTCTTTATTATGGCCCCACCAGCCTGCAAATCGTGGAAGTTCATTGTTGCTATGATGCCTTTCGTGGACAAAGCAACCAGAAGCATTTCCCGGACCCGAGTTCATATATTTGTAACTGCACCAACATGCAAAATCCACATTCCAGTCGTGCAATTCCAGTTTAATATTTCCGGCGGCATGCGCAAGATCCCAGCCGACTTTCGCCCCGACCTTGTGACCTGCTGCTGTAATCGCTTCGATATCGAATACTTGTCCGGTATAATAATTTACGCCACCGATCAACACCAACGCCAATTCATCGCCAACTTCATTGATCTTTGCCATGACATCTTCCAAGCGGATATTGTGTTCCCCATCTCGGCGTTTAATTTCTACGATCGCATCTTCGGTTGTATAGCCATGGAAATTTGCCTGGCTCTGAAACATATATTGGTCTGAAGGGAAAGCTTTTTCTTCGCAAATAATTTTATATCGCGTCTTTGTCGGGCGGTAAAACGACACCATCATCAGGTGCAAGTTTACGGTCAATGTGTTCATTACCGTAATTTCCGAAGGCAATGCACCAACTAATTTACTTAGCGGAATTGCAAAACGCTCGTGATAATCCCACCAAGGTTTTTCTGCATAAAAGTGTCCTTCGACAGCGAGATTTCCCCAGTCGGCCAGTACTTCGTCAATATACTTTATAGCGCGTTTTGATTGGAGTCCGAGCGAATTCCCAGTGAAATAAATGACATTTTTACCATGATGCTGCGGAAAGACGAATTCATTTCTGTAGTGGCGAAGTGTATCCCGGCTGTCAAGCTCTTGTGCAAATTTACGCGTATTCTGAAAAGTCATGTGGTGGTTTTTAATGCGCGTAAAAGTACGAAAAAATGCTGCGCGAATTCTAACTGCCAAATCACAATTTGTTTATATTTGAGGGAATTTAAAACCTGCAGCATGTTAAGGAACAGTATCAATTTTATCATTATTGCCGTTGCCGCGATTGTTTCGGCATATTTGTTTTCGAATGCTTTTCAAAACCGGAACCAAAGTGACAATACAATCAGCGTCACCGGTTTGGGGAAGAAGGATTTCGTATCAGACCTTATCGTATGGAGCGGCTCTTTTTCTAGAAAAAGCTTTACACTAAAAGATGCTTATGCGGCTTTGGATATCGATCGGGAGCGGATTAAAACGTACCTCTCGGGCAAAGGCATCAATGCGTCAGAGATTGTGTTTTCGGCGGTGAACTTCAATAAGGATTTTGATTTTACATATAATGAGAATGGCAGTACGAAGCAACAAGTCTTTACGGGTTTTACGCTTACGCAGACCGTGACAGTGCAATCTAAAGATGTCAATAAGATCGAGGAGATTTCGCGACAATCGAGCGAATTGATCAATTCGGGGATTGAATTTTATTCGAATCCGCCGGAGTATTATTATACCAAATTGGCTGAACTCAAAATCAAGATGATCGCAGAAGCCACGAAAGATGCGAGTACACGCGCGAAAAGCATTGCTGAGAATGCTGGCGCCGGACTTGGAAATCTCAAGAAATCGGACATGGGTGTTTTCCAAATCACAGGACAAAATTCATCAGAAGATTTCTCTTACGGCGGTTCGTTCAATACGACAGCGAAGAACAAAACGGCAAATATAACTGTCAAATTGGTGTATCAGGTAGACTAGGTGCAAAACCGCCTTTCGAAGCTACACGACGTTATGATTTCCTTACGATCGCGTGAAGGATCGCAGTGGAAAGCCCGCAAAGAGAAGGTACGACGATTGAGGACTTGCAACGCAGCGCCTGACCCGCAGGGGCACGCCATAAAAAAATAAAAGGTAAAAAAAATCCCATTGCTGTGTTTGGCGACGGGATTTTTTAATTTATGGTTTTCTTTACAGGATTAGCATCGCGTCTCCGTAGGAATAGAATTTATATTCTTCTTTGATTGCTTCATCATAGGCTTTTTTCATAAGGTCGTGCCCACAGAAAGCAGAAACCATCATCATCAAAGTTGATTTTGGCGTGTGAAAATTGGTGATCATGCAAGTCGCGATACTAAAATCGTGCGGTGGAAAAATGAATTTGTTTGTCCATCCTTCATACGAATTCAAGGTGCGTTGCGAAGAAACCGAACTTTCGATGGCGCGCATCGATGTTGTCCCGACCGCGCAAACTTGTTTTCTTTTGACCTTTGCGGAATTTACGGTTTCGCAGGCTTTATCGGTAATGATGAGTTCTTCAGAATCCATTTTGTGTTTCGAAAGATCTTCAACCTCAACCGGGTTGAACGTTCCTAAGCCAACGTGAAGCGTGATCTCGGCAAATTTCACTCCTTTAATTTCCAGCCTTTTCAACAAGTGTTTCGAAAAATGCAGACCGGCAGTTGGTGCCGCTACTGCGCCTTCTTCTTTGGCGTAAATAGTTTGGTAACGCTCTGCATCTTCGGGAGTTACCTCGCGGGTGATGTATTTTGGAATCGGAGTTTCGCCGAGTTCGGTTAGTTTATTTCTAAATTCCTCGTACGAGCCATCGTAAAGGAAACGCAAGGTACGTCCGCGTGATGTTGTATTATCAATTACTTCAGCCACCAACGAATCGTCATCGCCGAAATAAAGTTTGTTTCCGATTCTAATCTTACGCGCGGGATCAACCAATACGTCCCAAAGGCGTTGCTCTGAGTTAAGTTCGCGCAGCAAGAAAACCTCGATTCTCGCGCCTGTTTTTTCCTTGTTTCCGTATAAACGCGCAGGGAATACCTTGGTATTATTGAGAACAAGCACATCGCCATCACCGAAATATTCGATAACGTCTTTAAACATGCGGTGTTCTATCGTCTTTTTTTCTCTGTTGACCACCATCAGACGAGATTCGTCGCGATTTTCGGCCGGGTATTCTGCAAGAAGTTCTTTTGGAAGATTGAAATTGAAGTGTGATAATTTCATATAAGGATTTTAGGTGTCTATTAAACCGGCTGCAAATATACTATCGCGCAATAGCGAATGTCAAGTGTTTTGGGGTTTATTTTTGGAAAACCAGCACCACAAGGGCTTGAGGGCGGGACATTATATTTCGGAAATCGAAAAACCAATGTCTTTAAGGTCGGTCCAGAATGCAGGATACGATTTCGATACGACATTGGCGTCTTCAATGATAATTGGAATGCGAAGTGCCAAAGGAGCAAACGCCATAGCCATGCGGTGGTCGTTATAGGTGGCGATTTTTATATTCTGGCGGCGTTCGCGAGCAGCTTCCATAGAAAAGCTATCTTCGGTTATAGTAACGCTGGCGCCGAGTTTTATAAGTTCGGTCTGAAGTGCCTCCAACCGATCTGTTTCCTTGATCTTTAGCGTGTGCAATCCGGTAAGCTCGGATTCGATTCCGAGTCCGAAACAAGTCACCGCAATAGTTTGCGCGATGTCGGGTGTATGATTGAGGTCGAATGCTATTCTGTCAGATTGGGCGTCCATTTTCCTGATGACGATTTGCCCATTTACAAAAAAGGTGTCAACACCAAAACTTTTATAAATGGTCGCCAACGCCGAATCGCCTTGATAACTGTTTTGTTTGTAACTCGATAAGGTAATTTCGGTGCCGGGATCAGATAGTGCGACAACCGAATAATAGTACGATGCAGACGACCAGTCTGATTCAACGGTTATGGAGATGGGATGCGGAATTCCGTTTATCGGATAAACTGTGACGATATTCTGGATGAATGTTGTCTTGACACCAACTTCATTGAGCAACCCCAATGTCATGTTTATGTATGGAATCGAAGTAATCTTGCCTTCGAGCGTGAGTTCAAGTCCGTTTTCCAATTGTGGAGCGATCAGCAGTAGCGCCGAAATGTACTGGCTGCTCACATCAGCTTGAAGTGAAATCTGACTTTTTTTTAGTTTTTTTCCTTTGATACGCAACGGTGGAAGCCCTTCATTTATTTCGTAAGTGATATCGGCGCCTAACAGTCTCAGTGCATCGACGAGAATTTTGATCGGACGTTCCTGCATACGCGTAGAACCGGTGAGAATGATTTCGCTATTTTCCTGAATGGCGAAATAAGCGGTTAGAAATCGCATGGCGGTTCCGGCGTGATGGATATCTATGATGCCTGAAGGTTGTGAAAGCGCTTTTCGCATGACTTGCGAATCATCGGAATCGGAGCTGTTTTCGATAATTAAATTTGGATACAAGGCTTGAAGGAGCAACAATCTATTGGATTCCGATTTAGAACCGGCAATACGAATCGATTGTCCTGAGGTGATTTTGGCTGATTGCAGATGTAAGTCCATTGGTTGTTTCGCAGAAGCACGAAGGTACAAAAAGAACCGCTACTTCAATTTGTCATTGTTGTGATGGCGATCGTGATCGCGGTTGGTTTTCAGATCCATCTTTTTATCGAACGCCGACTGTAAGTCGATTCCGGTTTGGTTGGCGAGGCAAAGCACTACGAAAACCACGTCGGCAAGTTCTTCGCCTAAGTCTTTATTTTTGTCGGATTCTTTTTCTGACTGTTCTCCATAACGACGGGCGATGATACGTGCGACTTCCCCAACTTCTTCGGTCAGTTGCGCCATATTGGTCAGTTCATTAAAATAGCGGACACCGTGTTCCTTGATCCAATTGTCAACGTCGAGCTGTGCGTTTTTGAGGTTCATTTTATACTTTTTTAAGGATGATCTTTTCGGCCTGCTTCTCGATCATTTTTTTATAGAATTCTTTCAGATCCTCATAAAAAGCGCCGGAAACAATTGCCTTATTGATTTCTTTCGACACCGTAATTTGGATTTTATTATCTGCATTGTTAATGTTGAAAGTAAAACTTCCGACGTCTTCGCCTGTTACGATTTTTACGGATTTCGGTAACGATTCCACGACATAACCTTCAGGGATCTCCAAATTAATGTTGTATCTCATCTGGAACGGGTAACCGTAATAGACCGGGAATTGGCGTTCCTCTAATACAAATGGATTTGTGTTCATTGTAAAAAACAATAGTGGGTTGATAAAAATCTTATCGCCGATGATTTCAGAATCGTTTTGAGCCACAAAATTAAAGGTTTCCGAAACCGGTTTGGATACATCGGCAGTATTGTCTGAAGAAAAATCGGAAATGCTTATTTGGTTGTAGCGGTTCTCTAGCTTTTCAATATATTGCTCTTTATTAAGTCCGGCGTCTTTTTCATGGAATGCCTGAGCCTCATAATCGGTTTTTACCACTTTTAATTTACCCGAAACTTTCGCGTCGCTGCCAATTTTAGCCATCATATTGAAAATCTGTCGCGACGGGGTTTGTGGCGCGAGTTGGATTTCCTTTGAACTCCCATCGGGTTTGATGAGTCTGCCCGTCCAATTGAGCACCCGCATGGGCAATATATTGAATGCTGTATGCGCATCGGTGGCGTCAAGCAAAATCTGTTTGCCATCGATTTCAATAGCGGCAATCACGTAATTGAAGATCGTGCGGTTTGGAAATACGGGAATGCCATGGTCTACTGTGCTCAGCAGAACCGGGTGCGCAGTAATTCCCGAAGAATTGAGCATTGCAATCAGGATGAAATTGATGTCGGCGATATTGCCTGTGCGACTTTCAAATGCCTTTTTAACGCCATTGCGGGCGTAATAGCCTTTATATTTATCCCATGAAATTGTTCGTTTGACGTATTTAAAAATGGCGGTGGCTTTTTCGGTTTCGGTTACTGCGTTCTTGAGAATGGGTTGGAGGAATGGCTCGAAGTAGCCGCGTTGCTTGAGCTCATCGCCGAATCTTTTGTCTTTATAAATGGAGGAAGCCACGCCTTCCCACGTCGTGGCATAATTTTTCTCGGGAGCATCAGGAAAAATGGTCTTTTCAAGTTCGTGTGCAACCGACAATCGGTAGTTTTCAATATTGTCTATATATGGCTCTTCTTTAAGCGCGGGAATATTGCGCGCCGTGTATGTGCTGTTGACTTGTTGGAAATTCAAATTGACCGTTTGCTTGTGCTCATTTTGAAAATTCTGAAATCCGTTGACAATTTTTGCATTCGATTCCACTTGGCCAAATCCGATCTTAGTTGGCTTATACCTGAAAAACTCCGGGATTTCCGTAACATATTCTGCGTACGCCACCGGAATATCATGCTGAAAATCAAATTGGGGAAAGGCTACAATATCTTGTGATTGGTGCGTGTAGCTGATCTCGATAATAGAACCCGGCTTCACATTAGACATAGCAATCGATGCTTCATTCCATAATTCGTTGACATTATTTTTAAAACGGCCTTCGCTGTTGGTTTTGGTTTTGACGATTTGAGTGCCCTCAAGATTATAAGTGACCGCACTAGAAAACGAGACGCGATCATTCGCAAGCGTTTCATAGCCCACATAATACGGCACCTTAAAATCGGCCCATTTCAATCCTTCTTTTTTATAGATTTTGATACGCAACTGGTAATCATGCACCAGGCTAAAACCTTGTTTATCATGATATACGAAATGACTTTTCGCTTTGGTATAAAGAATCGCCGCAGCGGCAGTCGAATCGGGTGGATACGTTTTTTGCGTGAGATCTTTTACAGATACTTTTCCCTGTTCGAATTGCTGTGCTCCGGCTTTTAGAAAAAAGGCAAGCAATAAAAAGGCAGTAAATTGTATACGGGACATAAGCGTTACGATTTTACTAATACGATTTTCTCATTCTGCTTTTCGATCATCTTCTGGTAGAAATCTTTAAGCACTTCGTAATATTCAGCCGCAACGATGGTCTCATTGATATTGGACATTACGGTCACCTGAATCTTGTTGCCGCTATTGGAAATCATATATTTGAAGGATTCGATGTTCTCCAGCGCCAAGTTGGCGGCCTGTGGCAATGATTTCTGCGCACCCGCGTTCACAACTATAAGCAGCAACAATAAGAAGATTGGTTTTTTTACGTACATCAGCATTTATGATTTTCTCAATACGATTTTCTCATTCTGCTTTTCGATTACTTTTTGGTAGAAATCCTTGAGCACATCGTAATAATCCGCTGGAACGATCGCCGCATTGATGTTGGAGGTAATTGAAAGCTGGATTTTATTATCGGTATTCCCGATGGCGTATTTAAAGCTACCGATCTCATCCCCGGTGAGCAGGTTGATCGACTTTGGCAACGATTCAACGGTATAGCCCTGTGGAATTTCGATATTGATATTGTATTTCATTTCACTAGGATAACCGAAATCGATCGGATATTCCCTTTTTTCCTGTTTGAACGGATTTTCCCTATCGGCCAAAAAAAGCAATGGCGAAAGATACATTTTGTTATCGATCACTTCGATGTTTTTTGAATCGCGGAACGAAAAGGATTCTACAAGTGGCTTTGACAGTTCGAGGTCATTATCGCGAACATACTCGCTGATTTGGATCGAATTGTTATCGTTTTCCAATTCCTCTACAAACGAATCCATATTGCTGCCGACGGCCTTTTCACGGTAGGCCAATGCCTCATAATCGGTAAACTGTTTTCGAATTTTCCCTTCTGCAGAACCGTCGTTTTTGAGTACGACATTCATGTAGCTAATTTCCTTTGAAATGTTCTTTGGCGTCAGGTTGACCTGCAACGATGTACCATCCTTGCGGATAAGCCTTCCAAACCAATTTAAGTCGCGCAGCGGAAGTACGTCAGGTCTTGAGAACTTATCGGTGGCGTCAAGAAGGATCAGTCCTTCCATAGTTTCAACGCCTGCAATCACATAATTGAACGCGGTTCTGTTGGGGAAATAGGAAATTCCGTTAGAACGTGTGCTGATCAGAATCGGATTCGCATCCAAACCTGCAAAGCGCAACATAGCGGTAAGCATCAGGTTAATCTCGGCCACATTGCCCGTCCTGTTCTTGTAAGCGGCATTCACACCTTCATCACAGGAATATCCGTAGTAGTCATTCCATTTTACATTCATCTTTACGTGGTTGAAGATTGCGGCGATTATCGATTCGCGATCGGTCAGTCCCTTGGTGAGCGCGATAACTGCCTGTTCGAAATAACCACTTTTGTCGAGTTCGGATCCGAAGTCATCCAACTTGTAGATTTCCTTAACTACCGCTTCCCAGTTGGTGGAATAACTCTTAAGCGGTACATTGGGAAATTTTGTCATTGATAGTTCGTGCGAGACAGCCGAAGTATAATTTTTGATATTGTTGACATATGCTTCATCCACCATTGCTGGCAGGTTTTCGGCGGTGTAGGTAGTTCGGGTTTCCTCGTAGTCTACCTTCTCATAAGAAATACTTGTCTTAACTGCCACTCCTAAGCCACGGTCCTTAATTGTGAAGTTGATGGATTTCGTGCTTTTTTCGGTTGCCACTTTGGGGAAAATAAAGCCCCTTTGGTTTGGACTATAGACGAAATACTCTGGGATAAAGGTTTTGTATTCAGAGAAATTTACCGGAATCGTCGTCTGAAATGCCCAATCGGGGAAACGCATGAAATTGGGTGAAATAATTTTATACGTGTATTCAATCACCGAACCTTCCTTGACATTGGGCAACGCTATTTTTTTACTGGCCCAATATTTATTGACCTTTTCTTCAAACAAGCCATCACCCTTCATTTTCGTCTTCTCTATCTTTCCATCAACAAGGTTGTAGGTCGCGACATCATCGAATGAAATCTTTTCCTTTGAACTCCCGCCGATAAAGTATTTAACGGTTTTATTCGCCCATTGATAGCCTTCTTTCTTGTATATTTTGACCCGAACCGTTACAGTAGTAATCAATTCAAATCCCGTGCTTTGGTTGTACTCGAGGTGATCTTGTCCTTTCTCGAATAGTACAGCAGCAACCGCTGACGGGTCTTTCGGGTGCTCGTTTTCTTGTAATTCAGCTACCGACACTTTCCCCGCCTCAAACTTTTGCGCCTTGGCCGTTGCCATTGCGGCTAATAGGAATAGGACCATGACTATTTTGGGTAATGACATAATGATTATTGTATTTTAGTTAAAATAATTTTTGCGTTATCATTGCGTGCCACCTGTTCCATGAATAATCGATAATCTTCATATTCATTGCTCGCATACAATCCTTTATTGAAATGGAAACTGCGTGTATAAATCAAATGGGTGTCATCCTTTATGACAAGTTCGGTTTTATAAGAACCATATTTACCATTGAACTCACAGTTCTTCGGAAGTGACTCTATAGTAAATCCTAAAGGTAATTCGATCGTAATTTCATCGTTATCGAAAAAGCCTCTGTTAATCTCAAAGGGCGATTTGCGGTTCCGGATGCGTTTGATGTTTTGATTCATTTGGTTGAATGCATTGACGACAATCAGCATCTTATTTCCCGAAACGGAACCGTAATTCGCCGCGGCAATATTGACATTTTCGGTAAAACTCGCGTTTATCCGGTCATTGTTGAATGTCGCTGTGTTGATTTTGAGGTTGTTGATGTTATTCCAAAAACTTTTATAATGCTTGTCTTTTTCGTTTGGCGCACTGTCTTTCAGGAAATACTTTTGACTGTACTGCGCACCTTCGGAAACCATCACGATTTCTCCCGACAAATCGCCGTTCTCCTTTAGAACGTATTTGCCTTTACTAATTTGCGAATTGTCATTATTCTCGTAATTTTTCGTCTTGACGATTTCGGCACCTCCGGGCTTGATTACCAAAACATTCCTGTCGTCGGTAAAGTTCGCTTGGTAACCGAAAGGAATATCCTGACTGGTGCATTCAAGCCAGATGTAGTTTTCGCCATTTGGCACAGCGAGAATCATGTGGTTGCCCTGTACCGAAACGATATCTCGTTCAATGTTCCTTTTATTTTCGCGGTCGCCATAAACAATCGTGTTGTAAGACGCAACACCAACGGCTTCCAACAACGCCTTTGTATAATTGCTCAATGCTTTGCAATCGCCATAACCCAGTCGGTCGACATCTTTTGCAGGCATTGGTCGCCAGCCGCCGATTCCGAGTTGGATGCTCACGTAACGCGACTTTTGCTGCACATAATGATAGATGATCCGTGCCTTCTCGATGGGGTCTTTTTCATTGCCGACGAGCTGGATCATTTTTGTCTTGGTCTCTTCTGAAAGTTCTGTGGTGCCCGTAAGGATTTTTTCAGAATACCATTTCCCGAACTCCTTCCAATCCTTCGCATTGCCATCGACTCCTTCAAGGCTGAAGAGCTCGAGTCCCATCATCACTCTGGGATAAAGGCTCGACGACTGCGGACTAAAATTCTCTTCCTTTTGCGCGGGAATGTTGGCTGCCGTATAGGAAAGTTGCTTTGGCATATCGATGGTCTTGTCGATGCCAAATCCTGCAAAATTGGATTCCTTTCTATGGAAACCCAGGTTTTCAGGAAAACTTACATTGAGCACACTTTTCTGGACACTGACAAAAAAGTCTGCTATCGGGCGCCATTGCGGAATAAATGCAGTGTTGGAAGTCGTGGTTTCCGATTCGAATACGATGGTAAACGGATATTGTGTAGGTGTATAATCGAGATAAAGGATCCGCGCATCTATCGCGATCGTGATGCCGTCAGACAGGCTTTGATCTCGGAAATCCTTGCGCCTTATCTTTTTTAGTTCGGTCCCCGATGCATCATAAACAACAGCCTCGATGCTTTTGATAGTCGTCTTTTTATTGTAATATCCCATCGCATTGATCACATCAAGCCCTTTCTCATTAAGCACCGTAACGACCCTTTTTTCACTGATGGACATATCGCGCTGGGATTCAATTGTGATATCGGTCTGGTCTAAACGGATCACAGCATTCGCATTTACCTTTAGGGTGTCGGGAATTAGCAGTACGGCATAATCGGTTTTTTGTGAAATGGCGGTAGTGGCAAAAAGGCTAATAAATATTACGGAAAGAATAAATCTCATGGAAGCGTTGTTTCCTCCAAAAATATATTTTTTTTAGAAATATTTTAACATTTTCAAACTTTATTTTTAGTGTCGATGATAATGGTGACCGGACCGTCATTCAGAAGCAGCACTTTCATGTCGGCGCCAAACTGTCCGTATTGGATTTTATTACCAAGATCGGCCCCCGCTTTCTGGAGAAATTTTTCGTAAAGAGTAATGGCTTTCTCAGGTTTCGAAGCTGCGAGATAAGATGGACGATTTCCTTTTTTAGTCGAGGCTTGCAGCGTAAACTGGCTCACTACTATAACCTCTCCGTTACAATCTTTAACCGATCGATTCATCACGCCATCGGTATCGCCAAAAATCCGAAGGTTCATTATTTTTGCGGAGAGCCAGTCGATATCGTCTTGGTCGTCTTCGTCCACTATTCCAACGAGTATCAATAGGCCTTTGCCAATGTCAGCAACGACTTTTCCATCGATTGTGACCGAAGCTTGCGACACTCTTTGAACAACTGCTTTCATTATGATTTTCGGGTATCGTCGCTCGCAATTCGATCATCATTGTACAAATCGGTGCGGTAGTTTTCATCATCGCCTTCAAGGATTTGAAGGTAGCTTTTATAACGTGACCAAGCGATTTTATCGTCCTCGAGTGCTTTTTTGATGGCGCAGTTCGGCTCTTCTTTGTGGAGGCAATTGTTAAACTTGCATTGGTCTTTCAGTTTGAAAAATTCGGGAAAATAGCCACTGATTTCGTCCTTTTCCATGTCGACTATCCCAAAGCCTTTAATCCCCGGCGTATCGATAATCTGGGCATCAAAAGACAAATCATACATTTCTGCAAAAGTCGTCGTGTGTTGTCCTTGCTTGCTTTGTTCGGAGATTACAGTAGTTTTGAGGTGCAGACTTGGTTCCATCGCATTGACAAGCGTTGATTTTCCAACGCCTGAATGTCCTGAGAACATGCTCACTTTACCAACCATCATTTCCTTGAGCTGTGCCACGCCGGTTCCGTTTGTAGAAGAAACCCGCATACAAGGATAGCCAATCTGCTGATATACGTGCTGCAAATACAGTTGTTCATCTGTCGTCGCCTCGTCAAGCGTGTCAATTTTGTTGAATACCAAAATCGCTGGGATGCGATACGCTTCGGCGGTCACCAGAAAACGGTCGATAAATTGAGTTGTTGTAGGTGGATTGTTGATCGTTACCAATAAAAAAACCTGATCGATATTCGACGCGATGATGTGCATTTGGTGCGACAGGTTGACCGACTTCCTGACGATATAATTTTTGCGTTCGTGGATGTGGTGGATGGTTCCGGTTACCACATCCGAAGTATGGTCGAGTTCAAAATCGACAATATCACCTACCGCAATCGGATTGGTACTTTTGATTCCTTTCATACGGAATTTGCCTTTCATACGACAGTCGATAAAACCGCCTTGTTGCGACTTCACCGTATACCAACTTCCTGTAGATTTATAAACGAGTCCCGTCATTTTCAGAATTGTAAATTTATTATGGATAGCCAATGGCAATCAGGTGTCAAAATTAACACTTTATCCTTAAAATTCCGCAATGCCGATCCAGATTCCATACGCTAGGAGCGATTTATGATTTTCTCTTGGTGGCTGATACTTTCCTGGTGAATTGCCTTGAATAACCTGAGGATAAATTCTTCACTAAGCCCTTTTTCCTCGCCATCCAAAATCATTCGTCCCAAAATTTCATTCCACCGCTTGTTCTGCAGCACAGCAATATTTTTCTCTTTTTTAAGCGCTCCAATTTGCTCGGCGACTTTCATTCTATTACCGAGGATTTCAAGCAGCTTGCTGTCGGCGATGTCAATATTTGCACGTAGTTTGATCATTTCGGAATTATAATCGTCTTCCTCTGTCGTGAGTTGGCGAATTTTCAGGTTTTCGAATATCTGTTTGAGCGCTGTAGGTGTAACTTGCTGGGCAGCGTCGCTCCACGCATTGTCGGGATCAATATGTGTTTCAATAATGAGCCCGTCGTAATTAAGGTCAAGTGCCTGTTGTGAAACTTCTTGTATCATGTCGCGTTTTCCGGTAATATGTGATGGATCACAAATCAGCGGTAAATCGGGAAAACGGCTCTGTAGTTCGATCGCGATCTGCCATTCGGGAATGTTGCGGTATTTCGTTTTTTCATACGTTGAGAATCCGCGGTGGATGACGCCCAGCTTTTTAATACCTGCATTGTAGAGCCTTTCGACTCCGCCGATCCACAAAGCCAAATCGGGATTTACGGGATTTTTGACGAGTACGATTTTATCTGTGTTCTGCAATGCATCGGCGATTTCCTGAACGGCAAACGGGTTTACTGTTGTGCGCGCGCCAATCCAAAGCACATCAATTCCGTGGGCAATCGCAAGTTTTACATGTGTCGCATTGGCAACTTCTGTCGCCATGAGCAATCCGGTTTCTGCCTTTGCTTTTTGTAGCCATTTGAGCCCGATTTCACCCACGCCTTCAAAGCCACCGGGTCGTGTTCTGGGTTTCCAAATTCCGGCTCGAAAAATACTCACATCCGAGTTTTTGAGTTCGTGTGCGATCTTTAACACCTGCTCCTCGGTTTCGGCACTGCATGGTCCGGCAATTACAAGCGGATGCGGTAGTTTGAAATCGTCGAGCCAGGTTCTTAGTGATTTATTGTTTTTCATAATTTCGATTAGAGAGGAAAGATGAATGTGAATTGAGGAAAGAAGTACGAAGAAAGATTAAGAAAAAACAACTACAATACATCTTGTCTGTTTCATTTTTTATACTTCATTTTTCAACTTTTTTATCTTGCTTCATTTTCCTTTTTACTGTCTCTTTTTTCTTGTTTCTTTTTTCTTGTTTCTTACCTACTTCTTTAAATTAATTCCTTTTAGTATTTCATTGATTTTATTGGTATTGTGCATTTCGTTGAAAACAGCATCATAGTCCTCAGCCTCGAGCAGTTGCTTGAAATGTGTGAGGTTTGCTATGTATTCGTCGAGGCTTTTAATGACATGTTTTTTGTTTTGTTTGAAAATGGGTGTCCACATCGCGGGAGAACTTTTAGCCAAACGCACTGTGCTCTCGAATCCGCTTCCCGCCATATCAAAGATATCACGTTCGTCCTTTTCTTTTTCAATGATCGTTTTCCCCAGCATAAAAGAACTGATATGCGACAGATGCGAGACATATGCAATGTGTTTGTCGTGCGACTTAGGATCCATATAGCGAATGCGCATGCCGAGTTTCCGAAACAACTCCATCGCTTTTTCCTGAAGCTTGAAAGTGGTGCGTTCCACTTCGCAAATGATATTCGTCTTGTTATCGAACAATCCTCTTATAGCTGCTGACGGACCAGAAAATTCGGTTCCTGCGATTGGATGCGTTGCCATAAATTGATGCCGTTTTGGATGAGCGGCAATCGATT
>Ga0136636_10000080_pt1 | contig 35187 bp, 35 predicted proteins | sample AntDrymUQ8522106_2_FD_104653 | JGI IMG/M metagenome (GOLD analysis project Ga0136636, IMG submission 104653) | Polar desert sand microbial communities from Dry Valleys, Antarctica - metaG UQ852 (21.06) | ecosystem: Environmental > Terrestrial > Soil > Desert | place: Antarctica: Dry Valley... | reverse complement strand
TGCGGCAAGCACACCACAGAGTGAGCCGGCCATCGCTCCCATTTCGCCAGCAAGAAGCGATCCGGCGATCGCGCCGACGAACAGCGCGAGCAAGGGGCATCCGTACGCCAGCGTTGCGCTGCGCCGGACAGCGCCTTCAGCAATGACAATGGTGACCCGATCGCCGACCCCCAATGGTCCGTGATTCAGCACGCGAAAAGTCCGCGGTGTACTGCAGAACAGCTTGCTCATCGTATTGCCGCCGCAACCTCCCGCTTCGTGGCAGCGTCCGCAGCCTGTTTCATCCATGCGGACCTGGGCGTAGGGGTGATCAAGCGCCGTGATCGTTCCGCTGGCATCGATCGTTGGCGCCGCGCCAGCAGGGGTTTGCGTCATGGATTGCTGCCTGCCACGACGAACTGCACGCGAAAACTGACTACCACCGATGATCCGGCGCCGTGTCGAGCAATGGCCTGAGCTTCTCGGCCACCGCCTCGCGCGCGCGGAAAATTCGCGAGCGCACCGTTCCGATCGGGCAGTTCATGTGCACGGCGATTTCCTCGTAGCTCAACCCCTCAATCTCGCGCAGTACGATCGCGTTGCGTAATTCTTCCGGCAAAGCTTCCATCGCCGCATTCACTGTTTGCCCGATCTGCTTGGACTGCAACAGGCGCTCCGGCGTATTGATGTCGCGCAGTTGCTCCGCGTCGTCGAAGGTTTCCGCTTCATTGGCGTCGAAATCGGTCGAGGTCGGCGCGCGACGACCCTTGGCGACCAGGTAATTCTTGGCGGTATTGATGCCGATCCGATAGAGCCAGGTATAAAACGCGCTCTCCCCGCGAAATGACGGCAAGGCGCGATAAGCCTTGATGAACGCTTCCTGCGCAACGTCTTCGACCTCGGCGTGGTCGCGTATAAAGCGGGACAGCAGACGTCCGAGCTTACGCTGGTACTTCTCGACCAGCCGCTCGAAAGCCTTTTTGTCGCCTGCCTGCGCGCGCTCGACCAACTGCTGGTCAATTTCGCGTTCGTTCATGCTCTATGAGCTCCCTATCGGACACGGTTTTGTCTTTTCAAAAGAGTATAGCGCAACCGTCGTGCCCGACGCAGCGAACGGCATAAACTTTTGCCCGCCCAAGGTTCGAACAACGGCATACCTTAGCGCGAGTAATGGCTTTCGAGCACGTGCTATAGTGGCCGCTTCGTGTTGCCGGACAGGTACCGTGGCGCTTCATTTCGACGTTCTGATTATTGGTAGCGGTCTTGCCGGGCAGTCGGCGGCGCTTCGACTCGCGCCGAGCTGCAAAGTGGGGCTGATCAGCAAACGGGATCTGGCAGACAGTGCCTCGAGTTGGGCGCAAGGCGGTATTGCGGCGGTTCTCGACAGCCAGGATTCGATCGAAGCGCATATTCGCGATACCCTCACCGCCGGCGCGTTTCTCAATGACCCCGCGGCAACGCGCTTTGTCATCGAGAACGGCCGTAGCGCCATCGACTGGCTTATCGAGCAAGGGGTTTCGTTTACTCGTGACGTCGTCGGCTACCATCTGACGCGCGAAGGCGGACATAGTGCCCGGCGTGTCATCCACGTCGCCGACGCGACCGGCCTCGCGGTACAGACCACGCTCTCGCGCAAGGTGCGGGAAAATCGCAATATCACGATCCTTGAGCGCCACATCGCCATCGATCTGATTACCGGTGACAAGCTCGGTCTGGGTGAACGGCGCTGTTATGGTGCCTATGCGCTCGAGAGCGAAAGTGGTGAAGTGCTGACCATCAGCGCCGCGCATACGCTGGTAGCGACGGGCGGTGCCGGCAAGGTCTATCTCTACACGACCAACCCGGATACTTCGACCGGTGACGGTATCGCCATGGCCTGGCGTGCAGGTTGTACGGTGGCCAATATGGAGTTCATTCAATTCCATCCGACCTGCCTCTACCATCCGCAAGCCAAATCCTTCCTGATTTCCGAGGCCGTGCGCGGCGAAGGTGGCGTGTTGCGGCTTCCCGATGGCACCCGCTTCATGCCCGAGCACGACGCGCGGGCCGAACTCGCGCCGCGCGACGTCGTTGCCCGGGCGATCGACTTTGAAATGAAAAAACGCGGGCTCGACTGCGTCTATCTCGATATTTCGCACAAGCCCGCTGACTTTCTCAAGGAACACTTCCCCAACATCTTGGCGCGCTGTCTGGAATTTGGCATCGACATCACGCGCGAGCCGATCCCGGTCGTTCCCGCCGCCCATTACACCTGTGGGGGAATCGTCACCGACCTGCGCGCCCGCACCAGTATTCCCGGCCTCTACGCCGCCGGCGAAGCGTCGTGTAGTGGTTTGCATGGCGCCAACCGGCTGGCCAGCAATTCGCTGCTCGAGTGCCTGGTATTCGCGGAAGCGGCGGTCAAGGACATTCTCGCGCAAGCGCCGGTCGAACTGCCGGAACTGCCCGAGTGGGACGCCAGCCGCGTATCCGACCCCGACGAAGAGATCGTCATCGCGCATAACTGGGACGAATTGCGGCGCTTCATGTGGGACTACGTCGGCATCGTGCGCACGACCAAGCGCCTGCAACGCGCGCAGCACCGCCTGCGCCTGCTGGCCCGGGAAATCGAGGAGTTCTACAGCAATTTCAGGGTCAGCCACGACCTCATCGAACTGCGCAACCTGGTGGTGACCGCCGACCTGATCGTCCGTTGCGCCCTGAAACGCCGCGAGAGCCGCGGCCTGCACTTTAGCCGCGACTACCCAGGAATGCTGCCCAAGGCGAGGAACACGCTGCTCAGGAAGCGCTCCCCGCGTCGTCGCCGGACTTAGGCTGCGAGCGCCAGCGCAGCCAGATGCGCAGGACGCGGAATTCTTCGACTGACATCTGATCGGGGAGCAAGACGAGATTACTGATCGCCCTGTCTTCGCCGATGCCCACGCGTAAGACGATCATCCGGCTAAATACCGTGCTGTCTGGCTTTATCACCAGCTTCGTACGCGACCCGTCGGCCAGCAAACCCTCGATGCTGTCGCCGGCACGCAAGTACAAGCCACGAATTGGGGACTCGCGCAGCGCGTAGACCAGCGAGACGCCAATCAGCAGCAGCAGACCCGAGCGCATCAACCACGGCCACGGCAACGCCAGCACGCAGCCGGCAGCGAGCGTGTGGAAAACGGCAAGCAGCAGGGAAAGACGACGCGAGCGGTGCAACTCGATGGTAATCGGGAACCGCACCGCTGCTCGGAATCGCCTAGATCCGCTTCAGAACGACAGTCGCGTTCGTTCCGCCAAAGCCGAAAGAGTTCGAGAGGGCGGTGTCGATCTTCATCTCGCGCGCCACATTGGCGCAGTAATCGAGATCGCAGGCCTCGTCCTGATTGAAGATGTTGATCGTCGGCGGCGATATCTGGTGGTAGACGGCCAGCGTCGAAAAGACGGCCTCAATGCCGCCAGCAGCGCCGAGCAGGTGCCCGGTCATCGATTTTGTCGAATTGACGACGAGCTTCTTGGCGTGGTCGCCAAAGGCGCGCTTGACGGCGACCGTTTCGGCTTTGTCGCCAAGCGGGGTCGACGTGCCGTGGGCGTTGAGGTATTGGACTTCGTCGATATTGATCTGCGCGTTGCGCAGCGCGTTGGTCATGCAGCGAGCGGCGCCTTCACCATCCTCGCACGGCGCGGTGATGTGATTGGCGTCGGCGCTCATGCCAAAGCCGGCAAGTTCAGCGTAAATCCTTGCGCCGCGCGCCTTGGCATGCTCGTACTCTTCAAGCACCATGACCGCCGCACCCTCGGACAGGACGAAGCCGTCCCGATCCTTGTCCCATGGACGACTCGCCGTTTTCGGATCGTCATTACGCGTCGACAGTGCGCGTGCGGCACAGAAACCGCCCAGCCCGGAGGGGCAAACACAGGCTTCCGAACCGCCCGCGATCATGATGTCGGCATCGCCATATTCGATCAGACGTCCGGCATCGCCGATACTGTGCGTGCCGGTCGAACAGGCGCTGACCAGCGCAATGTTCGGGCCCTTGTAGCCATAAAGGATCGAGAGATTACCGGAGATCATATTGATGATTGAACCGGGGATAAAGAAAGGCGAAATCTTGCGCACACCGCTCGCGACGAAATCGTCGCGCGTCGCTTCGATCGCTGGAAGGCCACCGATTCCCGAGCCGATCGACACGCCAATCCGCTCGGCGTTCGCCGGATGGGCCTCAAGCCCTGCATCCTTGATCGCCTGGATGCCCGCCGCCATTCCGTAGTGTATGAAGAGGTCCATCCGCCGTGCGTCTTTTGCCGGGATGTATTGCGTGATGTCGAAGTCCCGCACCTCACCGGCAAATTGCACAGGGAACGAGGAAACGTCGAAACGCGTGATCCGGTCGATGCCGGAGCGCCCGGCGAGAACGTTCTGCCAAGCTTGTTCGACGGTATTTCCGACCGGAGAAACAACTCCGAGGCCGGTGATGACAACTCTGCGACGTGCCAAATTTTTCTCCGGGGAAAACAGGAAAAAGTGGATGGATCAAACGGGATTCGGAAGATCTGCGGGAGTAGCCGTACTGCCCGCAGACGAATCGCGAAGGAGAGCTTACTTTTTGTGGCCGACGACGTAATCGATGGCTTGCTGAACGTTGGTGATTTTCTCGGCTTCATCGTCCGGGATTTCGCATTCGAATTCTTCTTCGAGCGCCATCACCAGTTCAACCGTATCCAACGAATCCGCGCCAAGGTCGTCAACGAACGAGGATTCGTTCTTGATGTCCGCTTCATTGACGCCGAGTTGTTCAGCGACAATTTTCCTGACGCGCTGTTCGATATTTTCCATCAAAGGACTCCTTCATAAGGTTCAAGGGTGAAACAAGACGCGCTATTCTACCAAAATGGACGGTTGTCACCAAATAAGCCGGCACGTCGGTCGGTTTTACGCACTGCCCTTGCGGGCGTTAATCGAGATACATGCCGCCGTTGACATGGATCGTTGTACCGGTGACGTAGGCGGCGCCCGCTGAGGCGAGAAAACCGACAGCCGCTGCAATATCCTCCGGCAAACCAAGGCGACCGAGCGGAATGCTGGCGAGCAGGGCTTCGCGCTGTTTTTCGTCGAGAACCTTTGTCATATCGGTGTCGATAAGACCCGGCGCGATACAGTTGACGGTGATATTGCGACTGCCGAGTTCGCGCGCCAGCGAACGAGTCATTCCAGCGACACCGGCTTTCGCCGCGCAGTAGTTCGCTTGTCCGGCGTTACCCGAATGGCCGACGACCGAGGTGATGTTGATGATGCGACCCTGACGCGCTTTCATCATGCCGCGCATTACCGCTTTCGACAGCCGGAAAACGGCCGACAGATTGGTGTCGAGCACCGCATCCCACTCTTCGTTTTTCATGCGCAGCGAAAGGTTATCGCGCGTGATTCCGGCGTTGTTAACCAGAATCGTCGTCGTGCCGTGCGCTTTCTCGATATGCGCCACGAGCGCGTCGATTTGCGCCTGATCGCGTACTTCGAGAACGGCGCCCTCGCCCGCGATGCCGGCCTGGGCAAAATAAGCGGAAATGCTGCGCGCGCCCTCTTCGCTCGTCGCTGTTCCGATCACCGTCGCGCCACGCCGGCCCAGTTCGGCTGCAATCGCCCGGCCGATGCCGCGCGAAGCGCCGCTGACCAGCGCAATTTGTCCGCTGTTCATTTTGTTTACTCGAGCGTCGTAACGGCAGCTTCGATCGCCGCTAGATCGGCGAGCGCGAGACCGCTGACGCCATCGGAGCAGCGTTTGCTGAGGCCGGCCAAGACCTTGCCCGGACCGCATTCGGCAATCGTCGTCACGCCCATTGCCGCGATTTTCTGCACGGTCTCGACCCAGCGGACCGGCGCAAACGCCTGGCGGACCAACGCATCCTTTATTCGCGCGGGATCCGACTCGACAGCCACATCGACGTTATTGATGACCGGGATATGGGGCACGGCGAAATTGAGTTCAGCCAGTCGCGCGGCGAGTTTTTCCGCCGCCGGTTTGATCAGCGACGAATGGAAGGGGGCGGAGACGGGCAGCAGAACCGCCCGCTTGGCGCCCATTGCCTTGCAGCCTTCGCAGGCGTGCTCGATGGCCGCCTTGCTGCCGGCGATGACGGTTTGCCCGGGTGCGTTGAAGTTTACGAGTTCGGCGACCTCGCCGTTGCCGACGGCGAGCGCTGCTGCGGCGCACGCTTCGCGGATTTTGTCGTCGTCAAGATTGAGGATTGCGGCCATTGCCCCGGTGCCGACCGGCACGGCTTCCTGCATCGCCGTGGCGCGCAGACGCACGAGCGGGACCGCATCGCGAAATCCGATAACGCCGGCAGCAACCAGCGCCGAGTATTCACCGAGACTGTGGCCGGCGACGATCGCCGGCGACCGGCCGCCCCTGTCCAGCCACAGCCGGTAGGCGGCGATTGCCGCAGTCAGCATCACCGGCTGCGTGTTGACCGTTTGCGCCAGCGCTTCGGCTGGGCCATCGAGCAGTAATTGCCAGAGATCCTGGCCCAGTGTGTCCGATGCCTCGTCAAACGTGGCGCGGATGACGGGAGAATCACCGTAAGCGGCCATCATGCCGACCGATTGCGACCCCTGACCGGGAAAAACGAAAGCGAATGCCATGGAATACCCCCTTAGAACTCGAGCAATACAGCGCCCCAGGTGAAGCCACCGCCGACCGCTGCGAGGATGATTTTTTGACCGGGCTTGACTCGCCCATCGCGCACTGCCGCGTCGAGAGCCAGCGGAATCGACGCTGCCGACGTATTGCCGTGGCGATCGACGGTGACGATCATCTTGTCGAGGCCAAGCCCAAGCTTCTTCGCGGTCGATTCAATAATGCGGATGTTAGCCTGGTGTGGAATCACCCAGTCAACTTCCGCCGCTGGAACGCCGGCCATTTGGCAGCATTCGGTCGACACTTCGGCGAGCACGCGGACGGCGACCTTGAACACGGCTGGGCCGTCCATGCGCAGAAAAGGGTCGCCAATGATCTTGCCGGCGCAGACGGCACCCGGCACCGAAAGAATGTCGTTATGCGAACCATCGGCGTACGCGGCGCTGGCCAGTATCCCGGGCTTTTCGCTCGCTTCGAGTACTACCGCGCCGGCGCCGTCACCGAACAGAACGCAGGTCGTGCGATCACTCCAGTCGAGGATGCGCGAAAAAACTTCGGCGCCGACGACGAGGGCTTTCTTGTGACTGCCCGAACGAATGAACTTTTCGGCGACGCTCAGCGCATAGACAAAACCGCTGCATACCGCCTGAACGTCGAAAGCCATGGCACCACGATTGCCGAGTTTGGCCTGCAGCAGGCACGCGGTACTCGGAAAAATGAAGTCGGGTGTCGACGTTGCGACGATGATGAGATCGAGCTCGCTGGCGTCCATTCCCGCCGAGGCAAGAGCCCGCCGGCTCGCCTCGAGCGCCAGGTCACTCGCCGTGCATCCGGCTTCGGCAAGATGGCGCGTCCTGATACCGGTGCGGCTGACGACCCACTCGTCACTGGTGTCGACACCGCGTTGTACAAGGTCTTCGTTGCTGACCGGCTGTCCCGGCAGATAGCTGCCAACGGCTGAGATGCGAGCGAACATTTATACGGTCTCCTGAATCGGTTGTTGCTGGGCTACCCGTTCGCAGATGCGCGCGAGAACGCCACTGCGCACGAGCTCGCCGGTGCGCTCGATAGCGTTGCCAAACGAAAAGGCGTCGGCCGAACCGTGGCTCTTTACGACGATGCCCTTGAGTCCCAGCAAGCTCGCGCCGTTATAGCGGCGATGGTCAACCCGTTGCTTGAAGTGCTTCAAGACCGGCAGCGAAATCAGCGCAACAAGCTTGGTCAACACATTGCGGTTAAACTCCTGACGCAAGAAAGTCGCCATCATTTGCGCCAGCCCTTCGGATGCCTTGACCGCGACGTTACCGACAAAGCCGTCGCAGACAACGACTTCGGCGCCGCCCTTGTAGATGCCATCGCCCTCGACATTGCCGACAAAATTGAGCCCCGAGTCCCTGAGCAGCTCTGTCGCGCGCTTGACAACGTCGTTGCCCTTGATGTCCTCGGCGCCAATATTGAGAATGCCAACGCTGGGTCGTTCCTTGTGCTCGATGGCGGCGACTAGCGATGTGCCCATGATCGCGAACTGCAGCAGGTGCTCGGGTGTGCAATCGACGTTGGCGCCCAGATCGAGGACATGGACGTGCCCCACGAACGTCGGGAAAACGGCGCAAATCGCCGGGCGGTCGATGCCTGGCAGCATTTTGAGAACGAAGCGCGAAATCGCCATCAGGGCCCCGGTATTTCCCGCCGAGACGCAGGCATCCGCCTCACCGCGCTTGACGAGATCGATGGCCAGACGCATCGACGAATGCTTCTTGTTGCGAATCGCCAGAGCCGGCGGCTCGTGCATTTCGACGACTTCGCTGGCATGGAGTATCGAAACGCGCGCATGGTCGCGAGGGCCAAGCAAGGGACGAATGAGCTCCTCGCGACCGACGAGGACGACACGCGCGTCGTCGTGTTTGCGCACGAAGGACAGCGCGGCCGGCACGGTGACCGACGGACCGTGGTCGCCGCCCATGCAGTCGATGGCAACAGTAATAAGCATTGTTTAAAAGGCAAAAGAAAGGGCAGGCATTCCCGATAAGGGGAATCGACCTGCCCGGATTCTTGAAGCCTTATTCGCCGGCGCCCTTGGCGACCTTCTTGCCACGATAGTAGCCCGACGGACTCACATGGTGGCGCAGATGAACTTCACCGGTTGTCGGCTCGACAGCCAGCGGCGGATTAGGCAAAAAATCATGCGCACGATGCATGCCGCGCTTGGACGGGGACTTCTTGTTCTGTTGAACGGCCATAAATTACTCCATAGATCAAATTCACTCTGCCTTACCCGAAAAACCCCGGAGCACGGAGAACGGCGAAATTTTTCCGCTCCCCTGCCCGGTGTCAGGCAAGACACAACTGTCATGACGCGGCGCCGAAGGCAGATCGAGAATGATTTCGTCTTCGATCAACGCAACAACGTCCAACTCACTTTGCGCCGGCACAAAATCTTTCGAATCGTCTTCGATTTCGTCCTGCGTCAACTCGTCTTCATCCGTGATGATTTCAAGCATGCTGCGAACTTCAACTGGATAGTCAATCCCCTCAAGGCAGCGCTGACAGCAAACGGACAATGTGCCGTCCAATTGCAAAAGTAGCTGCGGCCTGTTGCGCGGACCCATCCGGCCTTCGATCCGGTAACTCAAATGGCCGGTCGAATCGACAAGCATATCGAGCATACGAGTCAGGTCAGCGATTGGCAGTTCACCGTGCAGCGAGCCTGCGTCCCGGGCAAAAGCCAGACTGTTTATAACAATCCGTTGCGACATAAGGGGCGCATGATATTATTTTTGGCTTTCGAAGTCAAAGCCCGCGCGCCAGATCTCTGGCCTTTCTTATTGCGCCGCAAAAAGTGCACCCATCTCAACCTCTTATGCCCCCCAGACAGATTGTTCTTGCCTCGACGTCACCGTTTCGCAGGGAACTCCTTACCCGTCTCGGACTGCCCTTTGAAACTGCCGATCCCGCCACCGATGAGACGGTCGTTGCCGGCGAGACCCCGGAAGACACCGCGCTGCGCCTCTCGGAAGCCAAGGCGCGCGCTGTCGCAGCGCACTATCCGGACGCCCTGATCATCGGCAGCGACCAGGTTGCCGTTGCCGACGGCCGGATCTATGGCAAACCGGGATCGCACGCCGCTGCTGTCGCGCAGTTGCAAACCTTACGCGGTCAGCGGGTCAATTTTTATACCGGTCTGTGCCTGCTCAACGCGCGAACCGGCCAAGCGCACTTACGCGGAGTACCGACGTTCGTCACCTTCCGCGACCTGAGCGACAGCGACATCGAGAGTTACTTGCGGCGCGAGCAACCGTACAACTGCGCGGGAAGCGCCAAGTCGGAAGGGCTCGGCATTGCGATAATTGCAAAAATGGAAGCTGAGGACCCGAACGCATTGGTCGGCTTGCCTCTGATAGCGCTGTGCGACCTTTTTGATAAAGAGGGAATAAACGTTTTTCAACATGATGTTGCATAACGTATTTAAAGTATTTTATGACTAAAGGCTGCCTCTACCTCATCCCGGTGCCACTCGGTGCAACGACCATCGAGTCGGTATTGCCGGCGCCGGTTCGTGAATGCGCAATGCGGTTGTCGCATTTCATTGCCGAGAACGCCAAGTCGGCCCGCGTTTTCCTCAAATCCCTACCCTGCGTCTTACCCTTGCAGCAAATTGTCATCCACGAACTGAACGAGCATACCGCGCCCGGCGAACTTCCGGCCTTGCTGGCGCCACTGCTTGCCGGGATAGACATCGGGCTGGTCTCGGAGGCCGGCTGTCCAGCAGTCGCTGATCCCGGTGCGGATCTGGTCGCGCTGGCCCACGTTGCGGGCGTGCGCGTGGTTCCGTTGATCGGTCCATCGGCGATTTTGCTCGCTTTAATGGGTTCGGGATTGTCGGGACAGAACTTCGCATTCCATGGCTACCTGCCGGCGAAGGATCAGCAACGGCAGCGGCGGCTTCGTGAACTCGAGGCCGACTCGCGGCGGGAAAAAAGGACGCAGATTTTTATTGAAACGCCCTACCGTAACCGCCAGATGCTGGCAACGCTAGTCGCCGTTTGTGCGGCGGAGACGAGAATTTGCGTGGCGACAGACCTCACTTGCGCCGGCGAGTCGATCGTCACTCGTACGCCAGGCGAATGGCGTGGGCATGAATTGCCGGACATCGACCGCCGGCCGACGGTCTTCCTGCTGCAGGCGTAAAACCCGCGTCCCCTCGACCATTAACGCAGTACGCTGCGCTCGCTGGAAAAGAGACGGAATACCAGATTCTGGCCCATTTCCGCACCGAGGCGCTTGGCAAAACGCTCGGCGATGTTCTCCTTGACCGAATAGTCGAGAATTGTTTCGGCCTTGATGACGTCGCGTGCGACGGTATCGACTGTGCCGAACTCGTCGGCGAGTCCCAAATCGATACTCTGGCTGCCGGTCCACATCAATCCGGAAAAAATTTCGGCGTTTTCCTTGAGGCGTTTTCCGCGCCCTGCCCGAACAACATCGATAAATTGCTTGTGGATTTCGCCGAGTAACAGTTGCGCGTGTTCCTTCTGCTTCTCATCCTGCGGCGAGAACGGATCGAGAAAACCTTTGTTGGGCCCGGCGGTAAGTAGTCGGCGCTCGACGCCGAGCTTGTCCATCGTCCCGGTAAAACCAAAACCGTCCATCAATACGCCGATCGAACCGATGATGCTCGCCTTGTCGACAAAAATCTTGTCCGCGGCCGAAGCGATGTAATAGCCGCCGGATGCGCACATGTCTTCGACGACGACGTAAAACGGGATGTCCGGATGGCGCGCGCGCTGGCGGCGGATTTCGTCATTGACGATTCCCGATTGCACCGGGCTGCCACCCGGACTGTTGATGCGCATGATGATGCCCGCGGTCCCTTTATCCTCGAACGCCGACTGCAACGCGCCGTTGATCTTTTCTGCGCTGGCGTCCCCGCTCACTTCGATGCTGCCGCGCACATTGATCAGCGCCGTATGCTTGCCGTCGGCAAGTTTTTCCGAGCCGCCCCAATCGACGACGAGAACGAGCACGGCAACGAAGTACGACAAGGCCGCAAGCTTGAAGAAGATACCCCAGCGCCGTTTCGCTTTTTGCTCCTTAAGCGACGCGAAGGCGATTTTCTCGAGGAGTTGTCGTTCCCATTGCGGGTCTTTCTCAGCGTTTTCCACAATATGTACTCAGTTGGGGTGTAGCAGCTTGTGTTCGGCACGAGTGAGCCGCTCCGGCTCGTCGGTTTGCGGCGTGGGCAGCGTTCCGCCGCGAAGATCGGTTGCCTGCTGCGTCGCGCCGGTCAAGTATACCGCGAATTGACGTTCGATCCGCTGCGAAGACCGACCAGAATGCAACGCTTGGGCATTAGGTATGCCTGCGCAGCCACTCGGTCAGAGCGCTGAGGCCGTCTACGCGGGCGACCGGATTCAAGGCGTCGAGTTGGCTCGCCGGATGCGCGCCGTAAGCGACGGCGAGGCCGGTGACGCCGGCATTGATCGCCATCTGCAAATCGTGCGTCGTGTCACCGATCATCAGCGTCCGCTCCGGCGCCACCGCTAACTCGTCCATCAATTCTTCGAGCATTTGCGGATGCGGCTTGGAAAAACATTCGTCGGCACAGCGCGTCGCTGAAAAGAATCGGCCAAGTCCGCTGCTCGCCAGCGCCCGATTGAGCCCGAGCCGGCTTTTTCCGGTGGCGACGGCGAGGATGATTCCCGCCGCATGTAATTCGGCGACGAGTTCTTCGGCTCCGGCAAAAAGGCGCAACTCGCGGTCGCGCGCCAGATAATGAGCCTTGTAGCGCTTGGCCATGTGTGCCGAATGCTCTTCTGCCAGCGTCGGCGCGCAGTAACGCAAGGCATCGGCCAGGCCAAGGCCGATCACGTGCCGCGCCTGCTCGTCCGGGGGAATGGGCAACTTCAGATCGCGACACGCCGCCTGAATCGCCTCGACGATCGCCGCCGTCGAGTCGAGCAGCGTGCCGTCCCAGTCAAAAACTATAAGGTCAAATCTTTTGACCATAATCCTGTGCTTCCTTGGCCGCAATTTTGTCGAGAAAGGTCTTCAGAACGCCGGGCAAAGGCGCCTCGAGCGCCATCTCGTGCGCGCTGAGTGGATGCGCAAAGCGCATCTGCCACGCGTGCAGAAACATGCGCTTTAACCCGGCCTTGGGCAGGCCTTTGTTGAGCGCAAAATCACCATATTTTTCATCGCCGGCGATCGGGTAACCCAAGTGCGCGCAATGCACGCGGATTTGGTGCGTGCGACCCGATTTGAGTTCTGCTTCGAGCAGGCTGAAGTTTTCCCAGCGCGCCATAAGGCGAAAAACCGTATGCGACGCCTTCCCTTCGTCGGCGACGCGCACGCGGCGCTCGCCCGACTCGAGCAGATATTTGAGCAAAGGCAACTTCACCTTGCGAACCGGATCCATCCAGCGCCCCTTGACGAGCAGCAAATAGCGTTTGTCGGCACCCTTGCCTCCGCCGGCGCCGCTTAGGCGGAACATGTCATGGAGCGCGAGCAGCGCCGACCGTTTCTTTCCGATCAATAGCAGGCCCGACGTTTCTCGGTCGAGCCGGTGTGCGAGCTCGAGAAAGCGCGCCTCGGGTCGTTGCCGGCGCAGCGCTTCGATGACACCAAAACTCACGCCGCTCCCGCCATGCACGGCGATTCCCGACGGCTTATCGACGACGAGAATGGCCTCGTCTTCATAGACGATAGGCAATTCGACCTTTATTTCGGCGCCGGCGACGATTTCTTCCTGTCGCTGCGCAATACGGATCGGCGGAATGCGCAGCGTATCACCGGTCTGCAGGCGGTAGGACACGGCAGCGCGTTTGTCGTTGACGCGTATTTCACCACTGCGCACGATGCGATAGACGTGGCTCTTGGGCACACCTTTGCAGATTTTTAGCAGAAAGTTGTCAAGACGCTGACCCTGCTCGTCCTCGCTGATGGTGGCCCGTGAAACAGAAGTTTTGCTAACTTGGGCCATATTCAATATACTAAACTTGTTTTGCGTCTCGGATTGAAAGAGGCGATGACCCGTGAGACCGTCGAGCGGCGCCGATTCTTGTAATTGCGACGCACTTTCCGGCAGGCATCAGCCGCCTCGCTTGCACCACCCTGTGCAAGATCAACCAGCGCAAATCACCTGGTTAAGTACGCTCACCAAAAGTAGCGATACTACTTGATTTGCACGCGCCTAGCACGTTGGGACCGCCCCAAGCAGATTCCCCGGACCTTGATATTTCATGGTGCGAAGAAAAATAAATTCGGCGAGTTGTTCTTATTAGTTGCTGTACCGGAAAGCCCATGAAGCATACCACCCCCAACTAATCAGTCGCTGCCTGCACGAGGCGCTCCCCCCGTCAATGCGCGTGGGAGCCCATTATGAAACGCATGCTTTTTAACGCGACACAGGCCGAAGAACTTCGTGTCGCCATAGTCGATGGTCAGAAACTCGTTGATCTCGACATTGAATCGGCGGCCAAGGAACAGAAAAAAAGCAATATCTATAAAGCCGTGATTACCCGCATCGAGCCCAGTCTTGAAGCGGCGTTTGTCGATTACGGCGCTGAACGGCACGGTTTTCTGCCGTTCAAGGAAGTCTCCCGGGCTTTCTTCCAGCCAGGAGTCGAAGCGAATCGCGCAACGATCCGGGAAGCCTTGCGCGAAGGCCAGGAACTCATCGTTCAGGTTGACAAGGACGAGCGCGGCAACAAGGGCGCGGCGCTGACGACTTTCGTCAGTCTGGCCGGGCGTTATCTCGTTCTGATGCCCAACAATCCGCGCGGCGGCGGCGTATCGCGTCGCGTCGAGGGGGACGAGCGCGCCGAGTTGCGCGACGTCATGGACCAACTTGAAGTCCCGCCGGGTATGAGCCTGATCGCCCGCACGGCGGCCATTGGCCGTAACGCCGAAGAACTGCAATGGGACCTCAATTACCTGATGCAGTTGTGGAAGGCCATTGACGGCGCGGCCAATCAGCAAAAAGGCGCGTTTCTGATCTATCAGGAGGGCAGCCTCGTCATTCGCGCGATTCGCGACTATTTCCAGCCGGACATCGGCGAAATACTGATCGATACCGACGACGTCTATGAACAGGCCAGCCAGTTCATGGCGCACGTGATGCCGGGCACGGTGAGCCGTATCAAGCGTTACCGCGACGATGTGCCGCTTTTTTCCCGTTTCCAGATCGAACACCAGATCGAATCGGCGTACTCGCGCCAGGTCAACCTGCCTTCCGGTGGCGCCATCGTCATCGACCACACTGAAGCGCTGGTCTCGGTTGATGTCAACTCGGGTCGCTCGACGCGGGGCGCCGATATTGAGGAAACGGCGTTCAAGACGAATCTCGAAGCGGCCGAGGAAGTCGCGCGTCAGCTGCGTTTGCGAGACCTCGGCGGACTGATCATCATTGATTTCATCGACATGGAAAGTCAGCGCAACCAGCGGGAAGTCGAAAATCGCCTGCGCGACGGCCTGCGCCTCGATCGCGCGCGCGTGCAGACAGGAAAAATCAGCCGCTTCGGGCTGATGGAACTGTCGCGACAACGGCTGCGTCCGGCGCTTGCCGAAACGAGTTACATCCCCTGCCCGCGCTGTTCGGGAACCGGACATATCCGCAGTGCCGAATCGGCCGCCTTGCACATCCTGCGCATCCTCGAAGAAGAAGCGATGAAGGACAACACCGCCGCTGTGCACACGCAAGTGCCAGTCGATGTTGCGACCTTCCTGCTCAATGAGAAGCGCCCAGATATCCAGGCCATCGAGTTACGGCACAAGGTCAACATCCTGTTGATCCCGAATATCCGGCTCGAAACACCGCAGCACAGCATCACGCGATTGCGCCACGATGAAATGAACCTCGACGAATTACAGCAGCCATCGTACAAAATGGTCGATACAACGAGCGAAGAAACCGGCAAGCAGGCGTCGTCTTCGAGCGAAGCGCGGATTCCGCGTCAGGAAGCGGCGATCAAGGGCATCACGCCGGCTCAGCCGGCACCTAACGTCCCCGAGAAATCGCCGGTCGGCACCGAAAAACCGGAAACCGGCTTTATCGCCAAAATCCTGTCGTGGTTCCGCGCGGATGCCGAACCCGTACCCACCGCAACAAAGCCGGAAAAGAAGCCGCGCAGCAGCGGACCGCGTGACGGCCAACGCGATGGTCAGCGCGACGGACGGCGCGGTGGTCGCAGCAAGCGCAATGATGAAGAGCGCGAAGGCCGCGAGCCGCGTGCCGGCCGCGAAGGCCGTGACCCGGTTCGTGAACCGCGACCGGCGCCAGTGGCTGCACGCGAAGAGGGTCAGCTTCCGCGCGAAGTCAAGGAAGCGCGCGAGCCGCGTCGCCAACGTGGCGAACCGCGTCCGGAACGCAAGGAACCGGTCGCAGTCGCGGCCGTCTCTGAGCTGGAAACGAACGTTGCGGCCGACGGCGTGGGTGTGGAGAGCGGCGCAGACGAAGCCGGCGGTGCGCGCCGTAGGGGTCGTCGTGGCGGACGCCGCGATCGCGGCGAACGCAACGCCAATTCAAATCAGCCCGAGCTTGGCGGCAACGAAGCGCAAGCAGTGGCGAGCGACGATACCATCGAGTTAACGCCGGTGCCGTCGGAAAGCGAAGCGGTCGAAACGGTTGCGGTCGCGGAATTTGCGGCGGTCACGACAACGGTCGAACAGACCGCTTCGACGCCGGCCCTGGCCGCTAGCGAAGCGATCGTCGTACCGCCCGTCGTCACTGCGGCTATCGAGCCGGCGTCGCTAGCCCGGAAAGAAACCGTGGCAACCCCGGTAATCGTCATTGTTGACGAAGCTGAAGTGGACAATGCCAAAGTGTTTACGACGGCAATTGCCGTCGACATCGACGAACCCGAGGTGGTCGAACCGCAAACTGCGAAAGTCGAGGCGGTTGTGCCAGCCGTAGACCTTGAAAAAGTCATCGAGGCGAGTGGTCTGGTCATGGTCGAGACGAGTTCGGACAAAATCAGCGCGTGGCCCGCGTCATCCCCGGTCGCAGAAGAAACTCCCCGGCCGCGACGCAAGCGTCCGGTCGTCGTGGCAGCCTCCGACGAGCCGCTGGTGATGGTCGAAACGAGCAACCGCTAAGGCGTCCCGATCGCCAGCAAAAACGGAGCGCAGATGCGCTCCGTTTTTTTCTGATTCCACGACGCGCTATGGCCGGTGCTCAGCCGCGCCGCTTGCACACCGCTTCCTGCTTGAGTCGTTCGACGAGGCGGCAGCTCGCGTTTCGACCATGTCAAGCACGCGCGCGATGAGCGCCGGCGTCCGGCGCATTCAAGCTTCTCCCACGGGCTTTTCGTCGTGTTTCGCTGCGCCGAAAAGCTGCTCTTTGATGCGGAATAATTCATCGCGCGCCGCGGCGGCCTTTTCGAACTCGAGATTGCGGGCAAAGTCGCTCATGGTCTTCTCGAGCCGCTTGAGTTCGCGCGTAAGCTGCTTTTCGCTCATCGCCGCGTAGCCCGCCTGCTGCTGGGCTACCTTGAGTTCACGCCGCGCCACATCGGCATCGTAGACGCCGTCGATGATGTCCTTGATGCGCTTTGTTACGCCGATCGGCGTTATGCCATTCGCTTCGTTGTAACGGATCTGTTTCGCGCGTCGCCGTTCGGTTTCACCTATTGCCCGTTGCATGGAGCCGGTGACCCGATCGGCATACAGAATCGCCGTACCGTTGATGTGGCGAGCCGCACGGCCAACGGTCTGGATCAGCGAGCGCTCGGAACGCAGGAAACCTTCCTTGTCGGCGTCCAGGATGGCGACCAGCGACACCTCAGGGATGTCGAGCCCCTCACGCAGCAGGTTGATGCCGACGAGCACGTCGAACTTCGCGAGGCGCAGATCGCGGATTATTTCGACGCGTTCGACAGTGTCGATGTCCGAGTGCAGATAACGTACCCGAACACCGTTTTCTCCAAGATAGTCGGTCAGTTCCTCGGACATGCGTTTGGTCAGCGTGGTGACGAGGATTCGCTCGTCGTTGGCGACGCGCAAGCGAATTTGCGAAAGCAGGTCGTCGATCTGTGTCGCGGCGGGGCGAACGATGATGACCGGGTCAATCAGCCCGGTCGGGCGGACGACCTGCTCGACAACTTGCCCCTGGTGCGTCGCCTCGTAGTCGGCAGGCGTTGCCGAAACGAAGATGGCTTGGCGCAGCAAGGCCTCGTATTCCTCGAATTTGAGTGGTCGGTTATCGAGCGCCGACGGCAGGCGGAAGCCGTAGTTAACGAGATTCTCCTTGCGCGATCGGTCCCCTTTATACATCGCGCCGACTTGCGGAATCGAGACGTGCGATTCGTCGATGAACATCAGTGTATCGGCCGGCAGGTAATCGATCAGCGTCGGCGGCGGCTGGCCTGGCTGGCGCCCCGAGAGAAACCGCGAATAATTTTCGATGCCTTTGCAGAAGCCAAGCTGATCGAGCATTTCCAAGTCAAAGCGCGTGCGCTGTTCTATGCGCTGCGCTTCGACCAGACGGTTCTCCTGGTGAAAGAACTCGATCCGTTCGCGCAGTTCGTTCTTGATCCCTTCGATGGCGCGCAGCACGGTGGCGCGCGGCGTGACGTAATGTGACGATGGAAACACGGTGAACCGCACGAGCTTGGCCTGCAACTGGCCGGTCAGCGGATCGAACAACTGCAAGCCGTCAATCTCGTCGTCAAAGAGCGAAATACGAATCGCGTGCTCGGCGTGCTCGGCCGGAAATACGTCGATGACGTCGCCGCGCACGCGGAAGGTACCGCGATGAAAGTCGATTTCGTTGCGCTCATATTGCATTTCGATGAGGCGCCGGATGACGTCGCGTTGGCCCATGTGGTCGCCGACCCGCATGGTGAGAATCATCTTGTGGTATTCGTCACGGTCGCCGATACCGTAGATGCAGGAGACGGTCGCCACAATGACGCAGTCGCGTCGCTCGAGAAGGCTTTTCGTCGCCGAAAGCCGCATCTGTTCGATGTGCTCGTTGACCGCGGAATCCTTCTCGATGAACAGGTCGCGGGCCGGCACATAGGCTTCCGGCTGATAGTAATCGTAGTACGAAACGAAGTACTCAACGGCATTTTCCGGAAAGAACTCGCGGAACTCGGAATAAAGTTGCGCCGCCAGCGTCTTGTTGGGTGCGAGGACGAGCGCCGGACGTCCGGTGCGCGCGATGACATTGGCCATCGTGTAGGTCTTACCCGAACCCGTGACACCGAGCAGCGTCTGGAAGGCCAGCCCGTCGTCTAGCCCTTCGACCAGCTGGGTGATCGCCTCGGGCTGATCGCCGGCTGGCAAGAACGGCTGGTAAAGGCGGAATGGACTCCCGGCAAAGTCAATGAAAGCCGGCGGGGATAACGACGGAATTGGCGTGCGCATGCTAGAATTCTACTGGATTCCGTCCTGCTTGCCGTTCGGACAGCGAATGGCTAGCAGATGTGAAGCCCGTGCCAATTAACAACATGTAGCGCGAAGCACACCTGCCTGCCCATCGCGCCACGCTGACCGGAATAAGCTGCCCATGACTTCTTCGATATTCTCTGCCGTCGAGATGGCCCCGCGCGATCCCATCCTCGGTCTTAACGAATCATTCAACGCCGACGCCCGGCCAGTCAAAGTCAATCTCGGCGTCGGCGTCTATTTTGACAATAACGGTAAGGTTCCGCTTCTCAAAGCGGTCAAAGTGGCGGAGAAAGCGCGTGTAGAAGCCATGCCGCCGCGCAGTTACCAACCGATCGAAGGTCTTGGCACCTACAACAAGGCCGTGCAAACGTTACTCTTTGGAGAAAACTCGGCGTTAGCCGGCGAAGGCCGGCTGATCACTGCCGAAACGCTCGGGGGCACGGGAGCGCTCAAGGTCGGTGCCGATTACCTTAAGCGCCTGCTTCCTGATGCCACCGTCTACATCAGCGATCCAAGTTGGGAAAACCACCGCGCGCTGTTCGAATACGCGGGCTTCGCGGTCGACAGCTACCCCTATTACGACGCGCGCACCCGGGGGGTGAATTTTGCCGAGATGAAGGCGAAGCTCAATGCCTTGCCGGCAGGCTCGATCGTCGTTCTGCATGCCTGCTGCCATAATCCGACCGGTGCCGACCTTTCCGAAGCACAGTGGCGCGAAACGATCGAAGCGATCCGAGCGCGCGGATTGGTCCCTTTCATTGATATGGCTTATCAGGGCTTTGCTGACGGCATTGCTGAGGACGCGCTGGCGCTCAATCTTTTTGTCGCCTCGGGCCTGCAGTTCTTTGTCGCCAGCTCGTTCTCCAAATCGTTCTCGCTCTACGGTGAGCGCGTCGGCGCACTATCGATCGTTACCGGGTCGAAGGACGAGTCGGCTCGCGTCCTGTCGCAGCTTAAGCGTGTCATCAGGACCAACTATTCGAACCCGCCAACGCACGGCGGAGCGATCGTCGCAGCGGTGCTTGACAGTCCGGAACTGCGCCAGATGTGGGAAGAGGATCTGGCCGGCATGCGTGACCGTATTCGCGAAATGCGTCTCAGCCTCGTCGAAAAGCTGCAGGCCAAGGGCGTTGCCCAGGACTTTTCCTTCATCGTCAAACAACGCGGGATGTTTTCTTACACCGGCCTGTCGGCACAACAGGTCGAACGCTTGCAAAGCGAGTTTGGCATCTACGCAGTCAGCACCGGTCGTATCTGCCTCGCTGCAGTCAACAATCAGAACATCGACTACGTCGTCGACGCGATCGCTGCGGTGCTTTGATAACGCGAGCGTCCAAAAGAAACGCCGGCGAAAGCCGGCTTTTCTTTTGGTGCTGGTCTTACCCCGCGCCGGCCAGCACCGAAGGGGTTTTGAGCGGTCCGCTGATCGAAATGGGGACGCGTCTGTGGTTCGCGCTACCCTTCATCTGCAATTCCATCTTGCCGCTGATATTCAAATCCCGGCTGACGTCAACCTGACCCGTTGATTCCATCAACCCGGAGCTCATGAAGAGGCCGGGAAACTGATAACTCGTCGGTGTCAGACGGATTTTTCCGGACAGCCTTTCGAAGAGCGTTATACCGCCCTGGACCGGCGTTCGCGAAGCGCGACGGAGAGCCTCGGCAAGATCGATGCCGCGGACGTTTCCTCGCCGAATTGTGAAGTCTCCGTCGGCTTCCATCGCCGAAAATATCGTTTCCCAGGAGTCGGCCGTCGTCGAGAAGCGCATTTTTCCCGTCGTTTCCCCGGAAAATTGCTTCCCCAAGCCCAGCACATCGCCGAATCGGTTGGCGTTTATCCGCTCGAAAGATACCGAACCGTGCATCGAGGGCTTCTTGTTGGCCTGAAGAACTGCAACGCCCTGTATCAATCCATCGAAAATACGCAGGTTCATGTTACTGATCGTCAACACGCCTTCGTCGAGCGTCCCGTGCAAATTGAGTGAATCGAAAAGGAAGCCCGACTTTGCCGATGGACGCCAGCCGAAGCCCTCGAGCACGACATCGAGCCGCTCGTCTTCGGGTTTGGCTTCAAGACTCAAGTTGCGATCCGGCGAGTGCAAGAGCAGCGATTGGAACAAGCCGTTTGCAGATAACCGTGCTTCACCTTCAAGGTTGGATAAGCCAAGTCCCCTGAATGAAATATTGGTTTTTTCAAAACGTACCCGCTCGACGCCAAAACCAGCCTCCGCGCGAGCAATCGACGCGAAAACCGTAGACAGGCCGGAAACGAGTTCTACAGGCACGACAACACCACTCATCACGACTTCGCGAAACATCGGTTTGGCTGCCGTAAGTGTCTCTAGCCCGGGCTGCAGGTACATTTCGTTAATGTTAATTTCGCCCCCTCCTGCAGAAATTATGACGCCACCGAGGACCAGGCCGGGTTTCGGGTAAACCATGATGCGCATGGTTGAGACCTTGACCGACCGCCCAGTCGCCTGGGTCAGTGCCGCTTCGACTTGCGGCAGATAAAGGTCGTAAGGGAAGAAAACGACCGCCACGGACAGTATTACCGCCAGGATGAGCAACGATAAGCTCATGATCCCCGGCCAGCCGAGCGACGACCGCGGCGCACGACGAATTGGCCGGATCGATACCTTGATGTCGGTGGCCCGTTCGGCACGATCGGACCAAGCTTTGCGCCAGCGTGCGAAAAAAACGTTGGCTGTCGGTTTCTGCTCCATCGGTGGCTTCTGTGCGTCACCATTTGACGCTGGAGCCAAAGCGGCGACAGGCCCTTCTAGCGACGGCACCGGCGTAAAGACAAATGGCGCTATGGACGTACCGCTGCGGGGATTGAGGGGCAATACGGATTGAACGAATACTCGGCTATCCGGGGCTGTCGGTTCGGTAACCGGCGGCTTGGTGCTGGCGGCCAGCGCGAGTTCCCCACCTTGATCGGTTGCCGCCTCGTTCGTAACCGTGCGCGGAGATTTTTTGCGTTCAGCCCACAGCGTCTCGTGGCCCCTCCGTGGCTCGACAAATCCGCCATTCTCCAGTTCGCGCAGGGCGTTTTCGGTGAGCTGAACATTGCCCGTCTTGCCGCAAAGATCGCCGACGGTGGATTGTCCGTCGACCAGAATCAAGATCATGCGCACATTTCGCTGCATGACTTTTGTTCGTTGGAGTATCGCCCCCTCACCGGAGGCTGTTTTGATATAGACGAGGTCGGAATCCATTAACTGCCAAATTTGTTGACGAAATATCAGTGAGTGTCTAGAATGCGCGCTTCGTTGTTCCTCGATAGCTCAGTTGGTAGAGCGCCGGACTGTTAATCCGTAGGTCCCTGGTTCGAGCCCAGGTCGGGGAGCCAAAGAATTTGCCGGTTTGCGAATTCTCGCGCCGCTTCCGTCTTACCGCTCTCATCGTCTTTTTATACGTTTTAACAGACGGTGTCTAGTAAAACGTGAGCGCGATTAGATTATCCTTCGATATCGTCTGTACGCCAAGCACAACGCGCTATTGGACGTTGCACCGCACTTCCAAGAGCTTGCTTCGCTTTGCTTTTGGCATACCGATTTATGCCAATAGTAAGTCTTTCGGATAGCAAAATGGCACTTATGGCTACCGTCGCGCGAAACGACTCCGATTGAGCCGATCTGGTAACAACGTGATACCGACTGCTCAAAGGCGCACTTTAGCCCATCGCATTAACCGGCCGATCCCTGCGTCCGCACAATTAACTGCCGCAACCACGTCACCCCCACATCATTGTTGGCTCTTTCGTGCCAAACCATTCGGTACGTAAAGTCACATGCTTTACTAGCTAGGCCACGCCAAACTACGGCTGGATGTTCCGCAAGTGCTTGTGCGGCACGCTGCGGGCAAAGCATGACGAAGTCTGTGCCTTGCAAAAACCAAGGTGCGGCAAGAAAGTATGGAATGGCCACCTGCATAGCATTACTTTTCTGCCCCAGTCTGCACAACACGTCATCCACTCCCGTTTGCCTCCCCGCCGGATAGGTTGCGACCAACTGTGGGTAGTCGTTGACAGCGGAAGGGCGCAGCGGGTAGGAGTCAGGGTGTTGTTGGGCTAGGGGGTGAATCTTTGACATAAGAGCCGCGTAGCTCTCTTTGAATAAGTCACGGGTATGAAAATCACCCGGCACCGGATCGTCGGCGTATAGCGCCAAGTCCAGTTCCCCCGACGCCAAGTCCTGAAGCGTCTGCTCCTTCCAAGGCTCGATGCGGATGCCAAGAGTCTTTCCGTGCTTAGCGACTTCGCGCACCACGCCGTTCAGTACCACCATAGCCCCGTAGTCGGTAGAAGCTACCCGAAATTGGCGACGACTGCTCTGTGGATCGAAATCAATGGCGGAAAAAACTTGAATCGCCGTCGCAAGCGCGTCGCGGGTCTGCTGCCGCAATGCCTGCGCGCGGGGGGTCAGCACATAGCCTTTACTGGTCCGCACGAGTAGCGGATCGGCAAATGCTCGTCGCAGCCTGGTCATGACGCGACTTGCAGCAGGTTGCGTGATGCCCAAGGACTCGCCCATCTGCGTGATGCTTTCCGTCGCAATGAGGGCGTTCAATGCCTTGAGCAAATTGAGATCTTGGTCTTTCATTTAGCTTAACGTTTTACATGATTAAATTGCATTTCGCTTATGCACATGAATGCATTGTAATCATTTACAAGTCAATTGAGAATCCAATCTGCAGCAAAAAAGTAGAGTCAAGGAATGAACATCGGTACATATCAGGAGCCTGCCATGATTACAAGTCCTCCGTTGCCGCGTCGCCAACTTTTGCAGGGTGCCGCCGCGCTCGCTTTGTCCGCCCTGGCTTTGACGTCTCGATCCCAGGAAAAACCGCTGTCCGCCACTTCAACCTCAACCGCAGCCGCACTCACGCCTAAGCGCGTCGTTTTTGTCGTCTCCAACGAAGTCGACCCCGGCCATGCCGGGTTTCCCATCGGGTACTACCTGACGGAGCTCGCCCACCCGTACTGGGCATTTCAGCAGCGTGGCTACGTGATGGACATCGCCTCGCCCAACGGCGGCCGCGTTGTACACGACGCCATGAGCGACCCAGAAGGTGGCCGCTTTGGTCCACCACAAGACTTTTTGTCCATCGGCTTCAAGCATTCGCCTAAGGTCAAGCCTCTGCTCGAGAAAACCAGGAAGCTATCGGAGGTGAAAGTAGCCGACTACGACGCAATATTCGTGATTGGCGGGCTTGGCCCTATGGTGACCTTCACCGACAACGCTGAACTGCACACGCTCTTCGCCAGCTTCTATGAGGCAGGCAAAGTGTCTGCCACCATCTGCCATGGCTCGGTGATTCTGCTGAAAACTCGCCTGTCCAATGGCAGATTGCTGGCCGAGGGCAAGCAATGGACTGGCTTTTGTGACGCCGAAGAGGAAATCGTTGACAAGGCTTACAGCAAGCAGGTGCAGCCGTTCCGCATTGAAACGGAAGCCAAAAAAATAGCGAACACGACGTTTGTTCAAGGTCCAGCGTTCAAGCCGTTCGCCGTACGCGATGGTTTGCTGATTTCCGGCCAACAAGGCTCTTCGGGCGGTCGTACGGCCGAGTTCGTCATCCAGGCGCTCGAAAGCTGAGGCTTGCACACAGGAACACAAACTTTCGGCTGCCGGTAATGGGTCGTAGTTTCTCGCAAAAGGAGGATAGGTTTACAGGCCAATTCAACGGGCCTTGCTTTTTCCGAAGCCATCCAGTCATTCCCACTCGATGGTCGCCGGCGGCTTGCCCGAGATATCGTAGACGACACGGTTGATTCCACGCACCTCGTTGATGATCCGATTGGAGACTTTGGCGAGCAGACTGTGCGGCAACTCGGCCCAATGCGCGGTCATGAAATCCTGGGTCTGCACGGCGCGCAGGGCGACGACGTATTCGTAGGTGCGGCCGTCGCCCATGACGCCGACCGATTTGACCGGTAAGAAAACGGCGAACGCCTGGCTGGTCTTTTCGTACCAGTCGGCCGCCCGCAATTCGTCGATAAAGATCGCGTCGGCGCGGCGCAGCAGTTCGGCAAATTCGTGTTTCACTTCGCCAAGGATGCGCACGCCCAATCCGGGACCCGGAAAGGGGTGGCGATAGACCATGGCGTGCGGCAGGCCGAGTGCGATGCCCAGTTCGCGCACTTCATCCTTGAACAGCTCGCGCAGCGGCTCTAGCAGTTTGAGCTTGAGGGTCTCGGGCAAACCGCCGACATTATGGTGGCTCTTGATCGTGTGCGCTTTTTTCGTCTTGCCGCCGGCCGACTCGATTACGTCGGGATAAATCGTGCCCTGCGCCAGCCACTTGGCGTCAGCGAGTTTTTTCGCTTCGGCCTGGAACACTTCGACAAACTCGCGGCCGATGATCTTGCGCTTGGCTTCGGGGTCCGAGACGCCCTTGAGGTGCCCGAGAAACTGCTCGGCCGCGTCGACGTGGATGACCTTGACGCCGAGGTTGCTGGCAAAGGTCTGCATCACCTGCTCGGCTTCGTTGAGCCGCAGCAGGCCGTTGTCGACAAAGACGCAGGTCAGCTGGTCGCCGATCGCGCGGTGCAACAACGCAGCGACGACCGACGAGTCAACGCCGCCCGAGAGTCCGAGAATGACTTCCTCGGCGCCGACCTGGGCGCGCACCCTGGCGATCGCTTCTTCGGCGTAATCGGGCATATTCCAGTCGCGGCCACAGCCGCAGATGTCGTGCACGAAATGAGCAAAAATCTCCTTGCCCTTCAGCGTGTGCGTAACCTCCGGGTGAAACTGGACCCCGTAAAACCTGCGCGTTTCGTCGGCCATTGCGGCAATCGGGCACGATTCATTGCTGGCGATAACTTTGAAACCCGGCGGCAGCGCGCTGACCGCGTCGCCGTGACTCATCCAGACGTCAAGCAGTCCGTGCCCCTCGGCGCTGGTCCGGTCCTCGATCCCTTTGAGCAATAAGGAGTGGCCGCGCGCCCGAATTTCGGCATAGCCGAACTCGCGCTTGCCGGAACTTTCAACCGTGCCGCCCAATTGGTCAGCCATTGCCTGCATGCCGTAGCAGATTCCGAGAACCGGAACACCGAGTTCGAAAACGACTTGCGACGCTCGCCAATCCTGCGCCTCGTAGACCGAGTTGGGTCCGCCCGAAAGAATGATGCCCTGCGGGTCGAACGAACGAATGAAATCGTCACTGACGTCGAAGGGGTGGAGTTCGCAATACACCTGTTGCTCACGAATCCGCCGGGCGATGAGTTGAGAAACTTGGGAGCCGAAATCGAGGATCAGTATTTTTTGGTGAGCCATTCTCAAGCCTTGAATAAATAAGGGCGGCTGCTAGCCGCCCCGCAAAACAGCGAAGCCATCATTCAATATGGTAATTCGGTGCTTCCTTGGTGATTTGCACGTCATGGACGTGCGACTCGCGGACGCCCGCCGACGTGATTTCGACGAATTCTGCCCGCTCATGCATGTCAGCTATCGTTGCGCAGCCGAGATAGCCCATCGACGAGCGCAGGCCGCCCATCAGTTGGTGAATCACCGCCATCACCGAACCCTTGTACGGAACGCGGCCTTCGATACCTTCGGGCACCAACTTGTTGACGTCCGACGCGCTGTCCTGAAAGTAACGGTCGGCGGCACCGGCGGCCATGGCGCCGATCGACCCCATACCGCGATAGGATTTGTACGAGCGCCCTTGGAACAGTTCGATTTCACCCGGCGCCTCCTCGGTTCCGGCAAACAGCCCGCCGAGCATCACCGCGTCGCCGCCGGCGGCAATCGCCTTGCAGATATCGCCCGAGTAACGGATGCCACCGTCGGCAACGAGCGGAACGCCACTGCCCTTGAGTTCATCGCAAACCATCTGGATCGCGGTGATCTGGGGAACACCGACTCCGGCGACAATGCGCGTCGTACAAATCGAGCCAGGGCCGATGCCGACCTTGACGCCGTCCGCACCGTGGTCGATCAAGGCGCGCGCCGCGCTCGCCGTCGCAATGTTGCCGCCGATCACTTCAACGTTCGGCAGATTTCTTTTGACCCATTGCACACTGTCGAGAACGCCCTGCGAGTGCCCGTGCGCGGTATCGACGACGATGACGTCAACACCGGCTTCGGCGAGCAGTTCAGCGCGTTCCGCACTCCCAGAGCCGGCACCGATCGCCGCGCCGACACAGAGTCGTCCGGAAGCATCCTTGCTCGCAAGCGGGTGTTCGGTGGTCTTGATGATGTCTTTTACGGTAATGAGCCCACGCAGTTCAAAGGCGTCGTTGACGACCAGGACGCGTTCGAGACGGTGCTTGTGAATCAAAGCCTTGCCTTCCTCGACGGTTGCTCCCTCGCGTACGGTCACCAGCCGTTCGCGCGGCGTCATGATATTGCGCACCGGCTGGTCGAGCCTGGTTTCGAAGCGCAGATCTCGGTTGGTCACGATACCAACGACAAGCGACCCTTCGACGACCGGGAAACCGGAAATTTTGTGCAAGAGAGTCAAGTCGAGGACTTCGCGCACGGACATCGTCGGCGGAACGGTGATCGGGTCTTTTAGAATGCCCGACTCAAAGCGCTTGACCTTGGCCACTTCCGCCGCCTGAGCTTTCGGTGTCAGGTTTTTGTGCACGATGCCAATGCCGCCTTCTTGTGCCAGGGCAATTGCCAGTCGGGCTTCGGTGACGGTGTCCATCGCGGCCGACACCAGCGGCATATTCAATGTAATCTTGCGTGTAAGGCGGGTGCGCAGACTGACTTCGCGCGGCAGAATGATGGAATGAGCGGGGACGAGAAGGACGTCGTCGAATGTCAGCGCCCTTTGGAGTAAACGCATGGCCTATGATCCAAGGTCACAAATCAGTATTATACAGTATGCCCCGTGAACACTGGACGACCATGAAACCCTTTGCCATAGCGCTCGTTGGCCTGCTTGCTGGTCTTTTCGCCACGACAACCTTGAACGCTCAGGTCTACGAGTGGAAGGACGAAAGCGGCAAAATGAACTACTCGGACAAGCCGCCGGTCGGCAGCATCCGCCAACAACGGACCGTCCTATCGGCGCCGGCTGCAGCGGCCGCCACCCCGAGCCTCGATCCTGCGCAAAAGACGGCGGCCGATCGCGAACTGGAGTTTCGCAAACGCCAGAGGGAAGCGCAGCAAAACGCCGAGAAGCAAAACAAGGAGCAAATCGCGTCTGCCCAGATCAAAGAGCACTGCACCAATGCGCGCCGTCAATTGCAGTTGCTCGAGTCGGGCGAACGCATCAGCCAACGCGACGATAAGGGCGAGCGCTATTTCCTCGACGATGCGCAGCGCGAGCAGGAAATAGCGAACGTTCGCCGTATCGTCGAAGACGGCTGCAAGTAGCTTCCGGTTACTCGCCCTCGCCGGCCCCTTTCTTCATCACTTTGCCCTGCGCCGCTCTTTGCTTGCGCACTTCCTTCGGGTCGGCAATCAGGGGACGATAGATTTCCACGCGGTCGCGATCGCGCAAGAGCGCATCGGGCTTGGCCAGCTTGGCAAAGACGCCAAGCTTGTTTTTTGCAAGATCGATTTCCGGGTATTTCTGCAGGACGCCTGACGCTTCTAGGGCATCGAGAACGCTGGCGCCGGCCGGCAATTTGACTGTGAACAACTCCTGTTTCCGCGCCAGCGCGTAGACCACTTCGACGGTGATTGACTCAGGCATCGGCTGCTCCGTATACGGCGTCGGCGCGCTTCACGAAGGCCTCGACAAAGGTGTTGGCAATACCGCTGAAAACCGGGCCAATGACTTTTTCGAAGAGCTTGCTCGAAAATTCATAGGAGAGCCGAAATTCGATCTTGCAGGCATTTTCCGTGAGCGGCTTGAATCGCCACAAGCCTTCGAGTTGGCGAAACGGCCCGTCAAGCAGCTTGATGGTCATCAGGTGTGGATATTCCTTTTCGTTTTCGGTGGTGAAGTGCGACCTGACGCTCAGATAATTGATATACAAGGTCGCCACGGTCTTGCGCTCGTCGCGAAAACGGACGCTCGTCTGGGTGCACCAGGGCAGGAACTGCGGGTAGTCCTCGACCGCGTCGACGAGCGCGAACATCTGCGCTGCCGAACGCTCGATGAGCAGCGATTTTTCAACCATGGCCATCGTTAGCGGCACCCCGTGATTCCTGTAGAATCCGGCATTCTAGCATCCGCCTAGGCCAACCTCAGAGACTCGCCCGATGAGCATTATCGCCAACAAGAAAGCCTTCCATGACTATTTCATCGAAGAAAAATTCGAGGCGGGCATTTCTCTGCAGGGCTGGGAGGTGAAGGCCATACGCGCCGGCCGGGCGAATATCAAGGAGTCATATGTCGTCGTGCGCAGCGGCGAAGTGTTCCTCTTCGGCATGCATATCACGCCGCTCCCCGAAGCCTCGACACACGTCACCGCCGACCCGATCCGCACGCGCAAGCTGCTCTTGCACGCCAACCAGATCAGCAAGTTGATCGGCCTCGTCGAGCGCGCCGGCTATACGCTGATGCCGATCGACCTGCATTTTCAGCGCGGACGGATCAAAGTCGAGATCGGGCTGGCCAAGGGCAAGAAGCAGCACGACAAGCGCGAAGCCGAAAAAGAGAAGGACTGGGACCGCGAAAAAGCGCGCCTGATGCGCGTCAAAGCGTAGTGTGAATCACGCTTGGCGCTGGCGGACGGTCTCGAACAGGCAGACTGCGGCGGCCGCGGCGACGTTAAGCGATTCGGTCGTTCCGGGCATCGGAATGCGCACGCGCAAGGACGTCGCTTGTGCCACGTCTGGCCGCACGCCCTGCCCTTCGCTGCCGAAGACCCAGGCCACGGGCTCGTGCAGAGACAGTGAATAGAGCGAAGAGGCGGCGTCGAGCGCCGTCGTCACCGCCTGTCCGCGATACGCACGGAGAAAAGCCGGCAAGTCGCAGTTCTCGTGAAGCTCAACTTCGAAGTGCGCGCCCATTGCTGCGCGCAGCGTCTTCGGCGACCAGGCCTGGGCGCAATCGACCGAGAGCAGGATTTGGCGAAAGCCGGCGGCCGCCGCGCTGCGCAGAATCGAGCCAAGGTTGCCCGGATCCTGGATGCCGTCGAGCACGACGGCGTCGGCGGCGGGGTTTGCCGGCTGCGCGCAGCGCGGCTGTCCGACGATGGCGAGGATGCCGGTCGGCGCCTCGACGCTCGCCAACTCGGCAAATAGTGTGTCGGCGAGGACGCATAGCGCGCCGGGGCAATCGCCGCTCGCGAGATAAGCGGCGATTTCATGCCGCAAAGCACCGCTCTCGCTGACGATCACTTCCTCCGGCCGGCCGCAGCGCGCACCGTACGCAGCGATCAGATGCATGCCGTCGAGTACCGTGCGGCCAGACTTGCGGCGTTCGCGCCCGCTCTGGCAGAGCTTTTTGAGTTCCTTGAAGTGCGGGTTGTCGCGCGAGGCGATGTGCTTCATAGGAGGATCAACTGCGTGACCGGCGCGTAGCTGCGCCGATGAACCGGGCTGATGCCATGATCCTGCAAGGCCTTGAGGTGGACCGCCGTGCCGTAACCCATGTGGCGATCGAAGCCGTACATCGGATAGCTCGCGTGCAGGACCGTCATTCCGGCGTCGCGCACGGTCTTGGCAATGATCGACGCAGCGGCGATCGACGCCACCTTGCCGTCGCCACCGACGATCGCCCGGGCCGGGCAAGCCAGTCTCGGACAGCGGTTACCGTCGATCAGGGCGGCACTCGGCAGGATGGCGAGCGATGCCACCGCCCGCTGCATGGCGAGCAGGGTCGCCTGCAGGATGTTGAGCCGATCGATTTCCTCGACACTCGCTTCGCCAACGCCCCAGGCCAGCGCCTTGACGCGAATCTCAATCGCCAGTTCGCCGCGGCGTTTGGCCGACAGTTTTTTCGAGTCGTCAAGACCGTCGATCGGTCGTCGCGGATCGAGGATCACCGCCGCGGCGACCACCGGACCGGCGAGCGGTCCGCGACCGGCTTCATCGACGCCGCATTCCAGGCCTTCAGGCAGTAGCAGTGAGGGGGGCATCGCGGCGTACGCTGGGCGTCAGGCAAGCGACAATCGCCGCCGCCGATTTTTCCGCGGTGTTCTGCTTGAGCGTGAGGTGAATGGCGCGGAAAGCTTCGCTGATCCGCGCGCAGGTCGGCTTGTCGGCGTAAAGGTTGAGCAGCGCTTGCGCGAGGTTCTCCGGTGTCGCATCGTCCTGAATGAATTCCGGCACGAGGAATTTCCCGGCCAGAATGTTCGGCAATCCAACGTAGGGCAGATAGCCCATGCGCCGCATCATGCGGTAGGAGAACGGCGCCATCTTGTAGACGATCGCCATCGGCCGCTTGAGCAACGCCGCTTCGAGTGTCGCCGTTCCACTCGCCACGAGAACGGCGTCGGCGGCCATCATCGCTTCGTGCGCGTGACCGAACAGCATGCGTATCGGCAGCTCGTGCGCGGCGCAGCGATAGAGCGCCGTTTCGAACAGCAGGCGGGTTTCGCGCGTCGCCAGCGGAACGAGGAAAAGCGCGTTCGGCAGCGACTTGTTGATTTCGATCGCCGTCGCGATGAAGCTATCGGCCATGTATTGCAATTCGGACTGGCGGCTGCCTGGCAGCAAGGCAAATACGGGCAACTGCGCCGACAGGCCAAGCAATTCGCGCGCACTGCTGCGAACGTCGTCGACGGGCAGCACGTCGGCCAGCGGATGGCCGACGTAGGAAACCGGAATCCCCTCTTTTTCGTAGAGCGCCGGCTCAAACGGAAAAAGTGCGAGGACGCGCGAGACGGCGGCGCCGATCTTGTGGATGCGTTGCCCGCGCCAGGCCCAGATCGACGGGCTGACGTAGTGAATGCTCGGAATGCCGTTCTGCTTGAGCGCTTTTTCGAGCCCCAGATTGAAGTCCGGCGCATCGACGCCGATGAAGACGTCCGGCGGGTCGGCGAGCAGGCGGCGTTTCACGTCCCGGCGAATCGCGGAGATCTCGCGGTAATGCCGGAGGACTTCAACATAACCGCGCACAGCAAGTTTTTCGAGCGGGTGCCACGCTTTGAATCCGCGTCCGATCATCTTCGGCCCACCGATGCCGTAAAAAACCGCATTCGGCAGCTTTGCCTTGAGCGCCTCGATCAGATGGCTGGCGAGCAGGTCTCCGGAAGCCTCGCCAGCGACCATCGCAATACGGACCGGGCCAGCCGTCATCGGATGATGCCGCGTTTCGAGACCGCCAGAAAGTCGAGAATGGCCTGGACTTCGGGATGCACCTTGACGTCTTCTTCGAGCTTGGCGCGCGCCTCTTCGAGCAGCAAACCCGACTTGTAAAGCGTGCGGTAAGCGCGTTTGAGCGCCAGCAGGGCGTCGGCCGAAAATCCGCGGCGCTTGAGCCCTTCGGCATTGATGCCAAATGGTGTCGCCGTGTTTCCGGCGGCCTTCACGTACGGCGGGACGTCCTGGAGGACGACGGTCCCGACGGCGGTCATCGTGTGCGCGCCGATGCGGCAGAACTGGTGCACGCCAGTATATCCACCGAGAATGGCCCAGTCGTCTACGTGCACATGGCCGGCAAGCTGGGCGTTGTTGGCAAACGTCGTGCGGTTGCCGACTTGGCAATCGTGCGCTATGTGCACGTACGCCATAATCCAGTTGTCATCGCCAAGCCGGGTTACTCCGACGTCCTGCGCGGTGCCGAGGTTGAAAGTGCAGAATTCGCGAATGGTGTTGCGATCGCCGATTTCGAGCCGGGTCGGTTCGCCGGCGTATTTCTTGTCCTGCGGCACTTCACCGATCGACGAAAACTGAAAAATGCGGTTGTCGCGGCCGATCCGCGTGTGTCCGGAAATGACCACGTGGCCGGCGATCGACGTGCTGTCGCCGATCTCGACGTGCTCGCCGATGATCGAATACGGTCCGACCGAAACATTGGCGCCAAGCGTGGCGCCGGGATGAATGATGGCGCTGGGGTGGATCATCGCTTCGCTTCCCTCAGACGATATCGCGTTTCGTACACATCAGTTCCGCTTGCGCGACGATCTGATCGTCGACCCGTGCTTCGGCCTTGTATTTCCAGATGCCGCGGATCCGCCGCAAAATCTCGACGTGCAGATGCAATTGATCGCCCGGCGTCACCGGTTTCTTGAAGCGCGCGTTGTCGATTCCGGCAAAATAGAAAAGGGAAGTATCGTCGGGCTTCACGCCCAGGGTCTTGAACGACAAGATTCCGGCCGCCTGTGCCAGCGCCTCCATGATCAGTACGCCCGGCATTACCGGCACGCGCGGGAAATGGCCAACGAAGAACGGTTCGTTGATCGTCAGGTTCTTGTAGGCATGGATCGATTTCCCCGGCTCGTAGGCGACGACGCGATCGACCAGCAGAAAGGGGTAACGATGCGGCAGGTGCTCGAGGATCTCTCCGATATCCATTGTATTCAAGACATTTGCTCCATATGGGCGAGTTTCTTCTCGAGCTCTGAAACTCGCTCGGCAAGCTTTGCCAGTCGTTTAAGTTGGGCCGCGTCGTGCAGCCAATTAGCGTGCATCGCGAACGGGAACACGCCCGTGTACTGACCGGGCTTGTTCACGCTTTTGGTAATCATCGTCCCGGCCGAGACATGCACATCGTCGCCGATAGCGATGTGGCCGACGATCATTGCGGCGCCGCCGACGGTACAGCGACGCCCTATCGTGGCGCTGCCTGCAACGCCGACGCACCCGGCCATCGCCGTGTTTTCGCCGATACGTACGTTGTGCGCGATCTGGATCTGGTTATCGAGTTTGACACCGTCGCCGATCACCGTATCGTCTAGGGCGCCGCGATCGATCGAGGTATTGGCGCCAATCTCGACGTCATCGCCGATCACGACGCGACCAATTTGCGGAATTTTTATCCAGCGCTCATCTTCCTTGGCAAAACCGAAGCCGTCGCTGCCGATGATCGCCCCGGCCTGGATGACGGCCCGTTTGCCAATCGAGCAATCACTATAGACCACGACATTGGGATAAAGAAGCGAGTCGTCGCCGAGCACGACGCCGTCGCCGATGACGCAGCCCGGATAAAGCGTTACGTTCTCGCCGATGCGCACGTCGTGTCCGATCACCACGTTCTCGCCGATGCGTGCCGATGGCGGTACCACGCTGGATACCACGGCAGACGGATGCGCCCCTGGCGAACGCCAGCCGCCGGGGTTCAACAGCGCGACGACCCGGGCGTAGTAGGCGTAAGGATTGCAATGGACGATCCGCGGCAAGATCGTGTCGCCCTCAAACGCGGGCGAGACGATGACTGCCGAGGCGCGCGTCGCCAGCAACTGCTCGCGAAATTTCGGATTGGCGAGAAAGCTGATCTGGCCGACGCCGGCCGAGCGCAAACTCCCCACCTGCGAAACAATCACCGAACCGTCGCCCTTAAGCGAGCCACCCAGTCGGTTGACGACCTCGTCGAGACGCAGCCCCTGTCGCTCAGCCACGCTGCCTACTTGCCTTCGGTCAGTGCCTTGATGATCTTGTCGGTCACATCCAGTCGCGGATTGACCCACACGACGTCCTGGACGATCAGGTCGTATTTGTCGCTTTCAGCCAGTTGCTTGATCGCCTTATTGGCTTTTTCAATGATGGCGGCATTCTCTTCGTTTTGCCGCAGGTTCAGATCTTCACGAAACTCACGTTGCTTGCGCTGAAACTCCCGTGATAACTCGTTAAGGTCCTTTTCCTTCGTGCGCCGTTCCGATTCGGCGATCGTCACAGCGTTCTTTTCGAGCGATTCCTGCATGGTCTGAAGTTGCTTGGCCATCTTTTGCAGATCCTGATCACGCTTGGAAAACTCGGTCTCGATTTTTTTCGCTGCCTTAACGGCGGTTGGCGCGTCACGGAAAATGCGCTGCGTGTTGACGTAACCGACCTTCAGTGTTTCCGAGGCGAATGCGTGAGAAACTGACAGCAAAGCCATCAATGCGACCAGCACAGTGGCAAATTTCGTGTTCAAGCTATTTCTCCTAGACTAAAAGGCCGTTCCCATCTGGAACTGGAAGCGTTGAAGTTTATCACTTTTCTCTTGATTAAGAGGCTGCGCTACGCTGAACTTGAGCGGCCCGAACGGCGACACCCAGGTCGCTGCGAGACCGACCGACATGCGGATCGAGCCTGCGTCGAAGACCTTGGCGTCCGCCTTGCTGTCGCCATACACCTGACCGGCGTCGAAGAAGGGACCGAAACGCATCGATTTGTCGGCGCCAAAGCCCGGCAACGGCATCGACAGT
>Ga0136636_10000079_pt1 | contig 35291 bp, 32 predicted proteins | sample AntDrymUQ8522106_2_FD_104653 | JGI IMG/M metagenome (GOLD analysis project Ga0136636, IMG submission 104653) | Polar desert sand microbial communities from Dry Valleys, Antarctica - metaG UQ852 (21.06) | ecosystem: Environmental > Terrestrial > Soil > Desert | place: Antarctica: Dry Valley... | reverse complement strand
TTTGGGGTGAAAGGCGCGCGTCGGCAACCGCTTGCATACATCACCGTCAATTTCGCGTGTGTTTTCACCCCAAAACCGCATGCACATAGCCCAATCGCCGGGCCGGGTTTGATGCGCAGCGCCAGGTTTGAGGTAAGACCTTGATTTCCTCAGGACGCCACATCACTTTGAATCGCACCCGCAAGTGCAAGGGAAGCAGGCTGTGACCGAAACCTGTGCTGGCGTGGCGCAGGCGCTCAGCAGTGTGGGAGCACTTAGTAAGTGCATTCGTACCTGATGCCATCACCTAAACTTCGCTGCTATGGCTAAAAATGTGTGTGTGTTGGGAATCGAGTCTTCGTGTGATGAAACTGGGGTGGCGCTGGTGCAGGTGAGTGGCCAGGCTTTGCCCACGCTGCTGGCGCACGCGCTTTACAGCCAGGTCGAGATGCACCAGGCCTATGGCGGTGTGGTGCCCGAGCTGGCCAGCCGCGACCATATTCGCCGGGTGCTGCCGCTCACCCAGGAGGTGTTGGCGGAATCAGGCCGCACATTGAAAGATGTGGATGTGGTGTCCTTTACCCGCGGGCCGGGCCTGGCGGGTGCCTTGCTGGTGGGCGCTGGTGTGGCCTGTGCGCTGGGTGCGTCGTTGGGCAAGCCGGTGCTGGGTGTGCATCACCTGGAGGGGCATTTGCTATCCCCCTTTTTGAGTGCGGACCCGCCCGAGTTTCCGTTTGTGGCCTTGCTGGTGTCTGGCGGGCACACTCAGTTAATGAGGGTCGATGGCGTAGGCCGTTACCAGATTTTGGGTGAAACCATTGACGATGCAGCCGGTGAGGCGTTTGACAAGTCGGCCAAACTGCTGGGGTTGGGCTATCCGGGCGGCCCAGCTTTGTCTAGGTTGGCCGATGTCGGCAACCCGCTGGCCTACAAACTGCCGCGCCCGTTATTGCACAGTGACAACCTGGATTTTTCCTTTGCCGGGTTGAAGACTGCGGTGATGATGCAGGCCAAAAAACTCGGTTTGACCCAGGGCTGTGCGGTCGAAGCGTTGCCAACCGGCGTGCTGGCTGATGTGGCAGCATCGACGCAGGCGGCGATCGTGGAAGTGCTGGTCAAAAAGTCAATGGCGGCTTTGAAACAAACCCAGCTCAAACGTCTGGTTGTGGCGGGTGGTGTGGGCGCCAACCGGAGTTTGCGCACGCAGTTGAACACGGAGTGCGCCAAGCGCGGCGTGCGGGTGCATTACCCCGAACTGCACCTGTGTACCGACAACGGCGCCATGATTGCCATGGCGGCTGCCATGCGCTTGCAAGCCGGAATTCAGGCAGCCAGCGAGGTGTATGCCTTTGATGTCAAACCGCGCTGGCCACTCGATCTGATCCAGACCACGGCTTGATCGCGTCCGGGTTTGCAAGTTGGCTATAATCTGCGGTTCTGCACGTCGCAGACAAGCACGTCAGGGGCAGTTCCAGCGCCTGTCGCAAGTTCTATTTACACAGGAAAATCAAGCATGATCGCATCCAGCATCAAAGCCGCTGTCGTCAAAGACAATGCACGTCAAGCCGGTGACACCGGTAGCCCCGAAGTTCAGGTGGCTCTGCTCACCGCCCGCATCAATGAACTGATGCCCCACTTCAAAACCCACGCCAAAGACCACCATGGTCGCCGTGGTCTGCTGCGCATGGTGAGCCGTCGCCGCAAGCTGTTGGACTACCTCAAGTCCAAAGACGCAAGCCGTTATGTGGCCTTGATTGCCAAGCTGGGTCTGCGCAAGTAATTGGTTCAAATAGATTGATGAACGCCTGAGTTAGGTCACTAGCTCAGGCGTTTTTTACTTCGGAGACGGCAAAAACGGAGCGAAGCTGTGTCATTCCAAAGCCTGTTGATCCCAAATGGGGTGTGGCTCTGGAATGGCATCGTGTTCTGTGTTGCGGCTTCCGGGCTTCGGAGGGGTGGCCTGCATCCCCCAAATTCACAGGAGATGAAAAATGACGATGTTCAACAAAGTAACTAAAACATTCCAATGGGGTCAACACACGGTGACCATGGAAACGGGCGAAATCGCTCGCCAGGCCACCGGCGCGGTGCTGCTCGACATGGATGGAACCGTGGTGCTGGCCACCGTGGTGGCTAAAACCGAGTCCAAAGCGGGTCAGGATTTCTTTCCGCTGACGGTTGACTACGCTGAAAAATCTTACGCTGCCGGCAAGATTCCAGGCAGCTTTTTCAAGCGCGAAGGCCGCCCCAGCGAGCTGGAGACCTTGACTTGCCGGCTGATCGACCGCCCAATTCGCCCGTTGTTTCCCGAAGGTTTCTTCAACGAAGTCCAGGTCATCATCCATGTGGTGAGCTTGAACCCTGAAGTGCAGGCTGACATTGCGGCCATGATTGCCACCAGTGCTGCGCTGTCGATTTCCGGCATTCCGTTCAACGGCCCGATTGGTGCCGCCCGCGTGGGTTATGTCAACGGCGAATACGTGCTGAATCCGGGTCAGACCGCGCTCAAACTCAGCCAGCTTGACCTGGTGGTGGCCGGTACCGAAGCTGCCGTGCTGATGGTGGAGTCAGAAGCCGACCAGTTGCCCGAAGATGTGATGCTGGGTGCCGTGGTGTTTGGCCATGCCCAGGGCGCGATTGCCATCAACGCCATTCACGAACTCGTGCGTGACGCGGGCAAACCAGTCTGGGACTGGCAAGCCCCAGCACCTGACGACGTGTTGATTGCCAAGGTGGGTGCTTTGGCCAATGACAAGTTGACGGCTGCCTACCAGCTTCGCAACAAACAAGCCCGTACCCAAGCCTGCCGCACGGCCTATACCGATGTCATGGCGGGCCTGAAGGCGGATGCAGTGGCATTTGATTCGGTCAAGGTCGAAAGCATGCTGTTTGACATTGAAGCGCGCCTGGTACGGGGTCAGATTTTGTCAGGCGAGCCTCGCATTGACGGCCGTGACACGCGCACGGTGCGTCCGATTGAAATCCGCAACAGCGTGCTGCCACGCACGCATGGTTCTGCCTTGTTCACCCGGGGTGAAACCCAGGCGCTGGTGGTGACCACACTGGGCACTGAGCGTGATGCACAACGCATTGACGCGCTGGCGGGTGACTTTGAAGACCGTTTCATGCTGCACTACAACATGCCTCCCTTTGCAACCGGTGAGGCGGGTCGTTTTGGTACGCCAAAACGCCGCGAAATCGGTCATGGCCGTCTGGCCAAGCGTGCGTTGATCGCCGTGTTGCCCACCAAAGAAGAATTCCCCTATACCATGCGCGTGGTGTCTGAAGTGACCGAGTCCAATGGCTCTTCCTCCATGGCATCGGTGTGTGGTGGTTGCCTGAGCCTGATGGATGCAGGCGTGCCCTTAAAAGCCCACGTGGCTGGCATCGCCATGGGCCTGATCAAGGAAGACAACCGTTTTGCGGTGTTGACCGACATTCTGGGCGACGAAGATCACCTGGGCGACATGGACTTCAAGGTGGCCGGTACCACAGCTGGCATCACTGCCTTGCAGATGGACATCAAGATCCAGGGCATTACCAAGGAAATCATGCAAGTGGCACTGGCTCAGGCCAAAGAAGCCCGCATGCACATTCTGGGCAAGATGCAGGAAGCCATGGCCGAAGCCAAGACCGAGGTGTCCAACTTTGCGCCACGTCTGTTCACCATGAAGATCAACCCGGAGAAAATTCGTGACGTGATCGGTAAGGGCGGTTCGGTGATTCGTGCCTTGACCGAAGAAACTGGCACACAAATCAACATCGACGAAGACGGCACCATCACCATCGCATCCGCTGACCCGGCCAAGGCTGAAGAAGCCAAGCGCCGCATTGAGCAGATCACTGCTGAAGTTGAAATCGGCAAGATTTATGAAGGCCCCATCACCAAGATCTTGGACTTTGGTGCCCTGATCAACCTGCTGCCGGGCAAAGACGGTCTGCTGCACATTAGCCAGATCGCGCACGAGCGTGTTGAAAAGGTGTCTGACTATTTGACCGAAGGCCAGATCGTTCGCGTCAAGGTCATGGAAACCGACGAAAAAGGTCGTATCAAGCTGTCGATGAAAGCACTGCTGGATCGTCCGGCACAAGAAAACCGTTCTTGATCGGCAATATGTTGCAATGAAATTAATAGCTGATAGCGCTTTATTTATAAGGGCTAGAGGCTAAAAATGCATGAAAGTCCTTGAAATCATTGAAGCGGGTGGCCCAGATGTGTTGCATCTGGGTGAGCGTCACACGCCCATGGCTGGTGCGGGGGAGTTGCTCATTCGCGTGAGCGCCAGTGGTGTCAATCGACCGGATGTGTTGCAACGCATGGGCTTGTACCCGGTGCCACCGGGTGCTTCCGATATTCCTGGGCTGGAAGTTGCGGGTGTGATCGAGCAGGGTGATGTGATTGAACTTGCTGCGGCAGGTTTTCACTTGGGCGACAGGGTTTGCGCGCTGGTGGCGGGCGGTGGTTATGCGCAGTGGTGCGTGGCGCCGATTGCGCAGTGTTTGCCTGTGCCCAAGGGCTTGAGTGACATTGAAGCAGCCAGTTTGCCAGAGACTTTCTTCACGGTTTGGAGCAATCTGATTGACCGTGGCCACTTGGTTGCAGGAGAGACCGTGCTGATTCAGGGGGGTACCAGTGGCATTGGTGTTGCTGCGATTCAGCTCGCAAAAGCCATCGGTGCGCGGGTGTTTGCAACTGCTGGCAGTGATGAAAAGTGTTCCGCATGCTTGTCGCTTGGCGCAGATGCAGCCATCAACTACAAGACCCAAGATTTCCAGGCCGAGGTGGCGCAACTGACGGACGGGCAGGGCGTGGATGTGATTCTTGACATGGTGGCTGGCAGCTACGTGGCCAAAGAAGTGCAGAGTTTGCGTGAGGATGGCCGCTTGGTCATCATTGCGGTGCAAGGCGGTGTAAAAAGCGAGTTCAACGCTGGCTTGGTGCTTCGCAGGCGTTTAACGGTGACCGGTTCCACGCTGCGAGCGCGTCCAGTGGCATTCAAAGCGGCAATCGCTCAGGCTTGTTTGAAAAATGTCTGGCCGCTTTTGGCGTCCGGGCACATCAAGCCGGTGATTCACAGTGTGTTCGCGGCGCCGGATGCGGCCCTGGCACATGCCTTGATGGAATCCAACCAACATATTGGAAAAATTGTTTTGACTTGGGGAAATGCATGAAAAAGAAGCTGATCGCAGGTAATTGGAAGATGAATGGCAGTTTGGCTGCCAACGAAGCTTTGCTCAAGGGTTTGCTGTCCGGCATCGGGCAACCCCCATGTCATGTGGCGGTGTGTGTACCGTCTGTTTATCTGGCGCAATGCCAGACTTTACTTGCTGGCAGCTTGATTGACCTCGGTGCGCAAGATGTCTCAAGCCAGGAAAGCGGCGCGTACACAGGTGAAATTTCATCCGCCATGCTGAAGGAATTTGGTGTGCGGTATGCCATCGTGGGGCACTCGGAACGACGCCAGTACCACGGTGAGTCGGATGAAGTTGTGGCCTTGAAAGCGCAGCGGGCGCTTAGCAGCGGCATCACACCCATTGTTTGTGTAGGTGAAACACTGGCCGAGCGTGAGGCGGGTAAAACCGAAGAAGTGGTTAAGCGCCAACTGGCTGCGGTGATTCATACCAACGGTCACTGCATCAGTGAAATTGTGGTGGCTTACGAGCCGGTTTGGGCCATTGGTACTGGCCTGTCTGCAACCGCAGAACAAGCCCAGCAAGTGCATGCGGTATTGCGTTCTCAACTAAAAGCTGCCACACCCAGTGCAGATCGCATCAAACTGCTCTACGGAGGCAGCATGAATGCAGGCAATGCGGCAAGTTTGCTGGCGATGCAAGACATTGACGGCGGACTGATCGGAGGGGCCGCCCTCAAAGCCCAAGATTTTTTAACAATTATTGCTGCAGCCGTCTAATAACGAGTCTGTTGCGCTATCTAATCAGGAGTTAAGTATGAATATGTTCGTGACTATTTTGCTGGCAGTGCAGATGATTTCAGCGGTTGCCATGGTGGGCTTGATTTTGGTTCAGCACGGGAAAGGCGCTGACATGGGTGCGGCGTTTGGCAGTGGTGGTTCCGGAAGCTTGTTTGGTGCCAGCGGCAGCGCCAACTTTTTGTCACGCACCACCGCAGTGCTTGCCACCATCTTCTTTGTTAGCACGCTGGCGTTGGCTTATTTTGGTACGCCTCGGGTTGCCAACACATCTGGCAGCGTACTTGAAAACGCCGCGGTCACTGCACCCGCAAATGCAGTGCCTGCACCGGTCGTACCCGCATCAGGCGCAGCACAAATTCCATCCAAATAATTGCCCAGCAAAATGCCTTCTCCACAGCTGATGTGGGGGGATTTCGGGGTAAACTCTTGGTTGTCCAAAGAAGCCGAGCTCTGTTAAGCAGAACGTGCAGAACTGGTCAGAAATTGCAGCCGTCGTGGTGAAATTGGTAGACACGCTATCTTGAGGTGGTAGTGGCGAAAGCTGTGCGAGTTCGAGTCTCGCCGACGGCACCAACTTAATGTGTTTGATGCGTTTTTTTGCATCAAGCAGTCAATTGAATCAAATCAGAACATGAATCTTGATCAATATTTGCCAGTCTTGCTTTTCATTTTGATTGGCATTGCAGTTGGCGTGGTGCCCCAGGTTATTGGCTATATTCTTGGCCCCAACCGACCTGATGCGGCGAAAAATTCCCCCTACGAATGTGGCTTCGAAGCGTTCGGTGATGCGCGCATGAAATTTGACGTGCGTTATTACCTGATTGCCATTCTTTTCATTCTGTTTGATCTGGAAACTGCGCTCCTGTTTCCTTGGGCAATGACACTCAAGGAACTTGGCTTGTATGGTTTTTTGGTTGGCTTGGAGATTGTGACCATTCTGACGATTGGTTTTGTTTACATGTGGATCAAAGGCGCCCTGGATTGGGAGTAAGACAATGATTGAAGGTGTTTTCAAAGAGGGTTTCGTCACCACAAGTTACGACCAGGTGGTGAACTGGGCCAAAACGGGTTCAGTGTGGCCTATGACTTTCGGTTTGGCGTGCTGCGCGGTCGAAATGATGCATGCGGCTGCGGCTAGGTATGACATCAGCCGGTTTGGCGCAGAGGTGTTTCGTCCCAGTCCGCGTCAGTCGGATCTGATCATTGTGGCTGGAACGCTCACCAATAAAATGGCGCCAGCATTTCGCAAGGTGTACGACCAGATGGCTGAGCCGCGCTGGGTGATCAGCATGGGTTCATGTGCCAATGGTGGAGGCTACTACCACTACAGCTATTCAGTTGTGCGCGGCTGTGACCGCATCGTTCCGGTGGATGTGTATGTGCCGGGCTGTCCTCCTACTGCAGAGGCGCTTATTTATGGAATTATCCAGTTGCAGCGAAAAATTCGTCGTACGCAAACCATTGCACGCACGTAAAGGGTAGACGATGACTTTGTATGCTGTAAACCCACTCACCCTCAAGTCGCATGTTGACAAGGCTTTGGATGGTTTGATCATGAGCAGCGTGGTGGCGCTTGACGAACTCACGATTGTTGTTGATGCGGCCAACTATTTTCAGGCTGCAAAAATACTCCGTGATGACCCTGCGTGCTGTTTTGAGCAGTTGATTGATTTGTGTGGTGTTGACTACTCCACTTACAAGAACCAACCCTGGTCTGGATTGAGATTTTGTGTAGTACTCCATTTGCTGTCGGTCAGTCTGAATCAGCGCGTAAGGTTGAAGGCATTTGTGTCTGACGATTTGGCGCCTGTGCTGCCCTCGGTGTGTGAGATATGGAGTGGCGCCAACTGGTTTGAGCGGGAAGCGTTTGATCTGTTTGGCATTGTGTTTGAGGGTCATGACGACCTTCGCCGGATCCTGACTGATTACGGTTTTATTGGTCACCCCTTCCGGAAAGATTTCCCGATTTCGGGTCATGTGGAAATGCGTTATGACGCCGAGCAAAAGCGTGTGGTGTATCAGCCCGTGACGATAGAGCCGCGCGAAATCACACCGCGCATCATCCGTGAAGAGAACTACGGAGGCCTTGCTAATTAGCAAATTGAAACATGGCTGACATTAAGAACTACACCCTGAATTTTGGTCCGCAGCATCCAGCTGCGCACGGCGTATTGCGTTTGGTGCTGGAGCTCGACGGCGAAGTGATCCAGCGTGCGGATCCGCACATCGGTCTGCTGCATCGGGCCACGGAAAAACTGGCAGAGAACAAGACCTACATTCAAGCATTGCCGTACATGGATCGACTCGATTACATGTCCATGATGTGCAATGAACATGCCTATTGCATGGCCATTGAGAAAATACTTGGTCTTGAAGTGCCCATGCGTGCCAGATACATCCGGGTGATGTTTTCGGAGATCACGCGCCTATTGAATCACTTGCTTTGGGTTGGTGCGCACGCCATTGACTGCGGTGCCATGACGGTCATGTTGTTTGCTTTTCGTGAACGTGAAGATCTGCTAGATGTGTACGAGGCAGTCAGTGGTGCACGCATGCATGCGGCGTACTTCCGGCCGGGCGGTGTGTACCGTGATTTGCCGGACACCATGCCACGTCATAATCCTAACAAGATTCGCAGTGCCAAGTCAACTGAGGCACTCAATCGCAATCGTGGTGGTAGCCTGCTCGATTTCATTGATGACTTTACCAAGCGCTTTCCGACTTATCTGGGTGAATACCACACCTTGCTGACTGAAAACCGAATTTGGAAACAGCGCACGGTGGGCATTGGTGTGGTGACCCCCGAGCGTGCCTTGAACCTGGGCTTTACTGGTCCGATGTTGCGTGGTTCGGGCATTGCCTGGGATCTGCGCAAGAAGCAGCCGTATGAGGTCTATGACAAGCTCGACTTTGACATTCCTATCGGCAAGACTGGCGATACCTACGACCGCTATCTGGTACGTATGGAAGAGATGAAACAGTCCAACTTGATCATCAAGCAATGTGTTGATTGGCTCAGAGTCAATCCAGGCCCAGTCATCACTGACAACCACAAGATTGCGCCACCTGATCGTGAATCCATGAAATCGAACATGGAGGAATTAATCCATCACTTCAAGTTGTTCACAGAAGGTTTTCCTGTGCCTGAAGGCGAGGCTTATGCGGCCATAGAACACCCTAAGGGTGAGTTTGGTATTTACCTGATCAGTGACGGTGCCAATAAGCCGTATCGCCTGAAGATTCGTCCGCCTGCTTTTGTGCACCTTGCAGCTTTGGATGAGATGGGGCGTGGCCACATGATCGCTGATGCGGTGGCGATCATTGGAACGATGGACATTGTGTTTGGGGAAGTTGATCGATGATTTCTGAAGAATCCATAACGCGCTTCGCCAGAGAAGTTGCCAAATACCCGGCAGACCAAAAGCAGTCTGCTGTCATGGCCTGTCTGACCATTGTGCAGCAAGAACTGGGGTACGTCAGCCCAGAGAGTGAGCAGATGGTTGCCAACTATCTGGGCATGTCGGCCATTGCAGTGCATGAGGTGACCAGTTTCTACAACATGTATAACCAAAGGCCGGTCGGCAAATACAAGCTGAACGTTTGTACCAATCTGCCTTGCCAACTTCGGGATGGTGAAAGAGCCATGGCGCATCTGAAAGAGAAGTTGGGTGTGGGCAACAACGAGACCACGCCAGACGGCATGTTTACCTTACAGCAATGTGAATGTCTTGGTGCCTGCGCGGATTCACCGGTGATGCTGGTGAATGACACAACCATGTGCAGTTTCATGTCCAATGACAAGTTGGATCAGTTGATTGATGGCTTGCGTTCTGCCGAGGTGAAGTCATGAACGTTGATCAATTTTTGGCTCGATTCAGTACCACTGGCGCAGAAACCTGCTTCCATAACAGGCATATCAATCCTCAGATTTACGCGGATTTGAACGGCAGAAACTGGCGTTTGAAAGATTACGAGGCACGCGGTGGCTACCAGGCTTTACGCAAGGTGCTGGGGCTTGATGGTGGTGCTGGATTGACCCAGGATCAGGTGATTGCGACGGTCAAGGAATCGTCCTTGCGTGGGCGTGGCGGTGCCGGTTTTCCAACAGGACTCAAGTGGAGTTTCATGCCCAGGCAATTCCCGGGTCAGAAATATCTGGTCTGTAATTCGGACGAAGGTGAGCCTGGTACCTGCAAAGACCGCGAGATCATGCAGTTCAATCCACATATCGTGATTGAAGGCATGATCATCGCAGCGTACGCGATGGGCATTTCTGTTGGTTACAACTACATTCACGGTGAAATTTTTCAAACTTATCAAAGGTTTGAAGAAGCACTTGAAGAAGCGCGTGCCGCCGGTTTGCTGGGGGATAAGATTCTTGGCTCTGGGTTCAGTTTCCAACTCCATGCGGCGCACGGTTTTGGCGCCTACATTTGTGGTGAAGAAACTGGTCTGCTGGAATCCCTGGAGGGTAAAAAAGGTCAGCCGCGATTCAAGCCGCCATTCCCGGCCAGTTTCGGCCTCTATGGGAAACCCACCACGATCAACAATACGGAAACTTTTGCTGCGGTACCGTGGATCATCCGCAACGGTGGTCAAGCCTATGTGGAATGTGGCAAGCCTAACAATGGTGGCACAAAGATTTATTCAGTAAGTGGCGATGTGGAGCTGCCCGGTAATTTTGAAGTTCCGATGGGCACGCCATTTTCCAAACTTCTCGAGTTGGCGGGCGGCGTGCGTAAAGGCCGTCAGTTAAAGGCGGTGATTCCCGGCGGTTCGTCATCACCGGTTTTGCCTGCAGCCATGATGATGGAGTGCACCATGGACTATGACTCGATTGCCAAGGCAGGTTCCATGTTGGGTTCTGGCGCGGTAATCGTGCTTGATGACTCGCGTTGCATGGTCAAGAGTTTGCAGCGGCTGAGCTATTTTTACATGCATGAGTCTTGCGGGCAATGCACGCCGTGTCGCGAAGGTACGGGATGGTTATCGCGGGTGGTTGACCGCATCGAAACAGGTCACGGTAAGACGTCTGACCTTGAGTTGCTGAATTCTGTCGCAGGAGACATTCAGGGGCGCACCATTTGTGCGTTGGGTGATGCGGCTGCGATGCCGGTACGGGCCATGTTGAAACACTTCATGCCTGAATTTGAATACCATGTGGCACACAAAACCTGCATGGTTCCTGCTTACGTTTGAGCGAGTCCTAATATGATTGAAATTGAACTCGACGGCAAAAAGGTAGATATTGCAGAAGGCAGCACGGTCATGCATGCAGCTGAGAAAGCAGGAACCTTTATTCCTCATTTTTGTTATCACAAAAAACTGACCATTGCGGCGAGTTGCCGCATGTGTTTGGTCGATATCGAAAAAATGCCAAAACCCATGCCGGCTTGCGCTACGCCTGTGACGCAGGGCATGGTTGTTCACACTAAAACAGACAAAGCCATCAAGGCCCAACAGTCAGTGATGGAGTTTTTGCTCATCAACCATCCGCTGGATTGCCCGATCTGTGACCAAGGCGGTGAATGCCAGTTGCAGGATATTGCCGTGGGTTACGGTGGCTCAACCTCTCGATACGAAGAGGAAAAGCGTGTCGTTGAAGTAAAGGATGTCGGGCCTTTGATATCCATGCAGGAAATGACCCGTTGCATCCACTGCACGCGATGTGTCCGTTTCGGCCAAGAGATTGCAGGTGTGATGGAACTCGGGATGTCCCATCGGGGCGAGCACGCACAGATCGAGACCTTTGCTGGTCGCACCATCGACTCGGAATTGTCCGGTAACATGATCGACATCTGCCCGGTAGGTGCCTTGACAAGCAAACCTTTCCGTTACAGCGCCCGCACATGGGAGTTGTCACGACGCAAATCCGTGAGTCCGCACGATTCAACCGGTGCTAACCTGATTGTCCAGGTCAAAAGCAACCGTGTGATGCGAGTTGTGCCTCTAGAAAATGAAGCGGTCAATGAATGCTGGCTTGCAGACCGCGATCGCTTCTCTTATGAAGCTCTGAACGGTGAGGATCGTCTGACCCAGCCAATGGTCAAGCAGGGCGGTCAATGGAAGCTGGTTGATTGGACGACGGCGCTTGAATATGTCGCTAATGGGTTAAAACAAATTGGCAGCGAATTTGGAGCCTCCAGCATCGGCGCACTGGTCAGCCCGCATTCCACCTTGGAAGAACTACATTTGGCTGTCAAGCTCCTCGAGGGACTTGGCAGTAAAAATATCGACTACCGCTTGCGAAATGCCGAGTTTCCTGCGGCTGAGGGAGTTCGCTACCTGGGATTGTCCATTGCCTCGTTGTCAGACCTACAAAGTGTGCTCGTAGTAGGTTCAAATTTTCGAAAAGACCATCCTCTGTTCGCACAACGGATTCGTCAGGCAACCCGTAAGGGCTGCTTGGTGAGCGCAATCAACGCCTCAAACAACGATTGGGCCATGCCGGTGGCTGAATCGGTTCATGTACCCGCCGATCAGTGGGTGACAGCTTTAGCGGCAGTCGCAACAGCAGTAGCAGCAGAAAAGGGCTGTTCCGCACCAACTGCGGAAGAAGCAAATGACACGTCTGTTGCAATTGCAAAGAGCTTGATCGCATGCGAGCGCAAAGCGATTTTGCTTGGCAATGGCGCAGCCCATCACGTACAAGCGTCTGGTTTGTTGGCGTTGGCTCAGTGGATTGCCGATCAGACGGGCGCCAGCTTTGGTTATTTGACTGAAGCGTCAAACACCGTCGGAGCGCAATTGGTGGGTGCGCAACCGGTTGCTGGCGCTTTGAACGCGGGTCAAATGCTGCAGGGTGAACTCAAGGCGGTCGTGTTGTTGAACACCGAACCCGAGTTTGACTCCGCTGCCGGTGAAAAGGCTGCCGAAGTGCTTGGCAAGGCGCAAATGGTGGTCTCCTTGAATCCTTTCAAGGCCAACATGGCTTTTTGTGATGTCGTATTGCCTGTCGCACCTTTTACGGAAACCTCAGGCACTTTTGTCAATGCAGAAGGGCGAGCACAAAGTTTTCATGCCGTGGTTCAGCCGTTGGGAGACACACGCCCTGCATGGAAGGTGCTGCGTGTGTTGGCAAATATGCTGGAGCTTTCGGGCTTTGATTTTGATTCGTCACAGGACGTTCTTAAAAGCATTGCCGGATTAACTACTGGCGAGTCAGTGCACGTGCTGCCAGAGCGTTTAAACAATGCTACCTCAACATCGATTCACTTGGACGGTACGACTGGCGCACCTGTTGTAGCCAGTATTTATCAGCTGGATGGTATTGTGCGTCGGTCTCCCGCCTTGCAGTTGACCGCAGATGCCAGGTCCGTTGAGTCCCATGAGGTGGCAGCATGAGCGATTTCATATTTAATTATGGTCAAGGGCTCTTTTCAGCGCCATGGTGGGTTGCCATTGCGTGGCCTACGATCTGGGCGCTGATTAAGGTGGTCGTGGTCTTGATGATTGTGATGGGTGCTGTGACCTATGCCACGCTCTGGGAGCGCAAGTTGCTTGGCTGGGTTCAGATTCGACTGGGTCCAAACCGCGTTGGACCTTGGGGTTTGTTGCAACCGATTGCAGATGCCTTGAAGTTGATGACCAAAGAAATCGTTCGGCCGGCCAACTCCGACAAGTTTCTTTTCTATCTTGGACCTGTGCTGACTGTGGCACCTGCCTTGACGGCTTGGGCGGTGATTCCATTTGGTCCAGAAATTGCCGTTGCGAATCTGAATGCTGGCTTGCTGTTTCTTATGGCAATCGTGTCCATGGAAGTGTATGGCGTGATTATTTCAGGATGGTCGTCGAACTCCAAGTACGCTTTTCTTGGGTCATTACGAGCATCTGCCCAAATGGTTAGTTATGAAATCGCCATGGGTTTTTGCTTGCTGATTGTGCTGATGGTGTCTTCAAGTTTGAACCTGACTGACATCGTCATGGGTCAAGGCAAGGGCTATTTTGCGCAGATGGGATTGACTTTCCTGTCCTGGAACTGGTTGCCCTTGTTGCCAATTGTGGTTGTATTTTTCGTTTCTGGTTTGGCTGAAACCAATCGCACCCCGTTTGATGTAATCGAAGGGGAGTCTGAAATTGTTGCTGGCCATATGGTGGAATATTCCGGTATGTCCTGGGCCATGTTTCAGTTGGCTGAGTACGCCAGCATTTGGATGCTTTCAATCTTGTCGGTCACACTGTTCTTTGGTGGATGGATGTCACCCATAGACAGTGCATTGTTCAATTGGATTCCTGGCTGGATATGGCTCGGTCTGAAAACATTTTTCATGATGACCCTGTTTATTTGGGTTCGGGTCACGTTCCCAAGGTTCCGCTATGACCAGATCATGCGATTGGGCTGGAAAATCTTTATCCCAGTGACCTTGGTTTGGCTGGTAGTCGTTGGCGTCTGGATGCAGACTCCTTGGAACATTTGGATTTAATTCGAGTTGTCTATGTCTACCCCAAATTTAAATACTGCTGACACTTCAGCCAGTCGTGCCTTCTCTTTGAAGGACTTCTTGTCGAGTTTCATGCTTGTCGAACTACTTAAAGGTATGAGACTGACGGGCAAGTACGCCTTTCGAAGCAAGATCACACTCGAATACCCAGAAGAAAAAACACCACTGTCGCCCCGGTTCCGTGGCCTGCATGCCTTGCGTCGTTATGAAAACGGCGAAGAGCGATGCATTGCATGCAAATTGTGTGAAGCGGTGTGCCCCGCCATGGCGATCACGATCGAGTCCGAAGTGAGGGCGGACGGTTCACGCCGCACGAGTCGTTACGACATCGACCTCACCAAGTGTATTTTTTGCGGGTTTTGTGAAGAAAGTTGTCCTGTTGATTCGATCGTCGAGACCAACATTCTTGAATACCACGGTGAGAAGCGTGGCGACTTGTATTTCACTAAAGAAATGCTGTTGGCTGTTGGTGACCGCTTCGAGCAACAAATCTCTGCCGACAGGGCAGCTGATGCCAAATACCGCTGACTTCTAAGAAAGATATGTTAACCATGGATGTCAAGACTGGTCTGTTTTATATTTTTTCAACGGTGTTGTTGCTGGCGGCTTTTCGTGTCGTCACTGCACGCAACCCGGTGCATGCTGTGCTGTTTCTTGTGTTGGCCTTTTTTCAGGCATCCATGATCTGGATGCTTTTGAAGGCTGAATTTCTTGCCATCACCTTAGTGTTGGTCTACGTGGGGGCAGTCATGGTGCTGTTCCTCTTTGTGGTGATGATGCTGGACGTCAAGATTGAGGGTGTGCGTGAAGGCTTCTGGAAACATTTCCCATTGGCTGCAGTGGTCGGTGTTCTGATCATTTTTGAAATGTCTGCCTTGCTGATGGGTGGGTTCAAGGCCACTGAAGACCCGAGCGTGTTGGCTGCCGCGCAGTCTGGCGTTCAGGTGTCAAATACCCGTGAACTGGGTTTGCTGCTTTACACCCACTACATCTATCCTCTTGAAGTGGCTGCTGCCCTGCTGTTGCTGGCCATGATTGCTGCCGTTGCATTGACTTTACGCCAACGCAAGGATGTCAAGACCATTGATCCTTCCAAGCAGGTGCATGTGAAGTCCGCCGATCGTTTGGTGGTCATCAAAATGTCTACGACAGAGCCTTCGTTACCTCTGCCAGTTGCAGAGACACCTTCCGTGGAGAAAAAGGCATGACACTTACTTTAGGTCACTTTCTTTCATTGGGAGCCATCTTGTTTGCGCTCTCGGTGGTTGGTATTTTTCTGAACCGGAAAAATTTGATCGTTTTGATGATGGCCATTGAGCTCATGCTGCTTGCGGTCAACACCAATTTTGTTGCTTTCTCTCATTATCTTGGTGATTTGAACGGCCAGATTTTTGTGTTTTTCATTCTGACGGTTGCGGCTGCCGAGGCAGCGATCGGGTTGGCGATTCTTGTTTTGCTTTTCCGTATCAAATCGAACATCAATGTTGATGAACTCAATTCATTGAAGGGTTAAAAAATGAGTCAAACCCTTTCTTCTACGACACTCCTTGTGACAGCGTTGGCACCGCTGGCAGGCGCGCTGGCTGCTGGAATTCTTGGCACGAAATTCGGTGGTAATGTGATGGGTCGGCGGATGTCGCACTCTTTGACCATTTTTGGCGTGCTGTTGTCATTTGTTCTTTCGGCCATGACACTCAAAAGTGTGGTGTTTGACGGTGCCAGGTTCAATGAAACCATTTACACATGGATGGTCGTGGGTGGCCTGAAAATGGAAGTAGGTTTCCTTGTGGATGGCCTGACGGCCATGATGATGTGCGTGGTGACGTTTGTGTCGCTGATGGTCCATATCTACACCATCGGGTACATGGAAGAGGATGAAGGCTACAACCGCTTTTTTGCCTATATTTCCCTGTTCACTTTTTCGATGTTGATGCTGGTCATGAGCAACAACATGCTGCAACTGTTCTTCGGCTGGGAGGCTGTGGGTCTGGTGTCGTACCTTCTCATTGGCTTTTGGTTCAATAAGCCTACGGCGATTTTTGCCAACATGAAGGCTTTTCTGGTCAATCGTGTGGGTGACTTCGGGTTTATTTTGGGTATTGGCCTGTTGGCTGCCTACACCGGAACGCTAAATTATTCGGAGACCTTTGCCAAGTCGGCTGAACTGGCGCAACTGACGCTGCCTGGCACTGATTGGATGTTGGTGACAGTCATCTGTATTTGTTTGTTCATCGGTGCGATGGGTAAGTCGGCCCAGTTTCCGTTGCATGTGTGGTTGCCAGATTCTATGGAAGGCCCTACGCCCATTTCAGCTCTGATCCATGCTGCGACCATGGTGACGGCGGGTATTTTCATGGTGGCCCGGATGTCTCCGTTGTTTGAACTGAGTGACACGGCCCTTAATTTTGTTTTGGTCATTGGCGGCATCACTGCCTTGTTTATGGGGTTCCTGGGCATCATTCAGAACGATATCAAACGCATTGTTGCGTATTCAACACTGTCCCAACTTGGTTATATGACGGTGGCACTTGGTGCCTCAGCCTACTCGGTTGCGGTATTCCATTTGATGACGCATGCCTTCTTCAAGGCCTTGCTGTTCCTTGCCGCAGGGTCGGTGATCATGGGTGTTCATCACAACCAGGACATCCGCTGGATGGGTGGCTTGCGTAAGTACATGCCGATCACTTGGCTTACCAGTCTGCTGGGCTCGCTGGCTTTGATAGGCACACCCTTGTTTTCGGGGTTCTATTCCAAGGATGAAATCATCATGGCGGTTCATGCCAGCAATTTGCCTGCCGCTGGGTTTGCGTACTTTGCGGTGTTGGCGGGAGTATTCATCACAGCGTTCTATTCCTTTCGTCTTTATTTCCTTGTGTTTCATGGAAAAGAGCGTTTTGACCAGAACCCTGACGCGCACCATGGCCATGACCACGGGCATCACGGACACGACACCAAACCGCATGAGTCACCCTGGGTAGTGACTGTGCCTCTAATTTTGTTGGCAATTCCCTCGGTTCTGATAGGTTTCTTCACCATAGGCCCGATGCTGTTCGGCGACTTCTTTAAGGACGCAATTTTTGTAAATGCGGAAATCCACCAGGCCATGAAGGTGCTGGGCGAAGAATTTCACGGGCCGGTGCAGCTAGCGCTGCATGGTTTGATGGCTGCACCATTCTGGCTGGCGCTGGCGGGTGTCGCGTTGTCTTATTACATGTACATGGTCAATCCGGCATTGCCTGCTGCAATCAAGCGTCGTGTCGAGCCCATCTATACCTTGCTTGAAAACAAATACTACATGGACTGGTTCAATGAAAACGTGTTGGCGCCAGCTGCTCGCGGATTGGGTGTGGCGCTATGGAAGTTTGGGGACCAAGCTGTGATTGATGGTGCTGTTGTGAATGGGTCATGGCGCATCGTGGGGTGGATTTCAGGTTTGGTTCGTAAAGTACAGACGGGTTTCTTGTACGACTATGCGTTAACCATGGTCCTGGGTGTCTTTGTTCTGATGACGTATTTCGTCTGGCTCAAATAGGAGAAATATAAAAATGGGTTTGTTGAGCCTGGCTATTTGGACACCGATTGCCTTCGGTGTGTTGTTACTCGCACTCGGTCGTGATGACCAGGTGCAAGCTGTTCGTTGGATCGCTCTGATAGGTGCAGTTGTGAGTCTATTGGTGACTTTGCCGCTGTATACGCAATTTAATGTGTCGACTGCAGCCATGCAGTTTGTTGAGAATGCGCCCTGGATTGATCGTTTCAATATCAATTACCACCTTGGTGTTGATGGCATTTCGGTTTGGTTCATCCTGCTGACAGCATTCATCAATGTGATCGTTGTGATTGCCGGTTGGGAAGTGATCACCAGCCGTGTCAACCAGTACATGGCTGCCTTCCTGATTTTGAGCGGATTCATGATTGGCGTCTTCAGTGCTTTGGATGGCTTGTTGTTTTATGTCTTTTTTGAGGCGACATTGATACCGATGTACCTCATCATTGGCGTTTGGGGTGGTCCCAACAAGATTTATGCGGCGTTTAAGTTCTTCTTGTACACGTTGATGGGTTCTCTGTTGATGCTGATCGCGTTGATTTACTTATTTAACGCATCTGGTGGTAGCTTCGATTTGTTGACCTGGCACAAGCTCCCTCTCGGCCAGACGGCTCAAAGTCTCCTGTTTTTCGCGTTTCTTGCAGCATTTGCAGTGAAGGTTCCGATGTGGCCGGTGCACACTTGGTTGCCTGACGTGCACGTGGAGGCGCCTACTGGTGGGTCCGCCGTGTTGGCGGCCATCATGTTGAAGCTAGGAGCTTACGGGTTTTTGCGGTTTTCGATGCCAATTGCGCCTGATGCGTCCCATGAATGGGCTGGTCTGATGATCGGTTTGTCCCTGGCTGCGGTGATTTATGTCGGATTTGTCACCATGGTCCAAAAAGACATGAAGAAGCTTGTGGCTTACTCTTCTGTTGCGCACATGGGCTTTGTGACCTTGGGCTTTTTCATCTTCAATGACTTGGGTGTGGCAGGTGGCATCGTGCAAATGATTTCACATGGTTTTGTCTCGGCTGCGATGTTCCTTGGAATTGGTGTGCTGTATGACCGTGTGCACTCGCGCGAGATTGCGAGCTACGGTGGCGTTGTGAATACCATGCCTAAATTCACGGCTTTTGCCTTGCTATTTGCGATGGCGAACTGTGGTCTTCCAGGTACTGCCGGTTTTGTGGGTGAATGGATGGTCATTCTGGGGGCTGTGAAAGTCAACTTCTGGATTGGCATGGCTGCTGCAAGTGCCCTGATTTTTGGTGCCGCCTACACACTTTGGATGTTCAAGCGCGTCTACCTTGGGCCAGTGACAAACGATCATGTCAAACATCTGAAAGACATCAATGGCCGAGAGTTTTTCTATTTGGCCTTGCTTGCTATCGCAGTCCTATACATGGGTTTGTATCCTAAGCCATTCACCGATGTCATGGACGTTTCCGTAGCCGAACTGCTCAAGCACGTGGCTCAGTCCAAATTGAACTGATCAGCCTGCGTCGATAACACCGAGATAAGAGATTCCTATGATTGACAAACTGAGTCTGATCGCCGTCTACCCTGAAATACTGCTGCTGGTCATGGCGTGTGTGATCGCGTTGTTTGATCTGAGTGTTCAAAGTCGCACCCGCACAGCCACTTACTTGGTCACCATGTTGACGCTGGCAGTGGTTGCTGCGTTGCAGGCTAGTTATGCAACATCTGGTCAAACGATGTACGCCTTTGGCAACATGGTCGTCAGCGATGCCATGGGTAATTGGCTCAAATGCTTTGCGACTCTCGCAGTGATGGTGACGCTGGTGTATGGTCGCTCTTATGCTGCTGACCGTGACATGTTGCGCGGTGGCGGAGAGTTGTTTGTTTTGAGCCTGTTTTCACTGCTTGGCATGTTTGTCATGATTTCAGGCAACAATTTCCTGGTCATTTACATGGGTGTGGAGTTGCTCACCCTGTCAAGCTATGCATTGGTCGCTTTGCGGCGCGATGACACCCTGTCAATCGAAGCGGCCATGAAGTATTTTGTGCTTGGTGCGCTGGCCTCGGGTTTCTTGTTGTACGGCATGTCCATGCTTTATGGCGCTACCGGGTCGCTTAATTTGCAGGAAGTGTTCAAGGCCATCAGCGCTGGACAGATCAAACACCAGGTGTTGGTTTTCGGACTCGTATTTTTGATTGCCGGGCTGGCGTTCAAGCTGGGTGTCGTGCCGTTTCATATGTGGATTCCTGACGTATACCAGGGCGCCCCCACTGCCATCACGCTGATGATCGGTGGCGCGCCGAAATTGGCGGCCTTTGCAGTCTTCATTCGTCTGCTGGTTGAAGGACTCTTGCCCTTGGCCGTGGATTGGCAGCAGATGTTGATGGTGCTCGCGGTCGCGTCGTTGGCGATTGGTAACCTTGCCGCAATCGCGCAGACCAACATCAAGCGTATGTTGGCTTTCTCCACGATCTCTCATATGGGATTTGTACTGATTGGCATGATGTCGGGTGTTGTGAATGGCCATGCTGAGGCGGCCGGTAACGCCTACAGCTCATCCATGTTCTACGTGGTGTCATATGTGCTTACGACGTTGGCAAGTTTTGGTGTCGTTTTGCTGCTGTCGCGCAATGGATATGAAAGCGAGGAGATTTCTGACTTTGCAGGTCTCAATCAACGAAGTCCTTTTTACGCAGGCATCATGGCGGTGTGTCTTTTTTCTTTGGCTGGTATTCCGCCGATGATCGGGTTTTATGCCAAGCTGGCCGTGCTGCAGGCCTTGATGGCTTCTGGTGGCGCACTTCACATAGGACTGGCCGTTTTTGCGGTCATGATGTCGCTGATTGGTGCGTTCTACTACCTGCGTGTCGTGAAGGTGATGTATTTTGATTCGCCAGTCAAGGCAGGTGAAATCACTGCACCTTTTGAAGTTCGGGCCGTGCTGTCTCTGAATGGCGCCCTGTTGTTGGTTCTCGGTTTGGTGCCGGGTGGGTTGATGGCGTTGTGTGCGAACGCTGTGATGCAAATGCTGGCCAGCTAACTTGGCCAGCGGTGCATGTCGAACAGTCTGATTCCGACTGGTCACGCAGTAAATGGGCTGCTTGAAGAGAAGATTCACAGCCTTGAACTCTTCAAGGGAAAGTTCCTTCACGCTTTTTCGGACGAAGTACGTCTTCCAAGTGGTGCCATCGGCATGCGAGAGTATGTTGTTCATCCTGGCGCGGTCATGGTTGTTCCACTACTGGAAGGAGATGACGGACAACTTTCGGTGGTCCTTGAACGGCAGTTTCGCTATCCGGTAGGCCAGGTCATGGTTGAATTTCCTGCGGGCAAGCTTGACCCTGGCGAAGACTGCTTTCACTGCGCTCAACGGGAGCTTCGTGAAGAAACCGGTTACACCGCAACCCAGTGGGCACATGCCGGTGTTTTGCATCCGGTGATTGCTTATTCCACAGAATTTATCGATATCTGGTTTGCCCGCGGGCTGGTTGCGGGGGCGCGGCAGTTGGATGAGGGTGAATTTCTTGAAATCTTTACCGCGACCCCGGCGGAACTGCTGGAAGGTTGCCGGGACGGACTCGTCACTGACAGCAAGACGCTCACGGCGGCTCTGTGGTTACAAAACGTGATCTCAGGTGCTTGGTCGCTTGACTGGCAGCATGCTGACGCCTAACGCTTCGGTGATATTTCAATGAAGGTGCTGGATATGCAGTGCGCACAAGGGCATGTGTTTGAGGGCTGGTTTTCGTCAGAAGATGATTACTGTACGCAACAAGCAGGCGCTCAGATTCATTGTCCGATGTGCGGCGATGGCAATATCTCAAAGCGCTTGAGTGCGCCTCGGCTTAATTTGGGTGTCATGACCGTGAAAAAGGCCGTTGATGCGCCTGTCTCTGATTCTCAAGGCCTGGACACTGCAGTGGCCTTGCATGAGCAATGGCTGAAGGCTTGTCGGCATCTCATTGACAACACGGTGGATGTGGGCACGCGGTTTGCCGATGAGGCGCGGAAAATCCATTATGGTGAAGTTGCTGAGCGTTCCATTCGAGGCCGTGCGTCCCGCCAAGAAGCGCAAACGCTTCTCGATGAAGGCATCTCGGTGATAACTGTTTTGATGCCTGACGTGCTGATTGGTCCGCTTCAATGATGCGTGCTCCGCATTCAGCCGGATTGTCATGCGTTTTTTGCATAAGGCAATAAGTTGGATCCCGATTAGACAGTGTGAGACTCCTGGGGTCCTTAGAATTTCGGCTATCCAAAAGACCAACCGGAGACCTGCATGACCCATGCCACCCTTGCTGCCCTGCGTACCTACACCCTGGAAAACGCCGGGACAGCCTCCCATCAGCTGGCTGACTTTGTTTCAGCTTACTTTGCCAGTGCCGACCCTGATGAACTGCAGAGTCGCGGTTCGTCGACATTGCTGGCGCTTGCCAATTCACATTGGCGTCTTTTGGACGCTGCGCCGGACTCAGCAGGTGCGCGGATAAGGGTCTTCAACCCAACTCTGGCCGAGGATGGCTTTGTCAGTGAACACACCGTCGTTCAGATCGTTCATGATGACATGCCTTTCTTGGTCGACTCGGTCACCATGGCGGTCAATCGCAGTGGCCGTGTGGCGCACTGGATTGTTCATCCGCTGCTTGAAGTGGCTCGTGATGCCACTGGCGCGTTGACCGAAGCCGCGCTTGCCATGCCAGGCGCCCAACACACACACCCAATTTCTTCTCTGATTTTGGTGGAATGTGACCGCATCTTGCTAGCATCAGATCGAGCGCAACTGGTGGTCGAGTTGTCTCAGGTGTTGCATGATGTGCGTGTGGCGGTGTCTGATTGGTCGCACATGCTCAAGCATCTCCAGGCGGTGCGAGAGGCGTCTACGCAGTCCCCTTTAAGCACCACGGGGCAGCAGGAAGGGGTTGAATTTCTTCTTTGGCTTGAAGCGCAGCACTTTACATTTCTGGGTGCGCGTGATTACGAACTGGTGAACGAACCAGATGGCGTCAGCCTGGTGGCAGTGCCAGGAACCGGCCTGGGAATTCTGCGCGGTGAACCCAAATCAGCCTTAAGTCGCTTGCCTGCAGATGCGTTGGATTTTGTAGATTCTGACCAGTTGGTGTTGGTGACCAAAGCCATGACCCGGTCTACCGTGCACCGACCGTCATGGCTGGATTGTCTGACGGTCAAACGCTTTGATGACTCCGGAAAAGTGGTGGGTGAAGCCCGTTTTCTGGGGCTTTACACCTCCAAAGCCTACGCCGCGCTTGTAGGCGACATTCCGCAGATTCGCCGCCGTGCCGCCGATGTCATGGCTGCCGTGGGTGTCCTGCCCGAAAGTCATGCAGCCAAGTCGTTGCAGTCCATTCTGGATGCCTATCCTCGTGACGAACTGTTTCAGGTGGATACCGCCACCTTGATTGACCATGCAGTGGGTATTTTGCGACTCCAGGAGAGTCAGCGTGCCCGTGTATTCCTGCGCCGTGACCCCTTTGGCCGGTTTACATCGGTGCAAGTGTTTGTGCCGCGTGACCGCTACAACACCGAGCTGCGAATCAAGATTGGTGATGAATTGAGCCGGGCGCTTGATGGTCAGTCAATCGAATTTACACCGAAGCTGACAGACAGCCCGTTGGCCCGCATCCATTACCTGGTACGCGCCCGCCAGCAAGCCCCTAAAAACATCGACGTGCCAGCGCTTGAGGCACGCATTGCCCAACTCGTACGGCGCTGGGAAGACGATTGCAAGCAGACGCTGCTGCAGATTCACGGCGAGAGCCACGGTCTAGCGTTGGCCAATCGGTTTGCCAACAGTTTTCCTGCAGCCTACCAGGAAGATTTCCCGGGTGCTATGGCTGCGGGCGATGTCCAGGTGCTTGCAGGTCTGTCAAACGCTTCACCCATGGCTGTGCGCTTATACCGCCCGCTCGACAGCACGCAAGGCTTGCTGCGGTTCAAGATATTCAGCTTGAGAAAAGTGGCCTTGTCTGATTCCTTGCCAGTGCTGGAGCGCATGGGAGCACGTGTGCTGGATGAGCATCCTTACCAATTGTCTGTCGACGCACCGGAGCCGGAGTTATCGGATTTCTGGATCCATGACCTCGGACTTCAACTTCCCCCAAGCACTGAATTTGCATTGGTTCGCGAGCGTTTTGAGGCGTTGTTTGTACAGGTCTGGTGCAACGAATTTGACAGTGATGACTTGAATAAATTGGTACTGGTGACGTCTTTGGGCGCACGGGAAATCGGTGTGTTGCGCTCTTACACACGGTACTTCAAACAGTTGGCTTTTCCGTTCAGCCAAAATTATCTTGAGGCCACTCTGCACAAAAATGCGGCACTGGCACAAACCTTGTACCAACTTTTTGCTGCCCGCTTCGACCCCGCGTACAACCTAGACCGAACCGAGTTGCAGAGCAGTCTGGGCAAAATCATTGACTCGCAACTCAGTGCGGTCGCCAGTCTGGACGAGGACCGGATTCTTCGCCAATATCACCGAACCATCCTCGCCACATTGCGCACCAACGTTTGGCAAATGTCCGGCAGCAGTGCATTCAAGCCTTACATGAGCTTCAAATTCAACTCACGCAGCGTGCCCGGCCTCCCAGAGCCCAAGCCGTTGTATGAAATCTGGGTTTATTCCCCACGCGTCGAAGGCATTCACCTGCGCTTTGATAAGGTGGCGCGCGGTGGTCTGCGTTGGTCAGACCGGCGCGAAGATTTTCGTACCGAAGTCTTGGGGCTCGTCAAAGCCCAGCAGGTCAAAAACACGGTGATCGTTCCAGTCGGCTCCAAAGGTGGTTTTGTATTGAAAAGCCCGCCTCCGGCAACGGACCGTGATGCCTTCATGGCCGAGGGCATCGCCTGCTACAAATTGTTGCTCAGCGGCATGCTGGATCTGACTGACAACCTGGTCAAGGGCCAAGTGGTGCCGCCCCGGCAAGTGGTCCGCCATGATCTGGACGACCCTTATCTGGTGGTGGCAGCGGACAAAGGCACAGCCAGTTTTTCCGACATTGCCAACAGCGTGTCTGCAGCCTATGGATTCTGGCTGGGTGACGCGTTTGCGTCGGGTGGTTCGGTTGGTTATGACCATAAGAAAATGGGCATCACGGCACGCGGTGCCTGGGAATCGGCCAAACGTCACTTCAGAGCCTTGTCGCACGACATTCAGAGCACACCGTTTACAGTGGTCGGCATCGGCGACATGTCAGGCGATGTGTTCGGCAACGGCATGTTGTTGTCAACACAGATCAAATTGGTGGCCGCGTTTGACCACCGGCACATTTTCATTGACCCTGCACCGGAGGTCGAGCGTAGCTTTTCAGAACGCCAACGCTTGTTCGATTTACCTCGCTCCAGTTGGGATGACTATGACCGAAGCCTGTTGTCGGAAGGCGGTGGCATTTACCCGCGCTCGGCGAAGTCCATTCACCTCTCAAGTACGGCGCGAATCGTGTTGGGCATTGACGCAGAAGACCTGTCGCCAAACGACTTGTTGCATGCATTGCTGCAAGCGCCGGTTGACATGATTTACAACGGCGGCATCGGTACCTATGTGAAGTCCTCAAATGAGAACCACGCCCAGGTGGGCGACAAGGCGAGTGACGGTTACCGCGTCGATGGCAAGCAATTGCGCTGCAAGGTGTTGGTGGAGGGTGGCAACCTGGGTTGCACCCAGTTGGGCCGCATTGAGTTTGCGCAAGCTGGCGGCCTGATTTACACCGACGCGATTGATAACTCGGCAGGTGTCGACTGCTCTGACCACGAGGTCAACATCAAGATCCTTTTGGATCGGGTGGTGGAGGCGGGCGACCTGACGCTGAAACAGCGCAACGATTTGCTGGCCTCCATGACCGACGAGGTTGGCCATTTGGTGCTGGCTGACAATTACTACCAGACGCAAGCGCTCGACGTGGCTGGCCACCGTCCGATGTATGTGTTGGCGGGGCAGCAGCGTCTTATTCAATGGCTTGAAGGGGCGGGTCGTTTGAACCGGGCCATTGAGTTCCTGCCGACGGACGAAGAAATTGCACGCCGACGCGCACTTCAGCAGGGTCTGACCGCACCAGAAAATGCGGTGGTGTTGGCTTACGCCAAGATGTCGGTGTTTGACGACCTGTTGGCCAGCAACTTGCCGGACGACCCCTATTTCATTCGTGTGCTGAACGCCTATTTCCCCAAAGCCTTGAGCGCAAAATTCCCTTCTGCCATTGACGAGCATCCGCTCAAGCGCGAAATCATTGCCACCTTTGTTGCCAACACCGTGGTCAATCGCACCGGTGCCACCTTTGTCAATTTTCTGGCGGCGGAAGCGGCAGCCAGCACGGCTGACGTGGTGCGGGCTTACACCTTGGCACGAGAGATTTTTGACCTGGAACCCTTGTGGAACCAAATTGATGCGCTTGATGGCCGCGTTGCCAACAGCCTGCAACTGGATCTGCTGTGCAAACTTATCGCCATTGCGCAGCGTGCATCTCGCTGGATCCTGCGCGCACGCTTCAAAGATTCGGATTTACCGACTTTGATTTCACGCTATCAGCCAGGGGCACGTGAGTTGCGCATGCATCTGGAAACCTGGCTGCCCGCCAGTGCAGTCATTAGTTGGCAGCAGGCCACAGAAAAACTGATGCTGGCAGGGGTTGCCTCTGAATTGGCCAAAGACCTGAGTGCGCTGGAGTTCATCTTTCCGGCACTCGATCTGGTGGACCTGGCGGCGCAAGCCAACACCTCTCTGGCGTTGGCTGCACAAACTTACTTTGGTGTTGACAGTGCCCTGGGCTTGCGGGCCTGGCGCGCACAGATCAACCGCCTGCCCACTGAGACCTTGTGGCAAACCCAGGCCCGAGGCAGTGCCCGCGATGACGTGTACGCAATTGCCAGCCAGATCAGTCAAAGTGTGTTGTTGCGTTTTGACAGCGTGGCTGCCTGGTCAGAGGCCAATTTGAAAACGATCAGTCGCTTGTGTCGTCTGCTTGAAACCATCAGTGCACAAGGAGCCGATTTGGCACCTGTCTCGGTGGCCTTGCGTGAACTTCGTCACCTAGCCTGAACCGGGTTGCTGACCCGCACAGTGCCTGTGCGGGTCACGCGCTGATGTTGACAATGCGCCCGGCGGCCAGCCCTTTGGTGTTGAAGACTGGGGCTGTGTCAAAGATGTTTTTAAACACGTTGTTCGTTGGCGGCTCTTCTTTTTTACTAGTGTCGTCCTGCCCATACAAAAACTGCTCTGCCTTGACCGGCAGCACTGACTGGTCTGGTTTCAAGCGCAAGTTATAGGTGGGATCAGCCTGGTTGGCCTGACTGGCAAGGTTGCGCACCTTGTTCTGACTATTTTGCGCGCTGGTTTCCGCAGCGTCCACTTGCGCACGCAAATTTTGTACGTTGGCCTGAGCTTGATCGGCCTCCCGGCGAGCCGCCTCCAGCCGACTCGGGATCAAAGTGCGCGTCAATGAAGGCGTGGCACTGTTGGTGGCGGCAAGCGCAACCATGTTGATTTGTCTGCCCGATCTGACAGCCTGACCGGTTCAGGCAGTCACGTTCAAAAGTCGCCCGGTTGTCTGCCCCTGTGTGTTAACCACGGGTGCGGGGGGAGGAGGCGGGGTTTTTTTCACTTCAGGCGTCTCTTGGCGAGTCTGACTCTCAGCCTTCTGCTCCGTTTTCTGAATTTGCGTGGGCTTCTGGGTTGATTGAAGACCCGAAGTTTGAGGTGCTGAAACGTTCATAAGTGGCTCCTTTTGGGGGTAGTTTGGAGTTTACAAGCCTTGTTCAGTGGATTCAATCCCTAATTTCAAACCAAGTCCAACTGCACGAAGGCGTGTCAATGGCTAAATTGCAGCGCTGCCAGTCCAGCCATCCGCCATGTGGCCCAGCGTTGTCTACTGTTTGATTGTGCAGATCAATGAAACGCCCAAAATCTTTGCAAGTGACAATGGCACACAGCCTGCGTCGCACATCACTAATTCAGCTATAAAACAGTAGCAATCACCAGATTGGAATAATCTTGAAAAAACTTACCGGCTCACTGGCTGCTCTGGCGCTATTTTTGTCGGCTTGCGGGCTGGCGGGCAGTGAAGAAATTGGCGCGGTCGATACCGTCTTCAAATTCATCGGCCCAGACCACAAGATCGTGGTCGAAGCCTATGACGACCCCAAGGTGGCTGGAGTGACCTGTTATGTGTCGCGCGCCAGGACCGGGGGCATCAAGGGCGCACTGGGCCTGGCCGAAGACAAATCCGAAGCGTCTATCGCCTGCCGCCAGACCGGCGTCATCAGCTTTGGTGGCAAGCCACTGGACAAACAGGAAGAGATGTACAGCGAACGCATCTCGCTGGTGTTTAAAAAGCTGCGCGTGGTGCGCATGGTGGACCTCAAACGCAATACGCTGGTGTACCTCACGTATTCCGATCGCATGATTGAAGGCTCGCCGCAAAACAGCGTTACGGCGGTGCCGGTGCCTGCGGGCACGGTGATACCGGTGGTCAAATGAGCGGCATGACGCCTTTTGATGCCCGTCGCAAGGCATTGCAACTGGTCGCCGGTGCTGCACTCGCCGCCGGTGTCCGCCAGGCCGGAGCGGCGCCGGGAATCAACAACACAGTCGCCAGCACCCTGATTCGTCGCACAATTCCCGCCAGCGGCGAATTGTTGCCGGTGATCGGTCTAGGCACCTACCTCAGTTTTGATGTGGGCAGCCTTGACGCCGAGCGTGCGCCGTTGCGCGAGGTGTTGCAAAACTTCGTGGCTTCTGGTGGGCGACTGATTGACAGCTCACCCATGTACGGGCGCGCTGAAACGGTCGTTGGCGACCTGGCCTGCGGGCTCGATCGCGGCCACCAGCTCTTCGTGGCCACCAAGGTCTGGACCAGCGGGCGCCAGGCAGGTGTGCAGCAGATGGAAGAGTCGTTCAAGCGGCTGCGGGTCAACACCATTGATCTGATGCAGGTGCACAATCTGCTGGACCTGGCCACCCACCTGCCCACGCTGCAAGCATTCAAGCGCGAGGGGCGCCTGCGGTATCTTGGCATCACCCACTACCAGGCCGGTGCCTATGCCGAACTGGCCAAGTTGCTGCGCCAAGGTGGTTTTGATTTTGTGCAGTTCAACTACTCAATCGCCGAGCGTGAAGCCGAGCAGATGCTGCTGGCGCTGGCGGCCGATACCGGCACGGCGGTCATCATCAACCGCCCGTTCGCCCAGGCCAATCTGTTCCAGCGGGTGCGCGGGCGCGCACTACCGCCCTGGTGCAGCGAGTTTGGCTGCACCAGCTGGGCCCAATTCTTCCTGAAATACATCATCGCTCACCCGGCCGTCACCTGTGTCATTCCGGCCACGGGCAAGCCCGCCCATGTGCTTGACAACCTGGGGGCTGGCCATGGGCTGCTGCCTGATGCGGCCACCCGTCGGCGCATGGCTGCACTAATCGACAGCTTTTAGCCTGGCCCGGTTTGTCCGGGTCGGCGCCATACCCGAGCCCGGCCAGCGTGTTGGGGCAGTGGGCCGGCCCAGCGCCGACCCAGTTGTTGGTGGCGTACCGGCAGGTCAATGGCGCAGCGCTTTTTCACACCGACCTCACCGATGTCTGGTCTGCAGGTTTTGTTTTTTTGCCCATCTCCATGTGGGACGAGGCGCAGGTGGAAATGCTGCAGTGGCTCCGCCGTGTGAACCATCAGGACGACCCAGACGCCTTGCCCGCCTGGGGGCGCAGCGCCATCCCCGTTCATTTCACCTCTTGCCAAGACCCGCCAACCGTACCCACTCACTGGCTGAATTGCAGCGCCGCAAGCCCGGCATAAAGCCCGCCTGTGGCCACCAACTCGGCGTGTGTGCCGGTTTCCACCAACCGGCCATGGTCCAGCACCACGATGCAGTCGGCCTTTTGCACCGTGGCCAGCCGGTGGGCGATCACCAGCGTGGTGCGGTTGCACATGGCAGATTCCAGCGCCGCCTGCACCATGCGTTCGCTCTCGGCATCCAGCGCGCTGGTGGCCTCATCCAGCAACAACAAGGGCGGATTTTTCAGCATGGCGCGGGCAATGGCGATGCGCTGGCGTTGTCCACCTGACAGCCGCACGCCGCGTTCGCCTAGAAACGTGTCGTAACCCTGTGGCAGGGCCAAGATGAATTCGTCGGCAAAGGCCGCCTTGGCAGCCTCATGCACTTCGGCGTCGGTGGCGTTGGGGCGACCATAACGAATGTTGTCCAGCGCGCTGCTGGAAAAAATCACGGCGTCTTGCGGCACGATGCCAATGTGTTGGCGCAGGTCGTGCAAAGTCAGGTTTTGGGTGGGCACACCGTCCAGCACAATGCGCCCGCTTTGTGCATCAAAGTAACGCAGCAGCAGCTGAAACACCGTGCTTTTGCCCGCGCCGCTGGGACCCACCAGGGCCACGGTTTGGCCTGGCAACACTTTCAGAGAGAAGTTGTGCAATGCCGCTTGCGCCGGGCGGGATGGGTAATGAAAGGTCAGTGATTCAAATTCGATAGCGCTTCCTGAAGGTGGCGTATGGGCTGGCGTCGGATTTGTCGGTGATGTGATGTTTGAATGGGTGGCCAGCAACTCCATCAGGCGCTCGGACGCCCCGGCGGCACGCAGCAGGTCGCCATAAACCTCGCCCAACACGGCAAAGGCACTCGCCAAAATCACCACGTACACCACGGTTTGCCCAAGGTGCCCGGCACTGATGCGCCCGGCCATGACGGCTTGGGTGCCCTGGTATAAGCCCCACAGCAGCGCGGCTGAGGTGGCAATGATGATGAAGGCCACCAGCACTGATCTGGCGCGTGAGCGGCGCACTGCCACCTCAAATGCGGTGTGGGTGGCCAGGTTGAAGCGTGCTGCTTCCCGAGCCTCTGCCGTGTAACTTTGCACCACAGGAATGGCGTTCAACACCTCGGCGGCAATCGCACTTGAGTCGGCGGCGCGGTCCTGGCTGGCGCGTGACAGTTTGCGCACGCGCCGGCCAAACCACAGGGCCGGCAGCACAATCAGCACCAGCACGCCCAGCACTTGCACCATCACCATCGGGTTGGTCCAAACCAACACCGCCAGGGCGCCAATGCCCATCACCAGGTTGCGCAAACCCATGCTCAGCGATGAGCCCACCACGGTTTGCACCAGTGTGGTGTCAGCGGACAGGCGCGACAGCACCTCGCCCGTTTGTGTGGTCTCAAAAAACGCCGGGCTCTGTTGCAGCACATGGCCATACACCGCATTGCGGATGTCGGCGCTGACCCGCTCGCCCAACCAGCTCACCATGTAAAAACGTGCGGCTGACGACAGCCCTAGCGCCACCGCCACGGCAAACAGCGCGGCAAAGTGCGTGCGTAGGGCCATCACCTGCGCACCCTTGTCGCTGGGTGACAGGCCGGCGTCAATCAGTTGGCGCAGCGCCAAGGGAAACGCCAGTGTGGCCACCGCTGCGGTGACCAGAAAGACCAGTGCTAATCCAATGCGAACGCGGTACGGTTTTAAAAACGGCAACAGTCCGGAAAGAGATTGGGGGTTGCGGGATGGTTTGGCAGGCATGAAAGCCCTCAGTTTGGAATCATTGCGACCTTATCGCTTGGGAGTTCTCGCGATGTATGTGCACAAGGGTTGAACCAATGTAGCGCAAGCAGTCCCAGCGTGATTGTTATAAGAATAATTGGCCTCTAGCCCTCAAGGATATTGGGTTAATAGCTATCTAATTTGAAGCATCTATTCAAAGCATCAAAGGGCTGGCATAACCCGTCATCTCCAGGTAACCACGGCCAATTAGCTTGCCCTGGCTGTCAAACAGCTCACTCAAACCTTCCCAGTAAATGGCACCGGTAGACTGGCGGCTGTCAAGTTCCTGGTTGTCGATGACCGCTTTCACGGTGTAGCGTACGACGACTGGGGTGCTGGCATGGGCACTTTTGCGGGTCACCTGCACGGTCCATTCCACCGGGTAGGTGGTGCCACTGGCCGGGCTTTTCCAGCTGCGGCCCGGTGTGAACACCACGTCTTGCGGGTCAAATACCTCGGGGCTGACCAGCGTGGGTGGACGAAACGAACCACCTGCCCACAGCGCGCCACCGGTTTTGGTGCGCAGCCTGAACGCGGTCAGTGCGCTGCCGTCCAGCAAATTCATGCCGATCCAGTCCCAGCCAACCGCCTGGGGGTGCATCACGGACTGGCTCCACTCGTGGTCCAGCCAGGCTTTGCCTTGCACCTTGAAGGAGTCACCCGCCACCTGCAACTGACCACTCACGCTCAGCTGGGGCAGGCTGTAATAAAAACTGGCTTGCTCGGCCTGTGGACCCTTGCGTGACAGGCCCTGGTCACCTTGCAGCAGCAGCGACTGGGTTTCTTGCAGAGCGAGCTTGAAGGAAAAATCTGACCCGGAGGCCTGGGCCTGGTAGATGGTGCCGGCGCGCTTGAGTGACCAGTTGCCCAACTGCAGGTCGGTGTCAGTGAGACTGGCAGACGCCAGGTCAACCTGTGCCGCACCCGATGCGCGGGCAATTCGCTGGTCATGCAGCAGGCGTTTGCCCGCCACATCGGTGACGGCAGCATGCGCAAAAATCAGCTGTTTGGCGGCAAAGTTGGAGCGCATCTCTTGTGTGACGGGCACGCGCGACCTGAAAAACGTCAGCTGAAACCCGAACTGGCGCTGCTCTGACAACAACTGGCCGGTGATGTACCACCACTCAATGGCAAAGTCGGGGTGGCTGCCCAGGTCACGCGGGAATTGCAGGGCGTGTTTGGCGAGCAGGGGTGGCGACGCCGGGGTGCTGCCACTTTGGGCCTGTGCCAAGCCGGGCCAGAGCGGGGCTGCGCTTAACGTCGCAGCCAGCAACTGGCGGCGCGCCAATGAGGGGGTAAGCTGGGTTTGCAAAATGGTGGGTTCGGTCAAAAGGGGCTGTTTTGAGAGTTTCAAGCTTGGCGACGTACGGCCTTTGGGCAACTTGCGCCAGGTTGTGTGTGGGTGTCACACGGCCGCTTCGCGAATCAGGCATTCTGCAGAAATGCCCAGGCTCGAATTCAAACGCCGCACCATCGCAATACTCAATGGCCGCTTGCGGTTAAGCACTTCATACACGCGGTTTAAGCCACCAATCATGGGTTGGAGATCTTTGGCGCTCAAGCCCTGTTGTTCCATGCGAAATTTGATGGCTTCAATGGGGTCAGGCAGATCTATTGGGTAATGTTGCGCTTCATAAGCCTCCAACAGCGTCCCTAGCACTTCGAGGCGATCACCCTCTGGTGTTCCGCGTTTTGGGTCAGCATCGACCAAAGTAGAAACGGCTTTGAGTGCAGCTTTGTAGTCAGCCTTGGTGTGGATCGGGTGAATGTACATTGATGACTCCTTCAGAATTGTTCGACTGAGTTGGCATCCACTGCGTCATATTCAGCATGCGTTCCAATGAACTTTACATACACAAAGCCCACGTGATATGCAACCGCAACGATCCACCGGTACTCATTGCCTTTGAGGTTGAACACCACGCGGCGGTTTTTCAAAATGCTTGCACTGGCGTACTGCGCCTTGATGTCCGCGGGTTGTTTCCACCGGGCTTTCTTCGTCTCGTCACACCAGCTCAAGACCACTTGCTTCGCATCGGGGTGTTTGACCGTGAAACTCAGCAATGGTGGGATTGAAACTAAATGCATGGTTGCATTTTATGTCCCAATTTGGGACTGATGCAAGAGATTTTCTGGAACTGCGCAAGATGCAATGAATGAGATAGCTTCTCACGCCGGAAAGGCGTGCGTCACAGGGCAAAAAGGCCATAAATTTTCAGCCCAGGCTGGCTTGCAGTTCAGCCGATGCACCGGCACAGTCGCCGATGTGTTCACTGACCCATAACGGGTCATGGTACGAGGCAAGATAACGTTCACCCGCATCACACAGCAGGGACAAAATGGCCCCTTTTTCGCCACGCCCGCGCATTTCGCAAGCCAGGGTGAGCATGCCGACAAAATTGGTGCCGGTGGAAGGCCCCACCCTGCGGCCCAGCAGGCCAGACAACACTTGCATCGCCGCCACTGAATCCACATTGTTGACCGTCAGCATGCGGTCAACCAGGGTGCGGATGAAGCTGGCTTCTACGCGCGGGCGGCCAATGCCTTCAATTTTTGAGCCGGGGCCGGTCACACCGGCATCCCCGCTGCGGTGGTAGTCGCCAAACACCGAGCCTTCGGGGTCGGCCACGCAGACCTGGTGTCAAGGCGCTGGTAACGCACATAGCGGCCAATGGTGGCGCTGGTGCCGCCGGTGCCGGCCCCCACCACCACCCAACGCGGCACCGGAAAGCGTTCACGTGCCATCTGGCTGAACATGCTTTGCGCAATGTTGTTGTTGCCGCGCCAGTCGGTGGCGCGCTCGGCATAGGTGAACTGGTCCATGTAGTGGCCACCGGTTTGCAGGGCCAAGGCGCGGGCTTCGTCATACACCGCGCTGGCACTGTCAACCAGATGGCATTGCCCACCATAAAACTCGATCTGGGCGATTTTTTCATGCGAGGTGTTGCGCGGCATGACGGCAATGAAGGGCAAACCCAGCAGCCGGGCAAAGTAGGCTTCGCTGACCGCCGTGGAGCCGCTGCTGGACTCAACCACAGTCGAGCCCTCATGCAGCCAGCCGTTGCACAGGCTGTACAGAAACAGCGAACGTGCGAGGCGGTGCTTCAGGCTGCCAGTGGGGTGGGTAGACTCGTCTTTCAGGTACAGGTCAATGCCGCTGCTGGCAAAGTCCGGCAAGGGCAGGGCGATCAGATGGGTGTCGGCGCTGCGCTGGTAGTCGGCCTCAATGCGGGTGATGGCCGTGTGCAACCAGTTCATGATAAGTGCTCTTTAAATAATAGTGACATACGCTTATTCTATATGGGCTAGAGGCCTAAAACACTCAAATATTCCCTTAAAATCAGGCCGGCGGCACGCATCTCTGAGCGGCATGTGCCCCTGATGCGCCTTACCGCCGCATCAGTGTGCTTTTGCCAAACAAGCTTTCCACCAGATTAACCGCCAGCTCCGCGGTCTGGTTTCGCACATCCAGCGCCGGGTTGAGTTCCACCAGGTCCAGCGAGGCCAGGCGCCCGGTGTCGGCAATCATCTCCATGCACAGTTGCGCCTCGCGGTAAGTGGGGCCACCACGCACCGTGGTGCCCACGCCGGGCGCAATGTCGGGGTCCAGAAAATCCACGTCCAAGCTCACATGCAGATGCGTGTTGGCGTCCACCAGCGCCAGCGCCAGCTCCATGGTGTGGCGCATGCCCATCTCGTCGATGTAGCGCATGTCAAAGACTTCAATGCCCATGTCATGCACCAGACGTTTTTCGCCCGCATCAACACTGCGGATGCCAATCTGGCGAATTTCCTTAGGGTGCAAGGCGGGCACGTGGCCGCCAATCTCGATCAGCGACTGGGGCCCTTGCCCACACAGACAGGCCACCGGCATGCCGTGGAT